>ENA-OUQH01002177-OUQH01002177.1-human-gut-metagenome-genome-assembly--contig:-NODE-2177-length-12416-cov-7.697435_pt1 | contig 12416 bp, 9 predicted proteins | sample MGYA00237948_ERZ548828 | MGnify/ENA primary metagenome ERZ548828 (study PRJEB26490, sample SAMN05194711) | human gut metagenome | biome: terrestrial biome; feature: human-associated habitat; material...
CCATCAAGTATGGGGACTCTCAACTTATCGTGGATTTCTTCACCGAAAAGTTGGGCAGAGTCTCTTTTATGGTCAAAATACCCAAGTCTTCTAAGGCGAAGATGAAGCGTCAGCTGTTTCAGCCCTTGATGATTCTCAACCTGGAGTTCGATCATCGTCCGAAAGCTAACTTGCAGCGATTGAAGGATGTATCCATCGCTCTTCCCTTTGTGGATCTTCCCTTTTCGCCTTACAAGTTGGCGATGTCTATGTTTCTGGCAGAGCTTTTGGGGCAAGCCACCAGGAACGAGCAGGTGAATGTTCCATTGTTTTCCTTCATAGAGGAGAGTGTGGCGTGGCTCGACCAGGCACAGGGGAATTATGCCAATTTCCATATTGTCTTTATGGTTCGGCTAACCTTCTTTCTTGGATTTTCGCCTAACCTTGAGAGTGGTGCGCATGGCGATTTCTTCGACTTGGAGGAAGGCCGCTTTGTATCCTTCGTGCCTACACACGTACATTATTTAAATAAAGAGGATTCTTTGCGTATGTTGGGGCTGCTTCGCCTGAGCTATGAAACAATGCACCTCTACACAATGTCCCGATTGGATCGAAACCGCTGTGTAGAGGTGATATTGCAATATTATAGGATTCATGTTCCGGGATTCCCGGAACTGAAAAGCTTTTCTGTTCTACAGGAGTTGTTCGCTTAAGGAACGGTTCCCTAGGCGAAGCTAATGACTCCCTGTACTGTGTCGTTATCGTCTTTCTTCTTAGCCTCCTCCGTTTCTGCATTGCCAGAAGCCAGGTTGCGGATGTCTTCGAGAGTCTGACGGGTACGCTTGAAGGTTGGTGTATTCTCTACCTGAAGGATTACATCCTCGTTGTCGAGATCCTCAGGACGGAACAGGAAGATGTGTGGATGACGCTTATACTGGGTAGAGTTGCCGTCTGAACCATAGTAGCGCTCGCGTCTGTTCTGACGCTCTGCCCTTGTCTCTTCCTCTTCTGCGATACGGCGAGCTTCCTCTTCTGTATGCTTCTTCATGTGGCGGTTCATTCCCTCTACGTCTTCGAGTCCGAAACCTGTTGCCAATACGGTAACCTTGACACGGCTGCCCAACTCTGGATCAATGGCGAGTCCCCACTTCAACTCGAAGTCATCTCCAAACTTCTCCATGAAGTCGTTTACATCGTTCATCTCATCCATGGTCAAACCAGGATTGTCCTTCTTCTCACTGGCAAAAGCAATGCTCAACAAGATCTTCTTGGAGTTGAATACATCGTTGTCGTTGAGCAAAGGTGAGTTCAATGCATCCTCAATCGCCTTCTTGACACGACCTTCACCTTCACCGTAACCAGTACTCATGATGGCAACGCCACCATCCTTCAATACGGTCTTCACGTCGTTGAAGTCAAGGTTGATAAGTCCGTGAACGGTGATGATTTCAGCAATACTCTTTGCTGCAACGCTTAAGGTATCGTCTGCCTTTCCGAAGGCATCGAGTACTGCAAGGTCTGGATAAATTTGGCGGAGACGCTCGTTGTTGATAACCAGCAGCGCATCTACGTGCTTAGACATCTCTTCTACACCATCCAGTGCCTGGTCGATCTTCTTAGGACCTTCGAAGCGGAAAGGAATGGTTACGATACCAACGGTAAGGATTCCGAGTTCCTTGCTCACTCTTGCGATGACAGGCGCAGCACCGGTTCCTGTACCACCACCCATTCCGGCAGTGATGAAAGCCATCTTGGTGCCGTCGTTCAGCATGTGCTTGATCTCTTCAAGGGTTTCCTCGGCAGCCTGGCGAGCCTTGGCAGGCTTGTTGCCGGCTCCCAGACCTTCCTTGCCCAACTGCAGATGTACAGGTACTGGAGAATCGTTGAGTGCCTGATTATCAGTGTTACACAATACGAAGCTTACGTCGTGGATGCCTTCACGGTACATGTGGTTGACAGCGTTACCACCGCCACCACCTACACCAATCACCTTGATGATGCTGTTTTCCTTTTCTGGCTCTCCAAAGTCCAGAATATGTGGAGTATTTGTGTTATCTAGCATAATAGTCTATTCTAAAATATGATTATATTATTCTTCCTCAGAGATGGTATCCTTCACGAATTTCTTGAATCCTCTCATGAACTTGTGAACGAGGCTGTTCTCTTTTCTGCGTTTTGCTTCTTCCTCGGCTTCCTTTTCGGCCAGGAGTCTTGCCTCTTCCTCTTCCTGTTCTCTCTTGCGGCGAGCCTCTTCTTCAGCCTTCTGCTTTTCGGCTGCAGTCAATACCACGCCGGTGCCTACTGTCTCGTTCGGGTTGCGAGGAGCCTTGTGGGCTTCTGAACCAGTTCCTGTTGTAGGACGGTTGTCGAGGTTGTCGAAGAGGTCATTGTTGAATTCGCTGCCTGCGCAGTTCATGTCGCCCTTAGCCAGGAGTCCCAATACGGTATTCATCATACCGGTATGATTGGTGATCTTAGGATCCTTTGAGTTGACTGTCTGGGTAACAAACTTCGCGATGCGTACCTTGTCGATATGGGTATGAGTCTTGAATACCTTATCGATTTCAGGCATATTGCTTCCACCGCCGGTGAGGATGATACCACCCATCAGCTTATCTGAGAATTCTACAGGTACCTGGAACCATGCATTTTCTACGATTTCCTCCACACGAGCCTCTACAATCTCGATAAACTTTTTGCTCTCTATGGTTCTGTCCTTGTCAACAGAGTAGTTGAGTGTTGGGTCGATATTGCTGATATCGGTGTAGGCCTTTGCATATTTCAGCTTCATCTTTTCTGCATCAGCATCCTCGAGCTGGAGGCAAGTCAAGTCCTTGGTGATGTTGTTTCCACCCAATGGGATGACAGAGAGATGGCGCAGGATACCCTTGTAGTACACGGATACGGTAGTGGTGTCGGCGCCCAGGTCAACGAGCATACATCCGGCTCTCTTCTCAGAGTCGGTCAATACGCTGTCTGCCATAGCCAATGGTGCGAGATACATCTCCGCAATCGAGATATTTGCATTCTCGAAGCAGGTGTTGATATTGTTATAGAAGTTCTTGCGCCAAAGGATATTCAGGAAGATACCTTCCAGATGGCTGCACTGTATGCCTACAGGGTCAATCTGGTACTGGTTGTCTATCTTGTATTCCTGTGTTGCAGCGTCAAGAATTTCTTGGTCTGGATAAGTCATGTTGCGGTTGATGTCCATCAGCTCATTAATCATATCCTGCGAGATGATAGATGCGCCTGGCAGATCTTTCACGATGACGTTCTTGAGGCTTCTGATAGATCTGCCTCCTACACCCACGTAAACCTGGGTAATATCTTGTTTGAGGAAGTTCTTCAACTTCTTGATGATGCTAGTGAGGCACTGGCATGTTTTGTCGATGTTATAGATAACACCCTTTCTGATACAAGAAGACGAGTTTTCCTCGACGGTAGCCAGCACGGTGATGCTGCCGTCTAAATTCTTCTGACCAGCTATACCTGTCATCTTAGATGAGCCAAGCTCGATAGCTACAATAAATTCCTTTGGCATAGTCTTTATATATTATCTTTTTCTGTTTCAATTATAAAATTAGCTGTTATGATGCTTTGTGCAAATTATCTGGTTGTCAAACTCGATGTTGATGTATGAGTATTTGTTCCAGCCAGCTTGAGAGAGACCATATTTGTAGAACTTTTCCAGACGGTCCATCTTCTTGTTGATGAAGTCTTCTACATCTTGTTCTCTTTTGCTGATGATATTGCTTTCCGGCAGGTTACCTATATATATAATGTGGTTTCCTACTCGTGGCACCAGTTCAATGCCCCTGTCGGGCAGTACGTTGATCTGCTCTATCTGATTTCTCCAAAGATTGTTCTTCATCAGGGTCTTGCTTACCAGCGATATGTATTTCTGGGCAAACCATTTGTTGATGTTGCCTGTGGCGATGATGATGTCGCTCGTATAGTTGGTGTTGGGCATTACCTGATAATGATCATCTATATAGTAGTCCTCGTTGTTGATGCTCTTGATTCTCACAATTGGCATACGCTGGGTGAGGTAGATATCCACCAGTCCGTCTTGCGTCTTGTAGCATTCTGCGGTCTTCACGAAGGGACTGGTCTTTAAGGTTTCCTCTATCTTCCTGGCGTTCACGTCGTTCAGCGGTTTCTCCAGGGGATAGAGCTTTTTTATCTCCAGTCTCTTCTTGATTTCCTTTGCATTCAGAAAGCCGTTGGTCATCTCATCCTCAATGTTGATGTTCACCTTGGTGCATAGCATTCCCTTTTCATCAGGTTTGTTAAACTTGGTGAAAGCGAATCCCAGATAGGTTGCCAGTGCAACATCCAGGGTGATGAGTAGGGTTTTCTGCCAATTGATATGCATTGATTACTTTGTTCTTGTTTGCATAAGCCCCTGTCTCCGGGGGCTTATTTTGATTCTAGAATCTTTGTGATTTCTGGAACATAGTTGTCCAGATCTCCAGCTCCCAGAACGACGAGTACGTCGAAGTCACGGCTCTTCACCAGGTCGAGTACTTCTTCCTTGTGAATCATGCTCTTCTCTACGCCTGGTTTCAGGTTGTCGTAGATGAGCTTGGAGGTAACTCCTGGGATAGGCTGCTCGCGAGCAGGATAGATATCGCAGAGGATGACTTCATCGAGGAGACTCAGGCTGTTGGCAAAGTCCTTGTAGAAGTCACGGGTGCGGGTGTAGAGGTGAGGCTGGAAGATGGCTGTAATCTTGCGATCTTTGTAAAGCTCACGAATACTCTTTGCACTCTGATAAATCTCTTTTGGATGATGAGCGTAGTCGGAAAGGAATACGAGCTTGTCGTTCTTGATCTTGAAGTCGAAGCGGCGGTCCACGCCTCCGTATGTCTTCATTCCGTTGCGAAGCTCATCGGCGGTACAACCGTTCAGCTGTGCCATTGCCATTGCTGCCACACCATTTGTGATGTTGATTGGCACTGGCTGTCCGAGCTCTACGCCTGTAACGTTCTCGATAGGAGAGATGAAGTCGAATGTGATTCCGCCATTCTCTATCTTGATGTTCTCAGCGTGGAAGTCGCCTTCGTCCTGGCTGTATTCGTATATCTTGACGCCGTCTTGTACGTGCTGCTTCATCTCCAGGTCTTTGTGGATGATGAGCGCACCGCCCGGCTGAATCAATTCTGTATAGTGACGGAAGCTTTCGAGATAAGCCTCCTTGGTACCATAGATGTCGAGGTGATCAGGATCTGTAGATGTGATGACGCTCATCCATGGGCGCAACCAGTGGAAACTGCGGTCAAACTCATCTGCCTCGATGACTACGAAGTCGCTCTTGTCCGAGAGAATGTAGTTGGTGCCATAGTTCTTGGAGATTCCTCCGAGGAAGGCATTGCAGTCGAGATGGCTCTGGTGCATGATGTGGGCACACATGGTAGAAGTAGAAGTCTTGCCGTGTGTACCTGCCACGCACAGTCCCTTGTGGGTGCGGGTCAGGGTACCCAGAACCTGCGCACGCTTCTCGATGGTGAATCCATTCTCGCGGAAGTAAACCAGCTCCTTGTGCTCAGCAGGGATGGCCGGTGTATAGACAACCAGCGTGTTCTTGGCATCCTTGCAAGCCTCAGGGATGAGATCTACATTCTCTTCGTAGTGGATGAGCATTCCTTCTTTCTCCAACTCGTGAGTGAGATTGGAAGGAGTCTTGTCGTATCCGGCTACAACCAACTTCTTGCTGAGGAAGTATCTGGCGATGGCGCTCATACCGATGCCGCCTGCACCTACAAAATAAACTGCTTTAATATCCTTGATTTCCATTATCTTGTTGCTAATTTGATTACTTCGTCGGCGATGACGTCGGCTGAGTTTTTTAATCCTAATTTCTTGATGTTCTCACAGAGTGAGTTGAGTTTATCCTCGTTCTTGACTGTGTTGATGGCTTTCTGGAGCAATTCGTTTGGCGCATCAGCATCTTTCACGTAGATGGCTGCATCCTTGTTTACCAGTGCCATGGCATTCTTGGTCTGATGGTCTTCTGCCACGTTAGGGCTTGGGACGAGGATGACTGGCTTTCCGATGAGGCAGAACTCACTGATACTGCTGGCTCCGGCACGGCTGATCACGAGGTCGGCAGCCTTGTAAGCTGCGCCCATGTCGCTGATGAAGTCGGTAACCTTGAGCATTGGCAGTTCCTTGCCCTTGAGTTGCTCCATGATGGCTGCGTTGTAATACTTACCTGTCTGCCAGATAAACTGCACGCCGCTTTCCTTCACGAGGTCGAGGTGCTGAAGCACGCTCTCGTTGATGGTTCTTGCACCGAGGCTTCCGCCCACGAGCAGGATGGTTTTCTTATCAGGGTCGAGACCGAACTGCTTTCGTGCCTCTTCCTTGGTGAGGGTAGTCTCCAATACGTTCTGGCGTACTGGATTTCCCGTCATGATGATTTTGTCGGCAGGGAAGAAACGTTCCATTCCTTCGTAAGCCACGCATATCTTTTCTGCCTTCTTTGCCAGGAGCTTGTTGGTCACACCTGCGTATGAGTTCTGTTCCTGGATGAGGCATGGAATACCTTTGCTAGCGCAAACGTTGAGTGTAGGACCGCTGGCGTATCCGCCCACACCTACAGCAGCCATTGGCTTGAAATTCTTGATGATGCTCTTGGCCATGTGCTGGCTCTTCCATATCTTGAAGAGAACAGCGATGTTCTTGAGCAGATGCTTTCTGTCGAAACCGCAGATAGGCAATCCTTTGATTTCATAACCCGCTGCAGGAACACGCTGCATTTCCATTCTGCCGAGTGCTCCAACAAACAATATTTTGGCATCAGGGCGCTTTGCCTTGATGGCGTTTGCGATGGATACGGCAGGGAATATATGACCGCCTGTACCGCCTCCACTTATGATAATTCTCAGTTCATTATTCATAATCCATTCTTGTTTACGACCCGAGGGTCAACAATTTTCACGCAAAGGTAAGCAAAAAAATCCATTTAATGGCATTTTTTACCTTATTTATGATACTCTTTTGTTATGCAGCAGCAAATTTGTCAAAATTTGCTTCGTTTTGAGGCAAATCTTTCTTTTTTGCGGTTCTACTGATGCTTAAGATGATGCCCAGGTAGAGACAGTTGATGATGGTTGAGGTTCCACCTCGGCTGATGAGCGGAAGTGGCTGACCAGTAACCGGTGCCAAGCCCACAGCTACAGCCATGTTGAACAGTGCCTGGATAACCAGCATGATGGCAAGTCCCATGCACAGGAATGCTGGGAATGTGTTCTCACACCGGTTGGCGATTCGCCCGGCTCTGAAGAGCAGAATGATGTAGAGGAATGCCACAAAGAAGGCACCCCACAGTCCCATTTCCTCGATGATGATGGCGTAGATGAAGTCGGAGAAAGCTTGAGATAGGAAATCTCGTTCTACGGAGTTTCCCGGTCCCTTTCCCACGATATTCGATGAGGCGATGGCGATGTTGGCATGGGCCACCTGCGCATCCTTATCCAGGTCCACGTCTTCCGGAGCCACTGGCTTGGAATTGATAAACTTGTCGATACGTGCTTTCCAGGTATCTGCTCGGTGGAACATCTTCTCTGCCATACCTGGTGCTTCTTCCTTCTCGTTGATGTTCTCTGTGAGCGTATTTTCCGGCTTGTTTCCTCCGTTTTCCTTGTCTTCACCCACGATCATAACGCCGGCGAAGACAACGCAGATAAATATCAAGACGCTGCCCACGAGTTTGCCTATCTGACTCATAGGTACTCTTCCGATGATCATCATGCATAAGATGGTGATGCACAGAAGCATGGCAGTGGATAAGTTCTCAAGTCCGATGAGGATGATAAACGGGCAGCAGGCCGTCAAGACATACTTGAAGGCTCTCCGTTCTGCACCATTCTGCGTCTGCATTGCACTGAGAATCTGTGCCACTACCAGCACCACCGCTCCCTTGGCTATTTCCGAAGGCTGAAACTGGATGCCCACCAGGTTAATCCAGCGGGATGCGCCATTGGTGGATTGTCCCGCTATCAAAACCCAGATGAGTAAGCCCAGAGATGGAAATATCACAAAAGGAGTGACGATCTTGAAGTACTTACACTTAACCTTGAGCATACATATCATGGTGCCTAAGCCTAGAAAAAGGAGACCTATATGGCGTATTACCGGCGCCATATAGTTACCACTCTTGTAAGACAAGGAGCTAGAGGCGGAATACACCTCTATGATGCTTATCATACAGAGAAAGAAGAAGACCATCCAGATGACCTTGTCTCCCTTGAATATGTTGCCTATGGTCTTATTGTTCATTTCTTAACTGTCCTATCTCTAAAATTATTATCACTTAAGTTCTTGCCAAATGAAAAGTTATTCACCGATGGCTCTTGCCAGTGCCTTGAACTGCTCGCCGCGGTCCTCCATGTTCTTGAAGAGGTCGAAGCTGGCGCAGCATGGGCTCAGCAATACGGTGTCGCCTGGCTTGGCCAGCTCCTGGCAGGCAGCCACGCAGTCTTTCATGCTGTGGGTGTCGCGAACAGGAATGCCCAGGGCATCGAAGTTGTCGTGCAGTTTCTGGTTGTCGGCTCCAAGATATACGATACCTGCACACTTCTCCTTTACCAGGTCCTTGATCTGGTTGTAATCGTTGCCCTTGTCCTTACCACCGATGATGAGGATGGTAGGGGTTGTCATGCTCTCCAGAGCGTACCAGCAAGCATCCACATTGGTAGCCTTTGAGTCGTTTACATAGTAAACTCCCTTGAACTTGCCCACCTTCTCCAGTCGGTGCTCTACGCCTGGGAAGTCGCTGAGGCCCTTGTGCAGGGTCTCGTGGTCGATGCCTACGATGTTGCAGGCGAGTCCTGCTGCCAGGCTGTTGTAGATGTTGTGCTTGCCGCGCAGGCTCATGTCTGCCTGTGGCATCTCGAAGGCTGATGGGAAGTTGAGCTTGTACTTGCCGTCCTCGATGTAGCCCACGCATCCTTCCTCGTTGAATTCTGAGAATGGGCAGAGGTGTGACTTGAGGTCATACTTCTCCAGTTCCTTCTTCACGATAGGATCATCGTTCCAGAAGATGAAGCTGTCTTCCTCTGTCTGGTTCTGTGTGATGCGCATCTTGGCATCGGTATAGTTTTGCATCTTGAACTCGTAGCGGTCCAGATGGTCTGGAGTGATGTTGAGCAGGATTGCCACGTTGGCACGGAATTCGTACATGTTGTCAAGCTGGAAACTGCTCAGCTCGATGACGTAGTACTTGTGAGGAGTTTCTGCCACCTGCAGCGCCAGACTCTTGCCGATATTGCCAGCCAGTCCTACATCGTAGCCAGCCGACTTGATGATGTGATAGATCAGCGAAGTAGTTGTGGTCTTGCCATTGCTACCTGTGATGCAGATCATCTTGGCATCTGTATATCTGCCTGCAAATTCTATTTCGCTGATGATAGGAGTACCCTTTGCCATCAGTTTCTGAATCATAGGGGCTTCCTTAGGAATGCCCGGGCTCTTGATGACTTCATCAGCGTCTAAGATTTTCTCTTCAGTATGATGTCCCTCTTCCCACTCAATGCCGTGGTCGTCCATCAGCTTCTTGTAGTTGTCCTTGATCTTAGACATATCAGAGACAAAAACTTCGAATCCCTCTTTCTTCGCCAGCACGGCAGCACCTGCGCCACTTTCGCCAGCTCCTAAAATTACAATTTTGCTCATTGTTGTATCTTTATCTTGTCAGGCTGATAAGAGCCTTTGTTTTATCTTATCTTCAATGTGATGATGGTGAGTGCTGCCAGGATGATGGTCACGATCCAGAAACGGATGGTAATCTTTGATTCGTGGTAGCAGTTGCGAGGCTTCTTCCACAGATACTTGCAGTCTGGATCCAGCTGGCTGTCCTGTGTACGGAAGTTGTCGTGGATAGGCGTGCGCTTGAAGATGCGCTGCTTGATGCCTCTGCGCTTACCCAGCTTGTAGTAATATACCTGCATCATCACGCTGAGGCTCTCTACGAAGAAGATTCCGCAGAGGATAGGCAGCATCAGCTCCTTGTGGATGATAATGGCGCCCACGGCGATGATACCGCCGATGGTGAGCGAACCGGTATCGCCCATGAACACCTGCGCAGGGTAGGCATTGTACCAGAGGAAGCCGATGAGGGCTCCGATAAAGGCACAGAAGAATACCACCAGCTCCTCGGAGCCAGGAATATACATGATGTTGAGGTAGGCGGCAAACTCGATGTGCGACGACACATACGCAAGAATGCCTAATGCCACACCTATGATGGCGGAGTTTCCGGCACACATTCCATCCATTCCATCGTTGAGGTTGGCACCGTTGGAAACGGCAGTAACCACGAAGATGGTCATGATTACAAAGAGAATCCAGCCTGCAGCTACCTTGTGCTCACCACAGAAGCTGGTGATGCTGGAGTAGTCGAGATTATGCCCCTTGATGAAAGGTATGGTGGTTTTCAACGACTTTCGTGCCTCTGCACGATGCTTTACCACCGTCTCCTGTCCCTGGCGTTCGATGGCGAGGTTCTCGTTCATCTTCACGTCTGGAGAAGCCCAGAGCACCAGACCTACGATGAGGCCGATACCAACCTGTCCTACGATTTTGTATTTGCCCTTCAGTCCCTCTTTGTCGCGCTTGAAAATCTTGATGAAGTCATCCATACCACCGAGGAAACCAAGCCATACGGTAGTGATGATCATCAGGATCAGATAGATGTTGCGCAATCTGCCGAGCAGCAATACAGGTACGAGGATGGCCAGGATGATGATGACGCCACCCATGGATGGGACACCGATCTTCTTTACGCCGAATGGGTCGATGCTGGCATCGCGCTGGGTCTCGGTAATCTGCTTGCTCTTGAGGTACTTGATGAACTTCTCGCCAAACCATGCAGAGATGACGAGTGATAAAATCAGTGCGAGCAGGGCACGGAATGAAATGTAACCCCACATGTGGGAACCTGTGATGCCCCACTGCTCCAGAAATCTAAAAAGATAGTATAACATTTTTCTTCTTCTCTTTTTCTATTAGATGATAATACTACTTGTTGATACCGAAGATTTCGCGAAGCACTTCCTTGTCGTCGAAGTGATGCTTCACGCCCTTGATCTCCTGGTAGTCTTCATGTCCCTTTCCGGCAACGAGGATTACATCGCCCTTCTTGGCCAGCATGCAGGCTGTGCGGATTGCTTCCTTGCGGTCAACGATGCTGATCACCTTCTTCATCTGCTGGGCGTTGAGACCAGCCAGCATGTCGTTGATGATGTCCTGTGGCTCTTCGAAGCGAGGATTGTCGCTGGTGATGATAACCTTATCGCTCTGCTTGACTGCCTCTTGTGCCATCAACGGGCGCTTGCCCTTGTCACGGTTTCCACCGGCACCGCAGACGGTAATCACTTCACCGCCCTTGCCGTCGAGTACTTCGTGAATGGCATTCAGTACGTTCTCCAATGCATCTGGTGTATGAGCATAGTCAACGATGGCTGTATAGCCTTCTGGCGACTGGATTGGCTCCAGTCGTCCGCTTACGCTGTGAAGGGTACTCATCACAACGAGTACATCCTCCGGCTTCTTGCCGAGCATGACGGCTGCACCTTCTGCGCCGAGCGCGATGCCTTTGAGCTGCCGCTTCTTCGCTACGTCGTCGAACAGGACAAGCCGCTCTTCACCATCTGCCGCGGCACCCAGGCGCTCAACGTCGCCCTTGGCGGCACGCTCTGCATGGACACCCCCAGCTGGCCCCGCACGCCCGGCGCGGAGGTCCACGACCACGTGAACTCCCTCCACGAGACGTCCCACACGGTTGATGTCTGCGAGGGCTCGCTTCTGTGGCGCGCCAACGGCGGCCGCACGGGCTATGACGTGAATTCGGCCCACCACTGCAACGTGGACGCACTGGGCGAGGGCCTTGTGCTCACCGCCCACTCCGATGACGGCGTGCCCGAGTGCATCGAGCGCCCCGACAAGCGCTTCGTACTGGGCGTGCAGTGGCACCCGGAGTACACCTGGTACCGCTCGGAGCCCGACATGGACCTGTGGAGGGCGTTCGTGGCCTCAGCCGCCGAATAGGGCGGTCGCAGCGCCGCCGGGTTGGGTGTGGGGTCTCCCTCAATACTCCTGAATGCCGTTCGACTAAAACAGTTACCATCTGCGGAATTTAATAATCCGATGTCGTACCCATATTGACGTGGTATCTGAATTTGGTAGCCTATGATTTAGATTAAACCCTAGTTAAGCGCTAAGCCCTTTGATTGACTCTCGGTAATTGGGAGGCATGAAATGGATGAGTTCTTTATCATCTTGTGTAGGCTAAATCGTCTTCGGTTGAGCTTCCGTCCTGTCATCTTTTGACATTTTGGGACGTTCAATGAGACGCAAGTTGTATTCGGTGCTTGCTGCCATCGGAATTACTCTGGCCGTTTCTTTTGGTCTTTCCGCTCCGGCTCTAGCTG
>ENA-OUQH01002178-OUQH01002178.1-human-gut-metagenome-genome-assembly--contig:-NODE-2178-length-12410-cov-19.946418_pt1 | contig 12410 bp, 9 predicted proteins | sample MGYA00237948_ERZ548828 | MGnify/ENA primary metagenome ERZ548828 (study PRJEB26490, sample SAMN05194711) | human gut metagenome | biome: terrestrial biome; feature: human-associated habitat; material...
GAACGTCATAAAGCGCTTGCCCTTGCGCAGCTCCTCAGTCTTGTCGGCGATGCCGTGCTTCTGCGCCTCGTCGAGATACGCGTCCGGGTAAAAAGAGGCAGTTGCGCCCGCTGTCTCGCACCGCGCATTTGACCAGCGCGAGATAGAGCCGCGTACTTCTCCATCTTGTCTTGCGGTAGTGACGCCAAGTTCTCGCCGTCAGTCCCTACGACATAGAAATCGCCAACCAGCACGTCCTGTCCGAACCGGCGATCAGGCTCAAAGCCAATGAGCTTACCCTCATCGTTCAGGAGCAGGACTACGCCTTCTTCCACGCCGGCCAACTGGATCAGGTGATGGTAGTCCTTCACTCCGCTGCTCACGGCTTCTTGCAGAGCCGACAACTCATTTTTCAGGGTGTCTACTTCCGGTTTCTTATGAGGGCTGACCTTGAGCACAGTGATTTCCTTCTCTTTGCACATAAACCATACCTCCGCTTTCGAAATTGGGATAGCATCGTACACGAGATTTTCTTGAATTGCAAGCCTTTTTTTGCTCAAAATTCTTGCAGAAACGGTGCCTTGGTTATTGACTATTTTCCCTTAAAATGCCTTTGCCAGTCGTTGAAAATTTCACCCCTATCACTTTCCACAGGTTTTCGCGGCAAATACCGTGGGCACCCCTTAGAATTGCAAATGAACACTCTTTTCCAATCACCAATATCACAGTTACTTTAAGCCTCAATGTGTATAAAAAATAAGATGACCATTCGCCCTTTTGTTTTAGGGTTTGTTTTGCTCATCTCTAAGAAAATAAGGGTTGAGATCATGCGGAGAGGGGGACTTATCATGAACGATATTCTAAAGCGGTTTTGTTGGTTGGACGACAAAATGACCGCCGGTATCGTCCGGCGGTCATTTTATCGTCTTAGCGTTATCTCGGCCTTCTGCGATCGTGCTCGGCGTAGTAGGCGCGCTTGCTCCCGAGCATCTTCTCGTCCGCCTCGCGGACCAGCTCTCTTAGCCCGTTTGCCGCCTCGCAGACGGCGATGCCGTAGGAGATGCTGTAGCCCTGCGCGGCAAGGCTTTCAGAAACCGCCCGCATCCGCGCCTCGTATTCCGCCTCTGCCGCCGGCGCGGGAAACACGACGAACTCGTCGCCGCCGACGCGGTAGAGATCGTCCTTCGGAAACTGCTCCCGCAGATGCTCTGCGACCGCGTGCAGCAGCTGATCGCCCGCCTCGTGACCGCGCTCGTTGTTGATCTCGTGCAGGCCGTTCGCGTCGATATAAATGCAGGCGGCCGGAGCGATGACGCGCTGGTCGCTCTTGCGCAGACACTTCTCATAGGCGACACGGTTCATCAGGCCCGTGCCCTGGTCCGTAATGCTCATACGGTAAACGCCGCGCCGAGGCGAGATACCAGACCATAAAGCCAAGATAGCTCAGCAGCAGCGCGGTGACAATGATCGCCATCATCGAAAGCGTCTGCACCACGTCGCGCGTGCCCGCCAGCGCCTCAGCCTCGCTCACGCCGAGCACAACGCTCCAGTTGTTGATGCCGACCGGCTCGTAGTGCAGGTAGACCGTCAGCCCCGTGGAGCGGGATACGGTGCACATATCGCCGCCGATGCCGTTGGGGATTTTTTTCATCGCCTCCTCGTAGGTGTAGCCCTTGAGCATTTTGCGGCCACGCAGCTCCGAGATGTTGCCGAGCGAGTCATGCCAGGTATCCAGCAGGATGTCGCCGTTGTTGCCGTCCACAAGAAGGAGGAAGGCATTGCCGTTGTAGAGGTCGATCTGATAGTTTCGGGAAAGCTCCTGCAGGAGGACGACGCCGTAGAGGATGGCGACGGTCTCGCCGTCGCGCACCACCGGCACGACGTTGCGCACCACCAGCTTTTCCGGCGCAAAGTAGCTTGTCACGCGGTCTGAGATGTACGCGCCCCGCGCCGCCTCTGTTTCAAAATCGAATGTGTCGGAAACGTCGTAGCGGGTGCCGTCGGTCAGCAGCAGCGTGCCGTCGGGCCGCAGCAACGCGACGGTGGAGACAAAGGTCTCACTGAGGCTGAAGGATTTCATGATGCGCAGCACCGCGTCATTGTCACGCTCGTCATGCCCCGCGATCAGCTCCGCCATGGCGGAGAGGATGGTCTGGTCCGCGTTCGCCGCGTCGACAAGATCCTTTGCGATCTGGCGCGTCGCGGTAGCCAATTCGTCAAAGGAGCGCTGTGTGATCTCACGATTCGCCCGCCGGACGAGGAAAAAGACCGAACAAAAGAGCAGCACGCCGGTCAGGAGCGTGACCGCCACCATCATGCCTACTCGTTTTTTGTTGACCATGTTCATTTCTCCTTTATCCTTCCCCCCTGTCGCGCGCCGCCAGGCTGCGCAGGAAGGATTCCGCTTCGCGCCCGGGCAGGACGCGCGAGAAATAAAAGCCCTGAATGAAGTCGCAGCCCGCCGCAAGCACGGCGTCGCACGTTGCCTTGTCCTCCACGCCCTCACACAGCACGCGGATGCCCATGTCGTGCGAAAGACGGATCATGCCCTCCAGCAGCGCGCGGGCACGCGGCAAGGCGGACTCGATCACGATGCTGCGGTCGATCTTCACGCCGTCGATTGGGTAGGTGCTCAGGTCGGAGAGCGAGGAATAGCCCGCGCCGATATCGTCCAGCACGATGCGAAGCCCCATCGCGTGCAGCCCCTCGATCGTCCGCAGCGCCGTCTCGCGGTCGTGCGCGTAGGAGTCCTCCGTCAGCTCCACCACAAGGCGGTCGCGCGTAAAGTCGTACTGCTCGACGATCTCGCGCACGCGCGCGAGGATCTTTTCGTCTGCGATGGACTGGCGCGTGAAGTTGCACGAGAGCCACAGCGTCCCGCGCCCCTCCCGCTTCCACGTCTGGAGCTGCACGCACGCGCAGCGGAGCATATAGAGATCCAGCTCGGTGATCGTGCCGGCGCGGATCATCAGGTCGATGTATTTTGAGGGCTTGAGCAGTCCCTCCTCCGGATTTTGCCAGCGCGAGACGGCCTCCGCGCCGACGACCGTGCCGGCGCGATCGACGACGAACTGGAGGTACGGCTCAAATTCGCCCTTTTCCACCGCCTTACTCATGCTGCCGCGCAGACGCTCGAGCTGCTCGCTCTCGTCGATCATGCCGCGCGTGCTGAACGCGCAGGGCGTTTCCGTGCGGAACGCGTGGGCACAGCCCTGGCGCGCGTTGTAGAGCGCAGCCTCGGCGCTGCAGTCGGGGTTTTCCGACAGCGAGCAGATGCCCGCGCGGAACGCGCCGGCATATTCGGCGCGGAAGCCCGCAAGGTAGCCGTCCAGCTCGCGGATAAGCCCCTCGGCGCGCTGCTGTGCCGCCTCGCGGCTGCCGCACTGACACACGAGCGCGAACATCCCGCGCCCCACGCAGGCGAGGTATTCCTCGCGTCCGCAGTCAAGGCGCAGATACTCCGCCGCGCGGGAGAAGATCTCCTCGCGCTCCGCCTCGCCAAAGCGCCGTTCGAGCGAGGGCATATCGCAGCCGATGCAGAAGACATAGACGATGCTTCTGAGCGGGGCGGGGATGAGCGTTTCCATGCAGTTCAGATAATACCCGTCGTTGCCGATGCCGTAGCGCGGGTCGATGAGGGCGTTGGCCTTTTGCTCGGCACGCTTTTTTCGCGCAAAGACTATCAGCGCGACCGCCGCGGCAAGCATCGCCGCGATCAATGCGGCGAGCGTAATGAGCCACCTGGTACGGTAGGCTTCCGCGCCGCTGCTATTCATATAGTCTGCCAGGACGCCGATGCTCTCCGCGCCGGAGAGGTCCTCCAGCGCTTGTGCAAGCGCGCCGGCCAGTTCCGGCGTGAGTGCGTTGGTAAAGCCAACATATATCGCGCACTCTGCGCCGTCATGTTCTATCGTGCAGAGCAGCACTTGACGGCGCATCGCGCCGCTGTCAACCGTGCCGGAGGGATAGGCGGAAATAATGTCCGCCTGCCGGTTCTCCGCCTGCTGCGCCTGCGTGGTGTTCTTGCTGTACGGAAGATAGACAAGATCGTACCCTGTCTGCTCACTCAGGCGCTCGTACAGCTCCGGCAGCAATCCGACATAGCATTCTCTGCCGCGGTCATAGGACTCGATGGGATAGAGATCGGCGTTTCCCGAGATCAGAAGCGTCTCCCTCGCGCTTGCATCCTGCATACAGCACAGCAGCGCTCCGATCGTCAGCACGGCGCAGAGCGTGATTTCCAAGAGCTTTTTTCGGCGCACAGGCGGCACCCCCCTTTATTTCAAATCGATCTTGCGGCGCTCGATGCGCCCCCAGCTGAGTTTTTTCTTCCTATAGCCGATAAAGGCCGTGCAGCGCACCCATGCGAGAATAAAGCGCAGGAACACCAGCTCAAAGAGACACAGACAGACGGCCTTGAGGCCGTCGCCGAACGAGAGCGTGAGGTCCGCCGTGTAGATGCGCGAGAAAAAGGCGGTGAGCGTCAGGACCCCGCCGAAGACGGCGTAGATGAGGAAGAAGAGCAGCATGAACGGCACGTTGATGAGGTCGCACCACCATGCGAGCACCATCGTGAACACGCCGAAGACCTCGATAAACGGCGAGAGCAACTCATAGATGAGGAAATAGAGATAGGATACAAAGCTCACCGCGCCGAACCTGTGATTGGAAAACATGACGCGATGCTTGTACATACTCTGGAACAGGCCCAGATGCCAGCGCTTGCGCTGCTTGCACAGATCGCGCAGCCGCTCGGGCACCTGCGTCCAGCAGATGGCGTCGGTGGCGTAGCGAATGGCATAGTCGATGCCGTTGATTGTGCAGTATTCGTGCAGCTTGACCACCAGCTCCATATCCTCGCCCATGGTCTTGTTGTCGTAGCCGCCCACGGCGATGACCGTGTCCTTTTTGAACAGTCCGAACGCGCCGGAAATGATGAGCGAGCCGTTGAAGCGGTCAAAGAGGATGCGCGAGGCGAGGAAGGAGCGGTCGTACTCCAGCACCTGCATGAAAGCGAGGATGCTGCGCGGCAGCCGGTAGCGTTTGACGCGCCCGTTTTCCAGCTCAACATCGTTGGAGATGCGGACGATGCCGCCCACCGCCACCACATTGCCGTTTTCCAATATCGGCTGGGCGATGCGGCGCAGAGAGTCGTACTGCAGAACGGAGTCCGCGTCCATGCAGATAAAGTACGGGAAATTTGCGGCGTTGATGCCCATGTTCAGCGCGTCTGCCTTGCCGCCGTTCTTTTTTCGGATGAGCGTCACCGGTACCTTCTGTGCGCGTGTCTCATAGACGTATTCCTCGCGCTGACAGTTGATCTGCCGGCGAATGGGCCGGTGAACAAGGTGCATATCAAATGTCTCGGCCAACACCTCCGAGGTGCGGTCCTTCGATCCGTCGTCCACCACAATGATCTCATAGGCGCGGTATTCGAGCGTCAGCAGCGAGCGCACGGTGTCTGCCACGGTGACCTCCTCATTGTAGGCGGGAACGATGATACTGATGGGCAGGTAGTAATCCGAGGGCAGAATGCTTTTGAACATTTCCTGCCGGCGGTGCTTGTACAGCTCAAGTGAGCCGACGACGACCGACAGAAACAGAAAGGTCGAGTAGCCGATCAGATAAGCGATAAAGAAATAGCCCACCCACTCAAGAAACAGCTTTATACCGTCGTACATACTGCGTCCTCCTTTCGCTCCTCCAGCTCCCGCACATCAAAGCGATAGCGCAGGATCTCGGAGGCGTAGCGGTCGTGCCCCTCGATCACGTCGATCAGATCGCGGTAGCCGAAGCCGAGCTGCTCCAGACTTTTTGACGCGTTGAAGCGGATATACCAGTTGGGATGATAGAGGTTCCTCTCCAGCACCGCCGCAGTCTCCGCCCCGGGATAGCTCGCCAGCACCGACGAGGCGATGGCTGCATACTCCCAGCGCGCGTTTTCCGAGGGCGTCGCATAGCGCAGCAGATCGGCGTAGGCGGGCGGATAGGGATAGCGGCCAAGATAGCGCAGACAGGCAAAGCGCACCTCGTCGTCCTGCGCGGGATCGTTGAGGAGCGCGTGTATTTTCTCGCAGTATGCGCCGGAGGAAAAGCGGAAATAGTTGAGCAGCGTCACCTGCATCCACGGCTGAAACGCATCAAACGCCTTCCAAAGCGCGTCGGCAAGCTCCCATGTGTCGCCCGTGTAGTTCAGCAAGCCGTCGGAGAGGAGCTTGCTGTGATAATAGAGGCTGCTTGCGTCGATGATCCGCAGCGCACGCACAAGGACGGCGGGATCGCCCGCCGTGTAGAGCGCCTGCATGGCATTCTCGCGGCAGTAGATGCTCGATTCATGCAACAGGTCGAGCAGCATCGTTTTCAGCGCCTCGTTCTCCTGCCCGTCGAGAAGCCGGTATTTCCGGATGATATACGGAAAATACGCCGCCTCGATCTCATCGCGGCGGCAGTAATCCTCTGCCAGCGTGATCGTCACACCGTTAAGCGCCGTCAGATAGGAGCGGGTCAGCTCTGGCCGCCTCACGCACAGGCACTCCAGCGCGGCGTCAAAGGCCGCCATGCCGTTCACGCGGCGCAGTCTGCGCTCCATGAAGCGCAGATGCCTCTCGCTGACCGCTCCGGTCTCCGCGAGACGGTCAAGCTCCTGCGAGACCGTCAGCTCAAGGCGGATGCCGTCGCGGAAGAACCGATGCTCCCTGCGCCGCGAAAGGAGCGCCGTTGCAATGTTAAAGAGGATCATGCCGGCGCAGATGCCGAGATAGACGTAGATCAGGATTTGAACAAACACCGGCGTTCTTCCTTTCTCGTGTGTTTTACTGCCAGAGCTTTTGCAGAATGTAGTACGAGGGCTTGAGCCGCTCGTGATAGCTGACCGTATTGCCCCAGCCCTTGAGCGCCGCGGGATAGAGCGGCGTGCGCTCCTGCGCCGCGCCGTCGGTAAGACCAAGGTACATCGTGTCGATGGTGATGTAGTCCACACCGTAGTTTTCATAGTAATCGTCGTGGATGGTCATGCGCGAGGGGTCTGAAAAGTTCAGAAGCTGCCAGGGGAGCTTCAGCTCCACATAGTCGCCCGCGAAGATGAAGTCCGCGAGGGAATCGTAGTCCGGCGCGGCGGGGTTCGCGTTGCCGTAGGCAAGATCGCCCGTCTCGTAGGTCTCAGAGCTTGCCTGCCAGTTGCCCGTGAGCAGCGGTGTCGCCGTCTGGAGCATCAATTCGATGGGCTTGAACAGCGGCGTGTCCGCGTCGGGCGGGTCGAGGTAGGCGTCCGCGTCGTGCGTTTCGTGGTAGAACATGGCGCGCAGCACCTCGTAGCGCTCCTGCACCAGGAGGCGGCTGTTGTCCCTGCCGTCGATGGCGAGGACGAAGTCCACCGGGTCCTCAAAGCGCAGGCCGAAGTTTTCGCAGTAGGTGCTGCCCGTCTTGGGCGTGGTGTCGATGGGGATGTAGAGCGTTTTCTGTCCGTTCGCAAAGCCCTTTTCATAGGCGAGCAGATAGATAAACTTCTCGTCGTATTTCATCGAAAGGGCGCGCGTGCCGGTATCGAAGAGTTTATCCTCCTCCGTCCACTCCGAGAGGTCGCCGTCCACATAGCAGACGCTTTCCTCCTCGCCGGGGTCGAAGGAGAGCAGACCGAAATACTGCTCGTTGGTCTGATAGTCGCTCCAGTACGGCGTGCGCTGGAGATTCACCGCGTGCATGGTGTTCCAGGTGCGCTTGAACCACTCGTCCTGCCAGGTAAAGACGCAGCCGCCCGCGCAGTTTGCCGCGGTGATGTCGCGCCAGCAGTCCACGAGCGCCTGCCCCTGCTCCTGCTCGGACATATGGCCCTGATTGCGTCCGGTGTTCCGGTCGATCTGCGCCATGCCGCGCCCAGTGGAAACGCCGAACTCGGAGATGACGACGGGCATCGTGTGATGCCGCCGCAGGGCGCGCAGATAGGCAAGGTAGGTGTTCGCCGCGCCGGTCTCATCGTAGAAGTCCGATCGGCGCAGCACGGAACCGATGGGCGTGCCGGGACCGGTCTCCGCACGGGAGATGACGGCCTTGCCGTCCCAGATGGGCGTGCGGTCCATCGCCGCGGGGTTGAGGATATAGTTGAGATAGTCGGGATAGTAGGGATACACATGGTAGGAGGCAAACTGACCGGCGAGGAAGGCATCCTCAGTGCGGATGTGCTCCACGTCCACCTGCGCGCACTTCATAAAGAAAGTCGTGATATCCTCCGGGTAGAGGAAGGGGTCGGTGGTCGGCCAGTTGGAAAACGCCACAAGGCGCTGGGTCTTGTAGCGGCGGCTTTCATATGAGACGATCCGATCGCCCACCTGCGCGAGCATGGATTCAAAGGCGGAGGCGTCCTCCGTCGCGGAGAGGTACGTTCCCTGATAGGGCGGCAGATCGGGGTATTTGTGGTTGGTGTAGGTGACGGTCACATCCTCCCACTCCACACCGAGAATATAGCCGATGACCCAGCGGGAAACATCCTTATTGTAAAAGCCCGATCCCGTGCCCCGCCCGAGCGAGATCTTCTTGTTGCCGTGCAGAACGTCGACCAGTGTGCGCCCGTCCCTGACGAAGGTCTCAAGAAAGTCCTTGTCATAGGCGTCGCGGTGGGAGTTTTGGATATAGTCGTTCACCCATACGCCGTGGATGAGCCAGAGCGGTTCCTCGTTCGCCTCCTCGCGCGCGGTGTTGTACTCGTAGAAGGCGTTGTAGAAGTCGTCGTGGAGCGTAATGTAGACGCGCACGGTGTTCGCGCCCATCTCCTGCATCTGGGCAAACCAGCGCAGATAGGTCTCCTTGCTGACGGCGTAGTCCGTCGCCCACTCGCCCGGGATGCCCACGCCGAGGTTCACGCCCTTGACGGTGAACTCCTCCGGTCCCGCGCCGCGGTCCATATAAAGGTGCTGCGCGTCGGTGGACATGAAAGCGCTGACCGGCGCGTCCGGCTGAAGGTCGATGTACCAGCCGAGGTAGTAGCGCGCGGTGTCGTAGGCGAGATAGCCTAAGATCAGGGCGGTGAGCACGATGAGAAATCTTTTCAAGCCGCCGCCCTCCTTTCTCGATGGTGTGGTGGCTCAGTGGTTGAATTTCTTGTTTTTGGATTCGTGGCTGTACTGGCGAAGAATGTCGATATTCTCGTCCATCCACGCGCCGCGCTCGATGCAAAAGCGCTTCATCTGCGCGACGGCAGCCGCGTGTGAGTGCGGGTTGCGCCACGCGGGGGAGAGCATATCCTTTTCGAGCGTGTAGCCCCAGACGGAGAAGTTGCGCTCGACGGCATCGCCGAGCCACGCGGTAACGTCGTCTATGTAGGCGCAGAGATACTCGTCGCTGAGAATGCCCTGACGCAGCTCGCGGTAGCGGTCGATGACGGCGTTTATGAACTTCTCGTCTTTGCTGAGCATATAGTACCAGACATTGTATTGCAGCTCAAAATGCTGCGGCTCTGCGACCGGATGACTGTAGTTGTCACAGGCGGAGTTGAAGTCCCAGATGCACATTTTGTATTTGCCGCGCACATCCCTGTAGATATAGGTGGAAAGCCAGCCCGCATCATAGTTGCAGGTAAACTCGTTGAGGATAAAATAGTCCACGAAAGAGCTCATGTCCGCCTGCTCCCACCATGCATAGGGCTCGGTATCATAGTCATAGGAGTAGAGTGACTTTTCAAAGTCGGAGAAATCCTGTGCGATCCACGCCGCGCGCTCCGGCGTAAGCCATTTTGTTCCCGGATAGACGATGTCTATATCCTGCAGATTTCGCAGGGCGTATTGGGAGAAGGTCTCGATATTTTTGACCTCGTTGCCGCTGCCGCGGTCAAGGCGCAGAGCATAGCTCGTCTGCACCGTGTCTTTCGACGGCTCCGTGAGCTTCAAGCGGGCATCCGCGCCGGAGCTGACAGTCTCCGTCATAACATAAAGCCCCTGATACACTCCGTTGAGCAGTACCTCGCAGAAGCGCACATTCGGCGCGTAGTCCATGATCTCGCCCGCAAGATTGTACCACATATAATTGCGGATGAGCGTCTTATCGAGGTACGGCCCATGCAGCGCCCACTCGTCGAAGGCATCCATCCCCAGCATGGCGACATCGCGCGAGGCCGCACCGTCGTCCGTCAGCGTCTTGACAAGATAGCTGTGCTTATCAAAATAGCGCGAGGAGTTGCCTCGCACTCGAATGTCAATGACGCTCTGAAGCGTCGGCGTGTCGGTGGGGTGATTGTTGCCCTCGGCATGATCCACCACCGAGACGGACGCGCGCAGCAGCGTACTGCCGTCTGCGGTCGTGGTGAAAGCATCGTCCTCACGGCCGCTGCCGCCGCTCTGGATGGGCACGCCCGGGATCGCCTCTCCGCCAGTGTCGATGAGAACGAGCGGCAGATGAGAGCAGAGCAGATCTTCTCCGTGGTCGGCACAGGGTGTATAGGCGAGGCGCTCAAGATGCTGATGATAGCGTGGGTGCTCATCGGTCAGCACGGCTGACAGGTTTGTTGCGGATAGGAGGAGCAGCAGCGCACAGGCCGCAAGAGCCATTCGCTTGTATTTCATGTTCGTCTCCGCCCCCCTCTTTCCGGTTTCTCAGTTCGACACCTCGTCGTTCTGCATGACAAGATTGACATAGTCGATACTTCCCAACGAATAGATGCTGCCGGGAATGTCCGGCGTTGTCTGCTCCGCGCGGCGCAGGAGCTTTTGCGTGATCTCGTAGATCAGTTCGACCGTATCCTCCGTCGTGTTTTCCACACGCAGCGTCGCTTTGGCGCGAAAGAGCTTGTAGACCTGCGCCTTGATCGGCTCCTGCTTGCTGCGGTGGGCGCGGATGATGAGCAGCATCCGGTTATCGCTCTTGATGCAGCCGAGCAGCAGGATCACCGCGAAGGTCACGGCGCTGCCGATGCAGGCCACGGCATAATCGCCCACGCCGCAGCAGATGCCGACAATGATGGACCAAAAAATATAAACCGTATCGCGCGAGTCCTTGATGGCGGTGCGGAAGCGGACGATGGACAGCGCGCCCACCATACCGAGAGACAGCGCAATGTTGTTGCCGATGACGGTCATGACCGTCCCCGTCAGCACCGCGAGAATGACGAGCGAGGCGTTGAACTTGCGGCTGTAGATCGTCCCGCGGTGGGAGATGGCGTAGGACAGGAAGATAAAAAAGCCCAGCACGGCGGCAAGGACGATATTGAGCAGAATATCCTCCCACGACATATCGCGGGGTGTGGTAAAAAGGTTCAGGATCTGTTGTCTCATGGTGTTTTCCTCCTATAGCCTCGTCTGACATCCGTTTTGGCGGGCAAGCACATATTTGCTGACAGAAAGCTCACTGCGATCCACGCTGTTGATCAGCTCGCGAAGATAATCGAGCAGAAAGCCGTTGTACTTGACCTCAAGCACCACGCAGTACGGATCGAGCACGGGGTTCATGTTCAGCCGCGGCGAAAAGAGGTCGAAGCAGCTCTCAACGGAAACAATGCGGCTGTCAAAGGTAATGCGTATTTTGTTCTCCTTGGCGATAAATGCCTTGCGGTCGTATTCTACGATCGTTTTGGGGCGATAGCACCGGCTGTGCATCAGCGCGTAGCACTCCGCAGCAAAAGACTCCGGATACCGCAGCAGCGGCGCGTAGTCGCCGCGCGTGAGCGCTTGAGCTGACTTGCGCCCTGCTTCTGCTTCATCTCCAGCATGGCGAAGTCTGCCGCCGGATCATAGCAGCGCAGGCGCAGCTTGCGCCGCAGCTCTACGCCCGCAGCCTTTTCGTGGAAGTCCCTGTCGTCGAGCGTATCGAAGTAAAGCGAGCGGACAGGGTAGCCGCTTATGCCGTTGTGCGGGTCCTCGTGCATGACCTGCGCGAGCCGATGGCAGGCTTGCAGCGCCTCCGGCAGCGAGATCAGATATTTCTTTTCCTCGCGGAACACGCGGTTCACCGATGCTCCCTCCTTTCGCAGAGAAAAAAAACTGACCGCAGTCCTGCTAAGGCAATACCGCAGCTTTCACTGCGCGGTGTTTCCTTAAAAGAGTGCGGTCGGTCGATCATAGGGGCTCTCCCGCTCAGACATATGGCCCTGCAGCATAGTCTTTCGACGATTTTCTATCTTAAACGATTATACAGGGCTGCGCCGCATAAGTAAAGTCCTTTCTGGCATTTCCGGCATTTGGCGTGTGCCGTCGCTTGTGCGGCGGAAGTCCTCTCGTGCGCGGGAACCGGATAGGATCACCTCACGAAATAATCATAACACCGCCATGAGCAAAACGCAAGAAACGCGGTAATTGCAATGGTTCCCGGCCATGGCTGAAGCCGAAAATCACTCCATTGATATAGAAAGCGGAGCCCCTTTTTGGTAAAATGGATTTGTGAAACACGCCAACCGGAAAGGGGCTGGCCGCTATCTACCGACAGGAAATCATTCAGGATGTGACGCTGTT
>ENA-OUQH01002181-OUQH01002181.1-human-gut-metagenome-genome-assembly--contig:-NODE-2181-length-12408-cov-4.601230_pt1 | contig 12408 bp, 12 predicted proteins | sample MGYA00237948_ERZ548828 | MGnify/ENA primary metagenome ERZ548828 (study PRJEB26490, sample SAMN05194711) | human gut metagenome | biome: terrestrial biome; feature: human-associated habitat; material...
AGAAGCTTCTTGAAGAAGTAGATACCAAGGCTGTTGATATTTTCCAGCCTGCAAGCTCACTGTCCGGTGGTAACCAGCAGAAGGTTGTTGTTGCCAAGGCGCTTGCTCAGGAAATGAAGGTCGTTATCATGGATGAGCCGACAAAGGGTGTCGATGTTGGTGCAAAAGCCGAGATCTATGCGATCATGGGAGATCTTGCGAAGAAGGGCTATGCCATCATCCTGATCTCTTCCGAGATGCCTGAGATCCTTGGAATGTCTGACCGTATCATCGTTATGTGCAACGGTCGTAAGACAGGTGAACTGAACAGGGGAGAGGCAACACAGGAAGGAATCCTTGAGCTGTCCATGGAAAAGAGCACTGGAAAGGGGACTAAATAATGGAAAAGAAATCTGTCATCAAGAAGATTACAGGCTCCCGAGAGGCTCTGCTGGCAATTATCGTAATCGTGCTGTTTGCAGTTGTCACAGCGATCAGCCCGTCATTCCTTACGCCGAAGTCACTCATGGAGATGCTGAAAAATAATGCAGTAACAATGGTAATGTCACTTGGTATGCTGTGTGTCATGCTGGTAGGCGGAATCGATATTTCCATCATGTCAACTCTGGCACTTTCCGGTATGTCCATCGGTATGCTCCTGAAATACGGACATATCACAAGTACATTACTTGCTTTCATCATTGCAATGGCGATCGGTATTGCCTGCGGACTGGTTGTAGGTCTTGTGATTTCAAGAGCAAACGTTCCGCCTATCATTGCAACCATGGGCTTTATGTACATCTACAGAGCAATGGGTTATCTTGTTTCCCACGGTGGTGAGTGGGCAAGTGCCGCAGCTCTTGGTGAGTTTAAGAATTTTGCAACAACCAGCTTCCTTGGGATCAACAAGGTTATCTGGGTGATCATCGTATGCTATGTGGTATTCTTCTTCTTTATGAAATGGACAAGAACAGGACGAAGGATCTACGCAGTAGGAAGTAATGCAAGCGCAGCACAGGTTTCCGGTATCAATGCAAAGAATATCAACCTTCTTGTATATGTGATCATGGGATTCCTCGCAGGTCTTGGCGGAGCACTTCAGGTATCTGTTTATGCTTCTGCAATGCCTGATATGCAGTACGGCGGTGAGATGGATGTTATCGCAGCCTGCGTTATCGGTGGTGTAAGCATGAGCGGTGGACGTGGAACCGTAGTAGGTGCATTCCTCGGTTCCATTATCCTTGCAACGATCGCAAAAGCTCTTCCGCTTGTAGGTATCAGTTCACTGTGGCAGAACATGATCAAGGGTGTTATCATACTGGTAGTAGTTGTGATCAACGTTGTTCTGCAGAGAATCGCAGATAAAAACGCATTAAAGGGAAGGGAGATGTAAATCATGGCTGGAAAATCTGGAAGAAGTATTAACAATGTGCCGGAAAATCCGATGAAACACATCATATTCAGTTGGGAAGGCATCCTGGTCATTCTCTTTATCCTGGTAAATATTTTCTGCGCATCATTTTCTGAGTTTTATAATATGAAGAGTGTTCTTCGTCAGATGCCGGTTTACCTTGCAGAGGTATTCATGATGTTTCCAATGGCGTACATCCTGGTATTAGGCGAGATCGATATTTCCGTAGGTGCGATCGTGTGTCTCTCCGCTACCTTAAGCTGTATGGTCTGCAACACAAACGCTCCATTCATTGTAGTAGTACTTACAGCACTGGTTGTTGGTGCCCTCTGCGGTGCGGTTAACGGATTTATCCTTACCCGTTTCAAGGAGCTGCCTCCAATGATCGTAACACTGGCAACACAGATCATCTTCCGTGGTATCGCTGAGGTAACACTTGGAGCCGGCGGAAGTATTGCGATCACAAACACAGATGGCTTCCGTGCTATCGGTGGAAAGGTTGGAAATATTCCATATATTCTTTTCCTGGTGCTGATCCTTGGTGTACTTTTTGCGATCTTTCTTGGAAAGAGCACATTCGGACGCCGTACATATGCGATCGGAACAAACCGTGTGGCAGCTTATTACGCAGGTGTTCACGTAGAGAAGATCCGTTTCATCATCTACACAGTTATGGGACTTATGTCCGGACTTTGCGCAGTATTCCTGGTATCCTCTTCTTACGGTGCAAATACAACAACCGGTAACGGATTTGAGATGGATGCCATTGCAATGGCAGTATTCGGAGGTATCTCCTCCACAGGTGGTAAAGGTAACCTGGCCGGCGGTATCATTTCTGCATTCATCATCGTATGCTTACGAGTTGGCCTTGGACAGAAGAACGTAAATGCTCAGGTGATCCTTCTCATCATCGGTGTACTTCTGGTAGCAGCAGTAGCTCTTCCGAATATCATCGGCGATGTGAAAAAAGCAGTCGCAATGAAGAAAAACTAAATATCACTTTTGAAACCCATATGATTGTTAGCTGCCTCCATTGGTGTAGCGGGGGCAGCAGCATATAAAAAAAATTATATTCTTATAGGGAGGAACAAAAATGAAAAAAAAGGTAATTAGCGCAATCCTTTGTGGAGCAATGGTTCTTGGTACAGTTTGCCCGGTTCTTGCAGCAGATGACAAAAAAGATGATACTAAGACAGAAGCAGCAGCTGGCGATTCCGCAAAAGACAAAAAGATCGCTCTGGTTGGTAAAGCAGCCGGTAACGCATTCTTCGAGATCGCAGCGAAATCTTTCCAGGAGACAGTAGAGGCTGAAGGCGGCGAGGTTCAGGTCGTTTATCCTGAGACAGCTACAGCTGATGCACAGATCAAGGTTCTTGACAACCTGATTTCCCAGGACTTCGATGCAATCTGTATTTCCGCTAACGATGTTAACGCTCTTCAGGCTAAGCTTGAGGAAGCTATGGATGAGGGAATCAAAGTATCTTCCTTCGACTCCGCACCGAACAAAGACAGCCGTGAGATTTTCGTAAACCAGGCTGGTACGAAAGAAGTTGCTCAGGCACTTATGGATGCAGTTCTTGATATTTCCGGTGGTGAAGGACAGTTCGCTATCCTTTCCGCTACATCTCAGTCCGCTAACCAGAATGCATGGATCGACGCAATGAAGACCATCATGGAAGGCGATGACAAATACAGCAAGCTTGAGCTTGTAGACGTTGTATACGGTGATGATGAGCCGCAGAAATCCACAGACCAGACAGCAGCTCTTCTTCAGAACTACAAGGATCTGAAGGTTATCTGCGCACCTACAACAGTTGGTATCGCAGCAGCAGCTAAATATCTTCAGGATAACGGATCTTCCTGCAAGCTGACCGGACTTGGACTTCCATCTGAGATGCAGGAGTACACAGGTGATGATGATTCTCATTCCTGCCCATACTTCTATCTGTGGGATATGCAGGGCCTTGGAAAACTCAGCGCTTACACAACAATCGCTCTGATCAACGAAGACATCACAGGTGCTAAAGATGACAAATTCACAGCTGGTGACCTTGGTGACTACACAGTAACAGAGGCAGATGATGGCGGTACAGAGGTTGTTCTTGGTGCACCTCTGAAATTCGATACAAGCAACATCGAGGAGATGGCTAAGCTGTACTAATCAATCCTCAGATTGACTGTATAATCATATGATAAATCCTTTTGGGACAAGGCGGAGTCTTCGGACTCCGCCTTGTTTCGTATATTTGAATTTGGTGTATAGAAGGTTTCCGAAAAAATTTCAGTCTTTTGATTCTGGTTGTACTCTTATGGCTGCGGTGTTAAAATGAGGACAGCAGAATAGAAAACCATGAACAGATGAAGGAGCAAAACACATGCAGCAGGCATTACTGGATCAGCTGAGAAAAATAACCGAAGAAGAACGTAAGATCCTGGACGGAGAAGCAGAGGTAGACAAAGATCTCTACACTTCCGGCCGGGATTTCACTGTGGACAGCCGTAAGATGCTGAAAGAAGGCAGGCTGATCGCTGTGCGTACACACACACGTTTTGTGTATTTTCCGGCACACCGGCATAATTTTGTAGAGGTGTTGTATGTGTGTGAGGGATCACTCACCAATATCATCGATGGAAAAAAAGTCGTGGTGAATAAAGGCGAGCTGCTTTTTCTCAATCAGTTTACGAAGCATGAGATTCTGAAAGCGGGGCAGAATGATATTGCGATCAATTTTATGGTGCTGCCGGAGTTTTTTGATGTGGCCTATTCCATGGCGGGCAATGACAATATGCTGGCAGATTTTCTGGTGAATGTCCTGCGACAGGATGAAGAGCGTGGGGAATATCTTCATTTTAAGGTTGCGGAAGTGCTGCAGATCCAGAATCTTCTGGAAAATATCATCTATTCTCTTGTAAACGGTGAGGAGAACAGAGAGCGGATCAATCAGACCACAATGGGCCTGATATTCATGTATCTGATAGAATCGGTGCAGTATGTGGAGATGCGTCTGCCCAATCAGTACGAAAATATGATCTCTATGACAACACTGGATTATATTGAACAGAAATACCGGACTGCTACGCTGACGGAGCTTTGTGGTCGTCTGCATCTTCCCATGCATGTCCTCAGTAAGATGATCAAGAAAAGCACAGGGTTTAATTTCAAGGAACTTCTTCAGAGAAAACGTCTGAACAAGGCTGTAGAGCTGATGTGTGAAACAGATCTGCCTGTCAGTGACATCATTGCGGCTGTAGGCTATGAAAATAACAGTTATTTTCATCGGGTATTCAAGGAACATTATCACATGACACCACGGGCGTTCCGGGTGAAAAACAGTGAGAAAGAACAGGTGAGGCTGTAACAGCCTCACCTGTTTTTTTAAATATCATGGAATTGTCCGATCTTGTTTTTGATCCGCTGCATTTCGTTATCCATATCGATCACAGTGCGGGCGCAGTTCAGCAGTTCATTGCTGACATCCTCATAACCGTCCATTTCTTCGATATTCTGCTTGTAACGCAGCTGATGCTCCAGAGTTGCCCAGAAATCCATACCGTTGGTACGGATCTGGATCTCTGCACGCATGGGAGTTTTTCCCTTGGAGAAGAATACGGGGATTTCCACGATCATGTGATAACTGCGGTAGCCGTTTGGCTTTGGATTTTTGATATAGTCCTTTACCTGGATGACGGTAATGTCATCCTGCCTGGTGATCAGGTCTGCAATAGTGTAGATATCATCGATAAAGGCACAGACAACACGGATGCCTGCCACGTCATTCAGCTGATTCTGAATATTCTCCGCAGTAAACTCATAGCCGAGCTTTTTGAGCTTTTTGTAAATGCTTTCCGGCTTTTTGATCCTTGTTTTGATGAAGGAGATCGGGTTACGTTTATATTCCAATGAAAATTCATCGTTGAGGACTTCCAGCTTGGTGCGTACCTCACGGACCGTACATCGATACATCATCATCAGATCATTAAATTTTGCGGAATTTTTGATAAAAACCTGTGGATCGGGGGTATCCAGCCAGGTGTTTGTATTTCTTTCAGCCATAGTGTTTTTCTGGTGAAACTCCTTTCTTATGTAATATTTATAACAATTACTTTCATACAATTATAGAACAAAATGATATTTTTTTCAACATTTGTATTGACATATCAGAAAAGCTGTGCTATTTTATAGAAAAAGTTTAATTAAGTAAACCACTAAACCACTAAACCGTTGAAGCGGAGATAAAGATATTCATGCGCGCACAGAGAGTCCGGGAGGGTGAGAGCCGGGTCGAGAGGCAGTTTATCAAATGGACCGCAGAGGGCACAGGGAAAGATATTTTCGGGTATCAAGTATTCTGTGACGTGAGGGCATACGTCAGTTGCCGGGAATATGAAGGTATTCCGCCAAGTGCACGGGTCAGACCGTGAATCAGGGTGGCACCGCGGGTGATTTTGAATTTAGAGCTCGTCCCTGACAGAACCAGATTCTGTCGGAGACGGGCTTTTCTTTGATTTCATGAGCAAGCAGCGAATGCAGATCACGAATGTCCCGTCCTCCGGTAAGGAATGAAAAACTCAGGAGGGCCTGTATATGTATCCAACATTAGAAAAAATCAAAGAACTCGCACAGTCAGGCGAATACCGGCGAATCCCTGTATGCAGAGAGCTGTATTCCGACCGCTATACACCCGTAGAAGTCATGAGGACCTTACGCACAGCCAGCAGACATTGCTATCTTCTGGAAAGTGCCAGCCAGACAGAGGTATGGGGACGCTATTCCTTCCTGGGATATGAGCCATCCATGGAGATCACCTGTACAGACGGAAAGCTTCAGATCCGCAGGATCCATGAGGACGGAACTGAAGAAAAAACCGTACAGCAGGTGAAGCATCCGGGAGATGCCATTCGGGAGATCCTGAAAGAATACAAAAGCCCAGTGCTGGAAAATATGCCGACCTTTACCGGAGGTCTGGTAGGATATTTTTCCTACGATTATATTAAGTACAGCGAGCCGAAGCTGGAGCTTACCGACGAGACAGTACAGGATTTCCGGGACATGGATCTGATGCTTTTTGACCAGGTGATCGCTTTTGACCATTACAGACAGAAGGTGCTTCTGATCACCGGTGTGATGACGGATGATCCGGAAAATTCCTATCAGAAGGCGGAAGCAAAATTAGAAGAGATGACAGATCTGATCCGAAACGGAAAACAGAAGGAATTTCCGTCTTTGAAACTGAAATCTTCCATTGAGCCGCAGTTCCCGAAAGCAAAATACTGTGAGATGGTTGAGAAAGCGAAGCATTACATCCACGAAGGAGATATTTTCCAGGTGGTGCTCTCCAATCCGATGCGAGCGAAAGCAGAGGGAAGTCTGTTTGATACATACCGTGTTCTCAGGGCTACCAATCCTTCGCCGTATATGTTTTATTTTTCCAGTGATGATATTGAGATTGCAGGAGCCTCCCCGGAAACACTTGCCAGGCTTGCAGGAACAGAATTAAGTACCTTCCCGCTTGCAGGAACAAGACCAAGAGGCAAGACAAAAGAAGAGGACCTGGCGCTGGAAAAAGGACTCCTGGCTGATGAGAAGGAACGTGCCGAGCATAATATGCTGGTGGATCTTGGTCGAAATGATATCGGAAAGATCAGTAAGATCGGTACCGTGAACGTAGAAAAATATATGTGCATCGAGCGTTTTTCTCATGTGATGCATATTGGTTCCACAGTTACCGGCCAGATCCGGGATGACAGGGATGCGGTGGATGCAGTGGATGCCATCCTTCCGGCAGGAACACTTTCCGGAGCACCGAAATTCCGTGCCTGCCAGATCATCCAGGAACTGGAACAGAGCAAGCGAGGCATTTACGGCGGTGCTATCGGATATCTGGATTTTGCCGGAAACCTGGATACCTGTATTGCCATTCGCCTGGTTTATAAGAAAAACGGTGAGATCTGTATCCGGTCAGGAGCAGGGATCGTAGCAGACAGTATTCCGGAAAGTGAATTTCAGGAGTGCTGCAACAAGGCAAGAGCCGTTGTACAGGCAATCGAAACTGCACAGGAGGGACTGGAATGATAGTACTGATCGATAATTATGATAGCTTTTCCTACAATGTTTACCAGCTGATCGGTTCTGTGGAGCCGGATATCAAGGTGGTAAGAAATGATGAAGTGACCATCAAAGAGCTGGAGGCTATGAAGCCGGAGGCATTGATCCTTTCCCCTGGTCCGGGAAGACCGGAGGATGCGGGAATCTGTATTGAATCCATAAAATATTTCAAAGACAAGCTGCCGATCCTGGGTATCTGCCTTGGACATCAGTCCATCTGTGAAGCCTTCGGAGGGACAGTATCCTACGCAAAAGAGCTGATGCACGGAAAGCAGAAAGAGATACATAAAGTTGGAAAGAGCCGGATGTTTGAAGGACTTCCGGAAACTTTTCCGGCAGCCAGATATCACTCACTGGCAGCTATCCGGGATACCTTACCGGAGGAACTGGTTGTTACCGCTGAGTCTGAGGACGGAGAGGTGATGGCACTGGAGCATAAAGAATATCCGATATTCGGATTACAGTTCCATCCGGAATCTGTTATGACACCGGATGGAAAAAAAATGATCGAGAACTTTATGAAGGTTATCAGAGACAGATAAGACAGAGAACAGCAATCCATAAAAGATAGAATCGTTACAGAACAGGAGGAAACAACAATGATCAAAGAAGCAATCATCAAGCTTTCAAAAAAAGAAGATCTTACATATGACGAAGCAGAAGCCGTAATGAATGAGATTATGGACGGAGCGGCAACACCGGTACAGATGGCATCCTACCTTACTGCACTTTCCCTGAAAGGAGAGACTATTGATGAGATCACTGCATCAGCAGCCGGAATGCGTGCACACTGCATCAAGCTTCTCCACGATATGAATGTTCTGGAGATCGTAGGAACCGGTGGTGACGGAGCAAACTCCTTTAATATTTCTACGACATCTTCTCTTGTGATCGCAGCAGGTGGCGTTCCGGTAGCAAAACACGGAAACCGTGCAGCATCTTCCAAGAGCGGTGCAGCAGATGTTCTAGAAGCACTTGGCGTAAAGATCACCATCCCGCCGGAAAAAAGTGCAGAGATCCTGAAAAAGATCAACATCTGTTTCCTGTTCGCCCAGAATTATCATATTGCCATGAAATATGTGGCACCGATCCGTAAAGAGCTGGGAATCCGCACGGTATTTAATATCCTCGGACCATTAAGCAACCCGGCAGGCGCAAACATGGAGCTGATGGGAGTCTTTGACCAGTCTCTGGTAGAGCCGCTGGCACAGGTTATGATGAAGCTTGGCGTGAACCGCGGAATGGTAGTTTTCGGACAGGATAAGCTGGATGAGATCTCCATGAGCGCACCGACTTCTGTGTGCGAGATCAAGGACGGATGGTTCCAGTCCTATGAGATCACACCGGAGCAGTTCGGCTATACACGCTGCAGCAAAGAAGATCTGGCAGGCGGCACACCGGCAGAGAACGCAGAGATCACAAAAGCCATTGTAAACGGAACCGAAAAAGGCCCGAAGCGTCAGGCGGTCTGCATGAACGCAGGTGCAGCACTTTATATCGCAGGAAAGGCGAAGACTATAGAAGATAGCGTGAAGATTGCTGAAAACCTGATCGACAGTGGTGCAGCTGCTGCCAAGCTTGAGGAATTCATCAAATTAAGTAACGAGATTTGAAAATAATAGCGGCAGAAGAGAAATCGGCAATCCCTATCGGAAGAGATACGAACGGAAACATTAATCTGTCAGACTTCTTGAAATTGCCGAATGAGAGTTGAACTGAAATATCAAGGAGACAAACAAAGAATGAGCGAAAAAAACATTCTGGAGGAAATCGCAGAAAAAACAAGAGAACGTATCCGGAAGGAAAAACGTCAGTTTCCCCTGGATCAGCTGAAAACCCTGGCAGAAAAAGCACCACAGCAGCCGTCCTTTCTGGAAGCGTTGAAAAAGCCGGGTATGTCCTACATCTGTGAAGTAAAAAAAGCTTCCCCCTCCAAGGGGCTGATCGCACCGGAATTTCCGTATCTGGAAATTGCGAAAGAATACGAGGTAGCAGGTGCATCTGCGATCTCCTGCCTCACAGAGCCATTTTATTTCATGGGAAGTGATACTTATCTCCGTGAGATCACAGAAACAGTGGATATTCCGGTCCTTCGGAAGGACTTCACTGTGGATAAGTACATGATCTATCAGGCAAAAGCATTCGGCGCATCGGCTGTACTTCTGATCTGTGCTATCTTAAATGACCAGGAACTTCTGGAATACCGAGAGCTTGCAGAAACTCTGGGAATGGATGCACTGGTGGAAGCTCATGACGAGAATGAAGTGGCAAGAGCATTAAAGACAGGTGCAAAGATCGTCGGTGTAAATAACCGTGACCTGAAAACCTTTAAGGTTGATATGAATAACAGCATCCGTCTTCGAAACCTGGCACCGGACAATGTGGTATTTGTGTCTGAGAGCGGAATCAAAAACGCAGGTGATATCGCTATCCTGGAAAGAAACCGGGTAGGTGCAGTTCTGATCGGTGAGACTCTGATGCGAAGCCCGGATAAGAAAGCTGCATTGGAAAATCTGAATGGTGGAGCGCTTGTATAAAGGCCAAACGAAAGAATAGAGCAAATAAGTAACAGAGCTGACCAGCAGCAAATAGTAACGAAACAGGAAGGGGCAGGATTGGCTGAATATGAGAGAACAACCGTTGAAACATGGGAGCAGAACCAGGATCAAGATCTGCGGCCTGACCCGCCCGGAAGATATCCAGGCAGTTAACCAGGCTAAACCGGACTTTGCAGGATTCATTGTAGAATTCCCAAAAAGCAGAAGAAACGTCACCGTGGAGCAATTGAAGGCTCTCCGGGAAGAACTGGATGATAGCATTTTGCCGGTAGGCGTATTCGTCAATGCACCGGTGGAGCTTCCCGCACAGCTTTTAAACGAAGAAACCATCGCACTGGCACAGCTTCACGGCCAGGAGGACGAGAATTATATCAGACAGCTTAAGACCATGACAGACCAGATTCTGATAAAGGCTTTTTCCATAAAAACAGAAGCAGATATAAAGAAAGCGGTCCGTTCGGAAGCAGACTATATTCTGCTGGATCAGGGCGCAGGAGGAACAGGAGAAACTTTCGACTGGAGTCTGGTACCGGCGATCAAACGTCCCTGGTTTCTGGCAGGAGGTCTGGGCTGTGAAAATCTGGAATCGGCCATACATCTGCTTCACCCCTGGGCAGTAGATTTAAGCAGCAGTGTAGAAACCGACGGTCACAAAGACCCGGATAAAATATTAGAAGCAGTATACGCAGTAAGGAACATAAAGGAGGAAATATAACATGTTAAAAGGAAGATTCGGCATCCATGGCGGACAGTACATCCCGGAAACACTGATGAACGCCGTTCTGGAGCTTGAGGAAGCATACAACCATTACAAAAACGACCCGGAATTCAACCGTGAGCTCACAGAGCTTCTCAATGAATACGCAGGAAGACCATCCCGTCTTTACTATGCGGCACATATGACCGAGGACCTTGGCGGAGCCAAGATCTATCTGAAAAGAGAAGACTTAAACCACACAGGAGCCCACAAGATCAACAACGTACTTGGTCAGGTGCTCCTGGCAAAAAAAATGGGCAAGACCCGTGTCATCGCAGAGACAGGAGCCGGCCAGCACGGTGTGGCAACCGCAACGGCAGCAGCGCTGATGGGACTTGAGTGTGAGATCTTCATGGGAAAAGAAGACACCGACCGTCAGGCCCTCAATGTATACCGGATGGAGCTTCTCGGTGCAAAAGTAAATGCCGTTACTACCGGAACTATGACCTTAAAAGATGCCGTCAATGAGGCGATGCGCGAGTGGGTATCACGTGTCGATGACACCCACTACGTTCTCGGTTCCGTTATGGGCCCGCATCCGTTCCCGACCATCGTCCGCGATTTCCAGGCTGTCATCAGCAAAGAGGCAAGAGAGCAGATCCTCGAAAAAGAAGGAAAACTCCCGAAAGCCGTCATGGCATGCGTCGGCGGCGGAAGCAATGCGATGGGTATGTTCTATAACTTCATCAATGACAAAAATGTCCGCCTGATTGGATGCGAGGCAGCAGGACGCGGCGTCAACACCGCAGAGACTGCAGCAACCATTGCAACCGGAACACTCGGCGTCTTCCACGGTATGAAATCCTACTTCTGCCAGGATAAATACGGTCAGATCGCACCGGTTTACTCGATTTCCGCAGGCCTTGACTACCCGGGCATTGGACCGGAGCATGCATATCTGCATGACATCGGCCGCGCCGAATACGTTCCGGTAACGGACGATGAGGCAGTAGAAGCTTTTGAATACCTCGCAAGAACCGAGGGTATCATCTGTGCGATCGAGAGTGCCCATGCAGTAGCCCATGCGATGAAGATCGCAAAAGAATTTGATCCGGAAGACTCCATCATCATCTGCCTGTCCGGACGCGGAGACAAAGACGTAGCAGCCATTGCAAGATACAGAGGGAGGGACCTTCATGAGTAAAGTAACAGAAGCATTTTCAAACAGCAAAGCATTCATTCCGTTTCTGACAGCCGGAGACCCGAACATTGAAAAAACAGAGAATTATATTCTGGAGCTCGAAAAAGCAGGCGCAGACCTGATCGAGATCGGAATCCCGTTTTCCGATCCGATCGCCGAGGGCGTTGTCATCCAGGAGGCAGACCTCCGTTCCTTAAAAGCCGGAACCACCACCGATAAAATTTTCGATATGGTAGCATCCGTGCGCAAAAAAACAGACATTCCGCTGGTGTTTATGACCTACTTAAACCCGGTGTTCCATTACGGATACGAGCCGTTCTTTACAAAATGCGAGGAAGTCGGCATCAATGGCATCATCATCCCGGATATGCCGTATGAGGAAAAAGGCGAATTAAACGATATTGCGCCTGTCTCTTATACACATCTCCGAGCCCACGAGACAGGCAGAAATCTCGT
>ENA-OUQH01002182-OUQH01002182.1-human-gut-metagenome-genome-assembly--contig:-NODE-2182-length-12404-cov-9.279780_pt1 | contig 12404 bp, 8 predicted proteins | sample MGYA00237948_ERZ548828 | MGnify/ENA primary metagenome ERZ548828 (study PRJEB26490, sample SAMN05194711) | human gut metagenome | biome: terrestrial biome; feature: human-associated habitat; material...
TCCAGGCCCTGATCAAGCTGGGTCTGGTGCCCTACGGCGATATCCGCCCCATCACGGCCTATGACCCGACCCTGACCTTCAACACCATCGGCCGCCACCAGAGCATGCTGGTGCGCACCCGCGTTGCTTCCACCGGCAGCCCCTGGCTGTCCCACTGCGATGCAGGCAGCGAGTACGAGATCGCCATCAGCCACGGCGAGGGCCGCTTTGTGGCACCCCAGAACGTGCTGGATCAGCTGGTTGCCAACGGCCAGGTGGCTACCCAGTATGTTGATCTGGAGGGCGAGCCCACCATGGATCAGCGCTACAACCCCAACGGCTCTCTGCTGGCCATTGAGGGCATCACCAGCCCGGACGGCCGCGTGTTCGGCAAGATGGGCCACTCGGAGCGCAGCGGCGAGTACCTGTACAAGAATGTCACCGGCGATAAATATCAGCCGATCTTTGAGGGCGGCGTAGACTATTTCAAGGTTTGATGGTAGAATAGAGAAAAACTCCTTCCGTCATCGCTGACGCGATGCCACCTCCCTCTCCGAGGGAGGCAGAAAGGCCCCCTCTTCGAGGGGGGTGTCGCCGGAAGGCGGCTGGGGGAGTTACTTTCAGGAGGAAACAACCAATGTCACAGCATGATCGTTATATCAGCCCCTTCTCTACCCGTTATTCTTCCGATGAGATGCAGTACATCTTCTCGGATGACAACAAGTTCCGCACCTGGCGCCGCCTGTGGGTGGCGCTGGCCCGGGCCGAGATGAAGCAGGGCCTGACCAATATCACCCCCGAAATGGTGGCCGAGCTGGAAGCCCATGTGGACGACATCAACTACGAGGTCGCCATTGCGCGCGAGAAGCTGGTGCGCCATGATGTGATGAGCCACGTTTATGCCTACGGCCAGCAGTGCCCCAAGGCAGCAGGCATCATCCATCTGGGTGCCACCAGCTGCTATGTGGGTGATAACACCGATATCATCGTGATGCGGCAGGGCCTGGAGCTCATTCGCAAAAAGCTGATCGGTGTGCTGGCAAAGCTCTCCCGCTTTGCTGAGGAGTACAAGGACATGCCCTGCATGGCCTATACCCACTGCCAGCCTGCACAGCCCACCACCGTGGGCAAGCGTGCCACCCTGTGGGCCAACGAGCTGGTGATGGATCTTGCCGAGATCGACCACCGCCTTGCCACCCTGCAGCTGCGCGGTGTCAAGGGCACCACCGGCACCCAGGCTTCCTTTATGGAGCTGTTCAAGGGCGATGCAGACAAGATCCGCGCTGTGGATGCTTCCATTGCCAAGGAGATGGGCTTTGCCCCGGATGCCGTGATTCCCGTGTCCGGCCAGACCTACAGCCGCAAGGTGGATGCCTTTATCCTGAACGCTCTGGCAGGCATTGCCCAGAGCTGCATGAAGTTTGCCACCGACCTGCGCCTGCTGGCTAACTTCAAGGAGATGGAAGAACCTTTTGAGAAGAACCAGATCGGTTCCTCTGCCATGCCTTACAAGCGCAACCCCATGCGGTGTGAGCGCATCTGTGCCCTGAGCCGCTACCTGATGGTGGATGTGCTGAACCCCAGCTTCACCACCGGCACCCAGTGGTTTGAGCGCACTCTGGACGACAGCGCCAACAAGCGCGTTGCCATGGCCGAGGGCTTCCTGGCTGCCGATGCCATCCTGAACATCATGCTCAATGTCACCGACGGCATCGTGGTCTACCCCAAAGTGGTGCGCAGCCGCCTGATGGCAGAGCTGCCCTTCATGGCCAGCGAGAACATTATGATGCAGGCTGTGGAAAAGGGCGGCAACCGTCAGGAACTCCACGAGCGCCTGCGCCAGCACGCCATTGCCGCTGGCAAGCAGGTCAAGGAAGAGGGCCTGCCCAACGATATGGTGGACCGCGTTGCCGCTGACCCCGCCTTTGGCCTGACCAAGGAGGAAATCGTGGCCGGTCTGGTGCCCGAAAACTTTGTGGGCCGTGCACCCCAGCAGGTGGAGGAGTTCATTGCAAATGTGCTCCAGCCCATCTTTGATGCCAACCCCGATGCTGTGGAACAGCACGCTTCTCTGAGCGTTTAAGGGTGTGGCCCGGCAGCTTTCTCCTCGGACACGGCTCGGGCCATTCCATCGCCCGCCCTACTGCCTGCGGCAGCAGGGTCCCACCCCAGCGGACGGTCCTCGGAGAAACTCCCGGTCCACTGAACTGCAAAATCTATCGCTGCGCTCCGCCTTTGGGCAGGGCGCAGCTTTGCTATAACCGGAAAAGGAGAACCTATGCGACTAGACAAATATCTGGCCGAGACGGCCCAGTGCACCCGGAGCGAGGCAAAGACCCTGCTGAGCAGGGGACGGGTGACGGTGAACGGCGCGGTGTGCAAAAAGGGGGACACCCAGCTCAGGGAAGGGGACAGCGTGGCGGTGGACGGTGCGCCGCTTGCTTACCAGCAGTTCGTCTACCTGATGCTCAACAAGCCTGAGGGCGTGGTGAGCGCTTCCACCGACAAGCGGGATACCACCGTGGTGGATCTGATCGGGGATGCCTACCCCCGGCGGGAGCTGTTCCCGGCCGGCCGGCTGGACAAGACCAGCACCGGCTTTGTCCTGCTGACGGATGACGGCGGCTTCGCCCACGAGATCCTTGCCCCGAAGCGCCATGTCTCCAAGACCTACACAGTGGTCATTGACACACCGCTGACCGAGGAGATGCGCAAGGGCTTTGCCGAGGGCGTGACGCTGGCGGATGGCACCGCCCTCTCCCCGGCAGAGGTGGAAGCCCTGACCCCGGACGGCCTGACCGTGAAAGTCAGGCTCAGGCAGGGGGTGTACCACCAGATCAAGCGGATGTTCGGTGTGTACGGCGCGGGCGTGAACGCCCTGCATCGGGATGCCATCGGCGGGCTTGCGCTGGACCCGGCCCTTGCACCGGGGCAGTGGCGGGAGCTTTCTGCGGAGGAAGTGACAGCAATTACCACCGGAGACTGACTGCTTTTCACCTGATTTTCAAAAAAACATCACATTTTGCCGGTAAAATATTCACAAGAACCACGCAAAACAGTGCTTTTTGGGCCTGAAAATACCCCTGAAAGATAATTTCACCAAGAAAGTCAAAAATATTTTGGTGAAATATGTTGCAAAAGTAAATTCTTTTGTGTAAAATAGATAATGTAAAGCGGCGAAATTGTTAAAAACGACAATCTCGCCCCTGCGGCTTGCACAAAAGAGGAAAAGGGGTATCCATTTATGGCCAATAGAGTATTCCAGAGCGTGATCTACCAGATGAAAGACGCCATCGATCGTGTGGTCGGTGTGGTGGATGAGACCGGCGCTGTGATCTCCTGCTCGGAGCTGAACCTGATCGGAGAGGTGCGCGAGGGCTTTATGGCAGAGCGCCTGACGGCCGGTGACCGCTTTGTGCGGGATGGCTACACCTATCAGCAGTTCTCCAGCGCAAAGCATAACGACTATGCCGTGTTTGTGGAAGGCGCGGACGAGACTGCGGGCCAGTTTGCGGCCCTGCTCTCCATCAGCCTGCAGAGCATCAAGCAGTACCACGATGAAAAGTTCGACAAAGCCAACTTCATCAAGAACGTGGTGCTGGACAACATCCTGCCCGGCGATATCTACGCCAAGGCCCGTGAGTTGCACTTTGCCACCGATGTTTCCCGCGTGGTGTTCATTGTGCGCGTGACCTCCGGCGGCGACATCTCCGCTTACGATGTGGTCAGCAGCCTGTTCCCGGACAAGCAGAAGGACTTTGTGTTCAACATCAGCGAGACCGACACCGTGCTGGTCAAGGAGATCCGCAAGGGCATTGACCGCACCGATATGGAGAAGCTGGCTGCCAGCATCGTGGACACCCTGTCCGGCGAGCATTACATCAAGGCTGTGGTCGGCATCGGCACCCCCATCTCCAACGTGAAGGATCTGGCTACCTCCTTCAAGGAAGCCCAGATCGCCATGGAGGTCAGCAAGGTGTTCGACACCGAGAAGCAGATCATCCGCTACGACAACCTTGGCATTGCCCGCCTGATCTACCAGCTGCCCACCACTGTCTGCGAGATGTTCCTGCGCGAGGTGTTCAAGCAGGGCAGCATCGAGAGCCTGGATCAGGAGACCCTGTTCACCATCCAGCGCTTCTTTGAGAACAACCTGAATGTGTCTGAGACCAGCCGCGGCCTGTTTGTCCACCGCAATACGCTGGTGTATCGTCTGGAAAAGATCAAAAAACTGACCGGTCTGGATCTGCGTGAGTTCGACGATGCCATCGTCTTTAAGGTGGCGTTGATGGTCAAGAAGTACCTGTCCAACAACCCGGCCAAATATTAAGCAAACGCTTGCGGCGCAAAGCCGTCGGCGAAGAACCGGCCGCTCGAAACCGATGCTGGCCGGTTCTTTTTGGTTTGGAGAAAATTATTGGGAGCGAAAAATGCATGATAGATTTTGAACACGTTTCAAAGCAGTACAAGCACAACGCAAAGCCTGCCCTGGAGGATGTCAACTTCCATGTGGATGACGGCGAGTTTGTTTTTCTGCTGGGTCACTCGGGCGCGGGCAAATCCACCCTGCTCAAGCTGATCCTGCGCGAGGAGACCCCCACCGAGGGCCGCGTGCTGGTGAACGGGCAGGATGTTGCTCGCCTGCGCCGCCGCAAGATCCCCTACCTGCGCCGTCAGATGGGCATCATCTTTCAGGATTTCCGGCTCATCCCCACCATGACCGTTTACGAGAACATTGCCTTTGCCATGCATGTTACCAACATCGGGCACAAGCAGATCAAAGAGCGCGTGAATTACATGCTGGAGCTTGTCCACCTGGAGGACAAGGCAAAGGTCTACCCCGACCTGCTCTCCGGCGGTGAGCAGCAGCGTGTGGCTGTGGCCCGCGCCCTGGCCCACGCCCCCAAGCTGGTGATTGCGGACGAGCCCACCGGCAACATCGACCCTGAGCTGAGCCTTGAGATGATGGAGCTGCTGGAGCGTGTCAGCGAGATGGGCATCACTGTGCTGGTGGTCACCCATGAGCACGAGCTGGTCCGTCACTTTGACCGCCGCGTGGTCACCCTGTCCGGCGGACACATCATCTCGGATGTGCCCACGGGCTCCATGATCCCCCACCCGCCCGTAGACCCGAAGGAACTGGAAATGGAGGTGTCGCTGGTATGATGAAGCCTTCTACGTTCGGTTTCCTTGTGGTGCGCGGCGTGCGCAACCTGGGCAAGCACTGGGCCATGACCATTGCCTGCATCGCCTCCCTGAGCGTCTGTATGACCCTGAACACCTTTGCCACGCTGGCGGAAGTCAATGTGGACAGCATGGTGAACTATCTGGGCCAGCAGAACGAGATGGTGGTCTATGTGGACCCCGAAGCCGACGATGCCACCATCCAGTCGGTAGGGGAGCGCATCACTGCCACCCCGGGCGTGAGCCGGGTGCAGTACATGTCCAAGGAGGACGTGCTCAACCAGTACCGTGGGTACATGGCGGATTACGCCGTCCTGCTGGACGAATTTGAAAATGATAACCCCTTCAAGGCCAACTACCGTGTCTCTCTGGCGGATCTGAGCCAGATGCAGGCCATGAGCCAGAACTTCCAGAGCATTCCGGGCGTGTACAGCGTGACCGCCCCCATTGAGATGACCCAGACCTTTGTGGAGGTCCAGCGGGCCGTGACCAAGGTGGGCCAGATCGTGATCCTGGTGTTGATGGCAGTCAGCATCATCACGGTGGGCAGCACCATCCGCCTGAGCGTTTTTGCCCGCCGCCGTGAGATCGAGATCATGAAGTATGTGGGCGCGACCAACCACCTTGTCACCCTGCCCTTTTTTGTGGAGGGCCTGATCATGGGCCTGATCTCTGGTGCCATCACCTCGGTAGCCGGTATCTTCGGCTATGCCTACATCGTGCAGGCCTCCAGCACGCTGGGCGGGTTGTGGCAGCTGCTCATGGGCACCGCCATGGTGCCTGTGGATGCCGTCTGGCCCACCATCCTGACGTACAGTCTGGCCGGTGGTGCGCTGGTGGGTGCGCTGGGCAGCATGTTCTCCATCCGCAAGCATCTGAATGTGTAAGCGAAAGGAGCCTTCTCTGTGAAACAAGCAAAACACTCTGCGGGCTTCCGCCTGCACCTCATGTATACCCCCACCCACGCAAAACCCGCCCCCGGGCACAGCCGGGCCATGCGCGCCGCCAGCCTGTTTCTGGCAGCGGCCTGTCTGCTGCTGAGCGTTTCGGTCTACCCGGCCACGGCGGCTACCAGCATGTCCAGCCTGCAGAACAAGCTGGATAAGCTCTCCCAGTCTATTGTACAGCACAAAAAGGAACTGTCCAATGCAAAAAAGAAGGAGCAGGCCGCCAAGGCGCTGGAATCGGAGCTGAAGGAAAAGGTCACGGTGGTCCAGAGCCAGATCAGCGTGCTGAAGGGCCAGATCGCCGAGGTGCAGAACAGCATCGGCCTGAAGGAACAGGAGATCGCCGCCAAGGAACAGCAGATCACCGAAAAAGAAGCGGAGATCGCCGACCAGTGGGGGGATTTCAAGCAGCACATGGCCGCCATGCAGGAGCTGCGGGACGGCGGCAGCGTTGCCATGCTGTCTGCGGTGAACGACCTGTATGAGCTGCTGACCTTCAACGAGGTCATGCAGGACATCTCCATCAAGGACACCGAGATCCTGGACAACATGAAGAACGCCAAGGAAGCGCTGGAAAGCGATAAGCTGACGCTGGAATCCCAGCGCAGCGAACTGCAAAGCAAAAAGGCAGATCTGGATGCCCAGAACAGCCAGATGCGTGCCAAGCAGAACGAGCTCAACTCCAGCGTGGCCGCCGCCCAGATGAGCGCTGCCGAGGCGCAGCAGGCCCAGAAGGACGCGCAGGCTGCCATTGAATCGGACGAGATGAACTATGAGGCCGTCAAGAAGCAGATCCAGAAGATGATCGCTGCGGCCGCTGCCTCCAAGCCCACCCTGAGCTTTACCGGCTTCATCTGCCCGCTCAAGAGCTATAGCCGCATTTCCAGTGAGTACGGCTGGCGCAAGAACCCCGTTACGGGGGTCAACAAGCTCCACGCCGGTACCGACTTTGCCGCCCCGGGCGGCACGCCCATCTATGCAGCCGCCAGCGGTTATGTGCAGGTGGCGGGCTGGTCCAGCGGCGGCTACGGCAACTATGTTATCATCTACCACGGCAAAATGTCTGATGGCAACCAGTACAGCACCCTGTACGGCCACATGCGGTCGGTCGCTACCTCGGCGGGCAAGTATGTCCAGCAGGGTGAGATCATCGGTTATGTGGGCAGCACCGGCAACTCTACCGGCAACCACCTTCATCTGGAGGTCTGGAAGGGCGGCTCCAAGGCCAATGCCGTCAACCCCCGTGGTTATATCCCCATGAAATAATCTGCATTGTATCAAAGGAGGCCGTCAGGGCTTATGAAGGAAGAAAAACGCAAGCGCATCCTGCGCGTGGGCTGTCTGATCCTGGCAGGGATCTTTGCACTTTCCATGCTGGGCAGCGTGGTTATGATGCTGCTGGTCTGACAGAGGAGGGAAGAAGATGAACCGTAAGATATCGGTCGGCATGGCGGTCAGCATCGTCATCCTGGCCATGACCGTTACCTTTTCCATCACCATGCTGGTGGCGATGCGCTTGTTTGACAGCACCGTTTCCAGCGTGAAGGAAAAGGAAAGCATGTACAACAAGATCGCTGAGGTGGACCGCTATGTCCGCAGCAACGATTACTATCCCATTGATGAGACCACCCTCTACGACCGCCTGACGGCTGGCTACCTGCTGGGCACCGGCGACAAGTACGCCCGCTATTTCAGCGCCACCGCCTATACGGAGCTGATGAATACCCAGAACGGCACCCTGATCGGCATCGGCGTGGAGCTGGCTGTGGATCAGTCCGGCTACGCCAAGGTCATCAAGGTCTACGATGAATCCCCCGCCAAGGAGGCCGGCATCCAGGTCGGCAACTACATCACCGCCGTGGACGGCACCGATGTCAAGAGCATGAGCAGCGTGGATGCCATCCAGACCCGCCTGCGCGGCGAGAGCGGCACCACCGTCAATGTGACCTGGCTGGACAGCGAGGCCGCCGAGCATACCGCCGACCTGACCCACTCCGGCTACAGCTCCACCACCGTGGATTACCAGATGGTGCAGGGCAATGTGGGCTACATCCGGATCCGCCAGTTTGATTCCACCACCCCCAGCGAGCTGGATTACGCCATCCGCAGCCTGAGCGCCAGCGGCGCGGGCAGCCTGGTGTTTGATCTGCGTGATAACGGCGGCGGCCTGCTGGACGATGCCATTCAGTGCATCGACCTGATCGCCCCGGAGGGCACGCTGGCCTTTGCTGAGGACAAGAACGGCACCCAGACCCTGCTGGGCACCAGCACCAGCGAATCCCGGATCGGCCTGCCCGTGGTCTGCCTGGTCAACGACAGCACCGCCAGCGCTGCGGAGCTCTTTGCCAGCAGCCTGCGCACCCTGAATGGTGCCCGTCTGGTGGGCACCACCACGCAGGGAAAGGGCACCATCCAGAGCAGCCCCCAGCGCCTGTCCGATGGCAGTGCCGTGGTGGTTACCGTGGCAAAGCTGGTCTGCGGCGACGGCAGCTGCTTTGACGGCACCGGCCTGACCGTGGACGTGGAGCGGCCCCTGACTGCGGATGAGCAGACCGCATACTATGATTACACTGTGGAGAACGATCCCCAGATCCAGCGTGCCGTGAGCACTGCCCAGCAGATGAGCGGCACCACCACCGTGAGCGGTGTCAACGAAGCGGCTTCCAGTGAAGCTGCCGACAGCGCCGCCGCCGAGAGCGTAGCAGAGGGAGACGCTGAGGCCGCATCTGCCGAGAGTACTCCGGCAGAGACCGCGCCCGCCGAAAGTGAAGCGGCAGGGGAGAGCACTGCATCCAGTAGTCAAGAATAAGAGAACAACCCTCTCCGTCAGCGCTGACGCGCTGCCACCTCTCCCGAAGGGCGAGGTCTTGGCATTTCATGCAAAGTTTGCGGTTTTGTCAAAAGCTCCCCCTTTGGGGGAGCTGGCGAGCGAAGCGAGACGGAGAGGGTTATTTTGGAAAAGAAAGGATAGAGCCATGCCCGAACTGACCGACCTGTCTTATGTGCGCGCCCTGTGCGAAAAATATGATTTTGCCCTCTCCAAGGGCTTTGGCCAGAACTTCATCGTCAACCCCGGCCTGCCCCCCAAGATCGTGGATGCCAGCGGCGTGGACAAGCGCTACGGCGTGCTCGAGATCGGCCCCGGCATCGGCGTGCTGACCCGGGAGCTGGCAAAGCGGGCGGCAAAGGTGGTCTCCATCGAGGTGGACGAGCGCCTGCCCCCCCTGCTGGCCGAGACCATGGCCGGTGTGGACAATTTCAAGCTGGTGCTGCAGGATGTGCTCAAGGTGGATCTGAAAGCCCTGATCGCGCAGGAGTTCCCCGGGATGCCGGTGGCAGTCTGCGCCAACCTGCCCTACTATATTACAAGCCCCATTGTGATGAAGCTGCTGGGTGACCGCCTGCCCATCGAGAGCCTGACTGTGATGGTGCAGAAGGAAGCAGCCGATCGTCTGGCTGCCGCCCCGGGTACCCGGGCCTCCAGTGCCATCAGCTGTGCGGTGAGCTATTACGCGACCTCTAAGATGATGTTCACCGCCGCCCCGGGCAGCTTTTACCCGGCCCCCAAGGTGACCAGCGCTGTGGTGCGGATGGAGATCCGCCCCACCCCCGCCGTGCAGGTGGAGGACGAGGAGGGCTACTTTGCCCTTGTCCGCGCGGCCTTTGGCCAGCGGCGCAAGACTGCCGCCAATGCCATTGCCAGCGGCCTGGGGATGCCCAAGGATGCCGTGACCGCTGCCATTGAAGCCGCCGGTTTCGATGCCCGCATCCGTCCTGAGGCCCTGACGCTGGAGGATTTTGCAAAGATCCAGAACGCTCTGGCCAGGTGACTTGTTTTAATAATTCGGTTTTCCAAAAGCAGGAGCTCTTCGCAAAGCGTGGAACGCCTGCTCTTTTAGAATATAAAGCGGAAAATACGGTGTCTTTTTGACAAGAACAATTCCGGTTGTTTTGTCCGCAGCATTGTCTGTTAAATTTCCTGCACGCTTTACCATGTAAAAGCAAATATATTTCATCGTTTTTGCGCGGCAGACTTTGCTTTTTGAAGAAAAAGCTGTGTGTGTTCCATTGACATCTTTTTATTTCAATGGTACAATATATGACGTGTTAAGGTTTTGCGGGAGGAGCACAGGTGCAGACAGAGGGGTCTGTTTCTGCGCTCTTTTGTATTCCCTGGCAATACAGGATTCAAAAAACCTCCGCAGAATAGTGGGAAAACAGCAGGACATCCCGCCCTGCACCATGCACTGAAGCACGGAATTATTATAGGGAGGAAAACACAATGAACAACAACTACGAGTCTCATGCAATCAGCCGCCGCAGCTTTCTGAAGGCTTCCGGTGTCGTTGGTGCCGCCGGCATTCTGGCCGCCTGCGGCGGCAACTCTGGCAGCAGCTCCACCGCCGCTTCCTCTGGTGCTACCAGCGCTCCCAACACCACCGGCGCTACCCCGCTGAAGGAGTTCATCTCCTGGGAGAGCACCAACCGTGAGCTGGAGAGCTGGAACATGCTGTACAGCCAGATGGCTTCCGACATGAATGTTACCACCAACCTGTGGGAAGGCCTGCTGAGCTTTGACTGCTACGGCAAGGCTGTGCCTTCCGTGGCCAAGGAGTGGAGCCACAATGAGGACTCTTCCGTTTGGACCTTCAACCTCCGCGACGATGTGGACTGGGTGGATGTGAACGGCGAGGTCAAGGCTCACCTGACTTCCAAGGACTTCCTCGTGGGTCTGGAGTGGGTGCTGAACGCAGCCAAGAACCAGGCCAACAACACCTCCATGCCCAACGAGACCCTGACCGGTGCTGCTGATTACTATCAGAAGACCAGCGATATGGGCGATGCTGCTGCCGACCTGACCTACCAGGATATGCTGGATGCAGGCGTGGGCGTTGAGGCTCCGGATGATTACACCCTGGTCTTCACCTGCAAGGATCCCTGCCCCTACTTCGATACCGTTGCTGCCTACACCAGCTTCTACCCCGTCTCTGAGGATCTGATCAACGAGCTGGGCATTGAGGGCTTCCGTGCATGCGATTACACCAACATGTGGTACAATGGTCCCTATGTGGTGGAGGAGTTCATCAGCCAGAACACCAAGAGCTACATCCCCAACCCCAACTACTTTGGTGCAAACGATGTGTCCCGCTTCGACCGCTTCACCGTCACCATGATCAGCGACGGCACCGTCACCTTCCAGCTGTATCAGAACCGTGAGCTGGACGAGATGGATGTGGGCGAGAGCACCCTGACCACCATCACCTCCGACACTTCCAACGCCTACAACGACCAGCTCTGTGAGAAGCGCCCCACCAAGTACGCCTACGACTTCCATTTCAACTTCTACTGCCTCAACACCGACGGCACCCCCAACGAGAACTGGAACAAGGCCGTGGCCAACCGGGCATTCCGCCGCTGCTTCCAGGAGGGCCTGAACCTCATTCCCTACTACGCACGCTTCAACAAGATCAACCCCCTCAAGTGTGAGAACAACTACTACACCATGAAGGGCGTCTGCTACAACTCCAAAGGCACCGATTATGTTGATCTGGTGGCCAAGGAGCTGGGCATCGACGGCGAGAAGTATGACGGCGAGACCATGGTCCATCTGCGCAAGTCCACCGCCGACTCCATCGCCGCCCTCAAGAAGCAGGCCATGGATGAGCTGACCGCCATCGGCGTCACCTTCCCGGTCAAGGCGCCCTTCTTCTTCGTGGCCGGCAACACCGTGGCTCAGGACAACGCCACCGTTCTGAAGCAGTGCTTCACCGACAGCTTCGGCGACGACTTCATCCAGCTGGACCTCGGCACCTACGTTTCCAGCCTTGCAAAGGAAGTCCGCATCCCCAAGCTCCACGGCTTCGTCATCAACGGCTGGGGCGCAGACTTCGGCGACCCCGTCAACTTTGTGGGTCAGGAGATCCTGCACGACTCCAACGCCTACTACGCCGTCAACTACTCCAACATCCAGCTGGTGGCGGAGGATCCCGCCGATTACCAGAAGGAGCTGGTAGACGAGTTCGAACAGTTCACCGACCTGGTCAACGCAGCCAACGCCATCGTGGACGACACCGACGCCCGCTATGAGGCTTTCGCAAAGGCCGAGGCCTACATGATCAACAACTCGCTGGCTGTCCCCTGCTACTACGATGTCCGCTGGTGCCTGACCCACGTCAACGAGTACACCAAGATCAACGCCATGTTCGGCCCCTGCAACTTCAAGTACGTCAACTGGGAGACCAGCGAGGACGCCTACACCACCGCTCAGTACGAGGAGTTTGCCAAGGCTTTCGA
>ENA-OUQH01002183-OUQH01002183.1-human-gut-metagenome-genome-assembly--contig:-NODE-2183-length-12404-cov-4.359381_pt1 | contig 12404 bp, 10 predicted proteins | sample MGYA00237948_ERZ548828 | MGnify/ENA primary metagenome ERZ548828 (study PRJEB26490, sample SAMN05194711) | human gut metagenome | biome: terrestrial biome; feature: human-associated habitat; material...
CTTGTGAGTATTGCGCTTGCTACTATCATCATCGGTGATTATGTGCTGTTTTTCACACTTCTTGCGGTTTCTCTCATTGGAATGAGAGAATTGTACAGAGCAATGAAGGTGCAGGATGAGAAGATAAATCTGTTGGCAGCAGCAGGCTATTTAGGCGCAGTATTATATTATCTGGCAGTACTGCTTGATTTTGAGAGGTATGGAGTGCTGGCAATCATTTTCGGACTTGTGCTGCTCATGTTTGTATACGTGTTCACTTATCCAACCTATGAGGCAGGGCAGGTAATGCCTGCACTGTTTGGTATTGTGTATGTGGCAGTTATGCTGTCGTTTATTTATCTTACCAGAGAGCTTCCCGGTGGAAAGTTCCACGTATGGCTGATCTTTCTGTGCTCATGGGGATGTGATACCTGCGCATATTGTGTGGGAATGCTGATCGGTAAACATAAAATGGCACCTGTCCTCAGCCCTAAGAAATCTGTGGAGGGAGCTGTGGGTGGTGTGGCAGGAGCTGCACTTCTTGGTGTGATCTATGCAGCAGCCACTCAGGGACCGATGCTGGAATATGCTGTGATCTGTGCAATCGGAGCGCTGATTTCCATGGTAGGCGATCTGGCTGCATCTGCGATCAAAAGAAACCAGAACATCAAGGACTATGGAAAGCTGATCCCGGGCCATGGAGGAATCCTGGACCGTTTTGACAGTGTGATCATCACAGCCCCTGTTATTTACTATCTTGCAAAAATGATTCTTGGAATTTAGGAGACATTAAAATGAAGAATATTGCAATCTTAGGTTCTACCGGTTCCATCGGGACCCAGACACTGGATGTGGCAAGAAAAAACGAAGACCTTCGTGTTGTTGCAGTCAGTGCGGGAAAAAGTGTGGAGAAACTGGAAGAGCAGATCCGGGAATTTCACCCGATTTTGGCAGCGGTCTGGGATGAAAAGGCAGCCCGGGACCTGAAAACACGTATTGCGGATACGGACACAAAGGTAGTCAGCGGAATGGAAGGACTTCTGGAACTTGCGTCCATGCCGGAATCCGATATCCTTGTCACTGCGATCGTGGGAATGATCGGGATCCGTCCTACCATGGAGGGAATCCGTGCCGGAAAGGACATTGCCCTGGCAAATAAGGAAACCCTTGTCACAGCCGGTCATCTGATCATGCCCATGGCAAAGAAATATGGCGTATCTATCCTTCCGGTAGACAGTGAACACAGCGCTATTTTCCAGGCTATCCACGGAGAAGAAAACAAAGAGATCCACAAGCTTCTGATCACGGCATCCGGTGGTCCCTTCCGCGGACGTACCACAGAAGAGCTGCGAAGGGTCACTGTTGCAGATACTCTGAAGCATCCAAACTGGGTAATGGGACGAAAGATCACCGTAGATTCCGCAACCCTGGTAAACAAAGGGCTGGAAGTTATGGAAGCCAAATGGCTGTTTGACATGGATCTGGATCATATTCAGGTGGTGGTGCAGCCGCAGAGTATCATCCATTCCATGGTGGAGTTTAAGGATGGTGCGATCATGGCACAGCTTGGAACTCCGGATATGAGACTTCCGATCCAGTACGCTCTGTACTATCCGCACAGACGATATCTGGATGGAGACCGCCTTGATTTCACGAAGCTTCATGAGATCACATTTGAGGTTCCGGATATGGAGACATTCCGGGGACTTCCTATGGCGATCCAGGCATCCCGGGAGGGCGGAAGTATGCCGACTGTCTTTAATGCAGCCAATGAGCTTGCAGTAAAGAAATTCCTGGAGGAAAAGATCGGCTTTCTGGATATTTATGAGATTATTGCACAGTCTATGGAAAGACATAAAAAAATCGCACATCCGGATCTGGATGAGATCCTTTCTGTAGAGCAGGATACTTATCAGTGGATCGAAAGCAGGTGGTAAATTGAAATTTGTGATTGCTGTAATTATTTTCAGTGTTGTGATACTGATCCATGAGCTGGGACATTTTCTTCTGGCAAAAAAGAACCATATCGAGGTATTGGAATTTTCTCTTGGTATGGGACCCAGGATCATAAGTACGGTAAAGGGCGGCACACGTTATTCCGTGAAACTGTTTCCTCTTGGAGGTTCCTGCGCCATGGCCGGAGAGGATGCGGAAGATGACAGTCCGGGAACCTTTAATTCGGCTCCTGTGTGGGGCAGGATCGCAGTGGTTGCTGCAGGTCCGATATTTAATTTTCTGCTGGCATTTGTTTTGTCTGTGATCATTGTAGGCTGTATGGGCTATGATCCGGCAACCGTATTAGAAGTAACCCAAAATTCTGCTGCGGAAAAGGCCGGATTGAAAAAGGGCGATGTGATCACGGAATATCAGGGCTACCATATTGATCTGGGGAAAGATCTTTATGTATATTCGTATCTCAACGAACTGAAAGAGGGAGATACCATCCGGCTGAAAGTAAAACGTGATGGAAAGGAACAGGAGATTTCCTATAAACCAGATGTAAATGTGCGGTATCTTCTTGGCTTTAACCGTTCCGATGTAAATTCCATGACAGTGGAATCACTGATCAAGGGAATGCCACTGGAAGAGGCAGGTCTGGAAGCCGGCGATGTGATCACGAAGATCAACGGTGTGGAGGTTCCGGATGGAAATGCATATGAAAAATACATCGAGGAGCATCCGTTATCCAAGAAACCTGTGACGATCACCTATGAGCGTAACGGACTGGAATATGAGGCAGAGATAACACCAAGGGAATACAGAACACCGGTTTCCGGTTTCGGATATAACACATACAGTGAAAAGACTTCCGGCTTTAATGTTCTGAAATATGGTGCTGTGGAAGTGAAATACATGATCCGTACTACGATCTTAAGCCTGAAAGAGCTTGTGACCGGTCACCTTGGAATGAAAGACTTAAGTGGTCCTGTGGGTATTGCGGATGCCATTGGCGACACTTACGAACAGTCCAAGAGTGAGGGAACGCTGATGATCTGGATGAATTTGCTGAATATGGCAGTTCTTCTTTCTGCAAACCTGGGAGTGATGAACCTTCTTCCTCTTCCTGCACTGGATGGAGGAAGGCTGGTTTTTCTGGTGGCAGAAGCGATCCGGAGAAAACCGGTAAACCGTCAGGTAGAAGGAATGATCCATTTTGCGGGGCTGATGCTTCTGATGGCGTTGATGGTTATCGTTATGTATAATGATATTCTGAAGATATTCTGATATCTGGTGGAAGAAGGTAAATATCAAGTGTTACTGAGAACGGAGTGAACAATAACTATCAAGTGCTGTATGATCTGTGAGGAGATGATACAGCACTTTTTTTGTGCAGATATTTATTATATAATAAAGGCATCAGAGTAAAGGGGATATGTAAATTTGAAAAAGGATATTTTAATACTGGCGGCATTGATAGCAGTTGTTATAGCAGTTCCTTTTCTGGCTACAAAGGCAGAAGAGGTAATCCAGATCAAAAATGAGGAATTTAAGGAAAAACAGAACAGGGAATGTTATGAAAAAGCGGAAGAATGCATGGATGCAGGCAAATATGATGAGGCGATAGAGCTGCTGGAAAAACTTCCGGGATATTATGAGGATGTAGAATATATTATCCAATATGCAAAGTTTTGCGATGCTGTTCAGAATGGAGAAGGAATTGAGGAACTGTATAAGCTTATATGGTATGTTCCAAAGGGAGATGAGTACAGTAGCAAATATATAGAAGAATTGAGGAAGGCCCAGAAAGATACAGAAGAACAATACAAAAAATATATGGCACAGAAAGAAAAAGAAGAGGAAGAAAGAATGAGAAAGAAGGATGAGCCATATAAGGGAATGAAAGAAAAATACATAAACATTACGCTTCTGGGAAGGGCAAAAGAGAAAAGAACAGAACATTACTGGCGGGACACACCGGGAAAAAGGACACAGGACATTCAGTACAGATATATGTGGTATAACAGCAATGGAGCAAAAAAATTCATGGCAGTCTGCAGAAACGGACGGGTCAGCAGTGTAGTGGAATTTGTTTCATCCACAACATCCGGGAAAAAAACTTACCGTGGAAATACCAGCAGGAATAATGACAGAAAAGATATGTACGATGTGCAGGATTATGATGATCCGGAAGATTTTTATTATGATCATGCAGATGAGTTTGATGATATTCAGGATGCGGAAGATTACTGGGAGGAAGCACAGTAGGAGATATGGCATTTTGAGATTTTGTACATATACTAGCAGAGAACCAGTGTGCTTTCAGGCACAAAAAGGAGCCTCTGTTTATGAAAAATCATTCTTATATTTCCATGCAGCAGGATATGCCGGATCAGGGACAGCTGCAGGTGACGGTGCTGGACAGTGCCAGTAACCGTCCTGTGGAAAATGCTACAGTGCGGATCTCGTACACAGGAGTCCCGGATAATGTGATCGAAGAAATCCGTACGGATTCCTCCGGAAAAACGCCCATGCTGGAGCTGGCAGCTCCTCCACTGGAATACAGCATGAAACCGGTGGAGCAGCAGCCTTATGCAGAATATACAGTTCGGATCAGTGCAGAGGGTTTTACACCAAAAGAAGTTGCCGGGACAGAAGTTCTTCCCCATTCCATTGCCAGGCAGGGAGCATCCCTTAGCAGACAGCAGGGTAGTGGAGAGGACTATCAGCGGATCGTCATCGGACCCCATACGCTTTTTGGGGAATATCCTCCCAAAAATCCGGAAGCAGAGATCAAGCCGATAAATGAAACCGGAGAGATCGTATTAAACAAAGTGGTGATCCCGGAGTATATCGTAGTCCACGACGGGCCAATAGGGGATACCTCTGCACAGGATTATTATGTAAGATATAAGGATTATATCAAAAACGTGGCCAGCAGTGAGATCTACGCAACTTGGCCGGAGGACACGATACGTGCCAATGTTCTGGCAATCATGTCGTTTACTCTGAACAGAGTTTATACAGAGTGGTACCGGAATAAGGGTTATGATTTCACCATTACATCCTCCACAGCATACGACCACAAATGGATCCATGGCAGGAATATTTTTGAGAGTATAGACCGGATCGTGGATGAACTTTTTGAAAACTACCTTTCCAGACCGGATGTACGTCAGCCAATCCTGACCCAGTACTGTGACGGACACCAGGTGCAGTGCAGGAACCGGGGATGGATGACCCAGTGGGGAAGCAAAGCTCTGGGAGATCAGGGATATTCCGCAATTGAGATCCTGCGGAGCTTTTATGGAAACGATATGTATATCAATGTGGCGGAAGCAGTTTCCGGGATTCCCGCATCCTGGCCTGGATATGACCTGACTATTGGAGTCACCGGAGAAAAAGTACAGCAGATCCAGGAACAGCTCAATGCCATAGCAAAGGCCTATCCAGCCATTCCGACAGTAACTGTGGACGGTATTTATGGCCCGGCTACTGCGGCATCTGTGAAAAAATTTCAGAATGTATTTGGACTTCCCACGTCCGGAGTGGTGGATTATCCAACCTGGTATAAGATACAGGACATTTATGTAGCAGTGACCAGGATAGCGGAGCTGCAGTAAATATAAAAATAATAAAAATGTTCCTGGCCATTTTCGGAGTGATCTGATCGGGGCTGGGAGTGTAATGCGTGAACATGATTTCAGAAAAAGTGTTTGACGTTTTAGAATAAACCAAGTATAATGGCTGTTTGTATCTTTGAACGTAAATTGTAAAGAGATTGCGTTTATGAGCATGTGAAAAAAGCGAAATGAGAATGTCTGCTTTACAAAAGGAGTGATGAAAATGACATTTTATCAGGAACTGCAGTTAAGCTCAACCGGATCAAAACAGCTGATCAGAAATACCACAGACAAAAAGGAGAAAAGAAGGCATATTCTGATCTATAATTTTAAAGTGTATCTTGTCATGGCATTTTGTGTGGCGGTTGTGACATTGTACAGTAAGATGACCGGCAATGACAACAGTGTTGTAGGAGTAACCGTACTGCTGGCAGTGCTGGTTTTAAGACAGGCGGATTTCGGGATCCGGACGTCCCACGGATTGTTGTCCATTGCCGGGATTTTCTGTATTCTGATCGCAGGACCGAGATTATCCAATATGGTTTCACCGGTACCGGCATTTTTTGTTAATGCGATAAGCATCCTGTTACTGATGATCCTGGGATGCCATAATGTAATTATGTATAACCATTCCACATTTGTTCTCGGATATCTGCTTCTGATGGGATATGACGTAACCGGAAAGGCGTATCTGCTTCGTGTAGAGGGGCTTTTGGCCGGAATGGTTCTCTGCATGGTAGTTTTTTATAAGAATCAGAAAAACCGCCCGTATCGCAGGACGTTTCTGGACCTGTTCCGGGAATTTGACCTGCATTCTGCAAGAGGCAGGTGGTATTTAAGACTGACGCTGATCGTTTCCAGCGCTATGCTGATCATGTCTCTTTTGGGACTTCCAAGAGCAATGTGGGCCGGAATTGCCTGCATGTCCGTGTGCTTGCCGTTTACCGAGGACTGCAAGGGAAGAGCCGGAAAAAGGGGGATGTTCAATATCGTTGGATGTATTTTGTTTGCAGTGCTTTATCTGATACTTCCGGAATCTATGTATCCCTATATTGGAATGATCGGAGGAATCGGTGTGGGATATTCCGCAGGTTATGCGTGGCAGACTGCATTTAATACATTTGGAGCACTGTCCATTGCATCAGGACTGTTTGGAATGCCGGCAGCAGTGCTGCTCCGTATTGGAGCCAATGTATTTAGTTCAATTTATACTATGCTCGCAAATAAGCTTGGGGATAAGCTTGTGCAGCATATGTGGGTACGAAAGAGTGCAGAAATCTGAGATATTGCCCTGAAAAAAGTTTTGCCGTATAATGGGTAATAGCATAACAGCCTGGATATTACCGGGCCGACAGAGGAGAAGATTATGTACGAAGAAACAACAGAAAAACTGCTGGAATTTATCAGTAAAAGTCCTACAGCCTTTCAGGCGGCAGAGGAAACAAGAAGACGTTTTTTGGAGGAAGGCTTTACAGAATTGAAGGAAGAGGAGCGCTGGGAGCTGGAAAAGGGCGGAAAATATTTTGTCATGAGAAATCATTCCGCGATCATCGGATTTTCCATTCCTGTCAATGATTGCAGGAGATATCATATCATTGCAAGTCACAGTGACTCCCCGTCTTTTAAAATAAAAGAAAATCCGGAGATGTCTGTAAACGGAGCTTATGTGAAGCTGAATGTGGAGCGGTACGGAGGAATGATCCTTTCTACCTGGTTTGACCGTCCCCTTTCTGTGGCAGGTCGCATGATCGTCCACAAAAACGGAAAAATTCTGGAAAAGCTTGTAGATATTGATAGAGATCTGGTCATGATCCCGAGCCTTGCGATCCATATGAACCGAGATATTAACGGAGGCTATCATTATAATGTCCAGAAGGATATGCTTCCATTGTACAGTGGCAGTGGCGAAAAAGGAAACTTCATGCGGATGCTGGCAGAAGAGGCAGAGATCCGTCCGGAGGATATCCTGGGCCATGATCTGTTTCTCTATAACCGGATGCCCGGAACGATCTGGGGATCCAGGAATGAATTTGTTTCCAGTCCAAGATTAGATGATCTGCAGTGTGCTTTCGCTTCAATGGAAGGCTTTCTTCAGGCAGATAAGAAGAAGGTCATTGCAGTCCACTGTGTACTGGATAATGAAGAAGTGGGAAGCACTACCAGGCAGGGAGCTGCATCCACATTTCTTAAAGATGTACTGTTTCGTATCAATCTGGCACTTGGCGGAGATCAGGAAAGTTATCTGATGGCCCTTGCAGAGAGCTTTATGATCTCTGCGGACAATGCACATGCATTACATCCGAATTATACAGACAAGGCAGATCCTGTAAACCGCCCGGTGATGAATGGTGGAATTGTGATCAAATATAATGCCAATCAGAAATATTGTACCGATGGGATTTCCACAGCAATCTTTAAGGAACTCTGCAGAGAAGCAGATGTGCCATATCAGACATTTGTGAACCGTTCTGATATTGCCGGTGGTTCCACTCTGGGAAATATTTCCAATACCCAGGCAGCCATAAATACGGTCGATATCGGTCTGCCGCAGCTGGCGATGCATTCCGCTTATGAAACAGCCGGAGTGAAAGATACAGAAAGCCTGATCCGTGCGGCAAAGGTATTTTACAGGTGATATCGGAGGACAGGAAAATGAGCAGAAAAGCAGTATTTTTTGATGCGGACGGAACAGTCTGTGATATGAAAAAAGGAGTGCCGGACAGTGCCATAGAAGCCATCCGTGCGCTGGTAGATAACGGACATGAAGCGTGGCTCTGCACAGGAAGAAGTCGTGCGTTTGTATCCTGGTATCTGGAGCAGATCCCTTTTACGGGAATGATCAGTGCCTGCGGATCCACCATTGAGAAGGACGGGAAGAGACTTTTTAATAAAGAGATGACGCCGGAGGTTGCAAAGCTTTCTGTGGAGGTTCTCAGAAAATACGGACTGATCCCGGTAATGGAAGGCGCGGATTTTATGTATTATGACAAAGAGGAGTATACCGATGAAGTGAACTGGTATGCTAGTCTGATCACAGAATCCCTGGGCGATAAATGGAGGCCTATCCGTGGAAATGAGGATTGTATGCGGATCAATAAGATCAGTGCAAAAATGACGGAGGGATGTGATGCGGAGGCAGCGTTATCCATTTTATCAGAATACTATGATATCATCCGCCATGAAGGCAGCAGTTCGTTTGTGGGAAATACCATTGAACTGGTGCCAAAGGGCTTTAACAAGGCTGTTGGGATCGCAGCTGTGATCCGCCTGTTTGATATTCCGTGGGAGAATACCGTTGTTTTTGGAGACAGCAACAATGATCTTGCCATGTTTGAATACGCTGCAACAAAGGTTGCCATGGGAAATGCTTCTCCGAAGATCAAAGAACTGGCAGATTATGTTACGTCTGATATGTTCCACTACGGCATTCGGGATGGCTTGAAATATCTGAAGCTGATCTGAGAGAATGCTTCGTTTGTTTTGTAGGCTATGAGATTGTAAGAACAGAAACATCCACATCAGAAATGATAGCTTTATGTGAATATGCTTTTATAAAAAAATGCTGTAAGAACCAGAAATCATAGTTCTTACAGCATTTTATGTTACAGATTTTTCCGGGTAGATAATATGCAGAAGCTGCAATATCAGATCAGTCCCAGACCTTTGCAGATAAACAGCCAGAGTGTCAGGGTAAAGGCACTGAATAATGTGGTAAGAAGCACGACTCCCGAAGAAAAAGAGCCCTCATGTCCCATGTTTTTTGCCATGACAAAGCAGGTAACGGTGCTGGCAGACCCCAGCATGATAATGATGGAAACCAGCTTGTCCTTTGTAAAACCGCAACGGATGGCAAGAGGAAGAAAAAGTGCTTCATAACCGACAAGTTTCATAAATGTACAGGCAACAGATGCTTTCAGCCGGGAAAAGGCTTTTCCGAAGTGCAGAGATCCGCCCATAGCCATGAGGCCAAGAGGAGTGGCGGTTTTTGCAAGATTGCCTGCCGTAGAGTCCAGGATCTTCGGAAATGGAAGACGAAGAAGGGACCAGAGTGTACCGGCTGCAATGCCGAGAATGATGGGATTGGTGACAATTCCCTTTAAAGTGCGCTTCAGAACGGTACCATCTATTTTTCCCTGACCTGGTTTAAAGACAGAGAGAACTACAACAGCCATTACATTGTAAAGAGGGACGCTGGCAATGATCATCAGTGGTGCCATACCTGCATTTCCGTAAAGGTTCTGGATAATGGCGATACCAAGGATCGCTGCGCTGCTGCGGTAGGATGCCTGGATAAACTCGCCCCGGATATCGGAAGGGTGGAGAAAACGGGACAGGAGCACGGAGATCATAATACTGAGCGATGTGATCGCAAAACAGAAAAGAATCATCTTGGGATCCCAGGCCTCATAGATATCGATTTTAGCGATGTCCTGAAACAGAAGCACAGGCAGGGGGATGACAAACACAAATTTGTTCATACGATTGACAAATGTTTCATCAAACAGTCCGATCCTCCGGAAAAAATATCCCAGGAGCAGTGTAAGAAAGATGGGCACGGTAACATTCAGACAGAAAATAAGATTGTCCATAAAAGAAAGCCTCCCTGTGGTAAAATTTCTCTGTTTATTATATCCAAACTACGAAAATTGTCAAACGAGGTATACGGGACTGGAGATTTCTGGTATGATAAAAAGTGTTGCGAAGAAAGCAGCACAGGGGTTGAGAAGGAGAAAGGAAAGAAAATGAGATACGGAAAAATACGGATCGAAGATGGCTTTTTTGTATTTACCAGACATATGATGCTCAACAGTCTTCCGTGTAAAGATATTCTCTGGGCGTACATGCGCCGTGAGGGAACCGATAAAACCGGTGAAAAGCAGCTGATCATCAATTATCTGGTGATCATAACCAGACGTCAGAAGCGTTATAAATTTGATATGACAGAGCAGGAGGTACAGGATTGCCTTCAGCTTCTTAAAGTACTGAATCCGGATCTTGCGGTTGGTTTTCCAAAAGGAAGCAGGCTTCCGCTTCAGAATCTTCCGAATACAAGAGATCTGGGTGCATTGATGACAGTAGACGGTTCGCATATTCTTCCCAGAAAGCTTTTGCGCAGCGGAGAAATCTATCATGCTTCTGCTGCAGACAACCGGATCCTTTCAGAAGAATATAATGTAAAAACAGTGATCGATTTCCGGTCAGCTGCAGAAGTAAAGAAAAAACCGGATGATATCATGGCAGGAGTGGAGTATTATCACATTCCAATCCGGGATGAGGACAGCAGTGGAAACAGCTTTTTTGAACATGTGATGTCCTGCTATGGTGATGTAGACCGGTATATGCAGGACTGGTACCGGAATTTCGTTACGGATGAGTATTCTCTGAAGCAGTATGCACGTTTTCTGGATGTCCTGCTTCATGTAAAGAATGGAGCTGTTGTTTTTCACAGTGCCACAGGAGAAGACCGGACAGGAGTCGGAACAGCACTTTTGCTCTTTGCTTTGGGTGTACCTAAGGAAACGATACGAAGGGATTATATGCGGTCAAATCCATGTCTGGAAGATGAACTGAAATATATGCGCAGGCTTTACCGGGCAGACCGGCCGGAAAACAGCCGGAAGCTTGCAGATCTGAAAGCCTTCTATCAGGTGAAGGAGTCCTATATCAATACAGTTTTTGATGTCATCGAAAAAGAAAACGGAGGAATTGAAAGATTCCTTCGGAAAAAACTCTATCTGACACCAAAGGCATCCGAGGAGCTTAAGAAAAAATATCTGATCTGAGGATAAAAACATTTCTTATCATCCTGAAGGAATTTTGCAGGAAATTTTGATTGACAAAATTTTCGAAGTTGTTATAATGGTAAGAAAGCAAGGGTTTATTAGATTAAAGCGTTAACTGACGAAGTCGGTTTTCTATACATAAAAGTGTTGAAAGCAGGTGTATTATGGAAAAGAGAATACTATCCATCCTTGTGGATAATACCTCCGGAGTCCTTAGCCGTGTGGCTGGTCTTTTCAGCCGCCGTGGATATAATATTGACAGCATTACCGCAGGAGTGACTGCAGATCAGAGATATTCCCGTATGACAGTTGTCTGTGAGGGAGATGATCAGATGCTCCAGCAGATCACTAAGCAGCTGGCGAAGCAGGAAGATGTACGGGATGTTAAGGTCCTTGAACAGGACGACAGCGTTGCCCGTGAGCTGATGCTCGTCAAGGTTGCTGTGAAGCCGGAACAGAGACAGGGAGCTCTTTCTGTTGCAGATATCTTCCGTGCCAAGGTGGTGGATGTAAGTAAGGATTCTCTTATTATGGAGATGACCGGAAGCCAGAACAAGCTGCAGGCGTTTGTGGAGCTGATGGCTGACTATGAGATCCTTGAGCTTGCAAGAACGGGAATCACAGGTCTGTCACGAGGCAGTGACGATGTCCGTTACCTGTAAATTTTTTACATATGTTTGCTAGGAGAGCAGCTACTCTCTTAACGATAAATAATTTTTATAATTTAAGGCTTGCCGCGGCAAGCCTTAAGTGATGTTAAAGGAGATATTTAATATGAATAAAGCAAAAAGAGCCGCAGTTATTGCCGGCAACTGGAAAATGAACAAAACCCCGTCTGAAACAACGGCGCTTATAAACGAGATGAAGCCGCTTGTAGAAAATGCAGACTGCAAGGTAGTGCTTTGCGTTCCCTATGTTGACATTGCCGCAGCGGTTGCCGCAGCCGAGGGCTCAAACATTGAAATCGGCGCAGAGAACGTTCACTTTAAAGAAAGCGGCGCTTACACGGGTGAGGTTTCGGCTAAAATGCTTGTTGAAAGCGGCGTTAAATACGTTGTTGTAGGCCACAGCGAAAGAAGAC
>ENA-OUQH01002186-OUQH01002186.1-human-gut-metagenome-genome-assembly--contig:-NODE-2186-length-12397-cov-3.847432_pt1 | contig 12397 bp, 9 predicted proteins | sample MGYA00237948_ERZ548828 | MGnify/ENA primary metagenome ERZ548828 (study PRJEB26490, sample SAMN05194711) | human gut metagenome | biome: terrestrial biome; feature: human-associated habitat; material...
CTGCTCATCGGCACAAGAGGAGGCTACATCACAGCAACACGCCTGGCAGGCGATTATAGGCGAAATGATGGACGACAGCGACGAGGATGTGGCGCAGTGGGAATCCATGTACGATGCGCTGTACGACCTCGAACAGTCGCCGGTTGACATCAACAACGCCACCCGCGAGGACCTTGAGCGCATACCATTCCTCAGCGACGATGAGGTAGCTGACATCCTGGAATATATATACCGAAACCAGGAGATGAAAACCACAGCCGAACTCGCCATGATACGGTCTCTGACATTCACCAACCGACGGCTGTTGCCATACTTCATAGTGATAACTCCCGTGGAGAAGCGCAGCTCACTGACGCTCAAAAACATCATCAAATACGGTGAGAACATCCTCACCGCCACCGGCAACATTCCTCTCTACGAGCGGAAAGGTGACAAAAACGGGTATATGGGATATAAATACCGCCACAGCATTCGCTACGAATACCGCTATACCGACAATTTCAGACTGGGCATCGTGGGAGCGCAGGATGCCGGCGAACCGTTTTTCTCTGGCCGCAACAGCATGGGCTACGACTTCTATTCATATTATCTCTCTATAAGGAAACTCGGACGCCTCAAGGCTCTCACTCTCGGACGCTACAAGGTGAAGATGGGAATGGGATTGCTCGTGAACAATGATTTCTCGATAGGAAAGACCACCTCAATGGCTTCTTTCAACAAGGCGGGAACTGCCATCCGTCCGCATTCCTCACGGTCATCCGGCAACTATATGCAGGGCGGTGCCGCCACGGTGAGGATTTCTCCATGTCTCGACCTCACTGCTTTCGTATCATACCGGTATATCGACGCCACGCTGAACGACGACGGTTCTATAGCCACGATACTGAAGACTGGATACCACCGCACGGAGACGGAGATGAAGAAGAAAAACAACGCTTCGCAGTTTGCCGCCGGAGCGAACCTCTCGTTCATGAAGTCGCATTTCGTTGGCGGCGTGTCGGCATACTACACGAGCCTCGACAAGCGCCTCAGCCCAAACACCAATTCGCTGTACCGCAGATATTATCCCCAAGGCGAACGTTTCTATGGCATGAGCGTAGACTATGGCTACCGCAGCGGACTGTTCTCCTTCAGGGGAGAAACAGCAACGGGAAGCAGCCACGCATGGGCTACGATAAACACGATGTCATACCGCCTGGCGTCTAATTTCACCATGCGCCTCGTACAGAGATATTATTCATACAAGTATTATTCGCTCTTCTCTCAAAGCTACAGCGACGGAGGAAGGGTGCAAAACGAAAGCGGAGTGTATGTGGGGGCTGACTGGAAGCCCTTTGGCGGTCTGTTGCTGAGCTATTACGCCGACGCAGCTTATTTCCCGTGGGCACGGTATCAGGCATCAACGGCATCTCGTTCTTTCGACAACATGTTTTCTGCCGTTTACACCACAGGACGCCTCACGCTGACAGGGCGCTACCGGCTGAAGAAACGGCAGAAAGACAATGCCGACAAGACGGCACTGATTTACAAGACAGACCAGCGTGCTCGCCTGGCGGCACTATACGATGGCGGCAGCTGGAGCATAAAGGCTCAGATAGACGGCACCACAACGGTGTTCAAAGAGCGCAGCAACGGATATATGGCTTCTCTCGGCGGTGGCACCACGGCAATACGCCGCTTCGCCATCTACGCCACATGCGGATATTTCCACACCGACGATTACTACAGCAGCATATACAGCTATGAACGCGGCATGCTTTATGATTTCTCCTTCCCGTCGTATTACGGCGAAGGAATCCGCTATGCGCTCATCGTGAAGTATATGCCCACCAAGCGTCTATACGTGATGGCAAAGGCTGGCACGACCGATTATTTCGACCGTTCGCAAGTGGGAACAGCACTGCAGCAGGTGGATGCATCATCTCTCACCGACATACAGTTGCAGCTGCGTTGGAAATTCTGAAAACATTTGGGGTTTCACGGATGGGAATCAATACAAAAGTCCGAAACTCCATAACGGAAGTATATCACCATTTGCATATTCCATATCATCCCTCACCACAAAAGCATTTTCAACATCCCTGATTTGGCGGTGGCTTTTCTTTGCTCCTCCAATCTCAAAAGTATATTTACCTATGGCGAAGTCTGATTCCTTGGAAGATGTAACATCACATGCCAGACGGGTCTGGTTGTAGAAGAACGTTTCCCTGACATTACCGATGTTGGCATTCTCGCCTGATATGGCATATATCAGATTGGTGTTGTCAAGATAAACCTTTTCCACCTTTCCCAAGCCTCTCATTCCGCCTGTCTCATCGCGCAACTGACCTATCATACCTGCCTTTTCCATATATAGCAGATAAGTAGGGATATCATTTCTGCTCACCTTTATTTCATTTGCCAGACCTGTAGCCTCCGGCTTGTAAGGCACATTACCGGCTATGATCGTCAGCATCCTACGTAATTTCTTACCCGTAGCTGGCGACATATTAGCAAACTGTGGTATGTCTACTTCCATAGTAAGGCGAACCACCTGTTGCAGTCTCTGCTGCACATAGCCTTCTTCTGCGAATGGATAATAGCCTTCACGCAAATACTTGTTGAACAATGGTATGGGATGGAGAATGCCTTCGATACGTGTATTGCCATCCAACACATCCTCAAGACTCCTGACTGGTGTCTTGATGCCATGAAACAATTCGAGGTATTCACGGAAAGACAGCCCCTGCATATCAAACAGTAATGCACGCCGACTCAAATCGGCTTCACCCTCAAGAATATCAAGTACTGAAGACCCAGTAAAGAATATATGCAGCTCTGGATGGGAATCATAAATCTGCTTCAATTCTCTCGACCAGCCGTCATATTTATGAACTTCGTCTAAAAACAGCCATTTACCACCTTCTCTTACAAACTCGTCAGCTGTATCCACAAAGGTATGGGTGGTGAAATAACTGTGATCTGCCGATATGTAGAGAGTATGTTGTTGATCTGCCTCTGCCATCTCCTTGATTCGCTGCAGTATCATTGTTGACTTACCGACACCACGCGGTCCCATCAACCCTACGAGCCTTGCCTCCCACGGCAACTTCTCATACATATAGCGTTTGAAGTCTAAACTTACAAGACTTAACTGTTCGTTCATGAAGTTAACAAGTGTAATATCCATATCCGTATTATTTTTATACCGCCGAAGTTGGTTCCATAATAAAGTTTGCACTCTCCAAAGTGCATAGAAGACTACGATATGCACCCTCCAAGGTGCATATAATTACAAGAAATGCACCTTAAAAGGTGCATATTCTGAGCTCATCTGCACTTTCTAAGGTGCAAACATAAGATTTTAAATCCGGAAAAGCAAGAAAATCAGGAAAAAATGTTTTTCATCCCAACACGACACGCTCCACATCGATATCCTCGTTGAGGAAGAGCTGTGCTGACTCACGGAACTTCTCTGCACTCTCTGTGGTGAGATAATGGCAGGTGCCGTGCTTGGAGCAGCGCATATCCATCTCAGGATGACGCATGAGATAGTCTTTCAGACTGTTGGCGACATATTCGCCCTGCGGCACGATGCGCACACCACGCGGCACATACTTCAGAATCTTGTTCAGAAGCAGCGGATAATGGGTGCAGCCGAGGATGATGGAGTCTATCTGCGGGTCGCGGCGCATCAGATTGCCGATGCGCTTTTCCACGAAATAGTCGGCACCTGGACTGTCATATTCGTTGTTTTCTATCAGCGGCACCCACATGGGGCATGGCTCTCCCGTCACGGTGATGTCGGGATAGAGCTTGTGTATCTCCATCACATAGCTCTCGCTCTTGATGGTTCCGGCGGTAGCAACGATGCCCACGTGGCGCGACTGCGTGATGCTGCCGATACATTCCGCCGTGGGACGTATCACGCCGAGCACACGGCGGTTGGGGTCTATCTGCGGCAGGTCATTCTGCTGTATCGACCGCAAGGCTTTGGCGGAGGCGGTGTTGCAGGCGAGGATGACGAGATGGCATCCCATGCTGAACAGTTTCTCCACTGCCTCACGAGTGAACTGATATACGATGTCGAACGACCGTGGACCATACGGAGCACGGGCGTTGTCGCCGAGATAGAGATAGTCGTACTGCGGCAGCAGCTGACGCATCTGATGAAGGATGGTCAGTCCGCCATAGCCGGAATCGAACACTCCGATAGGACCTGTTTTACCTGTAGATTCAATCATAGTAGTATGATGTTTATATGATTGCAAACCATAGTTGTTACGCAATTGTTCCCAATCAGTCTTATGGACCGGTTGGGGATTATTTCAGTGCGTCAGCGATTATCACGCTGATGTCATCGCCCTTGGTACTGTCAACATACGGGCAGGCGTCGCCGTCGGTATTCAGCACGAAGGCATAGCCACGCTCCATACCGATTTTCTTTACCGTTGCATTGAGCTTACGCTTGAGAGGAGCGAAGGCATCGTTTTCTGCCTGAGAGAGCAGACGCTTGGCTTCCTCCTTGAACTTCAGGTTCTTCTGCAACAGTTCCTGCAGCTCTGCCTGACGCTTGTCGAGGATGGCTGGAGCGAGGGTGCGCTGGTTCTCGAGAAAGTCCTCATATTTGGCGTTGAACTCGTCTTCTGCCTTCTTCAGTTCGTTGTCATACTGGTTGCGCAGCTTGTTCACATTGGTGGCAGCCAGCTCATAGTCGGGCATCGACTTGAGGGCTTCGCCATAACTGAAATAAGCGAACTTGAAATCCTGTGCCTCAGCAGCAAAAGCGAAGAGGGCAACGAAGAGAAATAAGAAAATTCTTTTCATAATCTGATAGGTGTTGTTGATTAAAAGCAGAATGTGTCAAAAGCAAGGAGCGTTATAAGGCGCAGTCCTCTACTTTTGACACACTCCGTATGTAATATCTTCACGGTTACTGCACATGACAGGCTTCAGACTTCCGTCATCCGCCTCAATCACTGTCCACCGTATTTGCGGTCTGTATTACTTCAGCTTGTTGAGCTCAGCCTTCACGTCAGCAGTAACGTCCTTGCTGAGAGTGTCGCTGATGTATGGAATACCGCTTGAGAGGTCCATGATGTAAACATAGCCGCCAGCCTTGCCAACGTTCTTGATGGCGTTCTGGAGCTTTGTAACGATAGGCTGGAGCTTCTCGTTCTGGAGCTTCTGGATAGCCTGAGCGTTATCCTGCTGAGCCTGCTGGAACTTCTGGTAGAGGTCCTGCAGAGTAGCCTCTGTCTCCTTGCGCTTGGTATCGTTCATAGTAGCCTGAGTCTTGTCATACTCCTCAGCCTTCTTCTGGATTTCTGTCTGCATCTCCTTGAGCTGGTTGTCATAGACCTTTGCCTGACCCTCAACCTCAGCGCGTGCCTTAATGAACTCTGGCAGGCTCTCCATAACGGCCTGTGCGTTGACATGTCCGAACTTCTGTGCGAATGTTGCGATAGGAGCGAACAACATCAACATTAAAATCAGTTTTTTCATTTTCGTTGTTTATTAGTTTTGTTATTAATATTATTCTTGTCTTTCCCCGTTTTCTCTGTGCGGTGCAAATGTAATATGTTTTTTATTACCCACCAAATAATCCATCACCAAATCAGTTGGCTGAATATCCGAGCTTGTTAAGCACTTCATTGCTGATGTCCACCTTTGGCGAAGCGAAGATGATGCCGGTGTCTGAAGCGCGGTCGAGCACGAGGGAATATCCGCGCAGCTCGCTGATGTCCTTCACGGCATTGTATATCTCCTCCTGTATAGGGGTCATCAGACTGGTGCGCTTCTTGAACAGTTCGCCTTCCGGTCCGAAATATTTCTTTTTCAGTTCGCTTGCCTCTTTCTCCTTGGCGAGGATGGCTTCCTGACGGGCTTTCTTCTGCTCCTGCGAAAGGAATACCGACTCGTTCTGATAGTTCTTGTAGAGCGTCTGCACCTCAGTGCCCATGGCGTCGACTTCTGCCTGCCATTTCTTTGCCACCTGAGAGAGCTGCTCGTTGGCACGCTCATAGGCAGGGATATTCTTGAGGATATACTCCATATCGACGAGAGCGAACTTCTGTGCGCTCATGCCCAATGCTGAAACCAGCATCACGGCGATAAACAATAGTTTCTTCATTGTGTTAATATTTTCTTTATCCATTATTTAGAACTCCTGACCGAGGATGAAGTGGAACTGCGATCCGCCTCTCTTATACGATGATCCGTTGAGCACCTTGTCGAAACCGTATGCCCAGTCGATACCCATCAGTCCCACCATCGGCAGATAGATACGCACACCGATACCGGCAGAGCGCTTCATGTCGAACGGGTTGAACTTCTTGGTGTCACTCCAGGCGTTACCTGCCTCCACGAAGGTGAGTCCGTAGATTGTGGTGTTGCCGAGCAGGAACGGATAGCGAAGCTCCATGGTGAAGCGGTCGTAGGCATAGCTGTTGTATCCCACCGTACCGTTCTCGTATCCACGGAGTCCGATGGTCTCTTCTGCATAACCTGAAGAGTATCCGCTCATACCGTCACCTCCCACATAGTATGTTTCGAATGGTGACTTCTTGTGTTTGTTGTATGATCCCAGGAGTCCCATCTCGGCGCGTGCCATAAGCACGAGGCACTTCTGGCCATTGGTGAGGGCAGTGAAGGTACGTGCCTTGAACTTCCATTTGTGATACTCCACCCAACGGTATTTCTCCTGCTGCTCGTCCTTGTAGTTAGGCGACTGAGGGTCGGTGGCAAGGTTGGCATAGTCTTTCTTCTGGAACTTTGACCATGGCGGAGTGATTGTCACAGAAGCCTGGAACTCTGATCCACGACGTGGGAAGAGCTGGTTGTCGGTAGATGTTCTTGAGAGCGAGAGCGAGAAGTTGAGGTTGTTACAGTTACCGTCTGTCACGATGAAGTACTGCCAGTTCTTCAACATATATCTCTGGAACGACACCTCTGCCGAGAGGGTGAAGTAGTCGTCAGGCCAACGCAGGCGCTTGCCCCATCCCACTGATATTCCGAACAGCTCCACATATTTGTCTGGGTCGAGATAGTTCTCGTAGTTATAGTTGTATGAGCTTCCGTATCCGTAGTAGTTGTAGTAATAGTTGTTCATCAGCGCACTGCTGTAGTAGTTGCTGTTCACGTCGGTCTGCTTTGAGAAGTATGCACCGACGGTGAACTGTATCGGTCGCTTGCCTCCGAACCAGTTTGTGGAGTATGAAGCGTTATACGACTGATAGTATGAACCGTTGGTCTGGGCGCCGAGCGAGAGTGTCTCTCCGTCGCCGATAGGCATGATGCCGCGGTGCTCACGGTTTTTGTTGAACAGGTTGCGCATCGAGAAGTTGTTGAGCTTCAGTCCCACACGACCGATCACACCGGTCTGTCCCCATCCGAGCGAGAACTCCACCTGGTCGTTTGACTTCTGCACGAGGTCGTAGGAGATGTCCACGGTTCCTGTTTCGTAGTTCGGCTTCACGTCTGGCTGTATCTGCTCCGGGTCGAAATGTCCCATCGATGCGAGCTCACGGGCAGAACGCTGCAGGGCATCCTTCGAGAAAAGGTCGCCTGGCTTTGTGCGGAGCTCACGGCGTATCACGTTCTCATAGAGTCTGGTGTTGCCGTTGATGCGCACTCTGCTGATATGTGCCTGCTGTCCCTCGAAGATTCTCATCTCCAGGTCGATGGAGTCGCCCACGATGTTCACCTCTGTCGGCTGCAGGTTATAGAAGAGGTATCCGTCGTTCCAGTAGTTGTTGCCCACTGCGTCCTCATCTTCGCTGAGTCGTTTGCCGAGCAGCTTCTGGTTATACACATCGCCCTTCTTCATGCCGAGCACACGGCTGAGATAGTCGGTGGTGAATACGGTGTTGCCCACCCATGTGATGTTGCGGATATAGTATTTCTTTCCTTCTGTGACTTTCAGATATATGTTCACGTGCTTGGGGTCGTTTTCCCACACGCTGTCTTCCAGTATTGCGGCATCGCGGTATCCCAGCTCGTAGTATTTGTCGAGCAGCGCCTGCTTGCCTTCCTTATATCTCTCCGGCGTGAACTTGGTGGCTTTCAGGAAGCTCGACAGTTTGCCTGCCTCACGGATCTTGCCGAGGGCGCCCTTCGAGAAGAGTCCACCCTTTATCTTCTTGGTAGGCAGTTGTTTGTTGCCATCGATGATGATGTTTCTCACCTTTATCTTCTCCTTCTTGTCCACATCAACATTGAGGATGACCTGGTTCTTGTTGGAGATGTCGTCAATCTGAGTTATCGTTATCTCGGCATTGTTGAAGCCCTTGTCCTTGAAGTATTTCTCGGCGAGGGTCTTCGCTCTGTCGAGCATGTTTGGAGTTATCTGGCTGCCTTTAAGCAGTCCGAGTTTCGTCTCCATGTCTTCTCTTTCCGATTTCTTCACTCCCGTGTAGTTGATTACCGACACACGCGGACGGGTGGCAAGATAGAAATGCAGGAATATCTTGTCGCCGATGATGGAGTCGGCGGCTACGGTGACCTTTGAGAAGAGTCCATGGCGCCAGTATCTTTTCACGGCGTCGGTGATTTCCTGTCCCGGCACAGATATCTCCTGTCCCACGGTGAGTCCTGAGATACCTGTCAGCATATAGTCTTCGTATCCGTCCACGCCTGATACGGCGATGCCGGCGATGACGCAGTTGCGTGGTGATCCAGCGTATGTTATGTCTGGGTTTACTATCTTCTCCTGTGCACAGGCATCGGATGCCATTATCACCGCTGCTATGCACAACAGCACTTTCTTTAATAACTTATTCATCGTTGTTTATGTCGTATAATCTTTTGTCTTCTTGTTCTCCTGTTGCCTCAGTTTTTCTCCTGTTCCACCTGTTCCTCTGTCTTTCCGAAGCGTCGCTGCCTTGACTGGTAGCTGGCTATCGCCTTGTGAAGGTCTGCCTCGGCGAAGTCGGGCCAGTATGTGTCGCAGAAATAGAGTTCTGAATATGCTATCTGCCATAGCAGGTAGTTTGATATGCGCAGCTCTCCTCCGGTGCGTATCAGCAGGTCGGGGTCTGGCATGAAACTGGTGACGAGATGCTTGCTGATGAAGTCCTCGTTGATGTCGTCGGCCTTGGCTTTTCCTTCTGCCACGAGCGTTGATATCTCCTTCACCGCCTTCGTTATCTCCCATCTTGACGAGTAGCTGAGGGCTATGACCATTGTCATTGCCTTGTTGTCGGCGGTATGGTCTATGGTCTCCTGCAGTTTCTTCTGCACCACCTCCGGCAGACGGTCGATGTCGCCGATCACCTGAAAGCGCACGTCGTTCTTCATGAACAGCTCGTCTTCCAGTGCCGTGAGCACGAGTCCCATGAGGGCTGCCACCTCGTCGGCAGGTCTGTTCCAGTTTTCTGTGGAGAATGTGTATAGCGTGAGGTATTTCACTCCAAGTCTCGTACACTCCGATGTTATTCTCCTCACCGATTCCACTCCGGCCTGATGTCCGTAGCTTCTTTCCTTTCCTCTTTCCGTAGCCCACCGTCCGTTACCATCCATGATGATGGCGATATGCTGCGGTATGCGCTCCATATCCAGGGGTATAATGTTCTGGTTGTCAGTCATATTTGTCACTGTTGCAAGTTCTACATTTCTGCATGAAGCTGTATGTCAGCGTCAGCTGCAGAGCCGAGTAGCAGTCGGTGTTTTTAAACAGTCCGCTACTCTTTATCATATAAGGGTCCTTCACTCCGTCGAGCTCATCGCTGAGGGAGAAATGGATTGCCCATTCCAGTCCGAGGTTCACCCGCTTTCCCAACTTGTATTTCACTCCCACTCCGAGCGGGAAGTTTCCGGTGAAGACGCTCTTGTCGCTTGTCTTCACGTATGTGGCTCCAAGACCGAGAAACACGAATGGTGTTAGCTTCTGCGCCCCTCTGTAGTCACGTCCCGTGCCATAGGGCCAGAAGTTGTATTCGTATGTCAGCGAGAGGTCCATCAGCGTGTTGCTGAAGCTGTATTTCTCCTGCTGATAGTCGGGATAGTATGTCTTCTCCCCGTCGGAGTCGCCTTTCAGCTTGCCGTAGAGGAGATTGAGTTTCAGTCCCATATATGGATTGAACACGCGGCGCAACACGAGGGATGCTCCGGGCTGTGCGTTCTTTGCCACGCTCCCGTTGAAGTCGCCCTCATAGCTCACCAGTCCCACACCGGCTCCTATCTCCATCTTATACATGTCGTCTTCCTGTGCCTGCATCGTCAGCGGCAGCAGGAGGAGCAGGAGAAGCAAAGCCCATCCTCGTCCCGCGAGCCTCATCACTCCTGCAGAGCGTGCTTCACGGGGCGCAGCATATAGGATATTCTGGATATGCGATGTTGTCATTTTATATGTTTTCTGCCTTCTGGGGCTGTATATTCTTTACACCTTATTATATATTAGGCATGGCGTTCGGCAAACCGGCCTTTCGCCGGCTGGCGGATACCATATCCGCCCATGCTCTGTGAATTTCTAAAACGGTCACTCGCTGAAAGCCGTCTGTTCGGTCTTCCATCCGAGGCGGTTGATGCGCATCTTCCACACCTGTGCCGTAGAGGCACTGATTATCCACACGTTGTTGTATTTGTCTGTCGTCATGCTCAGCGTATTGGGGTCCACGTCCTTCGGCATGTCGGCTGGCAGTGTGAAGAGTGTGCTCTTATGCCATGTCAGGCCCTGGTCTTTGCTGAAATAGAGCTGCGCGTATGGCTGTGCGGTGCTGCCGCCGAGTCCTGCGCCTCCGATGGCATAGAGTCTGCCGTCGTATCTCACCACTGATAGTCCTGCCATATTAGGCAGTTCCTTCTTGTAGTTTCCTTCATATAGCGACCATGAGTATGAATCCTGTTCCTCGCTGTAGTCTTCAATCTTTCCCCACACCACGGCGGCGGTGTCTGCCTTGGCGGAATTTCCCACCATCACGAGTCGGTCCACGCCTTTATTCGTCGTCGAAGGCATGGTGCAGAAACTGATGCTTCCGGTAGGCAGCAGGTTCTTGTCGCCGTCGAGTGCCACGTCGGTCCACACCTCGCCGTCTTTCGACGATGCCATACCGTTCTGTGTGATGGCATAGAGTTTTGTTGCCGACGCTCCCACGAGCTGCTTCAGGTTTTCCACTCCCTGTACATTCACGTTCTGCCATTCAGCTCCGTCTTTCGACTTGAACATAATGCCGTTGGTGAGCATATATATCCATCCGTCGAGTGTCGCCACATTCTTGTAGGCATCCGGCGAGAACACGGTATTCACGTTGGGCGTCACCGTGTTCCAACGGCTGTTGTCGTTGATTCCCTTGCGCATTACGAACGAGGTGGCTCCGTCGTTGACCATCGCAAACACGTTTTCGCCCATGGCGAAGATCTTCACTCCCTTGTATTTGCCGAGGTCTGGAAGGATGTTCGACACATCTTCTCTCTGCCACTCAAAGGAGTCTGCGAGCTCTTTGTGTACGCGGATTTCCACGTTATAGTCTCTGTATGACTGTCCGTCGGTGGAATACACCCTGAACACTCTCTTGTCTTTGAAGTCGATGGAATCGTTTCCGGTGAAATAGTCGAGGGTGTCGCTTGCCATTCTCTTTACATACACCACTCCGGAATTCTTGCTCGCCAACGAGCATACCACCTTGCTCACGGCGGTACCTGCCGGCAGCGAGTCGGCATTGTATATCTCACGCTTCAGCTGGTCGATGGTGAACTTGTATTTGCTTCCGTCTACCGTTGTCGTGCTGTCGGTACCGTCGACGGTGGATTTCAATGCCTCACCTTTGTTGTTAAGGTATGTCCTCGTCAGCGTTCCAACGGAAAACGAGGTGAGGGCGGCATCGCCGTAATATGTGATTTTAGTGCTGTCATCTTCGTCGTTGAGACATGAAGCGAGCATCATGACTCCTGCCAGAAGCAGCGTGATCGGGAATAAGTTTCGTTTCATAAGAATCTTTTAGTGTAATTTAGCTGCAAATGTAGTCAGAATAATCGGAAAATCTACCTTATATAATGCTTTATTATATAAAATAACCGTTTTATTGAGTTTTTTTAGTCAATCAAGACCTCATTATTATGACATAAACTGACTTTTACAGGTCTTTTAACCCAAATCGGTCATCAGGACTTGTCTTGGATTTTGATTAGCACCCGACATCCGTTAATCCGTAAACAGCTGATCTCAGTGTATGATTAAAGAAAAAAAACTGGATAAACCACAAGGTTAATGAAGTTCAATCTTAACTCAATACCAATACCAACTACTCTGAATATTGCCATCAGCCCCACCTAACCTCCCCCGAAGGATAACCCATTGACCTTCACCAAGGACAACCCATCCTGACCTTCACCAAGACAACCCATCCTAACCTTCTCAAGACAACCCATCCTAACCTTCCCAAAGGGAAGGAACTGATTACTCAGAATATTGTCATCAGCC
>ENA-OUQH01002189-OUQH01002189.1-human-gut-metagenome-genome-assembly--contig:-NODE-2189-length-12388-cov-4.165653_pt1 | contig 12388 bp, 9 predicted proteins | sample MGYA00237948_ERZ548828 | MGnify/ENA primary metagenome ERZ548828 (study PRJEB26490, sample SAMN05194711) | human gut metagenome | biome: terrestrial biome; feature: human-associated habitat; material...
GGTGGCACTCATTTTTTGCAAACCGGTTATTTGTTACTTAACAGGAATGCTCCATATGCTGTGTTTGATTTTTCTTTCAAGCTGTGTCAAGATAAGGATGGAAGCATCCGTTCCCGACTGACTGAAATTACTATACACCCGGATGCGAAGGAATGCAAGTGTAAATTTATGCAAATTACAAATATTATATTCAGAAAAATGGAATATATTCCAAAAATACTTGAATATTATACATGGATGCAGTATGATTATGCAAAGTTAAGGAGGAAAAGAAAATGATTCAGGTTGGAATTATCGGAGCGACCGGCTATGCCGGCGGGGAGCTGGTCCGTCTTTTATACGGGCATAAAGATGTAGAAATCAAATGGTACGGATCCAGAAGCTATGTGGATCAGAAATATGCGTCTGTTTATCAGAATATGTTTCAGATTGTAGAGGATGTTTGTAAGGATGATAATTTAAAGCAGCTGGCAAAAGAGGTCGATGTGATCTTTACCGCGACGCCCCAGGGCTTCCTGGCAGGAGTTCTGGATGAGGAAATCCTTTCCAATACAAAGGTGATCGATCTGAGTGCGGATTTTCGGATCAAGGACGTTGCTACTTATGAAAAGTGGTATGGAATCGAACATAAATCTCCGCAGTTTATTCCGGAAGCGGTTTACGGTCTGTGTGAAAGAAACCGTGAGGCGATCAAACAGGCTCGTCTGGTAGCAAATCCGGGCTGTTATCCCACCTGCTCCATTACTTCGATCTTTCCGCTGGCAGCAGAGGGACTGATCGATATGGATACGCTGATTATTGATGCAAAGAGCGGTACCTCCGGGGCAGGGCGCAGTGCAAAGGTTGCAAACTTGTACTGTGAAGTGAATGAAAATATCAAGGCATACGGTGTTGCAAGCCATCGCCATACGCCGGAGATCGAGGAGCAGCTGTCCTATGCGGCAGGCTGTCCGGTTGTGCTGAACTTTACGCCGCATCTGGTTCCGATGAATCGTGGAATTCTGGTGACGGCTTATGCTTCCTTAAAAGAAGTGAAAAAGCCGGACGGAAGCCTTGGACTGCCGGATGCTGCAATGATTCGGGCAGCCTATGACAAATATTATCAGGATGAGAAGTTTGTGCGCGTGCTGCCGGAGGGTGTGTGCCCGGAAACGAAGTGGGTAGAGGGCAGCAATTTTGTAGATGTGAACGTTAAGGTCGATCCGCGGACGAAGCGTGTGATTATGATGGGTGCCATGGATAATCTGGTGAAGGGCGCGGCAGGACAGGCAGTGCAGAATATGAATCTGATGTTTGGACTGGAGGAGTCCGAGGGCCTGGATCTTGTGCCGATGTTCCCGTAAGGGATGGTGGATTCCCGGCAGACTTTGACCGCCCCGGCAGCCGACTGCATTGCGTCCCCGGGATTTGCGCGCTGAAACTTTTATGCAAAAGCGCGTCGGCTTCCTAAGGGCGCACCTCGCGTCCGAAACTTGCAGGCATGGTGGTAGGTTTTTGGCTGCTTTGGCGGTTGTGCATGCCTGCTTCGGACAGTCGGACGTTCGGTGCCGGAAGCCTGTGCGTTTTTGCAAAAGTTTCGCTTGCAAATCAAGGGGACGCAATTGCAGTCGGCAGCCGGGGCTGGCAATCAGTCTGCGCGGTGAGGCCTGGTTGCCTGCGGCAACAGCGGCCCGGGAGGTAGGGCTGAGTTTGTGTGGGCTGGTCGGCTGCGCCGACTGCGCCTACTTCGGCGGTGAGGCCTGGTTGCCTGCGGCAACAGCGGCCTGTGAGGTAGGGCTGAGTTTGTTGGGGGCTGGTCGGCTGCGCCGACTGCGCTGACTTTGCCCTGTTGGGGCAAAAAAGTCTTGATTTTCCGTGGAGTTGTTTGTAAAATCTAGGGTTAGAGAATTTTTGTGCTTTGAAATGGCTTTGAAGGATTGAGGTGTTTTGGATGGCTGTCGGGCAGGAGTTGGTGGTGCATCCTTTTTCACCGGTGGTGGACGGGCATTCCAGAGTGTTGATTTTAGGAAGTCTGCCGTCGGTGAAGTCGAGGGAGAATCATTTTTATTACGGGCATCCGCAGAACCGGTTTTGGAAGGTTTTAGCGGGGGTGTGTCAGGCGGAGGTTCCGGTGTCGGTGGAGGAGAAAAAGGCTTTTTTGCTGGCAAATGGGATCGCTGTGTGGGATGTGATCGCTTCCTGTCGGATTGTAGGGTCTTCGGACAGCTCCATCCGGGATGTGGCAGCAAACGATGTGGCCGGGCTTTTGCAGAATTCCAGGATTGAGGCGGTGTTTTGCAACGGCGCAAAGTCATGGGAGTTATATCACAGATATTGTGAGAAGGCATGTCAGCGGGAAGCGGGGAAGCTTCCCTCCACGTCGCCGGCGAATGCGGCATGGTCGCCTGAACGGCTGATAAAAAGCTGGGGCGAGGCGCTTTTGCCTTATGTTGGCCCCGGCAGGAAAGGATAAATAACAATGGTTACAGTGCGCAGCATGCAAATAGAGGATTATGATCAGGTATACGCCCTTTGGATGACGATTCACGGGTTTTCGATCCGGACGATCGACGATTCCAGAGAAGGGGTGGAGCGGTTTTTGAAGCGAAATCCCGGAATCAGCGTAGTCGCTGAGATGGACGGCAGAGTGGTCGGCGCGATTTTGTGCGGGCATGACGGGCGCAGGGGCTGTCTGTATCACGTCTGTGTGCATGAGGATTACCGGATGCATGGGATCGGCAGGGCGATGGTGGTGCACTGTATGAATGCGCTGCAGCAGGAGGGCATCAATAAGGTGTCCCTGATCGCGTTTACGAAAAATGATATCGGCAACGCCTTCTGGAAGCAGATCGGCTGGACGAAGCGCGAAGATTTAAACTATTACGATTTTGTTTTAAATCAGAAAAATATCGAAAATTTCAACGCTTGAGCGGGCAAAAGATACTGCTCAATCTGACATAAAAAGAAAGGCAGGAGGAACATATGGAGATCATTACAGGCGGCGTAACCGCAGCAAAGGGATTTTTGGCAGCCGGCGTAGAGGCCGGGATCAAGTATCAGAACAGAAAAGATATGGCAATGGTGTATTCCAAAACGCCGTGTCGCGCAGCGGGCGTGTTTACGACGAATGTAGTAAAAGCGGCTCCTGTTTTATGGGATAAGGAAGTCGTAGAGAGCGAGTGGGAAGCTCAGGCGATCGTTGTAAACTCCGGCATCGCAAATGCGTGTACCGGAAAGCTCGGCTATGAATATTGCAGGGAGACGGCAGGAGCGGCAGCAGATGCGCTGGAGATTTCTCCTCAGAGCGTCCTGATTTGTTCGACCGGCGTCATCGGTATGCAGCTTCCGATGGAAAAAATGACCGAAGGTGTGCGTATGCTGGCAAAGGCGATCAAGCCCGGAGAAGAGGCAGGAACCGATGCGGCAAAGGCGATTATGACAACGGATACCCGCAACAAGCAGGTTGCAGTAAAGGTGACGATTGGTGGAAAAGAAGTAACCATCGGCGGCATGTGCAAAGGCTCCGGCATGATTCATCCGAATATGTGCACAATGCTCGCATTTGTGACAACGGATGTGAATATCTCCAAAAAGCTTCTGCAGGAAGCACTGAGCGCTGACGTGCAGGATACCTTCAACATGGTTTCCGTAGACGGTGATACTTCCACAAACGATACCGTTCTCCTTCTGGCAAACGGTCTTGCCGGAAACCCGGAAATTACGGAAGAAAACGAGGATTACAAGATTTTCAAAGAAGCACTCTTTGAAGTCAATAAAACACAGGCGATGCACATCGCAGGCGACGGCGAGGGCGCAACCGCACTGTTCGAGGTAAAGGTCATTCATGCGGATAATAAGGAAGATGCAAAGACCCTGGCAAAATCGGTCATCACCTCCAGCCTGACAAAGGCAGCCTTGTTTGGCCACGATGCGAACTGGGGACGGATTCTGTGTGCGCTGGGCTATTCCGGGGCAAAATTTGATCCCGAGGCGATAGAACTGTATCTGGAAAGCAGCGCCGGAAAGATCCTGATCTTCAAGGATGGTATGGCGGCAGATTACAGCGAGGAAGAAGCGACCCGGATCCTGTCCTGCTCCGAGGTGACTGCGCTTGTGGATATGAAGATGGGTGAGGCAAAAGCGACAGCCTGGGGCTGTGACTTAACCTACGATTATGTCAAGATTAACGCGGACTACCGCAGCTGACGCGAACCGGCGTTAGAACGATAAAACAGTCTCACAGCGCCGCAAAAGGAAACGTGCGCAGAAATGGGAGGAAAAAGTGGAAAAACCGGAAATGGAACAGATCATGAAAAAAGCGGAGGTGCTGATTGAAGCGCTCCCCTATATCCAGAAATTCAACCGGAAAATTATCGTGGTAAAATACGGCGGCAGCGCCATGAGCAATGAAGAGCTGCAGAAAAACGTCATCAAGGACGTGACGCTGTTAAAGCTGGTAGGTTTTAAGCCGATCATCGTACACGGCGGCGGCAAGGCCATCAGCAAATGGGTGGCAAAAGCCGGCAAGGAGCCTGTTTTTGTCAACGGATTGCGCGTGACGGACGCTGAAACGATGGAAATCGCGGAAATGGTGCTGGGGCGCGTCAACAAAAATCTGGTTGCCATGGTACAGGAGCTTGGCGTACCCGCAGCTGGCATCAGCGGCAAGGACGGCGGTCTTCTGCAGGTGGAAAAGAAATATTCCGATGGGAAGGATATCGGCTTTGTCGGCGATGTGACCAAAGTAAATCCCAAGATTTTATATGATCTGATCGACCGCGATTACCTTCCGATCGTAGCTCCGGTGGGCATGGATGAAAATTGCGAGACCTATAATATCAATGCAGACGACGCAGCGTGCGCGATCGCAAGGGCGGTCGGCGCGGACAAGCTCGTGTTCCTGACGGATGTAGAAGGTCTGTACAAGGACTTTTCTGATAAATCCTCTTTCATCTCCCGCATTACAGCAAGCGACGCGGAAGCGCTTGTCAGCAGCGGCGAGATCGGCGGCGGCATGCTGCCGAAGTTAAACAACTGTACGGCGGCGGTCAAAGGCGGCGTCAACCGGGTACATATCCTGGACGGCAGAATCCCCCACTGTCTGCTTTTGGAAATTTTTACAGATCATGGGATCGGAACGGCGATTGTCGGAGACGATGAGTAGGTTTAAAGCAGTGCAAAGCACCTTCGGCACAAAGTGCCTGCGGAATGGAGGAAACATGGGTGAATTGATGCAGCAGTATATCGACGAAGCCGAGCAGGATCTTCTGCATACCTATAATCGGTATCAGGTCGTTCTGGATCGCGGCGACGGCGTATCTTTATATGATATAGAAGGAAAACGGTATTTGGATTTTGTGGCTGGTATTGCGGTGTTTGCCCTCGGCTATCATAATGCCGAGTACAATGATGCGCTGAAGGCGCAGATCGACAAGGTCATCCACACCTCGAATTATTATTACAATGTTCCTGCGGTGGAAGCGGCAAGACATCTGAAAAAGGTTTCCCGGATGGACCGCGTGTTCTTCACCAACAGCGGTGCGGAGGCAATTGAGGGCGCGATCAAGGCGGCGCGGAAATATGCTTATTTAAAAGACGGCACGACGGATCATGAGATCATTGCCATGAACCATTCGTTCCACGGTCGGACGATGGGAGCACTGTCGGTAACCGGCAATCCGCATTATAGAGAGGCATTTGAGCCCGGAATCGGCAATATCCGGTTTGCCGACCTCAACGATTTTGACAGCGTGCTGGCATGTGTAAATGACAAGACGTGTGCAATTTTGCTGGAAACCGTGCAGGGTGAAGGCGGAATTTATCCGGTACAGGAGGACTTTCTGAAAAAAGTGCGCGCGCTGTGCGATGAAAAGGATATCCTGCTGATTCTGGATGAAATCCAGTGCGGCATGGGACGAACCGGCTATTGGTATGCGTGGCAGAAATACGGCGTAAAGCCGGATATCATGACGACGGCAAAAGCCCTTGGCTGCGGTGTTCCGGTGGGTGCATTTTTAATGACGGAAAAGGTCGGACAGCATTCGCTTACGGCAGGCGACCATGGTACGACCTACGGCGGCAATCCGCTGGCATGTGCAGCTGTGGCAAAGGTGCTGGAGCTGTTTGAAGAAAACAATATTCTGGAGCATGTGCAGGAGGTGTCAGCTTATCTGGAAGAAAAGCTGGACAGCCTGGCAGCAAAATATGATTTTATCACGGACAGAAGAGGCATGGGACTGATGCAGGGACTTGTCTTTGACCGTCCGGTTGCGCCTGTGATCAACGCAGCGCTGGAAAACGGTCTGATTCTGATCAATGCGGGAACCAATATTATCCGCTTCGTTCCGCCTCTTGTCATCACCGACGCAGATGTGGATGAAATGATCGAAATTCTGGATTCATGCCTGAAAACGTTTCAGGAGCAAAACGCGTAGCTGCCGGGAAACGGCAGCGCGGCAAAAAAGAAAGAAATGGAGAGGAACATGTCTTTTTACCCAAAACTGATCGGGGCGGTCTGCGGTGTCTGTGCTGTGGGGGCTTTGATTTATGCGGGCGCCTCTGCCCTGGATAAGGCAGGCGTTTCTACGGACGGTATTCTGTCGTCCAAACCGACGCTGACGGTGTGGTATACCGAGGAAAAACTGGAGGATTATCTTTCCGCGATGGCGCTTGAATATCAGGATGCGACCGGCGTGCGTGTTGTTCCGGTTTTGAAAAGCGGTCTGGAATATCTCGAGGCAGTAAACGACGCTTCCATCGCAGAGGAATCGATGCCGGATGTTTACCTGATCAGCAATGACGGACTGGAAAAAGCGTACCTTGCCGGGCTGGCGGTAAATGTGAAGGATCAGAATGCTGTCCTGAATACCGAAAATTTCCCGCAGACTGCACTGGACGCTGTGACCTATCAGGGACATGCGGTTGCTTATCCGCTGTATTTTGAAACCAGCGCTCTTGTATACAACCAGACGTATCTGGAACAGGCGGCGGCAGAGCTGGAAACGGACGAGGTGTCCCTGATTCCGAAAACGATTGATGATATCCGGAATTTTGCGGATGAGTACAACGCGCCGGAAACGGTAGAATCGGTTTTCCGATGGGATGTATCTGATTTTTTCTATAATTATTTCTTTGCAGGAAATTATATCACCGTCGGCGGAAGCTGCGGGGATGATTCGTCCCGGATCAACATCTATAATCAGGATGCGGTTTACGGGCTTGCGGCGTACCAGAAGCTGAGTCAGTTTTTCTCGATCGATGCGGCGACTTCGAGCTACGATCAGGTTGTGCAGGATTTTTTGGATGGAAAGCTGGTTTATACGATCGCGACCACCGATATTCTGGATCGGGTTGCGCAGGCGAAGGCAGACGGAAGCTTTGCGTGGGAATACGGCGTAGCGTCCCTGCCGGATATCAGTGAAACGGTTTGCTCCCGCGGTATTTCCGTGACCGGAAGCATTGTTGTAAACGGCTACGGCAAGCATCAGGACGAGGCGGACAATTTCGCGGCATGGCTTTGCACGGACAGTGCGGATAAGCTGTTTGACCGCAGTACCCTTGTGCCTGCCAAAAAGAGCGCAGCGCAGCAGACGGAGGAGATGGCAGCGTTCTGGCAGGAATACAGCCAGACGGTTCCGGTGCCGAAGCTGATGGCGACTGCGAACTTCTGGGTACAGATGGAGATCGCGGAGACGAAAATCTGGGAGGGAGAAAACGTTTCGGACGTTTTAAAAGACCTTTCGGAAAAAATCATGACACAGGTAACCGGCACGCAGTACGTGGAAGAAGAATATATTGAAGTGCCTACGGAGACTCAAATCGATTACGCCGAGGGCGAAGAAGAATAAGAACGTGTATAAAAATCCAACCATAACGCATACTGTATTTCATACCGGACGCTGTCAGGGCGGACGGAAGAAGGAGGCTTGCAGGATGGTTGGATTTTTGATTGCAGTTTTATCCGGGGTTCTGATGAGCGTGCAGGGCATTTTCAATACACAGGTCACAAAAGCGTCGAGCATCTGGTCTGCGAATGTGTTTGTGCAGGCGACGGCGCTGCTGTCGTGCCTGGCAGTTTGGCTTGCAGCGGACCGGTCGAATCTGTTTGCCGTGTTTAGGAGCGAACCGAAGTATCTGCTGCTTGGCGGCGTACTCGGCGCCGGGATTACCTGGACAGTGATTAAGGCAATGGCGATGCTTGGACCTGCAAGGGCGGTTCTGTTTATCGTGGTGGCGCAGATCGCGGCGGCGTACCTTGTGGAGCTGTTTGGGCTGTTCGGCGTTGAAAAAGCAGCGTGGGAGTGGAGAAAGGCGATCGGACTTGCTGTAGCGGCTGTCGGAATTGCCGTTTTTCAGTGGAAATAGCGCCCGGAATATGCTATCCTACCAGTAGTGAGAGGTCTGCAGAAGGAGCTGGATTTTGGTATCTGCAGCCATGAAATACAAGAGAGGATGTGTATTTGATTGTCTTATCAGACGTTATTTTTACAGCAGTCTTATCGGGACTGTACGAAACAGTATGAGGAAATTCTGCACAACCCGAACCTGCCGTTGTGGGATTATGTGGTGCTGACGGCTTCGAACGAGGCCCAGGCTCAGGCATATCGTGCGCAGATTTCCTACCGCTTAAAGCATCAGATGCTCCCGGAAAAGACACACTATGCGGTGCTGCCTGATCCGGACGGCAAGCGTGTCGGAAGCGGCGGCGCGACTTTAAATGTGCTGCGGTATATCCGGGAGCATGCGGCGGGTAAGCAGAGTCCGGCTGCCGTGCTGCATGGCGCAGTGCAGGGTGACGGCGCAGCAGAGAGCAGGCAGTTAGCGTCTGCGCAGCCCGGCGAAGCAGCTTGCCACGCCTTTGACGGCAAGCGTATTCTGGTCATCCATTCCGGCGGGGACAGTAAGCGCGTGCCCCAGTATTCTGCCTGCGGCAAGCTCTTTTCCCCCGTGCCGCGGATTCTTCCAAACGGCCGCAGATCGACGCTGTTCGACGAATTTATGATTGCCATGTGCGGCGTTGCGGCGCGGATGAACGCCGGAATGCTTGTCTGCTCCGGGGATGTGCTGCTGCTGTTTAACCCGCTGCAGATCGATTTTTACGGAAAAGGCGCAGCGGCGCTGTCGATTAAGGAGCCTGCAGAAATCGGCAAAAACCACGGTGTATACAGACGGGACAGGGAAGGAAATGTCGGCGGATTTTTACATAAAAAGACCGTAGAGCAGCTGCACGAAATGGGTGCGGTGGACGAGCACGGGCATGTGGATATTGACACCGGCGCGGTTATGATGAGCGTAGACCTGCTCAATTCCCTTTATAGTCTGATCGACACAGAGGAAAAGTTTGCCGCCTGTGTCAACGAACAGGCGCGGCTTTCGTTTTATGCGGACTTTCTGTATCCACTGGCGTCGGATTCCACCCTGGAGCAGTATTATCAAGAGACGCCCGAGGGTGAGTTTACACCGGAGCTGAGAGCCTGCCGGGAAAAAATCTGGGCGGCGCTGCATCCCTATCAGATGAAGCTGATCCGGATGTCACCGGCGGCATTTATCCATTTTGGGACGACCCGGGAGCTGCTGCATCTGATGACGGAGGGGATGGAGCAATTTACGCATCTGGGCTGGCAGGCGCGGATCAACACCAACAGTCAGGAAAAAAGCTATGGGGCTGGAAACAGCTATATCAGTCTGCGTGCAGACGTTGGCGCGGGAAGCTATATCGAGGACAGCTATTTGCATCATGGTACGGTTGTCGGGGAGCGCTGCGTGATCTCCGGCGTGACGCTGGATGGACAGAGCGTTCCGGCGGATACGGTACTGCATGGGCTAAAGCTGCAGGATGGCAGGTTTGTTGTCCGGATGTACGGCGTTTGCGACAATCCGAAGGAAGCGGCATTATTTGGAAAAAAGATCGGCGAACCGTTGTGGACGGCGGCAGTTTATCCGATTCGAAATACGATTCAGGAAGCAGTATCTGCGACACTGCGTGCATATGAAGACGGTTTTCCAACACTGGAAGACGGGATTTCTTTAAAAGACAGCTTCAACCAAGCGGATGTGACGGCGATTCTGCCTTGGCAGGATAAGCTGGAGGATAAGGTAAAAATCGAATCCCTGCTGGAGGCCATCGATAAAAAGGATAACCTCCATGAGGCGGTGAAGGTGTTCAACGGGGAGATCAATGCGCGTGTAATCCGGCAGCTTTGCGGTCTGGCGGAAAAGCTGGACGAACAGGAGCTGTTTGAATTTTCCCGGAAAATCCGGATTTATTATGCGCTGTCCTGTCTGACGAAGCAGGATAAGTATCTTGACCTGTGCCTGGATACGATCCGAAACGCGATTCTTGTCGGGGCGGTGGCAGGGCTTTCCTACGATCCGACGGCAAAAATGGAGCAGGAGGAAGTGGTGGTACGCCTGCCCGTGCGCGTCAACTGGGGCGGCGGCTGGAGCGATACGCCTCCATATTGCATGGAGCACGGCGGAACGGTGCTGAATGCGGCGGTGAAGCTGGATGGACAGAATCCTGTCGAGGCAGTTGTGAAAAAGATTCCGGGCAATCAGATCGTGCTGGCCAGCGCGGACAGCGGCGCAGAGCAGGCATTTTCTGAAATCAGTCAGCTGCAGGATTCCAGCAATCCTTACGATCCCTTTGCCCTGCATAAGGCGGCGCTGATCGCCTGCGGCATCATTCCGTACCGGGAGCAGATTTCTGTCGAAGAGGTGACAAAAAATCTCGGCAGCGGACTCTATTTGTCCACCCAGGTGATTCATATCCCGAGAGGCAGCGGCCTCGGTACATCCTCGATTCTTGCGGGCGCATGTGTCAAGGCGATTTACCGGATGCTCGGAAAGGAGCTGTCCCAGGAGGAGCTGTACAACCGGGTCCTGTGCATGGAGCAGATTATGTCCACGGGCGGCGGCTGGCAGGACCAGGTGGGCGGGCTTGCGCCTGGAATCAAAATGGTGACCAGCGATGCAGCGATTGTACAGGAAATCGGCTGCAGTCCCTGCAGCATCAGCACAGAGACGCTGCAGGAGTTAAACGAGCGATTCTGCCTGATTTATTCCGGACAGCGCAGGCTTGCAAGAAACCTGCTGCGCGATATTGTAAGCCGCTATGTGAGCGGGAACCCGGATACGGTGGAGGTGCTTTATGAGATCCAGCGGATAGCGGTTTTGATGCGCTTTGAGCTGGAAAAGGGAAATGTAGACGGCTTTGCACAGCTCCTGAACCAGCACTGGGAGCTTTCCAGACGGCTGGATGGCGGCTGTACCAATACCTGTATTGATATGATCTTTAGTTCCGTGGAGGATCTGATCGACGGAAAGATGATCTGCGGCGCAGGCGGCGGAGGTTTTTTACAGGTTATCCTGAAAAAAGGCGTGACTGCGGAACAGGTGCAGAAGCGTCTGAGAGAGGTATTCCAGGACAGCGGCGTGGAGGTATGGCGCTGCAGCCTGGTGTGATGACAGCGCGTGCGGCGAAAATACGGCGTGGCAGGCGCGCTGCTGCAGAATAAGTTTAAGGGGATATTCGATATGTTGAAGGGAATTTCACCACTGATTTCACCGGAGCTGTTAAAGGTTCTTGATGAAATGGGACACGGAGACGAGATCGTGCTGGCGGATGCGAACTTTCCGTCCAGCAGCATCGGACAACGGGTGATCCGGGCGGATGGAATCGGTACGGCAGAGCTTTTGGCGGCGATTTTGCCGTTGTTTCCGTTGGATCAGTACGATCCCGAGCATTTCGTCCTGATGGAGGTCGTGCCGGGAGATACGGTTGTACCGGTGATCTGGGAGGCTTATAAGGCTCTTCTGAACTATTATGAGCCGGAAACAGAGGTGCATAAGATCGAGCGGTTTGCCTATTACGAGCGCGCCAAAAAGGCGTACTGCGTGGTAGCGACCGGGGAAAAAGCCCAGTATGCCAACATCATTTTGAAAAAAGGTGTTGTGAAGTAGGGGCTGGAAAAAGGTTGGCGGGTGTATGCACAGCCTGCTTTTGCAAGTGGCGGCGAAGTGAAGGTCGTAGAGGGAGATGTAAACGGAGAGTAGTAGTTCCGGCTGGCTATGCGGTGCAGACGCTGCTGAATCAGGAAGGATACAGTGGATTTTTATACCTGAGCGCAGTTTTCGGTGCGGTGCCGGAAGAAGCATAATAGATGGAAAAGTCGCCCAGGGCGGAAGCTGCCACCGTCCTGCGGCGGTTTGTGGAGATCGTCATCGATCCGCAGACCGCAAAGGGATGGCACAGAAGAACAGCGGAAAATAGAGATAAGTAAAAAAGAGCTCCTGTTGGAACCATGCCAGGAAAGCAAGTGTGGTTTCCAACAGGAGCTCTTTTTATTCAATACAATAGAATGCTCGCAGAGCGTGCATTCTATTGTTTTTGGTATGCGCTGTAAGCGCG
>ENA-OUQH01002198-OUQH01002198.1-human-gut-metagenome-genome-assembly--contig:-NODE-2198-length-12348-cov-32.112666_pt1 | contig 12348 bp, 9 predicted proteins | sample MGYA00237948_ERZ548828 | MGnify/ENA primary metagenome ERZ548828 (study PRJEB26490, sample SAMN05194711) | human gut metagenome | biome: terrestrial biome; feature: human-associated habitat; material...
AGTTTCAGACGGGGGCTTTTTAGTTATCCTAAACACAGGGTTTTCTCCCTGACCCCATACTTCCATAGCAAAGCGCTGTCCCACTTGTCATGGAACAGCGCCGTGAAAAATATGTCTCAGAATTATTCGTCAGAGTCCTGTGAAGAGTACTCTGCAAGGAGTTTCGTCTGGACATCACCAGGAACAGCCTGATAGTCAGCAAACTGCATCGTAAATGTAGCACTTCCTGATGTCAGCGAGCTGAGTGCGGTCGAGTATCTGTAAAGTTCTGCGAGAGGAACTCTGGCCTTGATGACCTCGAAGCCCTTGTCGCTTCCCATACCCTCGATGATTGCACGCCTGTTCTGAAGGTCGGACATGCAGGCTCCCATGTAATCGCTCGGAGTCATGACCTCAAGATTGTAGATAGGCTCCATAATCTTAGGTCCGGCATTGCGGAATGCCTCCTTGAATGCATTGCGGGCTGCAAGAATGAATGAGATTTCGTTTGAATCCACCGGATGCATCTTTCCGTCATATACGAACACACGGATATCGCGTGCATATGAACCGGTAAGAGGACCTTCTGTCATCTTGTCCATGATACCCTTGAGGATCGCAGGCATGAAGCGGGCGTCAATGGCACCTCCGACAACGCAGTTGTAGAATTCGAGTTTTCCGCCCCAGTCGAGGTTATAGGACTCCTGACTCTTCACATTGAGAGTAACATCCTTTCCGTCAATCTTAAACTTGTTGGTGAACGGAACGCCCTCAACGATAGGACAAATCAGCAGGTGGACCTCACCGAACTGTCCTGCTCCGCCAGACTGTTTCTTATGACGATACTCGGCTGTAGCCGTCTTGGTAATAGTCTCTCTGTATGGAATCTTCGGAGGGAAGAGTTCAATGTTGACCTTGAATTCGTTCTCCAGACGCCATTTCACGACATTGATATGCTGCTCGCCCTGGCCGCTGAGAATGGTCTGCTTGAGCTCCTTCGAGTACTCGACAACCACTGTAGGATCCTGGGCGGAAATCTTGTTCAATGCATCTCCGAGTTTGGCCTCGTCTGCCTGAACCTTGGCCTTGATCGCAGTGCGGTATTTAGGTGCCGGGAACTTGATGTCCTCGTAAACGATACCTGTTCCCGGCTGGGAGAGGGTGACATTGGTCTTTCCGGAACGCAGCTTCACTGTACAGCCGATATCTCCGGCCATCATGTCGGAAACCTTTTCCTTCTTGGAACCTGCCACAGCATAGATTGTGGAGATACGCTCCCTGTTGCCGGTAGCGGCATCCTCGAGATCCATGCCCTCATCGAGCTCACCGCTCATGACCTTGAAGTAAGAAACTTCTCCGAGATGAGGCTCGACGTCTGTCTTGTATATGAAAAGGGTCGTAGGAGCGTCCTGCTTGCAGACGACTTCCTCTCCTTCCCTTGTCAATGTCTTCGTAATTACAGGTGAAGCGGATGTTCTGATAGTGAACTCCATAAGTCTCTTCACGCCGATATCTTTCTTCGCTGAAAGACAGAATACAGGAAGCACTTTTCCCGCTCTGATACCTTCGCCGAGACCCTTTCTGATTTCATCTTCGGTAAGCGAACCCGCTTCGAAGAATTTCTCCATCAATGTATCATCGTACTCTGCAGCGGTCTCGATAAGAGTCTGTCTGAGAAGCTCTGCTTCATCTTTGTACTCCTCCGGAATTTCCAGATTTTCCCTGGTTCCGTTGTCATCCTTGAAGTGATAGTACTTCATCTTCAGAACATCAATGAATCCGTCAAATGACGCACCAGGATTAACCGGGAACTGAACGATTACAGGCTTGTTCCCGAAAGCCTCCTTCATGCTGTTCTGAACCAAATCCCAGTCAGCCTTCTCGCTGTCCAGCTGGTTCACAGCAACTATTATCGGCACATTATACTGCTCTGCATAACGAGCATATATTTCAGTTCCTACTTCGACTCCCTGCTGGGCATTGATAACGAGAATACCGTTCTCGCAAACTTTGAATGCCGAGACTGCTCCGCCTACGAAATCATCAGCGCCCGGGGTATCGATTATATTGAATTTGGTATCCATAAACTCTGCATACAAAGGTGTAGAGAAAATGGATCTCTGATTCATCTGCTCAATTTCAGTGTTGTCTGATACTGTGTTCTTGGCCTCGATGGTGCCACGTCTGTCGATTACCTTACCCTCGTAAAGCATCGCCTCCGCTAATGTGGTCTTGCCTGACTTGGTACTGCCAAGCAAGACCACGTTCCGGATGTCCTTAGTAGAATAGGATTTCATGACCTTATATGTTATTAGTTTATAATATGTCATTGCGCATCCTCGGACGCGCTTACGCAAATCTAATAAAATAAATATCCAATAACAATAGGAAAGGCTCCGTATTTTAAAACATTTTATTCTGAAGTCACCACGCGTCCCCTCCCGGACGAAATCCTGTAGGCATCCATGAGACTCTGGCCAGACATGCCCATCTCCCGGATCACAACCTCGTCAAGGTCCTCAGGACTGACACCTATAATGCGGCATACGCACCCGAATGTCATGCCTTTCTTCAAGTAAATCTTTTCATCCAGCATAAGTCTGCCGAACATTTCATAAGCGGACTGCTGCCGCCTGACATCTTTCTCCTCCATAAATGACAAGTTTTTCTTTTCACCGGCAAATCTCGCATCATAAACGGAAAACACCAAGGAGAAGTTGCTCAAGTCGGGTTAAATGGCGGAAATTTTTATGATTTTTAAACTTTAATGACTTTTTTTTAACTTTTGACAAGACATTATTACCAGTTGACACCCAAACATTGTCCAATGCAAAATCGCAATCGGGATATATTTGCAGCAAATCAGAAGAACTTCTGTATATGGACAACAGCAGCATAAAGGAAAACATCGTCCGGAGAAGAACGGCCGAGGGCATATCCCAAGACGAGATGGCCAAGCGGCTTGACATCTCGCGCAACGCATACAGAAGCATTGAAAAGGGCGAATCGGAAGTAATAAGCGACAGGCTCAAGGATATTGCCGACAATCTTGGCATTTCGTTGGAGGAACTGGTGCTCGGATACAATCCCAGAAACGGGTCGGGCGAACTCAATGAAATGAGGGAGCGTTACGAACATGCCGAGATGTCGATTAAAGAGGATTATGAGAAACGTATTCTCGCCCTGAACAACAAAATCAGCATGCTGGAGGACACCATAAGGGACCTCCGGGAGATAATTGAACTCAAAACTGAAGTCAATTCAATGCTGAAGAAGGAATTATCAGCAAATAATCGCTAATTTCGCAGTTCTGTTTTCAGAAGAATCAGCGAAAATGAAAAGACAAGTAATTCCACACCTCAAAAATCATATCCACGAGAATCTCATAGAGGCAGGTTGCGATGAGGCCGGCCGTGGCCCGTTGGCAGGTCCAGTCTTCGCGGCAGCCGTAATCCTTCCTCACGATTTCTTCCATCCGCTTCTCAACGACTCCAAGAAAATGACCGCAGCACATCGGGATGAAGTGCGCGAAGTCATTGAAAAAGAGGCTATTTCATGGGCAGTAGAGGAGGTGAGTCCTGCAGAGATAGACGACCTCAACATCCTATGGGCTTCAGTAACAGGTATGCAGAGGGCTGTCCTGAGACTTGATCCGAAGCCGGAGTTCCTTCTCATCGACGGAAACAGATTCCGTCCTTTCGATTCCTATACGCAGAAAGATTATCTCACAGTCGTGAAGGGCGATGCCACATATGCGTCCATAGCCGCAGCATCGGTACTGGCCAAGACTTGGCGTGACGAATATATGAAGAAGATAGCCAAGGAGTTCCCGCAGTATGGATGGGAGAGGAATATGGGCTACCCTACCCCTGAGCACATCGCTGCCATAAAGAAATACGGATACACCCCTTATCACCGCATGAGTTTCCATCCTAAAGAGCTGGAACCGACATTGTTCGGATAGAAAAGCCGCAAGAGGCATTGTAATCGGCAAAAAACATTATCTTTGTGTGATGTCGCTTGGAAACTGCCGCAGGCAGACGGAATACGGCATTGACAAGTAAAAAAACAAAATAACATTGATAGTATGAAAAAAGCACTTATCGCGGTTTCGGCGTTCCTGATGCTCTCGCTGGGAGCACGCGCCGATGAAGGAATGTGGTTGCTGCCTCTTCTCCAGAAGATGAACAGCAAGGCAATGGAGAATATCGGCTGCAGGCTGACTCCGGAGCAGATTTATGACATAAACCACAACTCTCTGAAAGACGCAATCGTCCAGTTCGGCGGCGGATGTACGGGAGAAATCATTTCAGACAAGGGTCTCCTCGTGACGAATCACCATTGCGGATACGGAAGCATCCAGAAACTCAGTTCTCCTGAGCACAACTATCTGGAAGACGGTTACTGGGCAATGAACAACACTGAGGAATTGCCTGTTCCCGGACTTACTGTCCGTTTCCTCCAGAGAATGGATGACGTTACCGACGTGCTGAACAAGACAAGGGCTGCCGCTCTCAAGGAATATAAGGACAGCGCCAATGTCGAGGAGCTCGCCGACAAGGCCATGAACGAGGCTGCAAGGGAGCTTATCCAGATCACACGGACTGCAAATCCGAACTGCGAAGTCCGCATCGTGAACTACTACAACGACAATGTGAATTACCTTATCATTGACAAAGTATATCGTGACGTGCGTTTCGTTGGTGCCCCTCCTGCATCAATGGGCAAATTCGGCGGTGATACCGACAACTGGATGTGGCCGCGCCACACTTGCGACTTCTCCATGTTCCGCGTATATGCGGGCAAGGACAACGAGCCTGCCGACTATTCTGCCGACAACGTTCCTATGACACCGAAACAGTCATTGAAAGTATCTCTCAAAGGCGTTGGCGAGGGCGACTTCGCGATGGTAATGGGATATCCGGGACGCACCCAGAGGTTCCAGACCGCGTCAATGCTGGAGCAGATGATCAAGAAACAGGATGTCAGCATCGCAGCAAGGACATTGAGACAGAACATCATGATGGAAGGCATGGAGGCTGACCCTGCAGTGCGTCTCAAGTATGCGAACAAATATGCCGGCTCATCAAACGGCTGGAAAAAGTGGATCGGCCAGAAGAAAGCTTTCGCAAACCTGAACATCATCGGACGCGAGGAGCAGAAAGAGGCTGACTTCATGAAATGGGTCAATGCCAACAAGAAGCGCAAGGCTGCGTATGGCTCGGCATTGACGGACATCAAGGCTGCCGTAGACGAGAGTTCCGCAGATGAACTCGCATACAGGCTTCTTGCCGAGGCTCCTATGAACATAGGTCTCTGCAATCTCGTGTCTGACTTCGCCAGCGGAATGATGAAGCAGATGATTGAAAACAAGGAAGATTCTGTTGCCGCCCTCAATGCAGGAAAGGCTGCCACCGCTGCCGATTACAGGGATTACTATGAGCCGCTTGAGCGCAAGATGACCGCCGGCCTCCTCAAGTTCTACCGTGACAATGCCAGACCTGCTGATTTCCTCGAAATCGAAGGACAGGATTTCGCGACAATGGACATTGACGCATATGTGAACTATCTGTATGACAACAGTGTCCTCGCTTCCGAGGAGACATTGAAGGCTGCCGAACTCAAGTCAAAGGCAGATTTCCTCCAGGACCCTGCCGTAGCTCTTTACAACTCCATCATGAAGGTTTATCTGAAGCTGCGCAAGCCTCTCATAGAGTCCGGAGCCAAGATTGCAGCCGGCAGCAAGGCGTTTGCAGCAGGTCTTCTCGAATGGGAAAAGGGCAAGCCTTCTTATCCGGACGCAAACTCTACAATGCGTCTGACCTATGGTACCGTGAAGGGCTACTCCCCTGCTGACGGTGTCGTGTACAAGTACTATACGACCCTCGCCGGCGTAATCGAGAAAGAGGATCCGGACAACTACGAGTTCCGTGTACCTGCCAAGATCAAGTCCCTCTATGAGGCCAAGGATTTCGGCCAGTATGCCAATGAGGATGGCAAGTTGCCAACCTGCTTCCTGACCAACAACGACATCACCGGAGGCAACTCAGGCAGCCCGGTACTGGATGCTGAAGGCCGCCTCATCGGTCTCGCTTTCGACGGAAACTGGGAATCAATGTCAAGCGACGTGATGTTCGAGCCTGACCTTCAGAGATGTATCTGCGTGGATATCCGCTACGTCCTCTTCATGATGGACAAGTTCGGTGGAGCAGGATACCTCCTGAACGAATTGAATATCGAGAAATAGTTTTACTTCTCCTGCCCCGACGGGAACATCTGCAAATCCCGCTGACGGCAGGAGACTAAGTAAGCATGAAAAAATAAGTTGGTAAAGATTTGTGATGGATTTTCGAGGATAGATTTCTTTTCGAAGAAGGAGTGTACTGGACGTACACGACTGATGAGGAAAGAAATATAGACCGGAAAGACGAGCAAAGATTACCAAGTTATTTTTTAAGGATTACTAAATTTTAATGTTATAATGAAAGAGAATGAGATAATGAAAATGCTCTACGATGTGAAGCACCCCGGAAAAGGTGACCGCAACATCGTGGAACTCGGCATTGTCGATAAAGTGGAGATTGACGGAGACAAAGTGACATTGACCTTGGCGTTCCCTAAGCACAGGGACCCGCTCACAGAATATATCGTAGGCAGCGCAAAGGCCGCAATCTACCGCCAGGCGCCCGAAGTGAAAGAGGTAATTGTCAATGCCATTGTACGTGAAGAGAGCGCTCCGAAGAAGCAGACAGGTCTGAATCTGTCTCTGGATGAGGTCAATAACGTGAGACATATCATCGGCGTGGCTTCAGGAAAGGGCGGCGTCGGCAAATCTACGGTCGCTGTCAATCTTGCAGTAGCATTGGCACGTCTCGGATATAAGGTGGGTCTCGCGGACGCGGATGTCTATGGTCCATCAGTTCCTAAGATGACCGCCACGGAAGGTGCGCTTCCCGAGGCTGTCAAGGAGGACGACAAGGAAATCATCATGCCTATCGAGAAATATGGCGTGAAGTGGATGTCCATCGGTTATTTCGCCGAGCCGGGACAGGCTCTCATCTGGAGAGGTCCTATGGCATGCAACGCATTGAAACAGATGATTCTGCAGGTGCGTTGGGGCAATCTGGACTTCCTTCTCATCGATATGCCTCCGGGAACAGGTGACATCCATATCTCACTGGTCCAGGACATTCCTATGGAGGGCGCCGTCATTGTCACTACCCCTCAGGATGTTGCATTGGCTGATGTCGAGAAGGGTGTGGACATGTTCCGCAACACGAAAATCAACCGCCGAATCTTCGGCCTCGTGGAGAACATGTCATGGTTCACTCCTGCCGAACTTCCTGAAAACAAATACTATATCTTCGGAAAGGACGGAGGCGTGAGGATGGCTGAGAAATATGGAGTTCCGCTTCTTGGCCAGATTCCTATTGTCCAGAGCATCCGCGAGAATGGCGATGCGGGCGAACCTGCCGCATTGTCGTCCCGTCCGGATGGCCTCGCATTCCTCGACCTTGCGGAGAAACTTGTGAAGGCGGTGAATATGCCGTAGTTACGGATGATGAGTTTTTGCGAATTTTGGTTCACAAAAACTTGCGTAATCCGAGCAGTTGCATTAAATTTGCCCGTCCAAAAAACTGATAACGATGCTGTCGGACGACCGCATCGTTATTTGTGTGCGCGCTAATCGCAGCGCATCCTCCGGAATTTGATGTCGGAGGGGACATTTAAGGAAGCGTGTCCGAGTGGCTGAAGGAGGCTGCCTCGAAAACAGTTGACCGCCCTTAAGCGGTTCGCAGGTTCGAATCCTGCCGCTTCCGCATTACAATAAAAAACACTTCTAGAAGCCTTTCGCCTCCGGAAGTGTTTTATTGTGCGCAAGACATTGACAAACACATTTTATTATTTTTTATAAACTCGTATGACACATTCATTTTGGAAAGCAGCCCTCAAGGCAGCAGTAGCCTTGACCACTGTCATTTCACTCGCTTCTTGTAAAGAAGAAACTCCGAATGATCCGTTTGCAAACAAGCCGGAGAAAACAAACCCTACTACACTTACTGATGTCAACAAGGCAGAAGATGGAACATCATTCAATGACCTCCAGTGCCTTACCGTAGTAGCCGCCAATGCACAGGGACTCATCCTCCAGGAGTTCCAGTCCACAAAACCTACCGACTGCATCTACGCCTACATCGGAGAGGCCCACAGTTTCAAGGTAGGCGACATGGTGAGCGTCTCTGGTACAATTACCATGAGAAACGGACTCCGCCAGTTCGCAAAAGGTGTTGAAATCATCAAGACATGGGAGTACAACTACACCCAGCCGAAACCTGCTGAGTTCAAAGGCTCAGATGTAGATGCCTACATGGGCGCACCTGAAATCAAGTACGTAAAACTTGACGGAACTCTCAGAGTTGCAGGAAATTATGCCAACCTTGAAATCGACGGCACCGACAATATCGGTAGCCTCGACTACATGACTGATGATTTTAAGAGCAAATACGACGGACACTCATTGACAATCTCAGGATGGCTCTTCGGTTCATACAAGACCTTCATGTACATCGTTCCTGTAGAAGTCGTTGACAACGGAGAATACCAGGAGCCTATCCCGGAAGGCGCAATCTTCTACAACACATTCGACAAAGAGATTGCTGTTCAGGACGCTGAGAAATACGGCACAACCAAGGGCTGGCCTTGGCTCGACCAGTTCGACGGATGGCAGAACCAGAAAGGTTCAGGTGTTGAAAACGTCACATACAGTTTCGATGGGATGTCAGTGCGTACCAACCAGGCATCAAAAGGCTTCCTTGCCACATACGACGGCTCAGGTAACAACAACCTCTTCTTCGGAGGTTCTGCAGAAAGACCTAACCACTTCACTATCGAGAAGATCGCTGTTCCTTCTGAGAACTTGAGACTCACATTCGGCGCCCAGTACTACTCACAGGGTGCTGCCAACACCTTCATCAAATCCAATTTCGAGGTATTCCTCTCCGAGGACGGCAACGTATGGGCACCGGCGCTCGATTATGATTTCGGTGGAGTAGAAGATGACAGGACAGGTAAATGGAGACTCGCAACAGCTGACTTCACCCTGCCTGCAGGCACCAAGACACTCTATATCAAGTTCATAGCCAAGGGCTTCAGCACCAACAGACTCGATGACGTACTCCTTACCGAAGGCAAAGGCGGCCAGCTCGTCGAATTCGGCAAAGTAGTCGAGACTCCTATCTCTACCATCGCAGACGTCATCAGCAAACCTGTTGATGAGAAATACAAGATCAAGGGACAGATAGTTGCAACTCATACCAAAGGCTTCCTCGTAAAGGACAACACAGGCATAATCCTCGTGTTCAAGAAGGGCCACGAAAACAAAATCGGCGACAATGTGACTGTAGAAGGTCCTACCACAGAATTCGGCGGAATGAAGCAGTTCGATGGTTCTTCAGAGATTGTCGTACTCGGCAACAGCGCTGTATCACAGCCTAAGCCACAGGAGATGAAAGCTGCTGATTTCGAGGCTTATGTCCAGAATCCTACCATCAAGTACGTTACATACAGAGGTACTCTCAAGTCTGTTCAGGACGAGATTTACCAGTGGCACTACAACGTGGAAATCGCAGGCACGGACAAAGTTCAGGCTGCAGTTTCTTATCCTAACACTGAATTCAACATCTCCAAGTATGACAAGGCCGAGATTATCGTAACCGGATACCTCGTAGGTGCTACCGGCAGCGAAATCAGATATGCCAACACAATGGCTACAATCTTGAAACCTGCTGTTGAGGAAGTAGAACCGGATGAGAACACAGCTCTTACAGTAGAGGCCCTCAATGCTAAACTCGACGGAATGAGCAGCGGTACCGTCCTCAAAGACCTCGTAGGCTTCAAGGGATATGTAGCTGCAAACAATGAGCACGGCAACCTCAAGGGCGCCCTCTCTATCGTCGACAATACCGGCAAGGTTCATTCAGGAATCATCGTGAAGGACGGCAGCGACAAGATTGCTGTAGGTACCAAGGTTATCATTGGACTTAGTACCGCAAAATTGACTGTTTCAAAGGGTCTCCGCACCATCACAGGCGCAACCATCTATGTGAAATCCGAGAAAGTGGACATCAAGGTTCCTGAAATCAATGATGACCAGCTCAATGACTACATGGGACAGTATGTGAAGGTCAAAAACGTTACCTCTCCTGAAGATGCCACTGTCTGGTATGATGCCGACAAGAAGGGCAACACCATCTTCAAGGGCGTCAAGGGTACGGATGTAATTGTTTACCTCACAAAGAATGCAGACTTCGGTAAATTGTCCATCAAGAAGAACTTCTCTGGTGACATCAAGGGTGTTATCGAGATATATGGTGAGAAAGTCGAGGTCGTTCCTACATGCAAGGAGGACGTTGCATCTTTCACTGAATAATCCTTCATATCGGGCGTTGTAAAACCTCAATATTGACAATATTTTACGAGTCTCAAATGCGTTTGACATTTGAGACTCGTTTTTTATTTGGGGGTCAACGTAAAATCCCGGTTGATTTGATTTCTCGGGTTTTGCGCGAAAATATTATATAGTATTGAGACCTTGATTGACGCACAGACGGCCGGTTCACGACCGCCGGTGTCAATGTAAATATCTCATCATTGCGTTTTTTTGCGCCATAATTATAGTAACCTTCAAAAAAATAACCTGCATCATCTTAAGGAATCTTTTCGGTCTATATCTGTTTTCTCATCAGTCATGTGCCACCGGCACACTCCTTCTTCGAAAATAGATCTATCCTCTAAAATCTTCTCCTAATCTGAGGCAGGTTATTTTTTTTACGTTACTTAGTGAAGTGCATTGATGAGTTCTGGCCGGTCGTTGGGCGGGACGATGCCACAGCCAATTTTGTAACGCATTGATCACCAATGCTATTTGATTCTCAGTGTGGATTATCGCCTATTTTTTCGCTGTTCATCCACACTAAAATACATATCTTACTGAATATCAACTAATTGATGAGTAATAATGTGGCGCCGTCTGGCATGTTCTCTCCGCAATCTTATTTTGCAGTTTCAGAAAGCCGGACAGCTGTATTCGGAAAGGTCAGATTATTCCATCCGGACACATTCTGTGCATAGTTTTCTTCAAACCACGTGTTTTCCGGGATCTGTTTCGAGCACTTCAGTGGCGTGCCCAGACCGCTGTCCATGCTGTCTTTCGGTAGTTTGTTTTCGACCCTTTTGTTTTTCGGGTATGTGAATAATTTTCGACCCTCTTGACATTTGTCAGTTTTGGTCACGCAACTGTAACATATTGTATGCCAATATGTTACATGCTGGTATGGAACGAGGTGCTCCTGCCAAGACCCCATTTCGATGCTACCTCTTGGCTCTCTTTTAATCGGCTAACTTTCTGATAATTAATACGTAACGCTAAATTGCCGTTGCCAAGAGGGTCGAAAACTAAGGGCTTTGTCCCGATGACGTAAACAACTCCGCGGTTTCGTGTTGTTTGTCTTGCAAGCGAGGTTCCGTTTTTCGAGAGACATCGTAATTTGACGCGGTATCATTTGCCATTTATCTGTTCAGGTCAATGCCAATTACCAGCTCATCATTACGTTTTTTAGCGCCATAATTATAAAACGTTTCTTTCGTAAATTATTTTGCCTATCTTGCGGCCGGACCAATAACGATTCTGCGTATGAAAGAGCCTATGACATCATCCATGAAGTTCAAATTGACCATAATAACAGTTCTCATGTGTCTATTTTCTATGGCCAGTAACGGGAAGGATTTCCATGGTTTTCAGTCCTCAGTCACATTTAGTCGCGATGAGTCAACATGGGCAGGCTCCAAAAGGTTGACTGCATCTCTGGGATATAGATTTAATCCGAAAAGATATTTGGGGCTTGGGTGTGGCGTGAGTTGGCAGAAAGGCTACAATATGATGTATCCGGGTGTTCCGCCAACCACTGGTATTCATAATTCCTTTCCGATATTTGTCGATTATGTGAGAAATTTCCAGTTCAAACGAAATCGGAGACATGGTTTTCTGTTGGGCGCCGAGGCTGGTGTCACCTGGTTTGACACACCTATCTTCCCAGATGATAACTATGTGCTCAATCCCCATCTTCTGCTGAAAATGGGATTCGACGTTTCGGTAGTGAAGAAGTTTGGCTTGGTTTTCGGATTAAATGCGTATCACATTTCGTCGCCTTGTGGTGTTGGCTTTTTCATAGGAATACGATACTAGCATAGACATATTGGCGTGGACAGTCACGGAAATAATTCATCATCTGAACATTACTGGCCGGCAGGGGCCGTCGGAGCGGCGTAGCCGTCCGCGGCTTCGTGAGCGGAATGGGGCCCGCCGCGGTA
>ENA-OUQH01002199-OUQH01002199.1-human-gut-metagenome-genome-assembly--contig:-NODE-2199-length-12346-cov-3.910748_pt1 | contig 12346 bp, 7 predicted proteins | sample MGYA00237948_ERZ548828 | MGnify/ENA primary metagenome ERZ548828 (study PRJEB26490, sample SAMN05194711) | human gut metagenome | biome: terrestrial biome; feature: human-associated habitat; material...
GTATTCAATCTGCTGATACCTGTTTTATCCAGAAAACAGCTGATCAAATCACAGTCTGTACCTGTTTCCTGGAAATAAGTCGCAAATTTTGCGACTTTTTTCTTTGTGGTGATATAATTTTACAATTTTATTTTCGCATTATGGCTTTTCTGACATTTCTACGGATATGCTTCGGTATTTCTTCTCTGTCCCCGCAGATTCTTACGCTTCCACAACTACCTTGCAACCCGAAAGGCTCTTCACCGTATAATTTCCGTTTCCGCCTTCCACATGCAGGTGAATCTCATCTCCCACACGTTTCGCAGTCACCGTCATCACCGTCTCTCCTTTCAGATCCGGTATCTCAGTTTTCGCTTCAGCTCCCTCATCAAACGCGGATACCAGAAGGCTAACACCATCCGCATAATCATAATCCGGTTTCTGGTCATTATTGCCCAAAGCAAGCACTGTATTTGGACGGATCATCAGTGGCAGACTGTGATAATCATGCGTCTCTTTCTGCCATTTTCCTCCGGTCACTTCTGCTCCTGTGATCAGGTTATACCAGGTTCCCTCCGGCAGATAATACTGTACCTTGCCGCTCTCCTTAAAGATCGGAGCCACCAGCAGGGAATCACCGAACATATACTGGCGATCCAACGTATCACACGCGCGATCCTCCGGGAAATCCAGGAACATCGGACGCAGCACCGGACGGCCTTCTTTGTGGGAGCGCACTGCCTGTCCGTACAGATACGGCATCAGACGGCATTTCAGATTGACAAATTCCCGCAGAATATCGCAGGCTTCCTCATCAAACAGCCACGGCACGCGGTAGGAAGAAGAACCGTGCAGACGGCTGTGGGAACTCAGCAAGCCGAACTGACACCACCGTTTGTAGATATCCGCCGGTGCGGTGCTCTCGAAACCACTGATATCATGACTCCAGAAACCAAATCCGCCCAGAGACAGGGAAAGTCCTCCGCGAAGCGTCTCTGCCATGGAAACATAGCTTGCGGAACAATCGCCGCCCCAGTGTGCCGGGAACTGCTGTCCGCCGACGGTCGCAGAACGCGCGAACAATACGGCTTCTCCGGTTCCTCGCTCACGCTCCAGCAGTTCAAAAACTGCCTGATTGTACAGATAGGTATAATAGTTATGCATTTTAACCGGATCGGAATGGTCAAAATACGCGATATCTTTCACCGGGATTCTCTCACCAAAGTCGGTTTTGAAGCAGTCTACACCCATATCCAGCAGCGTCTTTAACTTGCCCTGATACCATGCCTTAGCATCCGGGTTCGTAAAGTCCACCAATGCCATGCCCGGCTGCCACAGATCGGTCTGCCATACGCTTCCGTCTGTTTTCTTTACCAGATAACCCTGCTCTTTTCCTTCTTTGAACAGGCAGGATTTCTGTCCGATGTACGGGTTGATCCATACACAGATGTGAAGTCCGCGGTCGTGATACCGTTTCAACATCCCCTTCGGATCCGGAAATGTCGCAGGATCCCACTCGAAGTTACACCACTCATAGGCATCCATCCAATAGCAGTCAAAATGGAAGACATGCAGCGGAATTTCCCGGTCTGCCATTCCCTGGATAAAGCTGGAAGTCGTTGCCTCATCGTAGTTCGTAGTAAAAGAAGTCGTCAGCCACAGTCCGAACGACCATGCCGGAGGGAGCGCCGGTTTTCCGGTCAGATCCGTATAGCGGCGCAGAACATCCTTCAGATCCGGTCCGTTAAAGAAGAAATAATCCAGACTCTCTCCCGGCACAGAAAATTCTACTTTTGTGACCGCTTCCGTTGCCACTTCAAATGATACTTTCTCGGTATGGTTGACAAACACACCATATCCCTTGTTTGAAATATAAAACGGAATATTTTTATAAGACTGATCGGTGGAGGTACCGCCATCTTCATTCCAGATATCTATGGACTGACCGTTTCTGGTAAATGCGGCAAAGCGCTCACCAAGACCGTAGATCAGCTCTCCCACACCTAAAGAAAGCTGCTGTCTCATATAGGCATCCTTATCTGCGCTCTTTACATAAGCATCACCCTTCCAGTCCGTCTTCATATAGGCAAGATCACGCCATGCACTGGTACTGAGCTTCTTATCCCCGTTATAGTAAGTCATGGACCAGTTCTCTTTGGTAATAACCAGTTTTGCATTTCCGCTTTTTACAACAATCTTCTCATCATCTTCGGTGGCATCAATTGCTGTCTGTTTGGGAAGATTTAATGCAAACTGTGGTCCATCCTGAATTGCGCCCTTATAATGATACGTCTTTACACGGATTACTTCCGGCATCGGAGTGGTAATTTCAACCGTAAGATTGATTCCGCCCAATGTATCTCCTCTGTGATTAATCTTATGTGTCGGTGCACAGAGCACTACTTTATCTTTTTCAATTTTTGTAAAATAAACTTCTGCCGGTGAAAAGCAGGCGCAGCCTTCTTTCTGCAGCCAGCATCCATTACTGAATTTCATATCTTATTTTCCTCTCTTTCCCTTCGCCATACGAATGTTTTATTTTCCCTTATCCACACTATACAAAATTTATCCGTGCTTTCCTACTAGAAATTTTAGACGTAATTTACTATAATATTTATAGAATTTGCCAGACGGTATTATCCCTTAATTTTATAACAAAGGATATTTTATGAAACTACATATTAATAAAATACATGATACACATTCTGTCAGAAGTCAGCTGCTTCGTATTTTTCTGCTGGCAGGCATGTTTCCGCTTCTGGTAATCGGCATCTTTTCCATTGCCAGCGTGCGAAAACAGATGCTTGCCCGCTATGAATCTCTGGAGAAGGCAGATGGCCTGCGTGTTGCCTCCTCCTTAAACGACATCACAACTACCATATATTCATCTTCCGATACCCTGCTTAACAGTAATCAGTGTCTGAGTCTGTTTGCGGCAGAATCACTGGATTCCGGTATCGAGGAACAGCTTACGGCTCTGGAGCGGGCACTCCAGACTTATTTTGAGAATACAGCAGCCGTTGCCCGCATTCAGATTTATACCAACAATCCAAACCTTCAAAATTCCGAGCATATTCATTATCAGCAGAATTTTGTCCTGGACGAATGGCGCAAAACCCTGGGAAATAACTGGAGTACATGGGCTTCCCTGCAGCGATACACGGCAATCGTCCGGCAGCCTTACCGTGAACTGACACTGATCCGGCGGATCGGTGTTGCCTCCAGTAAATATCAGGCATTTCTGGTTGTCGGTCTGGACCGCAATACCATTAAAAATCATCTGGAGCAGTCCAGCAATGAAACAACCATCAGTCTGGACGGAACCCAGATCATCTATGCCACAGACTCTGTTCTGATCGGCAAAGACATGGAGTTTCCCGATGATTTTTCCGGCTATATTTACCGCTACACCGGTCCGAAAGAAATCGGAAACCAGATGCGTCTGGTCAACTATGTAACTCTGCAGTCCTACAAATCCAACAATTTGTTTTATGTGCGGACCGTGGACCCGGATGCCTTAAAAACAATCAATCATACCGTTGCCGTATTTGTCCTGATTCTGGTACTTGCCCTGCTTGTACCATTGATTCTGATGATCTGTTTTTCGGACTATTTCAGCACAAGGATTACAACCCTGAAATCAGCAATGCACCGTGCCAGCCTCGGCGATTACAATATCATCGAACAATTCCGCGGTGATGATGAGTTAAGCGATACCTTTAAAGACCTCAAACTGACCGTGGATGCGATTCACGATAAGGAAGCGCAGTTTTATGAAGCACGGATCCGGGAACAGCAACTGGTCAACCGGCAGCAGCAAATGGAATTTGAAATGCTTGCCAGTCAGATCAATCCGCATTTCTTGTATAACACTCTGGAAACGATCCGGATGCAGGCACTCTCCTGTGGCAACCGGAATGTAGCAACTTCCATTAAACTGCTTGGAAAATCCATGCGTTACGTGCTCGATAATACCGGCACAAGTTTCACCACACTGACCAAAGAGCTCGAATATATCAAAACGTATCTCTCCATTCAGCAGCTCCGCTTTGGGGACCGCGTAAATTACACCCTTCAGGTGGACGAAGATCTCGACACCAACAGTTGCAAGATTCTTCCGCTGCTCCTGCAACCTGTGGTAGAAAATGCAATTCTTCACGGACTTGAGAGCAAAACGGAAGACGGTATGATCACCATCCAGATTGCTTCTGCGGACGCAACCCTGCTGATCACGATCAAAGATAACGGACAGGGAATGACAAACGAAGAACTCGACGCACTGCGGGATCGAATCAGAAACCACCCTTCCTCCGATACCCACAGCATCGGTCTTTACAACATCAATCAGAGAATTTCCCTGTTCTACGGGGAAGGATATTATATGGAGATTGACAGCGCAATCGGAGCCGGTACGACCGTCCGGCTGAAAATACCAAAAACAATTTAGGAAACAGGATGAAAAACATGGCAAACAAAATTATCAACGTACTTATTGTAGATGATGAACAAATTGTAAGAGAGGGACTCCGCTATATCATTGACTGGAACACCCTGGGATTTTGTATCTGCGGGGAAGCCGCCAACGGAGAAGATGCCCTGGAAATGATCCGCCAGTACCGCCCGGGACTGGTTCTTCTCGATATCCGGATGTCCGGAATGCTTGGCACGGAACTGATGGAAAAAGCGCGCAGTGAAGGATTTTCCGGTGCATTTATTATCTTAAGCGGTTACTCGGATTTTAAGTACGCACAGACGGCACTGCAATTTGGTGCCTCCTACTATCTGACCAAACCGATTGATGAAGATGAGCTGGAAAAAGCAGTACAGGACGTCCACGAAAAAATTGAATTTCAGCTAAACAGCGAGACATCCCGCAACCAGTACCTGAAAAAAGCAAAAACCACCGTACTATACGATCTGCTGACCGGAAATGATTTTAACCCGTCCATTGATTATCAGGAATTAGGGCTCTCCTATCCGATCTATCAGGTGCTGATTTACGAAAGCTATATGCCATATTTTCGTTCCTACAGTTTCAGTGATCTGCTGCGTGTCACCAACAAAGACAACAATTCCTTTGAGCATGTCAATATCGACAATCATGACATTATATTACTCAAAGGCAATTTTGCACTGGAACGGTTAAATGCCTGTCTGCACCACTATGACAAGGGAACGCAGAAAGGATCTCCGCTGGATACGATCTTTCTAATCTACGGACCGACGGTTTCTTCCCTTTCACAGATTCACGAATCTTACGAGCTGTGCCAGCGGCTGTTGTCCCGGCGTTTCTTCTGCGGAGAAAACCAGCATGTTCTCTCCTATGAGGAACTGCCGGCAGAAAATTCCGCCTCCGCAAGTCTGGACGCAGAAAAAACAAGACATTACAGCGCGTTACTTACCGATTACATTAAAACCTGTAATCAGCGCCGGATTTCCGAAGTTCTCGAAGATCTGCGACAGTTTCTTTTTAATAGTAACTGTGATGTATCGAGTATCAAATATTTTCTGGCAGATATTTTTCTGGAGATCAAACAGGCGATCACACACACGTACAGCAACACCAGTATCCCGTTTGTACATAATGCGGCGATCATAGAACTCATTGAAAATAAATACTATCTGTACGAGATTCTATTGTATTTTAACGAACAGTTCGATATGATCATGCGCGCGATCGGAAGCAATTCCTCGGCAAGTGTGTTCGATGATATTTTAAATTACATCAATCACAATTATGCCAGCCAGCTGAAATTAGAGACTCTGGCCCCACTGTTTGGTTACAACAGTTCCTACCTCGGAAAACTGTTTACCCAGAAAATGGGTGTTCGTTTCAATACCTATCTGGATCAGGTACGCATTGAAAAAGCAACCGAGCTGCTTGATCAGACAGATATGAAGATTTATGAAATTGCGGCAAGTGTCGGATATAAAAATGTTGATTATTTTCACCAGAAATTTAAAGCGAGCAAAAATATCAGCCCTGCGGAATACCGTAAAAATCAGGATCATTGATTATAAGCAAAAGAAAGCCGGGTGCATCACGCACCCGGCTTTTGTTAAGGGTTTTATCTGATTTTATCCAATTACTTAGATTCGCTTAATACATCATTGATGCACTTTACTTTATCTTCATAATCTTTCTTATCTACTTCAAATACCTGATCGTATCCAAGACCCTTTACGGTATCCTGCATATCTTTTAAGATCTTGTTGAACTCAGCTTCATTCTTTGCAAATACCATCTGCCATGAATCTGCAACGATTGTCTGCTTGCACTGCTCTTTGATGGTACTGATATCGGTAGAGTACTCCGGTGTGGAATAGTTTGTTCCTGGAAGAACTAACAGATTACCGGTTTTCTCAAAGTGTTCGATCTCTGTGGTATCTCCATCATTATGTGCTGACCAGTCTTCTTTTAACTTGGTAGAAGTCTTCTCAAGATAATCATCCCATCTCTGATAGTTGTAGCAGATACCGGTATCCGGATCTGTATCAACGATACCATTTGCCTTAAAGTTCAATGCAGATACACCATCTTTCCATGTTCCGCTGCCCCATTCATCCGGCACTTTCAGGCTCTCGTCAATATCAACAAATGCCTTTACACCGAAATCTGTAAGTACAGGCTTACCATCTTTCATTTCCCATGTCAGGCCTTCCGGTCCACAGTTACCACCACTCTGTGCAGAAGAAGCTTCAATTCCTTCCGGAGAGTATAACCAGTTGATAAAATCAACCATTCTCTGTGGGTCTTTTGTCTGGCTGCCGACCATGATACCAACACTCATCTTACCATCCGGCATAGAACCGTAAGACAGGCACTTCATATCCTTAATTGTCGCAGAGGCAAATCCCTTACCTTCCGAAGTATTCTCTGTTGTGTTGTATACACCGGCACCAAGCCATGGCCAGAAGCTGTATAATACATCACCATTACGGAACTTTGTCTGTAACGTATCGAAATTCTGTGTGGTAGACTCCGGATCAATAAGTCCTTTCTGATTTGCTTCAAACAGGAACTTCAATGCACGTACATACATGCTATCGCTGTCAATTACACTCTGGATTTCAGATCCGTCTACTTTGCCGAGTGCAAATCCAAGGTTCTCATATCCGTACAGAGCACAGAAAGCACCTGCATTCTGCATGATATCTCCATCCCAGTCTTTGAAGAGAGAAAGCGCATAGACATCTTTTCCGTCTTTGCTGGTTCCCTTTGCCTTTTCCTGCATCTGTTCCAGAACCGGAATCATATCTTCCAGTGTATCCATTTCCGGATATCCAACTTCTCCGTACACATCCCAGCGAAGAGATGGTGCATTGGTTGGCTCAGATGCCTCACAAGGCTCAGTTGCCGGCTGATTGGAAATTTCACTCGGTACTGCCCATACTCCATCCGTTCCGGAAAGTTTACTTGCGGTATTGATTGCATCCATACGATCCTGTAAATATTTCTCATCCTTAATATAATCACTCATATCAAGGACAAGTCCTGCGGTCACCATATCTTTCAAACGACTGGAATCCAGATTTGTGATAATTAAGTCACCAAGATTACCGTTTGCAGAACGTGTCTGATATAAAGTATCTCCACCACCTGCCACGTTTGGTGCAATAATGTTCAATTTGATATTGAACTTATCTTTGATCAGTTTTGCAAACCATCCGGTCTGCTCACCCTGGAAGTTTGCCTGACTGTCGAACACATCAATCGTCAGCTCCTTGGCATATTTTCCATTGGATGACTTGCCCCCCTGTGTGGAATCACTGTCTGAGCTTTTTCCGCAGCCTGCTACGGTTCCGGCGAGCATCGTTGCAGCGAGTGCCAGTGCAAGCGCACGCTGTACATTCTTTTTCTTCATTGTAAATCCTCCTCTATAATATTTTACATGAATGTATGTAAAAGAAACAAGTGTTTCTTTTAGCCTTTCACTGATCCGATCATAATACCTTTGACAAAGGATTTCTGGAAAATCGGATATACGAACAGAATCGGCAGTACAACGATAACGGAAATCGTCATACGGATGGATGTCGGTGTCTGCTGGGTTGCCAGGTTCGCAACGGCAGATACATTTCCACCGGACTGCTGTACCATGGTTGCCAGTGAACTTGCCTGATTCAGGTAAGTATAAAGTAAATACTGTAAGGAATATAACTTCTGGTCTGTAATATAAATCAACGTATCCTGGAAGGAGTTCCACTGTCCTACTGCGGACCAGATGGCGATGGTTGCCATAATCGGTTTACAGGTTGGAAGAATGACTTTTGCGAATACGGTCATGGTTCCGGCTCCATCGATCTCTGCCGCCTCCTGCAATGCAGGCGGAATGGATTCTACATAAGTCTTTGCCATAATGATGTTGAACGGCTGTACAATTGCCGGGATGATGTATACCCAGAAACTGTTGGTCAGATGTAAGGTCTTCATGGTCATGTACATTGGGATCAGACCTGCGTTAAAGTACATGGTAATTACCATAAAACGATACCACAGTTTTCTGTGCCACATCCGCTGCTGGGTAAACATGAATCCCAGATAAACGGAAGCAAGTACCGTACAGATTGTACCGATCACAGTTCTTCCAAGGGATACCATTGCTGCGGTTCCAAGACCATTCAGCTGGAATACTTTTACATAGTTCTCAAGCTGAAAACCATGCGGCAGAAAATTTACTTTACCACTTGCACTCAGATCGTTTGCACTGATCGAGTTGATGATCAGATAGTAAAAAGGATAAGCACAAATGATAGCAAAGATAGCAAAAATCAGAATATTGATTACCTGAAATGTGCGGTCTCCTTTACTTGTTTTAATCTTCATTGCTTTTTCCTCCTATTAAATCATGCTCTCGCCACGTGTCTTCTTCGAAACGAAGTTTACAATTGCAAGAAGTGTTACGCTGACGATACTCTTTAAGATACCAATTGCCGTTGCAAGGGATAAACTTCGTCCGGTCATACCAATGTTGTATACATACAGATCAAGTACCTGAATTGTTGATTTGTTAAATGCATTCTGGAACACAAAGTACTGATCCATACCATTGTTCAGGAAGTTTGCTACCGAAAGCATTAACATTACGAAGTATGTAGGCATAATGGATGGAATCGTGATGTTTTTGATAATCTGGAAACGTCCGGCTCCGTCCACCTTTGCCGCATCATACATTTCCTGATCGATTCCTGCGATTGCTGCCAGATACATAATTGCGCCCCATCCAAGGCCTTTCCATGTACTCCAGAGAATCATCTGCAGCCATACATGCCTGCCACTGTCGAGAATCTTTAACGGTTCTGAGATTACGCCAAGGTTCTGCATCACTGTGTTGAACATACCTGTGGTAGAAAACAGACAGAAAGCAATGGAGTAAACCAGTGTCCAGCTGATGAAGTTTGGCAGTGTAGTCAGTGTCTGTACCAGATTCTTAAACCATTTGCATTTGATCTCGTTTAAGAATACGGCAAACAGTACCGGGAGAAATGAAGTTGCAATACCGAGTAAACTCATTGCAAATGTGTTCTTCATTACCTGAATCAGCTGCATTACCTGCGTCTTGTTACTAAACAGTGTCTTAAACCATTTCAATCCTACGAACTGACACTGGGAAAGTTTCAGCGGTGCTTTGTAATCATAGAGTGCGTAGATCCAGCCATGCAGCGGAAAGTACGAAAACAAAAAGCACAAAATGAGAAATGGGAGAATCATAAGGAATAACTTCATTCCCTGACTCTTTTTCTTTTTGGTCGTCATAATAGTTCCTCCTTCTCGTAACCGTTTTATGGTTCACCGATGTTTTATGTTGTTATTCTATCATCAGGAAATATTTCCTCCTACCGGAAGAATTCAAGGAGAGTTCCCAGAATTTTTAGATGTTCATAGATTTTTTACGATATATCAGATTTTTATGGTAATTTTTCTGGAATTTTTCATGTATTTGCCCGGGCACAATTCAAAATATGAAAAAAGAGATGCTCTTACCGCATCTCCCTTCCCATATTTACCGGATTTTTTTTATAAAGTTTCGTTGAAAAAACGAAGCATATGTTCGCTCCATGCTTTGGCCGAAGTAGCATATCCTAACCCGATGCCGTGATCTCCCGTCGGAAAAGTCTCGCACAGATGCTTCACTCCTGCTTTCGTAAGTGCCGCGTCCAACCGGGTCGTATTGCTGGCCGGAACACAGCCGTCATCGAGATTCGCATAAGCGTATGTTGGCGGATATCCGGTCAGATCATGAAGTTCTACAGACAGTTTTTTCTGAAGATCCGACTTCCCGCCTGTATTATAGCGACAGCTTCCCTCATGATATTCCGAGGTAAAACTGATCACCGGGTACAACAGTCCTACCCCGTCCGGCCGCGCAGAAATCCTTCCATATAGTTTTTCCAGCTCCGGATGCACACAAAAAATTTCTGTTTTCAGTTCTTCATGCAGCATTGCCGTGCTTGCGCACAAATGCCCACCGGCAGAAGCTCCCACCACAAGAATACGATTTTCGTCAATTCCATACTGCCGTGCATGTGCATGTACATGCATAATAGCCAGTGCCAAATCCATCTGACACTGCGGATAGGTATTGGGCTGAATGCGATAGCTTAAAATAAATGCTTTATAGCCTCCGTCACGCTCCATGCGCTGTGCAAGCTGCACACCTTCCGAATAATAAGAAAGCATCTCATATCCGCCTCCCGGACAGAAAATAACTGCCGGACGCTTCTTTTCCTGTCTTCGTTCTTTGCAAACAGCGGCAGACGGATACGGTGGAACGGATGCACAGTCATCAAAATGCATAAATGCCTGCTGATCCACATCCGGATTTCCCGTAAACAGCCATACACCCTCTTCGTCATTTTGATCCTCTTTTGGAATCCACCCCTCTTTTTGCGTATGCCAGAGAGGTACAAACAGAAATTTTTGTTTCTCTGCGGTCTCCATCAGCATATTGGCACAGTTTACCAGTGGCTGGGACCAGAATGCTTCGCCCCACTCCATGTGCACCCTGTCATGGATCTGTTCCATCGTTTCTTCCTCATGCCCCTGCAGCAATATGCTCCAACAGGTCGGAAACAGATCTCCCAATGCCGTATCCACCGGTTTTGTTGTTTTTATTTCTTTCCATGTCGATTTCATTGAAAACATATAGTTTCACTCCCTGCCAAAAACCATATCATAAATCACATCCGTAATTTCAGAATTGTCCAGCAAAATACCTGTTATAAAAAGTCACGCAGCATACGTTTTCTGCTCGGTGCACCAAGTTTACGCAGTGCCTTTGCCTCAATCTGACGGATACGCTCTCTTGTCACATGAAACATCTGTCCCACTTCTTCCAGCGTGTGCGGCTGATTTCCGTCAAGACCGAACCGCAGTGTGATCACTTCCTGCTCACGATCCGTCAGGTCTTTCATGGCAAGTGAAATCTGCTTATTACGCATCTCCGCAATCGCATTCTCCTCCGGGGATAACGCATTGGAATCCTGCACAAAATCACCCAGATGGGAATCGTCCTCATCCCCTACCGGAGCCTCCATGGAAACCGGATCCTGACTAAAACTCATGATCTCCGTTACACGATCTTCATCTTCGCCAAGCATCTCCGCAATTTCCTTATTGGAAGGTTCTCTTCCCAGCTCCTGTGTCAGAGTACGGCGTGCACGGACAACCTTATTGATTGTCTCCACCATATGTACCGGAACACGGATCGTCTTTGCCTGATCTGCAATTGCACGGGTAATTGCCTGACGGATCCACCATGTCGCATATGTGGAAAACTTAAATCCTTTTTCGTACTCAAACTTATCAACTGCTTTCATCAGACCGATATTCCCCTCCTGAATCAGATCCAGAAGCGGCAATCCCCTGCCGACATACTTCTTGGCAATACTTACTACCAGTCTGAGATTTGCTTCAATCAGTTCCTTCTTGGCTTCCGGATCACCCTCACTGATCCGCTTGGCAATCTTTTGCTCTTCTTCCATGGTAAGCAGACGCACCTGTCCGATCGTCTTTAAATACTGACGTACCGGATCCGTGATATCCGCCCCCTCCATAACCGAGAGATCTTCCTCGATATTTTCCTCGGAATCTTCCTCAATATCATCATTATCCAAAAGAATCTTACTTTCTTCCAGTTCTTCGTCATCCACCTCATCCAGTTCTTTCTCCTTTGCAGACAAAGAAACCGTCTGCTCCATGTCATTTTTTGAGCGAAGGACTTCGATCTTGTTATCTTCTAAAACTTTTAAAATGTTGTCAAACTGCTCAGAGGAAATCTCTACCCCTGAAAATGTATCCAGGATTTTGCTGTATGCGATCTTATCCTGATTCTTTTTGCCCTGTTCGATCAGGCCTGCTACCATT
>ENA-OUQH01002201-OUQH01002201.1-human-gut-metagenome-genome-assembly--contig:-NODE-2201-length-12337-cov-7.328204_pt1 | contig 12337 bp, 16 predicted proteins | sample MGYA00237948_ERZ548828 | MGnify/ENA primary metagenome ERZ548828 (study PRJEB26490, sample SAMN05194711) | human gut metagenome | biome: terrestrial biome; feature: human-associated habitat; material...
AGCTTCTGGTATACGGAAAGACTTCTATATTAAAAGATGCAAAAGAGATCCATATTAGATTCTCGGATGGCAATACAGAACAGGCATCTGTGAAGAAGAAAGATGAAAGTCTCGGATTTGCGATCTATGCTGTGTCGGGAAGCAGCATTGAACAGTCAACATGGACGCAGATCAGTACCGCCAAACTTGGCAGTTCCAATTCTGTACAGAAAGGGGACGCCGTGGCAGTGCTTGGAAAGCCATTTGGCTATGCAGGAGCGGTCGGATTTGGAACGATTGCGAACAGCAGAAATGAACTGGATGCAGATGACGGAAGTTATCAGCTCCTTTGCACTGATATTGGTGCGGCAGAAGACGGAACAGGTGTGATCGTTAATTTGTCGGGAGAAGTAGTCGGAATTATTGATCAGAGTATTTCTGATAATAGCAGTAAAAGGCTGGTAACCGGGTATGGAATTTCGGGCTTAAAATCAGAGATTGAATTGTTGTCTAACGGACAGGCGGTGCCGTATGTCGGTATTCGTGGACTGGATGTGACGGCAGAGATCGAAGCTCAGGGAATTCCAAATGGAGTATACGTCCAGACAGTAGAGCCGGATTCTCCGGCAATGGCAGCAGGAATCCAGAGCGGGGATATAATCACAGAGGCTGCAGGCAAGAAGATATCGTCGCTGGCGGTCTATCAGAGTGTGATGCGTGACCAGAAAAGCGACAGCAAGATAAGACTCAAAGGACAGAGACAGGGATCCGGCGGTTATGTGGATATTTCATTTGACGTGACAGTCGGAAGCAAGGAGTAGGCTTGCCGGATGCTTCCGGGGAGATGTTTCGATCGTTGTAAAATATAGAATAATATTAATATAGAATATAGAAAGAGGAAATAAGATGAGATATATCAACACCCTTCACGAAGGAGAAACAATCAGAAATGTATATTTGTGCAAAGGAAAGCGTTCTGCGGAGACCAGAAACGGAAGACCATATGATAATCTGATCCTTCAGGATAAGACCGGGACACTTGACGGGAAAGTATGGGATCCGAATTCCGGCGGAATCGCAGATTATGATGAGATGGATTTTATTGAAGTATATGGTGAAATCATCAGCTATAATAACAATCTGCAGCTTAACATTAAGCAGATCCGTAAAGCACAGGAGGGTGAATATATCGCCGCCGATTATATGCCGACAACGGAGAAGAGTACAGATGGCATGTATGAGGAACTGCTTGGATATATTAAGAAAGTAGAGAACCAGTATCTGAGACAGGTGCTGGAGTATTATTTTGTAAAAGACGAGACATTTATTCGTAATTTCAAGGGACATTCCGCTGCAAAGACGGTTCATCATGGATTCGCCGGAGGACTTCTGGAACATACATTAAGTGTTGTGAAGTTCTGTGACTATATGGTGGGAGCATATCCGATCCTGAACAAGGACCTGCTTTTCACAGCAGCGATCTGCCACGATATCGGAAAGACGAAGGAATTATCTTCCTTCCCGGAAAATGATTACACAGATGAAGGACAGCTTCTGGGACATATTGTAATCGGTGTGGAGATGATCGGAGATGCAGTCCGCAATATCCCGGACTTCCCGGAGAAACTTGCGAATGAATTAAAACACTGTATCGTTGCACATCACGGAGAACTGGAATACGGTTCACCGAAGAAACCGGCACTTGCCGAGGCGATGGCACTGAATCTTGCAGACAATGCAGATGCCAAGATGCAGACACTGACAGAGTTATTCAAAGATAAAAAAGGAAATGACTGGCTGGGATATAACCGCCTGTTTGAATCAAATATCAGAAAGACAGTTATCTAATGATGCAGAAGAATGAAATAGTAAAGGTAAAAATAGAAGATATCGGAGTCGGAGGAGAAGGCATCGGCAAGGTGGACGGGTATACACTGTTCATCAAAGATACCATTATAGGGGATGTTGTAGAGGCAAAGGTCATGAAAGCCAAGAAGAATTACGGCTATGCCCGCCTGATGAATGTCCTGACTCCATCAAAAGACCGTGTGGAAGAGCCGGTCTGTCCGATGGCAAGAAAATGCGGCGGCTGTCAGATCCAGGAGATGAAGTATACGGCACAGCTTGCATTTAAAGAAGCAAAGGTACGCGGCAATCTGGAGCGGATCGGAGAAGTTCCGACAGAACTTCTGAATCAGATCATGCATCCGGCTGTCGGCATGGACGGAGAAGGAATGCAGCCGTTCCGCTACCGGAATAAGGCGCAGTTCCCGATCGGAACAGATAAAGACGGCAGAGTGATTGCCGGGTTCTATGCCGGAAGAACACACAGCATTATCGAGAATACAGACTGCGCGCTTGGTGTGGAAGTCAACGAAGAGATCCTGAACTGTATTCTGGACTTCATGGAAGAATTCAAAATTCCGGCATACGATGAAGTGAAGCATAAAGGGCTGGTACGCCATGTACTGCTCCGTTATGGATTCAAGACAGATGAAATCATGGTATGTCTGGTCATTAATGGAAAGACGATTCCGCACTGTCATGATCTGGTCGGACGGCTACGTCAGATTCCGGGTATGACAAGCATCACTCTCAGTACGAACACAGCGAAGACGAATGTGATCATGGGCGATACGATCCGCCTTTTGTGGGGACAGGAGTTCATCACAGACTATATCGGTGAGATCAAGTACCAGATATCTCCGCTGTCATTCTACCAGGTGAATCCGGTCCAGACAGAGAAATTATACGGACTGGCATTAGACTATGCAGGCCTGACCGGCAATGAGGCGGTGTGGGACCTGTACTGTGGAATCGGAACGATTTCCCTGTTCCTTGCAAAGAAAGCAAAGCAGGTATATGGCGTGGAGATCGTACCGCAGGCCATTGACGATGCGAAGAATAATGCAAAGATCAATGACATTACGAATGCGGAATTCTATGTAGGTAAGGCAGAAGAAGTCCTGCCGGAGTATTACAAAGAATATGAAAAGACACATAACGGAGAGACCGCACACGCAGATGTGATCGTGGTCGATCCGCCGAGAAAAGGCTGTGAGGAATCCCTGCTTCAGACGATCGTGGATATGCAGCCAGAGAAAGTCGTGTATGTAAGCTGCGACAGTGCAACGCTTGCGAGGGATGTGAAGTTCTTAAGAGCAAAGGGATATGAACTTAAGGATGTGACGCCGGTGGATCAGTTTCCGCATACGGTCCACGTCGAGACGGTCTGCTTGATGTCTAGGAAAGAAAAATAAATAGCGAAAAGTAGCGTATTTACGGGCTTTTTCGGAAGTTGTGATTAGTAGTTTGACTGATGAAAAAGTCCGGCCATATTATACGGAAACATATCTATTGCGAAAATGTGTGTCAGGTTGTAACCTCGGATTAGATAACGCAAATGGAGTGTGCGGATTAGATGCCGGGCATTTCTGAGAAGGTGCTGAAAACTGGCAACAAATCCGGAAACTCGATACTAAAGGCATTTTCGGACAGTGGATTAGATGTTAGGAGGAATGTAGCGTGGCGGATAAAACTGTTAAAGACGGATGGTCAATGTTAATGAAGTTTGGCTCAGAAGAAAACTTGAAGAAATTACAAGCGGGCCAGCTTTATATGAAAAATTTAAAATATTATGTTGATTTAGAAAAGACGACGGATGATGAGGCTGTTGGGGATAAATATGATGGCCAGATGGTATTACAAGATGTGAAAATAAATATGTATACAGTTGATACTCATGAATTTATAGCTCAATTTGATGCACATGCTGCATCTATGAATTTGGGGTATTTGAAATGTCCTGTGTTCTGCATGTTTATGTTTGATTATAGAAATCATGTTGAGGAACACTTAGATGGAGATATTCTTACAGTATTAATTATTAAGAACGGAGATGAATTTATCAATCGAGTTAAAAATGGATTATTGAATGCTGGTTATGGATTTACAAGAGACCATGTTCAGTATTATGGTTTCAATAATATAGAGCACTTAAAGCAAGTTCAGAAGGATAATTCAAGGATTGCTTTCTGGAAAAGAGAGAAATACTCATATCAGCAAGAATATAGATTACTTGTGCACGATTTTGTAGATGACCATCTTTCAGTAGATATTGGTGATATCAGTGATATAACTGATTTATTAAAGGCGGATGAACTTCTTAACACCTATTTAGAAATAACATTCAAGGTTAGACCGATGGAATAATTCGCGAAAATTACAAGGCCTAATATGAATAATTAGGAAGGAGTAGTTGTGTATGGACGATGTAATACATATTTCACCAGATGACATTGAAGTCATAGATGCATCTGAATACAGTGAAGATTTGACAGAATATTTTAGTGATATGCCGGAGGTGGCGCGTCCACTTTTGAAAAGTGCAAAAGAAGCCTTTTCAAAGATTGAACAGATGCTTTATTCAGCACCAGCGCTTATTAATTTGGTAAAGGCGAGTATACCGGAGCAGACATTTCAGGCAATACTAACGGATGACCAAAAGCAAAAAATTGCAAGTGGTGCATTAAAGTTGATGACGAAGAAGGATGGTTTGTTGATGGCCAACCTTGTAAATCCAGAAACTAATAAAATTGTATCAACGATATCTCTTCAGAGCGTTAATTTGTCACCTACAATTTCACAGGCTATGACCAGCTATGCTTCTCAGATGCAAATGGCTCAGATTGCAGAGCAAATTCAGGTAGTGCAATTAGCGATAGAAGAGGTTAGGCAGGGACAAGAATATGATAGATTAGCAATGGCTTATGGTTGTCAGCAAAAGTTGCTTCAGGCTATGGAAATGAAGAATCCGGAACTAAAGGCGATGGCACTACTTCAAATCGCATCAGATGCGGAGGACAGTAGAAATCTTTTAATGCAAAGTCAAAATGTAAACTTGACATTCATTAAAGAACAGCCAGAGTCGTTTTTTGGAAAGCTTCTATCTGGCGCAACACCTGATAAAATTAGTCAGAGAATGAACGAAATTCGTGAAAGCTTAAGTGCAGTAAATATGGTTTCATTGGCAGAGGCAATGGCATACCAAGAAATGGGAGAAAATGCTGCAGCATGTCAAAGCTTACAGTATTATGCAAGTTACATAGAGAAAGCATATCTTAGCACCAAAGGACTGGTAGAACGTCTTGATTTAATTGACCCAGCACCAGAGAATTATTGGACTAAAACCTTGCCAGATATTAGAAAGAAAATACAAGCATTACCTTGTGTAGAAGAAATGCAATTGTTGGAGGGAGACGATGAGGATGGAGAATAAAGTTTGTAAAAATAAAAACTGTTTAAAGCCATTACCAGATGGATATAAGCATAAGTACTGTGAAGCTTGTAGAAATCAGCAGGCTCAGAAAGTAAAGAATGGGTTAAAAGCTACTGCAGGGGTTGCAGGAACAGCGGCATGCTTTGCGATTACTATTGTAACAGCAGGAAAGATTAATCCTAAGAAATAACATGAAAGCTCCCCATCACCGGATTGATTTCCAGTGGTGAGGAGCTTTTTCGTTTACAGGTATTAACCTTCAATATCAATTTTCAGTCCGGATTTCAATTCAACCGTGCAATGGTCATCCCAGATAGTGATTTGCTTCAGCCAGCGTTTTACCAAGGCCTCATCAAACTCAGCAAGGTTGGTACGCTGCTGTTTGATAAAATCTTGCAGGTCATTGATTCTTTGAATCTGTGCATCTCTGGCAGCGGTGTCAACGGTGCATTTTTCACGTTGCTCACGGAGTTTGAAAATCTGGTCGGCAATCTCATCGTACAAAATCGAGTGCAAACCGGCAGGCCCGTATGTAACAAACCTTATGAACCTTACCGACGGGAAAATGAAGATATTTGTCGGCAATGCAGGTTTTCAGCTTATCGAATGCATGGACAGAGGTGCAGTCGGCGCTATGCCCGGATGCTCAATGTATGATGTGTATCTTGATATATATAACAATTATGTGAGTGGCAACAGAGAAAAAGCGCTTGAACTCCACAACAAGCTTCTTCCCATGCTCAATCACATCAGACAGAATGTTGAGCAGATTATATCGTTTGAAAAGCGTATACTTAAAAGACGCGGAATAATTGCCTGCGACTATTGCCGCAAGCCTTCGTATGATACGGACGAGTATTTCGACAGGCTGTTTGATGAGTTTTATGATGAAATGTCAAAGAGATACGGATGGTGATATTCTATGGCGAACAATAAAATTGTTCTTGTGACTGGCAGCCGAAAAAATGTCCCGTCATGCGGCAATAGAACTTGCCAAATACGGAATAAGGGTTAACGCAATCGCCCCGGGCTGGACGGATACCGGAGCGGCACGGCTGGACGCAAAAGAGGAAACATACTATAAAATCCCCTTGAAAAAATGGGTGACTGTTGAAGAAATCGGTGATACAGCGGTATTTTTGTCGTCCGACGCGGCAGCTTCGATAACGGGAACAACAATTCTTGTTGACAACGGAGCTTGTCTTGTTTCTGACAGACGGGAAAGGTACGGGTATTGATATGAAGATAACATGGCTCGGGCAGGCAGGATTGCTTTTTGAGACAAACAATATAAAAATAATGATAGATCCGTATTTTTCAAATATATGCGAAAAGTATAATCCAGACCTGAGGCGAAGGGTATCGGTTCGGAAAGAATTTACGGAAATAAAGCCGGATGTGCTTGTGCTGACGCATAATCACCTCGACCATACCGATCCCGAAACTATGCCGTATTTTATAAATGACAAAACGAAGGTCAAGGTCATTTTGTCCGAGAATGCTCACGAGTTCGTGAAATCACTCGGAGGCAGAACCAATGATTATATTGTTTTCAGGGAAGGTACGGAATGGACGGAAGTCGGAGTTCGTTTTAGCGGTATTAAGGCTTACCATTCGGAAAATACCGCATTCGGTATTATAATTGACGACGGTGAACACAAATATTATGTGACCGACGACACACTGTATAACAGCAATATTTTGAAATCGCTGCCCGATGATATATATGCCGTGTTCCTGCCGATAAACGGGTTCGGAAATAATATGAACATGACAGATGCCGCAAGATTTGCCAAAGCGTGTCGCGCAAAATACACTGTGCCGATTCATTTCGTAATGTTTGATTCGATAGATCCGAAAGTTTTTGCGGCGGATAACAAGATAATACCCGAGGTATATACATAAATTGCGTTTGATTGAGGAGCATATCTTATGGAAAATAATATTACTAAATTGATCGAGCAGGAAAAAATAATAGTCATAGTAAGGGGTGTGCAGTCGGATAAACTCATTCCGTTTGCCGAGGCAATGTATGACGGCGGAATCCGTTTTCTCGAAATTACATTCAGCGCAAACAAGAGCGTCAGCGATGATGAAACAGCTGCAAATATATCTGCGCTGAAAAATCATTTCGGCGAAAGAATGCACATAGGTGCAGGTACGGTGCTTAACACAAATCAGGTTGAGCTTAACAAAAAAGCCGGAGGAGAGTTTATCATATCGCCTGACACTGTTCCCGATGTGATAAAAAAGACAAAAGAGTTGGGTATGATATCAATGCCCGGCGCGCTGACACCGAGCGAAATAACCCTTGCACACAGCTGCGGAGCTGATTTTGTGAAAGTGTTTCCGGCAGTAAACCTCGGCACAGGGTACATAAAGGCAATCAAAGCACCGCTAACCCATATCAAACTCCTTGCCGTCGGCGGAGTTAATGACGACAATATGAAAGATTATCTTGATGCGGGAGTATGCGGATTCGGAATCGGCAGCAATATTGTAGACAAAAAGCTCTTGAACGACAACGACTTTGAAGGGATAACCGAATTGGCAAAACGCTATGTCTCGGCTATACGGAGATGCTGACATGAAGAATTATATCACAATAGACGGCGGTACCACCAACACAAGGGTAAGTCTTGTCAAGGCTGAAGAAATCGTAAAAACAATTAAACTTGCGGTAGGCGCAAGAGTAGGGATTGACAATAAAAAACTGCTTGTTTCGGAGATTAAAATGTGTTTGTATGAACTGATTTAATGTAATCCCTCGGCGATATGCCTTTATACTTTTTGAAAATATGTATAAAATAACTCAAATCGTTAAATCCGCACGAAAAGCACACCTCCGTCACGCTTTTTTTGCCGTCTGCAAAGCTTTCGCAGGCGGATTTTATGCGGTATTCGGTTATGTATTCAAATGGTGTCTGACCGACTGTTTCCTTGAAAAATCTGCAAAAATAATTAGGACTTAATTTGCATGAGAGGGCAAGTTCCTCCAAAGTTATTTTTGACATAAAATTTTCCTCAATCATCTGCATTGCCGGTTTTATTTTCTCCAATTTTTCATTCGGAGCGACGAATTTTCCGCTATTGTTCTTAATGATATCCGCCGCTATATGATATAAAATTGCCGAAATGTCAAGTTCAAATCCGCGCGGTTTTTGCTTCATAAAATCAAAGAGAATGTTAATATTCTTATTGTTTTTATATACAACCGCCTTTTGCATATATGAGTTTACAAGATTCTTGCACATCTTTGTGTTATAAAGCAACGACTGTGAAAATACAATGCAATCATACTGACATTTTACAGGTTCGGCACTATGCATAATTCCGCTCGGCACAAATACGCTTTGTCCTTCCGTAACAGTGAATTCACAATCGTTAAGCTTTAGCAGCAGCGTGCCGTGTGTAACACGGATAATCTCAAAATCATTGTGCCAGTGCATTTGCATTTTATACCTTAGGTGGGTATGATCTATCTCATATAATTCAAGCGGAAATTGAGGTGTGCCCCGTGATATTCTCTCGTGATATGAAGTGTTCATTTTTCCTCCGACAATAAAATAATTATACTTTATGTTAGTATAACACAAGATTTTTATCAAAGTCAATAGTATACTTGTCATTATAAGATGCATTTATCGGCAAAAAACATATTTGGAGGAGGAAAATCAAATGTTAAAACCCAAAATCGGAATACGCCCCGTAATCGACGGACGCTGGGGCGGAGTAAGAGAAAGTCTCGAAGAACAAACACTGAATATGGCTAAGGCGGCGGCAGAGCTGATAGAGAAAAACCTCTTTTATCAGGACGGCACACCGGCGCAGTGCGTAATAGGCTGTACCACAATAGGCGGAGGAGCAGAGGCGGCAAAGGTAGCCGAACAATTCGGCAAAGAAAGTGTCATTGCCACACTCTCCGTTACCCCGTGCTGGTGCTACGGCAGCGAAACAATGGATTTGGATCCCAAGACAATAAAAGCCGTATGGGGATTTAACGGTACAGAGCGCCCGGGTGCGGTTTATCTTGCGGCGGCTATGGCGGCTCACGCACAAAGGGGACTCCCTGCGTTTTCAATTTACGGTCACGATGTATGCGATGCGGACAATACAGAAATTCCGTCAGATGTTGCCGAGAAAATTCTGCGTTTTGCTCGTTGTGCGCTTGCAGTGGGACAGATGAAAAACAAAGCGTATGTTAATATCGGCGGTGTTGCAATGGGTATTGCAGGTTCATTCTGTGATGCGGATTTTATGCAGAAGTATCTCGGACTTCGTGCCGAATGGGTGGATCTGACCGAGGTTCTGCGCAGAATTACACTTGAAATTTATGACCACGATGAATACGAGAAGGCACTTGCCTGGATAAAGGCGAACTGCAAAGAGGGATTTGATAAGAACAGCGGCAAAAACCTCCCCGAAATCATCAAAAAATCAAAGGTTATACCGGCGGACAAGGATTGGGAGTTTATCGCAAAGTTCACGATTATTGTGCGTGATATCCTCCTTGGCAATCCCAAACTCAAAGAAATGGGCTGGAGCGAGGAAAGTCTCGGCAGAAACGGCATAGTAGGCGGTTTCCAGGGTCAGAGAATGTGGACGGACTGGCTGCCGAATGGCGACTTTACCGAAGCAATTATGGCATCAAGTTTTGACTGGAACGGCAAAAAAGCACCGTTTGCATTTGCAACCGAGAATGATACGCTCAACGGCATATCAATGCTCTTTGCAACGCTTTTGACGGGCAAAGCGCCGTGTTTCCACGATGTACGCACATACTGGTCGCCCGACTCCGTAAAGAGAGTTACGGGAAAAGAACTCAACGGCAAGGCGAAAGACGGCATAATTCATCTTATCAACTCAGGTGCAACTGCGCTCGACTGCACGGGTGTTGCAAAGGATGAGGACGGAAACGGTACCGTTAAGCAGTGGTGGAAGATGACCGACGCCGACATAAACGCCTGCCTTAACGCAACCGATTGGTGCAGAGCGGACTATGAATATTTCCGTGGCGGCGGATTCTCAAGCCACTTCAAGACGGCGGCGGAGATGCCCGTTACCATGATAAGAGTAAACCTCATAGACGGGGTTGGACCTACAATTCAGATTGCGGAAGGCTACACCGTCACACTGCCCGATGATGTGCACGAAAAACTCGACAAACGCACAGATCCCACATGGCCGACAACATGGTTTGCACCGACGCTCACGGGCAAAGGTGCGTTTACAGATGTATATTCCGTTATGGCAAACTGGGGCGCAAACCACGGCGTAACGGTGGGAGGTCACATCGGCGCAGATGTTCTGATGCTTGCCTCTATGCTTCGTATTCCTGTTTCTATGCACAATGTTGACGAGGAAAAGATATACAGACCTCAAAGTTGGACAGGTTTCGGCAAGGGTGATGATTCAACCGCAACGGATTACCGTGCTTGCGCCGCTTACGGACCATTATATAAATAAGGGGATTAAATATGCTTAAAAATATACCGAAAATAATACCGCCCGACTTTCTTAAAATATTGTGCGAAATGGGTCACGGCGACGAGATGCTCATTGCAGACGGAAATTTTCCGTCTGCAAGTATGGGGCAGAGAGTGGTGTACCTCACCGGCAATGGTGCTGCTGAGGTGCTGGATGCCGTATTAAAACTTTTGCCGCTTGATACCTATGCAAAACCTTTGTATCTTATGGAGGTTGTGAAGGGTGATAATGTAGAAACTCCGATTTGGGATGAATATAAAAAGATTGCAAAAGAGTATTCCGACGCTGAATTTGAACATATTGAGCGTTTTGCTTTTTATGAGCGCGCAAAAAAAGCTTATGCAGTCATTGGAGTGGTATAATATAAATAGAGTCGACAAACACCCAAAAATCTGATATAATAAATCAGAAAGAGGGAAAGAAAATGTCAAAGTACAGCAAGTAATTTAAAGAGGAAGCGTTAAAACTGTCCGATGAAATAGGAGTCAAGAAGGCAGCACTGCAATTAGGATTGCAATACTATACGCTTGCGGATTGGAGAAAAGCTCGTAAGTATGCAAAAAAGCATACTGTGGTTCTGACAGAAAATGAAGCTAATGCAAAAATATGTGAGCTTGAACGTGAAAACGCAGAGCTTCGTCAAGCAAATGAAATATTAAAGGATGCTCTCGGTTTTTTCGCAAAAGACCGGAAGAGGTAAAAACAGCTGAAAGGCATATATTTATTTTGAAATACAAAAATAGATACGCAGTAAAATTAATGTGCAAAGTCTTAAAAATCAGCGAATCCGGATATTATAGGTGGCTGAAAAACAAGGACAAGCCTTCCAAACGTCATCTTCTTCTGGTCAAAATAAATGAAATCTTATCCGAACATCCGGATAATGCGAATTACGGATATGACCGCATACATAAAGCATTAGAAATACGTGGGATTAAAGTGAGCCGAAATACCGTATACCGTGCCATGAAAGACGGAAATTTAATCCACAAAGTAAGGAAGCCGCACGGTATAACAAAGGCAAGTACAGAGATACAGGATAAAGAAAATTTAATAAAACGTGATTTCACGGCAGATAAACCTGTAAAAAACTATTAACAGATATTACAGAGGTTCAATGCTCAGGCGGCAAATTATATATTTCACCGATAATGGATTGCTATAACGGAGAAATACTTACTGTTGAAATGCGCGACAATATGAAAAAAGAATTATGCATAGATACGGTGTATCAGTTGAAACAAAGATGTGGCAATTTGCAAGGAGTAGTGATACACAGTGACAGAGGATGTCAATACACAAGCGAGGCATATCGGAAATTATTAAAAAACTGCGGAATAATACAGAGTTTAAGCGGCACAGGGCATTGTTATGATAATGCGAGAAAGGAAAGTTTTTTTGCTACGCTTAAGAAAGAAAAATTATATCAAATTCCGACATATCGCATGAAAAAAGAAGAAGTTAAAACAATTGTATTCAGGTATATTTTCATATACTATAACAGAATAAGGCTGTATACCGGCAATCCGGGATGCTTGCCACCGAGTGAATACCGTATAAGGAACTGTGAAAAGACCGCGGCATAAACTTTCT
>ENA-OUQH01002210-OUQH01002210.1-human-gut-metagenome-genome-assembly--contig:-NODE-2210-length-12313-cov-5.925844_pt1 | contig 12313 bp, 5 predicted proteins | sample MGYA00237948_ERZ548828 | MGnify/ENA primary metagenome ERZ548828 (study PRJEB26490, sample SAMN05194711) | human gut metagenome | biome: terrestrial biome; feature: human-associated habitat; material...
GCTCCAACTTCATCGTCGACAAGCGAAGCTACACGCCCACACTGCGCGACGGCAGCAAGCCCACCGTCACCTGGTATCAGTTCCGCATTCCCGTAGACCAGTACGAGAAGAAGGAAGGCAACATCAACGACTTCTCCAGCATACGCTTCATGCGCATGTTCCTCACCAACTTCCGCAAGCCCATCGTGCTGCGTTTCGGCACACTCGACCTGGTAAGGGGCGAGTGGAGAACCTACGACCAGCTGCTGGGCGCTGCCAACAGCGGCACGCTTGAGGCCAGTGCGGTGAGCATAGAGGAGAATGCCGAGAAGACACCTGTCAACTACGTGCTGCCACCGGGCGTACAGCGCGAGCAAGACCCCACGCAGCCACAGCTCGTGGAGGCCAACGAGCAGTCGCTCAGCCTCGTGGCCAAGAACCTGAGCACGGGCGAGGCCAAGGCGGTGTACAAGAACACCACCCTCGACCTGCGACAGTACAAGCGCATGCAGATGTTTGTTCACGCCAACGCCCTGGAGCAGGACGTCACCTCGCTGCAGGACAACCAAGCTTCGGTGTTCATCCGTCTTGGAAGCGACTACAAGAACAACTACTACGAGTACGAAATACCGCTGAAGCTCACACCGGCACGCAACAACTACAGCCGATACAGCTACGAGGACTGCCGTGCCGTGTGGCCCGAGGAGAACATGCTCGACGTGGCGCTCACCGTCTTCACCGCACTCAAGAAGGCACGCAACCAGGCCAAGTCGCAAGGCATGGCTTCCTTCTCGGCACCCTATTCGGTCTACGACTCCAACCATCCCAACAATAAGATCACCATCATGGGTAATCCTACACTCGGAGAGGTGAAAACCATGATGATAGGCGTGCGCAACAACGCCGGAGAAATCAAGAGTGTGGAGGTGTGGGTCAACGAGCTGCGTCTGCTCGACCACAACAGCAAGGGCGGATGGGCTGCCAACGGAAACCTCAATGTGCAGCTCTCTGACCTGGGAAGCGTCAACGCCACAGGTAAATATCAGAGCGAGGGATTCGGCGGTCTGGAGGACGGAGTGGCAAGCCGATCCACCGACACCTACAGCTCGTACAGCGTCACCACCAACCTCGAGCTCGGAAAGTTCTTCCCCGACAAGGCCAAGGTGAGCATACCTTTATATTATAGCATCACCAAGGAGAAGACCTCGCCCAAGTACAACCCGATGGACACCGACATGGAACTCAAGGACGCACTCGACGCGGCTGGATCGCGACACGAGCGCGACTCCATAGAGAGCATCGCCGTGACTAAGGTCACCAACACCAACTTCTCCATCTCCAACGCAAGGGTAGGAATCGCCACCAAGCGTCACCCCATGCCATACGACCCTGCCAACTTCTCCTTCTCCTACAGCCACTCGCACCAGCGAACCACGGGCGAGACCACTGTTTACGAGAAAGAGGACAACTGGCGTGGAGCGCTCGACTATTCGTGGACTCCGGTCTACAAGGCGTGGGAGCCGTTCAAGAAGATAAAGAACCGCAGCAAGTGGCTCGACATACTGAAGCGATTCGGACTGAACTGGCTGCCGCAGAATGTGGCGTTCAACACCGAGATGACGCGCAACTACTACGAGCTGCAGGAGCGCGACATGGAGTCGACAGAGAACACGCAGTTGCCGCTCTCGTTCAGCCAGCAGTTCCTCTGGAACAGAGAGTTCGCTGTGCGCTGGGACCTCACCAAGAACCTGCACGCCAACTTCCGCAGTGCCACACACGCACAGATAGAGGAGCCTTACACACCCGTCAACAAAGACCTCTATCCCGACCAGTATCATGCCTGGAAGGACTCGGTGTGGACAAGCATCAAGCACCTCGGTACACCGCTCGACTACAATCAGACGTTTACCGCATCCTATCAGTTGCCGCTCAACCTGCTGCCCGTATTCGACTGGGTGAACACCGACGCCAACTACAACTCGACCTATTCCTGGAACAAGGGAACCGACGACGAGGACGGTAACAACTACGGAAATACCATCAACACCAACCGTGACGTGACACTCAACGGATCGTTCAACCTGGTGAAACTCTACAACCACGTGCCCTTCCTCAAGAAAGCTAACCAGCGCTTCGACCGCGAGCCGTCGAAATCGCAACTTCAGCGCAAGAAGCAGGACAAAGCCAAGCAGAAACAGGAGGCACAGCGACAGAAACAGGAGTTGCAGAAGGTGAGAAAGGAAGCTGAGGCTGCCGGCAAAGACCCCGATGAGGCTGAGAAACAATGGCGGAGCAAGCAGAACAAGAAGGCAGAGCAGCAGAAGAAAGCACTGCCCAAGAACCGGCGTGCCTTCGAGAAGGAAGTGGTACTCATGCCCGACACCGTCATCAAGGTGAACCACGGCAAGAACAGCAAGCGACTCATCGTTACCGCCAAGACTGAGGACGGAAAGGTGATGAAACTGAAATACAAGAAGGTGAACGCCAACCAGATAAAACTCATCTCGAAGGTAGACACTGCCACCAAGGTGAAACTCACCGTGCTGCCGAAGGAACCGCTCGAGAACCAGGGCTGGTACAAGACCATGCAGGCTGTGGCACGCACGGCCATGATGGTGCGCAACATCAGCTTCACCTATCGCAACAACTATCAGCTCACGCTGCCAGGATTCCTGCCCACCATCGGCGACGCCTTCGGACAGACCAAGCAGGGCGTGCTCTCGCCAGGCCTCGACTTCGCCTTCGGTATGGTGGACGACAGCTATATAGACAAGGCACGACGCAACGACTGGCTCCTGGTGAACGACACCATCGCCACACCTGCTGCCAGCAGCACCACCAACGACCTGCAGTTGCGCATGACGCTCGAACCGGTGAGAAATCTAAAGATAGACCTCAACGCCTCGCGCACCAAGACAGTGCAGAAGAGCATGCAGTACATGTACGAGGGAACGCCCACCACGGAGAGCGGAACCTTCACCATGACTACCATCTCGATAGGCTCTGCCTTCGAGGGAATGGGCTCGGCAAACAGCGGCTACAAGAGCAAGACTTTCGAAAAGTTTGTCAACTCGCTCGAGTCTTACCGCAACAAGGTGGAGGCGCGTTATGCCGACGCAGTCTATCCGGCAGGGTCGGCTCTGGCTGGAGGCAAGTTTGATGCTTCGCGTACGCCTGTCAACAAGTACAGTGGCGACGTGATGATTCCGGCGTTCCTTGATGCCTATACCAGCATGGGAGGCTCGTCGCTCTCGCTCTTCCCCGCACTCAGCCGTCTGCTGCCCAACTGGACTGTCCGTTACAGCGGACTGGGCAAGCTGCCCTGGCTGCGCGACCACTTCAAGAGCATTAACATCAACCACTCCTATAAGAGCATCTTCGCCATAGGAAGCTACAACACCTACAGCACCTTCCAGGAGTATATGAACGGAATAGGCTTCATCGACGACACGGCGACAGGCAGTGTCACACCGAGCAGTATGTTCAATATCTCGCAGGTAAGCATCAACGAGTCGTTCTCGCCACTCATGGGTGTCGACATGACGTTCAACAACAATATGACGCTCAAGGCTGAGTATCGTCAGACGCGCGTGTTGAGTCTCAGCATGACGAGTGTGCAGGTGAACGAGGCGCTCAGCAAGGACTGGGTAGTAGGAATGGGCTATCGTCTCAACAACTTCAGCCTTTTCGGCAGGGGAAAGCGAGCCGTCAAGTCGAAGGGAAAGAACAAAAATCAGAGCAACGCGGCCGCCAGCAACCGCAACTCTGGAACCAACCAGAACCTCAACCTGCGTCTTGATTTCAGCTTCCGCCGTCAGGCTGCCATCGTGCGCGATATAGCCTCTATGGTGAGCAGTGCCAGCAGCGGAAATAAGGCGCTCAAGCTGAGTTTCTCGGCCGATTACACCCTCAACCGGCTTCTCACCATGAGCTTCTACTACGACCGTCAGACCAACACTCCTCTACTCTCGAGCAGCAGTTATCCCACCACCACGCAGGACTTCGGTCTGAGTGTCAAGTTCTCGCTGACGAGATAAGGATGTTTCGGGAAGATAGTGAAGTGAAAGAATAGGGGCGAGATTGCATCTTTGCAGTCTCGCCCCTATATATAATAAGGTGTACAAAATATCAAAAATAGTGTAGGTTGTAGATTTTTTAGGACAGTCAAGACTTAAATTCTCTTCCGGTTAAAACATGTTATACATAGCGAGATTGCAGCCAGGATAGCTCCCACAGCGCACACTCCCGTCCATGCATGGTGTGTCCATGCCAATCCGGCACAATAGGTGCCAAAGGAACCGCCTATAAAATAGGTAGTCATAAATATGGTGTTGGCTCTGTTGGAGGCTTGAGGCATCTCCTGAATGCAGCCACTCTGATTGCTTAGTTGCAGACATTGCAAGCCTATATCTACCAGGATGATGGCTACAACAAGTCCCAAGAATGTGTCGCCAAACAGACAGGCCGTAGTCCACGCCACAAGTTGCAGGCACGCTCCATAAAAACTTATCTTTCTTATGCCCCAGCGATTGACGAGTTTGCCCAAACCGCTTGCCGCAATGGCCCCGGCTATGCCACACAGTCCTAACGTGCCTACCATCTCGCTGCCAGAAAAGAACGGAGCTTGTGCCAACCGAAAGGCAAGGCACGACCAAATGGCCATCATGCTGCCAAAACTAAAGGCAGCACGCATGGCATAAAGGCGTATGTGTCCATTGCTCCTCACTATATTGAATACACTGGCCATCAAACCCCTATATGTGCCCACGTAGTTGCTCTTTATCTGTGGCATCATTTTGAGTGTAAGAGCCATGCACAGCACCATCACAAAAGCTGAGATGAAAAACATTTCGCGCCAACCCAACCATTCTCCAACATAACCGCTAACTACTCTCGATGCGAGAATACCGGTTAGCAATCCCGACAGGACGATACCCATATTCCTGCTTTTGTTTTTCTTCTCGGAATATTGTCCTGCAATCGGTATGAAAAATTGCGGAATTACGGAACACGCTCCCAACAATAGAGAGGCACCCCAGATAAGCCACACCTTGTGGGCAACAGCAATGACAATGGCCATCATGGCTGCTACGGTCATGTTCACAACAATTATGCGACGGCGTGAGTATAGGTCGCCCATAGGGATAAGGAAGCACAACCCAAGTGCATAGCCTGTTTGTGTGACAACGGTTATGAGGTTCGCCTCATGCTGGCTCACTCCTATGTCGTGACGTATCATTTCCAAAAGCGGCTGGTTGTAATAGCAATTAGCCACGGTCAATCCCGCTATAACAGCCATTGCGAGCAACAAACTGCGCTCTATGCCTTCATTTTCTTTAAGTTGTTTCACCCTAATTGACGCAACACTATATTTTTATCTATTTTATAAGCACCCTGAGCAACCATATGTTGCTCGGATTGGGCCATGTCAGAAATTTCGCTTGTCTTCGTGTTGCAATTAAAAGACCAATAAAACTCTGAATGGTATGGCAAAAGTACAAATAAAATCCGAGAATCTCACTCCTTTAGGAGGCTTTTTTGATGATGGAACAATTAAGTGACGGTCAAGAGTATGATTTTGGTCATCAGCTCATTGAGGCGTATAATAATCCAAAGTTGTCAAACAGGCTGCACGGGCTGTAGGCTGGTTTGAGAAAGGTAAGAAAATAAAAATGAGGGTGCGTCACAGATTTATGACACACCCTCCTATTGGATAGAGTTATCTCAGACTGAGAGATTACAATGTAGACTTGATGGTCTGTGTGTTGCTTCCCTGTGTCAGCTTGAATACATACACGCCGTGGGGCAGGCTTGACAGACTGATGGTCTCGCCGTTGCTGTTGATAGGTGCAGAATACATCAACTGACCAGTGAGGTTGTAGACGGCTACACGAGCCTGACCCTTGTCGCTGCCAATGTAGAATGTGGCGGTGCGAGCCTGGCGGTCGGTTATGATGCGGTACATAGACTCAGTGGTCTTGACATCATCGATGCCTGTTGTGCCGAGCAGTTGCTTCAGACCCTTGATGGCATTGATACGGCCATAGCCCCATGTGTTGTTGGGGAAGATTTGTCCTGTTGGCATATATTCGTCATTCTGGACAGCTGTGTTGCCGATGATTTCGAGCACCTGTTTAGGTGTCAGGTTGGGGTTGGCCTGCAGCCAGAGAGCTACGACGCCTGCCACGTAAGGCGAAGCCATGGAAGTACCTACGTCGTTGGTATAGAGATCGTTGCCAGTGCGGGCAATGACATTGGTGTCGTCGCTCCATCCTGAGCAATATCTTGAACCTGCCGATACGATGATGCAGCCCGGAGCTGTTATGTCGGGTTTGATGCGACCATCAGCAGTAGGACCGTAGCTTGAGAAGGCGGAGTGCTCCAGGAACTTGCCCGTGAGTTCCTCGTTGAGGCCGTAAGCATTTTGTGTGCCCTGCAAATTGATGGGCTGGTACTGTACCTTCGAGTTGAACGAACCTACAGAGATGACATCAGGACTCTCGCCGCCCAGCTCGCCTACTGTGCAGTTGGTGTCGCCGTCGGTCCAGCCACGCTTTTTGAAGCTGGTGAACTCGCCAGAGGAGGCATTGTTCCACATGTGAACGGTCTTGCCAGCCTCGCCAGTCACCACAACACCGATGGCAAAGCCTGTGTTGATGGAAGTGGCACGGCTCATGAGCAGCACGTTGGTGCGACCGTTGACAGGGTTTTCCTGGAGCGACAAACCTACTTGAACCACTACGCCACTGCCGTCGGGGGCAACCCAGTTCACTTCTTTCGTACCATCGTTGGAAACTTCGTCAGAAGATGCGATAATCTTACCGTTGAGCGTGTTTACGACAACAGCCTTAACGGAAATTTTTGAGTTCTTCTCGCCCCAGATGTCGACGTAAGCCTGCTTGTAGGAACTGTTGTCCTGTCCGCTGCCATAGGCAAACATGGTTTTCATTTGCTTGTTGGTGGCGGTAAAGGTCTTGCTGGCGTGCAGTTTGTCAAGACCTTCGTTGCCTGCGGCACCAACGATGATGCGGCCCGGACCAACCAGGTTGGCAAACGAGAGATCGGTGTCGGAGCTTCCGTCGTGAGGACCCATGTGTGAGCCGAGGCTGATGTTGACAACAGCAGGTTTTCCTACGCTCTTGGCATAGTCGAACACATACTTGATTCCATCTACAATCTGTGCATTGGTGCTCTTGAAGCTCACGAACACGAGGTCGGCATCGGGAGCCACTCCGTAGTAAGGTGTGCTCTTGTCGCTGCCCGAGGCAATGCCCGATACGTGGGTGGCATGGAAGCCACTGGTCAGGTCATATTTTGCAGCTCTTATCTCGGCTGTGGTTTTGTATTCAGCTCCATAGCCGAAACCTTCGGGAGCATTGCCAGTGCCGTGCTGATCCCATACGCGCTTGATGCGAGTGTCGCTCTTGTCGGCATTGAGAAAGTCTACATGATCGTACTGGAATCCGTTGTCCACGATACCGATGACTACGCCTTTGCCGGTGTAGGGACCGTTATTCTCTGTCATTTGGTGACATTCGTCTACGCCCAACAGTTTGCGGGCGTTGTCCATCAGCAGTTTGGCCTCAGTACCTACCGAAACCGAAACAACCTCATCGAGATTGGAAATAGGTTCGATGGCAGACAGGGGCATGTCGGCAGTGACGAGTGTCTCGCTGATGCGCGAGTTCACTTTGGCTCCCAGGGCCTCTATTTTGGCAATGGCATCCTGCGACTTGACGGTGATGAATGCGCTGACAGTCTGTGGGGTAGCATTTGCAGCCTTGGCTTTCTTCTGTGCTGTTCTTGCTTCGTGAAGCATCATGCTTGTGCTTGGCGACAGCTTCTGCGCAAAGCTGAAACTGCCGACAAGCAGGAATGATGCCATAAGAATGGCTTTCTTATTCATTTCTTAATTCTTACTTTTTCTTTTTAAATCTGTTATTAGTATGCTCCTACTTCTCCGCTGTAATTAAATACCAAACGCTCCTTGTTACCAGCACCATTTGGTGTCATGGCGTTGGTATAAGTGTTGACAACATCCAGTGAGATTTCATAGTTGCCGGCAGCGTCTTTCTTGATGGATAATGTACCGTTGTCTGGAGTGTTGTTAAATCCACCATATTTGGCATCGGGAGAATACAACTGTACGTCTGAGTATTTCACCTGGAAGTTGTCGCCGTCTTTCAGTTCAGCCAAATTGATGGTTCCAGCATTGATGAACTTCTCGTCTACCTGCAGTGTTACCTTTTCGCTGCTGAATTTGCTTGAGAACTCGCCGCCATAAAGATAGAATGTATAGATGTTGTTCTTTTGCTTAAAAAGCACCTTGCAGATGTCCTTGTTTATAAGGGGGCTTCCGTCAGGGTTGTACAACTTGTAGCTGTTGCTTACCACAGCAGGAGTCATTCCGTCGAGGCTCTCTACGGCTTTGGTTGCACCGTAATACTCCAACTCGATGGTACGGTTGTCGTCGAAGGTGGCGTTGATCTTGATGTAGAGCTTGCCGTCTTTGTCCTTTGCGGTGGTGATAGTGCCGGCCTTAACCTTCTCGTAGGTGACGCGTGTGGCGTAGTCGATGTACTTCAGGGTGTAGCTGTCGGCATCGGTAGCCAGGTCGATAGTTCCATTGTAGAGCTTGGAAGCTGAGATGCTTACTGCAACGCCAATCTTGCCTGCCAGCAAACCGTCGGCTGTGGTAGCCTCGACATCACCGAAGGCGAAGGTTGTTGCCGCACCTGTAGTGGCTGGGTTGAGCACGAGGGCAGAAGCAATGTCATAGGTCTTCACGTCGTTCACATTGGTGGTCTTGATGCTGTTGGTGGCAGTGTAAATCTGGGTGAACGCGCCGTTGGTCCACTTGCAGCGCAGGTCGCTGTAGTCGGCAGTCTCTGCCTCGAGTGTGATGGTGACATTCTTCTTGAACTTGTTGAATTTAGCCTGGAGCGTACCAGTCAGCTTAGGAGTCTCGCCGTTGTAAGCCACCTTTACGTCCTGAGCGTCGTCTGAGCCAAGCGTAATATTCTTACCCATGAGACTCTGTGGAATGGTCAGCTCGAATACAGGTTTTATATCGCTGTCGCTGCCATAGAGTGCGAACTCGTATGAGCCGTTGACATTCTGCATGGTTACCTTGCTGAGGTCCTTTACGTCGTCGTTGTATGCCCACTGGTTGCTGAGGGTTGCGAGAGCCTCGTCGGTAAAGGTGACGTTATCTATGCTGTTTACCTTATATACTTTGGTTGTGCCGTCCTTCTGGTGAACGGTCATCACGCGTCTTGTCTGTGCGAATGTGGGGAGCACTGTTGCGAGACAGAGTGCTGCTGTAGCTATATACTTTTTCATTTCTTTACGATTTTAGTGGTTTTGTTGTTTGATTTTACGATATAGATGCCGCTTGGCAGGTTGGCGGTGCTGGCAGCCTTGGTGCCGTCGATGGTCTGCATGAGTTGTCCACCAACAGAGTATATTTCGGTCTTGCCGGTAAAGTCGGCCTTGATGCCTTCGATGCCAGTGATGGAAGATGGTTCGTAATTGTATTCCATCTCCTTGTCGAACTCGCCCGTAATCTGGAAGCCTTTGCCGTCGAAGAGGTTGATGACGAACTTGTAGTGTGTGTTGTCGGTCTTGCTTACGCCCACGGTTCCTGAGTAGACTGTTGCCCACTTGTCAACAACCCAGGGCAGACGGGTGGCAGGGTCTGGGTTCTTGCGGAAGTGATGGTAGCGTGTGCCTGTGCGCTCGCCGTTGTTGTAGAAGTAGCCACGGGTCATCATGAATGGAGCATACATGTTGGTCCACAGATGGCTTTCCTCCATGAGGGTGTAGGTGCCTTCGGGAAGATACTGGCTGCCTTCTGCTGCCTGGAATTCCATGCGCAGCAGGTCCTGATCGCCTGTATAGTCTTGGTCGTCCTTGCCGCTTGGCGAACCGAGGTCGACAGAGAACACCTGAACTCCGTTCTGCACACCGAGCGAGTAGATGCGTGACTTCTCCACGCGGTCGAACTTGAGATGCACATCCTCCTCGAGGTTGGAGTCAACGTCCTTGTCGTCTTTCTCCGACTTGTCGTAGTAGATGAACGAAATGCCCTTGGCTGTACCTGTCACCTTGTGTCCGCGGTCGGTGGTGCAGTCTACGGTAATGTCGTAGGTTCCCTCTTTCTCGCCGTCGGCGATGGTGATGGTTCCGTTGGTGATGTAGCAGTAGTCGTAGTCAGTGTCCATTCCTGTCACGGCCTTGCGGCGCTTCACGTAGGTTCCCATTACGACAGTCATGCCGTTGTAGTCGATTTCCATACCTGGGAAGAATGTTCCTACCTTGAAGTTGCGTGCTACGGTATAGGTGCCTGGCACGACAGTGGCGGTCTTAGGGTCGCCAAAGAGACGGTTGTAGAGGTTGATGACGAGGTCGTGTCCCTTGCCTGTCATTCCGCCAGTCTGGGTGTCGTACTCTCCGTCGTAGAGGTTGAGCACCATGTTGCCGGTCTTAGAATCCATGAGGTTGCCGTAATAGTAGCCGATACCGCCATGGAAAGTGGTGTTGATGTCAGTCGAGATCTGAGGATATACATCAGAGCTTCCCGCTGACATATTGTTGAATTGCATTTCGCCGACGTATGAATACTGTGTACCGTTGGCATCGCTGAACGAGAGCGTGTAGGTTACGATTCCGTCGTTCTCTGCCTTGCTCACGTTGATGTCGCTTGCTATGTCCACACCACCGTCGCTGTTGCCATTGTCGTCGAAGTTCTCCACGTAAGTAAGCTCGGGATTGTAGTACAAGTTGCCCTCAGAGGCAGCGAAGGTTCCTGCAGGCAGGTCGATGCCTGTTCCTTCTGGCGCATAAAGGTCGAGTTCGGCTACAGCTGCGCTTTTGGCTTTAATCTGGCCTTCGTTGGCATCGTAGCTTACATCTTCCTTGTCAGAAAGAACCAAGTAGTAGTTTTCGTATCCTTCTACTCCTGAGCCGGCAGCAGGATAGTAAGCCAGCAACACACTGTTGTTGATATTGGTGACAGCCTGTGCGGCTGCGGCAGCTTTTCTTTTGCCAGCTACGGCAGCGTCAGCACCACGCTTTTTGATGAGCTGAAAGGTAACGCGCTTCTTGACTGTTTTCTGCTGTGCCAGTACAGGCATGGCTATGAAAGCAAGAAGGCATGTGAATAAAAGTAAAGTTTTCTTCATTATTTCTTGATGATTTTAAAGGAATGTTCGTTGGTCAGATTCAGAATATATACACCCGGTGCGTAAGAGGCTACATTGATGGTGGCGTTTCCGCCGCTTACCTTCTGTCGCTGTAGCAGCTTGCCGTTGGCATCGTAGAGCACAGCTTCGCCAGCCGCAGAACCGCTGATGCGGATTGTGGCGTTGTCGGTGTAACTAAAACTCATGGTGGAAGGATTTACCTTTTCCTCAATTCCTGTGGAAATGGCTGTGAAATAATACTCGGTTACATCGCTCTGTGGATAGTCGGTGGAAATCTCATCGGATGTAATCTGCAACTTGTCATCAGAAAAAGCGATGACGGGTCGCGTACTTAACTTGAACTCTGCCGTCTTGGAGTCGGCCATCTTTAAAACCAAGAATTCTGCTTGCTCAGTCTCGGCTGCATGGATTAGCCCAAATGGGGGGGCAAAGCAACAGAGTAGAGCAAGGCTCAAAACTCTCTTTCTCATGTTGATAATCTCTTTAGAGGGAAAATTAATTGTATAAGTATTCTCTATGTGAACATTGTTTTGTCTTTCGTCTCACCCTCGTACATATTAACGAATGTCAAATAAATGTGCGGCAAAGGTAGTTAAATTTTTTAAAACATGCAAGAAAATACAGGAAAAATTGTATTTCTTGTACCTGATTATCTTACGCTTTGTTATAAAACGCATGTTTATTGTAATGAAATGAAGATGATTGTGCTACAAAAGCGAGGTGGCGTGACAAAACAATAGATATGGATGAATTGTGTCTGTTGCTGTGTTGTAAAAACAAATTAGGGGCGAGACTGCTAAGTGCAGTTCGCCCCTATATATATTGTTCTTAAGTAACTTCTCTAACTTCCCCGAGCAGCTTCGACTCCTCAGCTTATTTCTTGTCGTAGGCGTGGACGGGATAGTCGATGGTGTAGTGGAGACCACGGCTCTCTTTGCGTTCTATCGCCATGCGGGTGATGAGATAACCCACGTTGATCATGTTGCGAAGCTCGCAGAGCTCCTTGCTTACCTTGACACGCTTGAAAAGGTTCTCGGTCTCCTCGTACAGCAGGTCGAGTCGGTCCCAGGCACGTTTCAGTCGGAGGTCGCTGCGCACGATGCCCACGTAGTTGCTCATGCATTCGCCCA
>ENA-OUQH01002214-OUQH01002214.1-human-gut-metagenome-genome-assembly--contig:-NODE-2214-length-12306-cov-6.450739_pt1 | contig 12306 bp, 17 predicted proteins | sample MGYA00237948_ERZ548828 | MGnify/ENA primary metagenome ERZ548828 (study PRJEB26490, sample SAMN05194711) | human gut metagenome | biome: terrestrial biome; feature: human-associated habitat; material...
ATTATACTCCTTTCACGTCACCATGTAAAATAAAATATTATTTATTTTGCATCGAAAATTACTGTTGCAAAATTCAAGATTGTGTGTTATCATTCGTTTACAAAAAATATTTTTGTAGGAGGAACATTATGAACAATCGTGCCATTTCAATTACCGAGACCGCCGAGACGCTCGGCGTGTCAAGGCCTACCGTCTACAAAATGATTAAGGACGGAAATTTCCCCGCGCTCCGGTTAAGACGCCGGATTGTCATTCCCGTCGAGGCTCTCAACGAATGGGTAAAGACTCAAAGCCAAAGCGGATTCGGTGCTACCGGCCAATGCTAACCACCAACAAGGTCACCGGCGGGTCAAAAATCCGCCGGTGACTTACCCCTCACTAACAGAGGGGTAATGTGTACAAAGAAACAATTAAAACAATAAGGAGCTGATTTCATGAGCACTAACAACACAATCACTATCGACTATGTAACGTTTGTATGGGACACCAAGACGGTGTCAGAGGCAATTCATGCACTCGGCCTCTCGGCCTCTACTTGGACTACGAAGGCAGGGCATTACCCGTACGCGCACATCCAGCGGGCAGGGAACATCTCTATCGCATACGACAATTACGATGAGCGCGGAGTATTTGTTACTTTGACCTCTCAGGGCTGCCGGGAATTTGAAAACAACTCTTCTATTGGCTGGACCGACCTCTTTGGGATTATCCGGGGCGGAGAAGGCCATATGACGCGGCTGGACATCGCTTTTGACGACCGCACCGGCCTCCTTGATATGCAGCAGATGAAGCACGACCGTAATGCGGCCAATTATCGTTCTCTCCTCTCCTATACTGCGGAGCATCGCTCCCACAAGGAGAATATCATGGGAATGTCCCTTTATTTTGGAGCGAAAGGCTCCAATACGAATATTCGCATCTACGACAAGGATGCCGAGCAGGGTGGTTTGGGGACGCATTGGATTCGCGTGGAGCTGCAGCTCAGGGACGCTTATGCTGATACCGTTGTGAAGTCCGGTTTATCCATCCCGTGCATTTTTTCCTCCGTCCTCAAAAAGTACCTCGTATTTCTGCAGCCTAACCCTACAGACAGCAACAAGTGCCGCTGGCCGGTTGCGCCTTATTGGAACACCCTCCTTGAAGGCGCACAGACGCTCACTCTGTCGTGTCACAAGGACACACGCAGCGATGGGCAGAGCCGCATCACCAACCTGCAGAACGTACTGAGGAGCTTCGCCCGCGACAACGGCTGGGTAAGTACGGCGGACATCGTCTGCAAAACGGCTCACAATGACGGCTATCCCCTGCGTATGGTGCGGAGCGAACATGGAGCATCCGCTTAACCCGCATAAGTCCTACGCATATTCCCCCCAGCCCCGCTGTGCCGCACCGCAACGGGTTCAGGCAGGGCAGCACATTTCGCGCTTACCACGCCCTACCCGAGCCCCCTGTGCGGACGCACCCCCGCACGCCGCTGATCACCGGCGCAGGCGAAGTGCTTCGCGTGCCTGAGGCTTCATCTAATCTGAACAGCTTTTTGCGGTGAGGTCGATAGCGAAATCTATAAATGAAAATAGAAGGCAAAAACAGGAAGGAGTTCCACTCCTTCCTGTTTTTGTCTGAGAGTTTTCTGCAAAGCATCAACTGTCCCTTAGAGCTTTTCTGAGCCATACTGCGAGGGCCAGTAGGACAAGGAGCATACGGGTAGCCCACGCTTATCCACCCGTCTGAGCCCCTGTACGGGCGCAAAGCGTGTACCTCGTGAATAGGTGCTACTTGCAGCAGTCATCGCAAAGAGCACGAATGTCACTTATCACATCATCCCAAACAATACCTGCTGCATAGTTGTTTTTTCCTTGGTATCTTTCCCATTGTTCCCGCATCAGGGGGCTTATTCGGATTTCATCAAGCGTTCGCTCATATAGTGCCAGTGCCTGCTCACTGCCTCGTTTGCGGGCAGTCGCAGTAAGGGCTGCCGCAAGGGTGGCTTTGTCAATCTCCAGTCCTGTATCCTGCAGAACATACAAATCGTAAAAGTCGCGCAGCCGCGTATTCAGAACCGAGCGCGACAATACCGTTTCTATCTTTTCCGCCAGCACCGTTTCAAGGTTATACGCCCAAAGAGTGATATACCTCTCTTCGAACATCAACTTGTATTGATAGTTGACAGCGGCTGGCGTAATCGCGTCTCCCGTGGATATATCGATTTTCAGCGGTATTCGAGTTGCGTCTAAAAACGCATTGAGGGAAATACGGACACCGCTATACTCCGCATCATCCATAATCGTCCCAAAATCATTGATTTCAAAGCAGATATTGTCATCAACAGGCACAGCAATGATTTCTTCAACCATTGCTTTTGCGGCTATCGTATCCAGCGGCATATTGCGAATACTCGTATCAATATCCATAGTGGCGCGGTTTTCAAGGCCCACCATGGCAGATACAAGCATCCCACCCTTTAAGATGAAATTATCCCTATGCTCCGACAGAGATACTCGCTCTAAGAATCGTTCCATACCATAATTGCGTATCAGTAATTGTGCCTTGGCACTATCTCCTCGTGCCATGTTTCGGACTTTGTCCTTAAGCTGCCGTGAAGTCTTAATCATCAGAACAACACCCCCATCACCTCGTTCACTTGTTTTTCCATTCGCATGACCGATGCATAATGGCTTAAGTTGACAAGATTTTTGTCTTTCTTTTTCATATATTCCCTTATTGCATAGTTGAATGCTGCGCTGTCCATGTCTGACCGCTTGCGGATTATATCGCAAATCGTCCGCTCCATATCATAAGCATGGACAAAATGGCCGCCATTTGAAGAAATCAGACAGATACCCATGGCATACCAGTCCGCTTTTGTATAATAGACCTTTACACCCTTTTCCACCAATCCTCTGCTGTTGTAATTTGCCGCAACAGTAACAGAAAACGGCAGCGGCTCCTTCTCGGCGAGGTTGTGCAGATATAGCGCCGCTTCATGTGAGAAGACTGCTTTTGGGAACTGCGCTTGCAGCAGGTACATCTCATCCGGGAACACATCGGGAGACACATAAACACCGTGTGCGACCTTTTCCAGCCCTCTTTCCTTTATATACCGATAGAAAGCGTCTTTCGTGACACCGGCAGCCAAAACATCGGAGGTTTTCAGAACGCCTTGGTTTTCAAGAGACAGTTTTTCGATTACATAGTTTTTCAAGCCTATCACCAACTTTCACGCTGATATTATACGGCAAAACCAGCGTGAAAGTCAACTGCATAATGCTTTTTTGCATCGGGAGTTTATTCACAACGCACCGGCTATGCTTTGAGATGCTTCTTGCGCCCTCGGCACAGTCGGAAGGCGCATACCTTAGCTTGCCACGCCCCAACTGAGTCCCCATGCGGATGCATCTCCGCACGCTGCTGATCTCCGTGCAGCAGCGGAGGGTTTCGCGTGCCTGAGGTAAAATCAACATCCCGCTTCGCACAGCAAAAGAGCCACCTGCTTCTCCGGCAGGTGGCTCTACTTTTCACTTGATACCTCCACAGGGTCAGAAACACTTTCGATAACGACCGAATTGCCACCGCCATCCGCGTCCGCTGCATACACGGACGTCGGGAGCATTCCGACCATCATCACCAGCGTCAGCAACATAGCTACTACGCCACGCAGCTTCTTGTGTTTCATGGTTTTTGAAATCTCCTTTCAAAAATTTTGAAGATTAACCAGCCAGCCGACCTTTACACGAATACAATATTTTGCCAAGTTCGAGATGTGAAAAAGGTAGGAGGCCGACGCTCTCCATAATCCCATAGTAGCATATTCGATTATATTGTCAACACATCTGAAGCTGCAAATTTTTTGATGTTTTATAAAGAGTTCAAAGCAAAAAAAGCAGCGGCATCGCCGCTGCTTTTCTAAATTTAATTGAAATTTGTTACGCTGCGTAGTAAACGAAAATCTCGTGGTATCCAGCAGAGGCATTCCAACGAACCACGCAGTTGACGGCGGAAGCGCAACCCTCAGGGACTTCATCAACAGGACTCCAACGCCCAAGGCGGATGGCAGTTTCCTTAACATAATCCACCTTCTGCTTAATTGCAGACTCAACCCATTCCTGATTCCAACAAGACTCAGGACAATCGCGCTCCAAGTAAATGGGAGGGAAATAGCTTCTGCTGCCATCCCAAATCTCAAAACCTACGCTTTCCGCGTAAGCATTTCCAGCAGCCATAGCTGCGGAACAGTCGATATCAGCCTTGGTGGGCTTGGTGGGCTCGGTGGGAGTAGTAGAACCACCACCAGTGGAACCGCTGTTGTCGTCAGAGGGCTTGCTGGGAGTAGTGCTGCCACCGTTGTTGCCGGTGTTGCCGGTGTTACCGCCGGAGGGCTGGTCAGGCGTGGTAGTCTGCTTGTTGTTCTGGTAGTAGGCCCAAGCCTCGTCAGCGGTACGACCGCCGGCTGCCTTCTTAGAACCCGCGCCCCACTGACCGTCAGCAGTCACGCCATACCAACGCTGCAGCTCCTTCACCTGAGCAGTAGTCAGGCTGCCGTTGTCATAGCTGGGAGTAGAGGGCTTCTGAGAGGGAGTCTCTGTCTTGGTATCGCTCTTGTTGTCAGACTTGTTATCCGTCTTCGTGTCGGTCTTTGTGTCCGTCTTGGAGGTATCCTGCTTATTGTCAGCGGGCTTCTTCTCATCCTTCTTGGACTCGTCAACCTTGGTCTCAGTCTTCTTATCGTCGGCCTTGACCTCATCCTTGGCATCAGTCTTATCCTCGGTCTTCTGAGCATCATCGACCTTGGGTTCCTCCGCCTTCTCATCTGTCACGTTTCCGGACTGCTCGACATAAGCGGTGATATCCTCCGCCTTGACGACCACATTGCCATCCGCATCCAGCACATTGCCGTCCGCATCCAGCGTGAAGTCGGTCACTGCCTTGCCGTCCTTGTCCACCAGAACTTTTTCTCCGGTCTCAGTCGTCTGCACGTAGCATCCGATTTCCTCGCCGGTCTTGGTTTCCTCGCTGGTCTTGTTGCCACAGGCCACCAAACTCATGGTCATCACCAGAGCCAGCAGCAGGGCCATAAAATTCTTCATCTTTTTCATTGTCATAGTTCCTTTCTCCGCTGTGTATTCAAGAAGCTGCTTGGTCCGCAGATGAATCTACTAATTCACTAACACCGGCAAGATAATACTGGTCATTCGTACCGTCATAAAGGATAGAAACGCGGATAATCCCCATTTCTTTGTGTGTCCCGTTTTCATACAGCTCCAAAACGAACTCGTCATTTCGGTAGGCGTCGAAGCCTCTCTTTAGGGACAGCTCTTCCGAATAGAAGAAATTGTGCGTCCATGCCGCGCCATACTTGTATGTACCCTTATAACTCATGTCCAGCCCGACCATGCCTTCATTGCCGGCGTTATCATTTTCATATCGCTCAAAGATGTTCTGGACACCCTCATCCACAATTTCCGCATAGGTGGTCTCGGTCGTTTTCCTCTCCGCCTCATAATCAAATTCCACCCTGCCAGTCATGCTGCGGTTCGTCTTGTGGTTATACTTGCTCCAAACATAGGTAGTTCCTTTGGGGTTGTCCGTGGTGGGGTTCAGGTAGATGGCGCCAGTTCCGACGCTGGCATCGCCCATACCCAGCGTGACGGTGTACCCCGACGCCAGCTTGCAGGAGACCGTAACGTCGTTGCGGTAATTCTTGGTGTGCGCCACGCCATCTGCGGCATCCCACAGCTTCTCCCCATTTTCATCATAGTAATTGCCGTCCGCTGTCTCCAACGAATAGTTGTGCAGGTTGTACTTGTCCCCCTCCAACTCCGCAGGAACTGAGTCATCATACTGCCGCTTGCTGCCGCCGCCTTTGGGGGTATCCGTACCATCGCCGCAGGCGATCAGCACCAGCGGCAGCGACAGGGCAAGCAGAAACCCAATGATTTTCTTCGCAATTTTCATCTTTTTTCGTCCTTTCCCTGTGCGCGGCATTTGCCGCGCATTATTCCTTCTATCGTTTTTATTCCGCCAAATCAATGCGCCAGCTGGGTTTGTAACCAGCATTATAGCACTTGCGATGGCGCAAATCAAATATAATTGAAAATGTAGCGGTTACAATATATCATGAGGTGATATAGATGAACAGCTACGGATATGACAACGCCTTGCGGAAGCGGCTGGCCCAACTCCGAGTTCAAAAAGGGGTGTCGGCGCGTGAAATGAGCCTCGCTCTCGGACAGAACACCGGCTACATCAGCAACATCGAAAGCGGGAAGACGCTGCCCTCCATGACTGGTTTTTTCTATATCTGCGAGTACCTCGACATCTCCCCCTGCGATTTCTTCGACTTCGACACACAAGCCCCGAAAGAGGCTTCCGAAATGTTGACCCGCCTGAAACGGCTGAATGCCGTACAACTCAACCATGTGGCGGCCATTGTGGATGATATACTGGAGTGATACAGCAGATCGCGGCATCGCCGCGATCTGCTGCTCTGCTTTCACGAAAAGAACAGCGTTTCGGAGGGTTCTTCCAGCTCGACAACACTCAAGTCGATGAAGTCGTCCAGTGATGGCGCAGACCGCCGCAGGTAATCGTGACCGCCGTCCACAGCGCAGGTGCCGCACGAGCAGGTCTTGAAATCGTGTGGGGAAACAGACTCAATGACCTCTCCGCATTTCCTGCATTTGATAGCGTTTCTGATAATCATATATTTCTCCTGTAAAAGTGTGCAATCATTGCACACTTTTTCCTTCACTCCTTACGCGCTCTGCTGAATGACAATGCCCTCCTCATCCCAAGTAGCCAAACGGAAGTTGTAGGGCCGACCGTCAGGCGCGGCGAGACCGTTCAGGATTTCCCGCAGCTCCCGCACCTCCGCAGGGTGGCTCTTGGCAATCAGCACCGCCTCATCCACGGGCTTATTGTCCAACGCACAGCCGTCCACATACATACGGAGCTGGTAGAGGTCGAGGGCCTTCGTCCTACCCGACTTCGCTTCATAGATGGTGACGCCATTGACAAATCCCACGAACAGGTCTACCTTGGCTTTCAACCCGATTTTCTGGAATACAGGCTCCTCACGGCTCACCCGCAGGGCGTTGGGGTCGCTCTCCCGCTTGGCGGTCAGCTCACGGATGTACCGCGCTTCAAGGGTGTCCACATCCTTGGCCGGGGCAGGCACATAAGAGGCAATCCAACTAAGGAGATTCTTCAGGCGCGGGTCAGCCTCGCAAAAGGATGTCTTGGTGTTCTTCGTGGCAGGCAGCGCCGCGGAGTTGTCCGTAATCAAATCCACCTGCACCAAAAAGCGATTCTGACTGGGGTGTACTGCTTCACCCCAAACCCTATCGAAAAGGCCGTGTTCGATGGCGCGACCGTTGATACGCAACTCCACGCCGCTGGAGCTCATGTTGCATTTATAGTAAACGGCATTGGCCTTGGTGGGCAGGATGTTACCGTACTTGCAGCGGATGGTCAGCGGGCCTCCGCCGAGGTCGCAGGGAACATCGCCGTAATCCGTCACTGTGCCGTCCTCCCATGCCGGCAGCAGCGGTGTCAGGACGTGGTGCTTCTCCACGCCGTCGCTGATCTCCACCACTTCCATGGTGATGCCGGTGTCTGCCAGCACGCCGGCGTAGACATACCGCAATTCCTCGATGACATAACGCACGAGGCTGTGAAAATCGGAGGAAGCAGCCTTGCGGTCGGGCTTGACCGTGCGGAACTTCACCATGGGGCAGCGGACGGAGATGGCCGTTCCGGTCCGGTGAGGCAGCCCGCCCGTACCTGAGTAAAAGCGAACCTTCATGGGCTTGTCGTTCTCGGAGGTTCCCATAGAGTAGGGCGCCGTGACCTCCCGGTAGCGGTTCTTCTGCGCGTCCTTCTTCGTGCGGGTACGGATGACCCACTCCTGCGTTGGGCCGCTGTCGCAGGAGGCCAGAGCGTGCTTCAGGCCAAAGCCGTGCTCATTCAGTGGGGTCTGCGCTCCATCCCGGCAGGCGATGGTCAGAGCACTGTTCAGGTCGGAGATTCCCGTGCCGCCGTCTACGACACCAATCCTCACGGCGTCACCCAAATTCTCAAACGACAGCACCACCGTCATGGACAAGTCGGGGTCGCTGCAGTTGGCGCGAAGGTTGGAAATGGCGTCGTCCGCCAGCTCACAAATGACCTGCCCCATACTATTGAAATTGTCACCGATGCCGGCAAACAGGCCGTAGCCAGTGGGGTTATTCCGGATGATTTCCTCTCCAATGGGGGTCTTCTTCTCGTTATTCATAATTCTATGTCCTTTCGTATTTTTTCAGGTGGGGTGAGCTGTTATCACAGCTCACGGATGTCGTCCAGCATCCCGTCGTACTTCTCCTCCAGCGCGGCTGCGATGATTCGCAGCAGGGCTTGCTGGCGGATAACCTCCTTGCAAAACGCCGTTGCCAGCGCATCCGGCGACATATGCAGGTCGATACACATATGGAGGAGTTCCTTCCATTCGTAGTCAGTCACTTCAATCGTCACCTTGTACTTGTCGTCCTCGTACATCCCGCGTACTCCTTTCGTTTTATTCAAAACAAAACACCGTGCAGGAAATACCTACACGGTGCGTCGGAAAACGACAAGGAGACGGAGTATCCGTCCGCAGGGAGGACTTGCAAATCCTTCAAAAATAGGGTATACTTCTCCCTGCGGTGCGGATTTTTCCGTTGTGTAGGTGGTTGTGTCACCTGCTCAGGTTGAGAGGAGCGCCAACTCCTCTCAACTGCCGCTGTTTTATTTTGTGCATTCATTGTAACATATTTGGGTAGATATATCAACTGGCATAATCGCTAAATATATCTGTGTAAATATGTGCAATTTGTATATTTACGCAGATATTCATTTGTGCTACCATGATATGCAGCAGCAATAGGAGGTTGTACTATGTCCCCAGCAAGCAAGGCCCAGCAAAAGGCCGTAAATAAATACATGAAGAACAACTACGACCGCATCAATCTTGTAATGCCTAAGGGCAAAAAAGAGGTCATTCAGGCTCACGCGGCCCAGCAGGGCGAATCCGTAAACGCCTACATCAACCGGGCCATCGACAAGGCTATGAGTGAAGATGACTCCTCTACCTGAGCAGACAAGGCAGGTGATCTGCGCCACCGCGCAGATCACCTGCTTCTTTAAGAGCCTCTTTCCCGCAGCGCCTTACGCATGGTATAATAACGGTACAGGAGGTGGCGATGCGGATGAAGACAACAATAACCTTTGAATTGGAAAGTGGCATCAGGGAACAACTGGCGGCCATCTGCGACCGATATAATCTGTCGCTTGAAGAGGCATTTACTCTTTTTGCGGCGACTGTCGTCCAAGCGGGAAGATTTCCATACGACATGGAAGTGCCTAACGCGGTGACTCAGGCAGCGATGGCTGCCGCCGAGAAGGGCGAGAACCTGTCCGGCTCGTTTGACTCCGTGCCTGAGTTGATGGCCGCCTTGGGCTATACACGGGGCGACTCGAAGCGCCACACGCTCGAAGAACTGGACAATGAAGAAGATGACGCTGAGATGGACCGCCGCATTTCGTCCGTGGCTTTTGAAGCCTATCAGCGGGCCAAGATGAAGGGCATCCCCGTGGCACGCTACGACGCAGAGAAAAAGGCAACCTATTTGCTATATCCCGATGGACACAGGGAGTATGTTGATGACAATAAATAAGTGCAGCTTTAGGAAACAAGCCGGTGATCTGCGCGACTGCGCGGATCACCGGCTTGTGCTTTTGCAGAGGGCTCCCATTAAAAGCAACTGCTACAAGTTGATGCTATTATAAAAGTGGACACGGAAGGGTAGAAAAGAGCCTGTCCGTGGAGTATCATAAAGGTGAGTATGGAAATCGTTGCAAACGATTTGATTTACTGTTAGGAGGACGGCTATGAAGGTCAAGCTGGACGATTATGAGGTGCGAGTGCTGATAAACGGCTTGATGCAGCAGCACAGGAGCTATGACGCAGAAACCAACGGTCAGATTGACGCCCTCGCCCTTCGCCTGTGCGACATTGCTGAAGCAATGAAGCCGGGGCGAAAGAAGAAAATCCCCTTTGATCCGGTAGAAATCAGAGTAATTTGTCAGTGCCTTATGGAGTGGCGAAATCGAGAGATACAGGCGAAAAGACACGGCGCAGTGGATGCTATAAATGAACTGCTGATACGGTTTACCCGATAAAGAGAAAAGTCGCTGTCAACAGACGGCGGCTTTTCCTTTTCAGGTAGTATTCAAGAAGTCATAAAGTTCAGTGAGTAATGGAAGAAGGCAATGCTTTGAGAAAAAGATGAGAGCAATATTCTGAAAACTACTTGAGATTTTGGGGAAAATCTGCTAAAATACTTTTGTATATCTATGGGGTAGGGGAATTCATATCCTTTTGCCTTAGAAATTATGGAAGGAGGACTTGACTATGGCAAACGGAAATGCGACAATTATTGTCGGCTCGGCTCGGCTCGGCAGGAGCATAGCGCCGTTTTTTCAGCGTGTCAAGTCTTATTTCATACAATTTATAACGAACCAGTTGCCGGAGACAGGGCGCATTATGCCTTGGCTTCGGCTTTTTGCGTTTGCCGGAAGGATGGTGGTTTGATATTGAAGTCCTAACCACGACCGGCAAATCTATCTTTTCCGGTTAAACCTTCTATCTTCTCCGGCGTGTCCGCTGCCGGAGGAAGTAAATAGCGGATAGAATTATTTTGGAGGAATGAAAATGAAGAAGAAACTTCTAAGCCTTCTGCTTGCGTTGTGTCTTGTGATGGCGCTTGTCCCGATGACAGCGTTTGCGGCAGGCACCACAGACTCTTGGGATGGGACAGCCGATACAAGCTGGTATGATGAGAATGAAACGGAATTTCATCTGCAAACAGCCGAGCAGTTGGCAGGCATGGCAAAGCTTATCAATGGTGATATGGCAAATTTTAAGGACAAAACCATTTATCTTGAGAATGACTTGGATTTAGGCGGGCATGAATGGATCTCTATCGGTGACGGAGCAAATACGGATGTGGGATCATTTCAGGGTGTTTTTGACGGACAAAGCCATGTAGTTTATAACCTGTATTCTCATGAGGGCCTAAAATCTGAAAACAAAGACAATAACAATAACTTGTATAGAAATGGTTTGTTCGGAAGTATATATAATGCGACTGTAAAAAATCTCGGTATTGAAAATGCGGATATCGTGATACCAATGAAAGATGGATCCACTTACGGAAAAGGTATTTTGGTGGACTGGATGACCCATTCCACTATAAATAATTGTTATACTACTGGTTCTATTACCGGAGGCTCTTATATAGAAAAATACATAGGTGGTATTGCAGGATTTTTAAATGGGAACAACAGTATCAGCCAGTGTTATTCTACCGCTGCAATTACGGGTAACTATGACGGCGAGTACTATGCAGAACAAGAAGGCGGGTTAGAGCCTATGGATTGCTGGGATTCGCTGGGTGGCATTGTCGGAGCCTCGTATAGGGGACAGGTGACAATAAGCGACTGTTGGTTTGGTGGAGAAATCGTTGTAAACTCCATTCAGGCTCCCGTTGGCGGTATTATCGGATATGGCAAAGGTGTAAGCATGGTCAACTGCCTTGTCGCTACAAAAGAAATCGGCAACGATGGCTGGGAAAATACTTACTGGCTTGGTTATGTCGTAGATAAAGATGCAAAGAATTGTTTCTGGCCAAATGATGCTAAATATAATTTTAATGTTGCCAATGCACAAAGCGGAAATTCGGCAGGCACAGCAGTTGATGATTTTATGGATGAAGGCGTTTTGACGGGACTTAACGCCAATGCCGCGGAAGGTGTGAGATGGGTACCGGGTATAAAACATCCCACCTTTGATTGGGATAGCAAAAATATTCCGGCGAACTACTCTAAAATAGATGAAGTCATTGCAAAAGCGGAAGCCCTGAACAAGGACAACTACAAGGACTTCACCGGCGTGGAAGCTGCCGTCAATGCTGTTGTCCGTGGTAAAAATATTACGGAGCAATCCGAAGTAGACAAGATGGCAAAGGCTATCGAAGATGCCATTGCTGCCCTGCAATACAAGGATGCTGATTACACAAAGGTAGATGCAGCCATTGCCAAGGCAAATGCCCTGAACAAGGACGAGTACAAGGACTTCACTGCCGTGGAAGCTGCCGTCAATGCTGTTGTCCGTGACAAGAACATCACTGAACAGAGCGAAGTTGACGCAATGGCACAGGCTATCGAAGATGCCATTGCTGCCCTGCAATACAAGGATGCTGATTACACAAAGGTAGATGCAGCCATTGCCAA
>ENA-OUQH01002223-OUQH01002223.1-human-gut-metagenome-genome-assembly--contig:-NODE-2223-length-12264-cov-13.214268_pt1 | contig 12264 bp, 5 predicted proteins | sample MGYA00237948_ERZ548828 | MGnify/ENA primary metagenome ERZ548828 (study PRJEB26490, sample SAMN05194711) | human gut metagenome | biome: terrestrial biome; feature: human-associated habitat; material...
TCGGAGCTGGTCATGCCATAGTGAACCCAGCGGCTGGGCTTGGGGTCGCCCTCGGGAACATCGGCATCGATGTATTCCTTCATGTTGGTCAGGAAGGCAATGACGTCGTGGCGCGTGACTTCCTCGATCTCATCGACCTTCGCCTTCTCAAAGTTGGCATGGTCGCGGATCCACTGGGCCTCGTCTTTGGAAATACCGATCTTGCCGAGCTCCGCCTGGGCCTCGCAGGCCAGAACCTCGATTTCCTGCCAAATGGCGTACTTGTTCTCGAGGGAGAAGATGTGTCCCATCTCCGGGCGGGTATAGCGATCGATCATAGCGGCTCCTTTTTGGTTATTGGCACGTTGGTCGTAACCCAACCATTGTACCGTGCGCAGGTGCAAGTATGGGCAGTAGGCATTAACCTAACATTTTGCCGCAGGAGCGGCCATGGGGACGTCCACGTATTTGCTCCGCAAATCCGCACCGGCTTCAGGCGAGCCCCTCAGCTTCACGAAGCCGAAGGGGAAGACTCCGCCGAATTGTCCGTCCCCACGTCTTCCTTTGCTGATGGAGCGGGCAACGGGACGTCCGCGCATTTGCTTCGCAAATCCGCACCGGCTGCGGCCGCCTATCGGCGACCTTGCCTGCTCGCTATAAACGCTTCGCGTTTATTTAACGCTCGCACCCTGTCGGGTTCGAGTCCCGGCACTTTATTGAAAAAGGCACGGTAACGAAACGTTACCGTGCCTGAAATTCGAATGGAGCGGGCAACGGGACTCGAACCCGCGAGTGTCAGCTTGGGAAGCTGATGCCTTACCACTTGGCGATGCCCGCTTGTGTGTTGGCTAGTATAACGCGGTTGTCTTGTTCGATACAAGGGTGGCGATGCTTGTTTTAGCTGTGGAGATTCGTTTGAAAATCGCGTCAATTGTGGAGACGAGGACCTTTGACTTCCTGTTCCCCTTATCTTCTACCTGCGCTTTTGCTTGATTGTTGTATTTGAGCTCAATTTGTCAGGAATTGGGCAAGCTTTTGGTCAGGCTCCGGTACTTACCCGCATGAACCTCGGGGGTAGCCTCATCCTACGCGTCGCAGCCTCCCCGTGCGACGCACGAGGGATAAGGGGCAGCCATGTCCAACGCACCCACGCACTCTGTCCACAGCGCAATCGCAACAGGTCCGCTGCTCCTGCTCCTCTTCCTGCTTTTCGGCTGCCTGGCACCGGGAGCCGCATTTGCCGTCGATGGCTACGACCAGCTCGGCTTCCGCACTATTAGCGATGATTGTGGACCCTTCTTCATCGGCAAGTATGAAGCTCAAGACACCTCGATTGCCTACTGCATGAACCAGGAGCGCCCCGGCCCCACCAAACCGGGCGGCCCATGGCTCAACTTTGATCAAGGCTGGGTGTGGCTCGACGACGAGTTCGCGGCAATCGTTTGTCACGGATATCCAACCACCACGTCGTTTGGCGGTTACCATCTTTCACCCGATCGCGCCCGCGCCGCCACCCAGCTTGCCGTATGGATGCTCAACGGCACTACCCATGTCGACGGCATCTACTCCTACACGACCGCTCAGGGTAAAACCAAGAGCGGACACTTTACCGCCGACAATGAAGTCGTGGCGGCTGCGCGGTGGCTCCACGACAGCGCAAAATCAGGAAGCATCAAAGCCGCTCCGCACCGCGCGCGACGCTATCTAGGGGCCGTATCGGGCGGCAGCAAACGTCAAGACATGCTCTATGTACTGCCGGCGGTCTCTGTTTCCTTCCAAAAGCAGTCTGCTAACACCGTTATTACCAGCGGAAACAATACCTATCAGTTTACCGGGGCAACATTCGATATTTTTGAGAGCGCCAGCGGCGCGCGTGTCGGCACCATCAAGATGGACAGCAACGGTCGAGCGCAAGCAACACTTCTGCCCAACACGGCATACTACCTAGTTGAAACGAAGGCGCCGGCCGGCTATGTCCCCCGTCGTGATCGTATTGCCTTTACCACGGGGAATGACGGCGGGCGGGTCGCCATTGATGAACAGCCCGGCACCATCAACCTGCGTATCGTAAAACTCGATGCCGCGACGAATGCCGGCCCCCAGGTGGGATCTTCACTCGCAGGAGCAGAGTTCACGTGTGTGTCGCAATCAACCCCTGGATGGGCACAAATCCTCACGACCGACGAAAGCGGTCGGGCCACCCTCGCCGATGTCCCCTTAGGAACCTTTACCATCTACGAATCAAAAGCCCCCGAGGGCTACCTGCCATCCAACGACAGCTGGACCTATACCGTTGGAGCCGACCAGCTCGGCGATTCAGGCGTGGTCGAGATCGAATCCCGCATTTCCGATATCCCCATTGCGTTTGACCTTGAGATTTCCAAATTCAAGGATTACGGCAATAGCGACCAATCCGGCCTGGAGCAGCCGGCGGGTGGTGTTGTCTTTGAGGTTGTCAGCAACAGCTCTCAGCAGGTTGTTGGCACACTGACCACAAACATCTATGGCTTTGCCTCCACCAAAGATCAGCCCGAAGCATGGTTCGGCACAGGCAAGCGACCCGCCGGTGTCCACGGAGCTGTCCCATACGACCGTGCCGGCTACACGATTCGCGAGGTTCCGGAAACCGTCCCCGAGGGTTTTAAACGTGCAGGGGAATGGACCGTCGGGGCCAATCAGATTTCCGACGGGGCCGAGCTTCAATATATTGTGGACAACCACGCGCTGTCGACGCATCTCCAGATTGTAAAACGCGATGCCCAAACAGGCGCTTCTGTTCCCCTAGCCGGATTCACCTTCCAACTCCTCGACAGCAATCACGAACCTGTCTCACAAACTTGCTGGTATCCAGCACATAACGTAATGGACACCTTTACGACTGACGCGACCGGCACCGTCACACTGCCCGAATCGCTCATGCCGGGCACCTATTATGTACGCGAAACCTCGGCCAAAGAGCCCTATCTTGTCGGTGAAGAGATCGAGGTAAACATACCCGCCGACATGAACCTAACGCCCGTTGCAATCGCCTCGTATTATGACCACGCCGCGACCGGAAACATCAGGATCGTTAAAACCGATGCCAAAGACGGCAGCAGTCTCGCGGGCGCCGTCTTTGAGATCCGTGCCTCGGGTGATATCGTGCGCCCCGACGGTAGCATTGCCGCGCTCGACGGTGAGACTGTCGCGACCGTCACGACGGATGAAACTGGAGAAGCACGCGCGGACAACCTCCCACTGGGATCTGGCACCGCACGCTACGAGGTTGTCGAGACTCAAGCGCCGGCAGGCTTCTTGCTCGATCAGACAACCCATATTGTCGACCTTACTTATGCCGACCAGAAAACACCCGTTGTAGAAGCACGGCTTAACGTATCCGACGATTACACCAAGGTTGATATCTCCAAGGTCGATGCAAGCGGTGAGCAGGAAGCGGAAGGCGCACAGCTCACCTTATATGGTCCCGATAAAACCGAAATAGACTCCTGGACCTCATCCGACAAGCCGCACCGCGTCGAACATCTTGCACCCGGCACCTACTCGTTGCGCGAAATGATGTCTCCGCGGACCTATGACCTTGCCGAGGAGATAACGTTTGAAATAAAGGATACGGGAGAAGTCCAATCCGTCGCGATGAAGGATACGCCCATCGAGATCAAAGGACAGGTCGACAAGCGTCAGGAGCTTGTCCAACCTATCGGGAAGGGTCTGTTGGCCAACGGCGATGGTAAAAATCGCGCCGCGACGCAAACCAATACGGATGGACTTTTCTCCTATACCATCGATGCTCGAAACGATTCCGCTACTTGGGTTGATGAGTTTACGATTACCGATGATCTTGAGTGTGCCGAGGACGATACGGCGAGATTCGTCTCAATCGAAACCCCCGTCGCCATCGGCGACCTCAACGGTCTGTGCAACGTATGGTATCGCACGACGCCGTTGGACTCGACAGACGTCGATGAGCCGGCAAACGCGACACTTGACGATGGGCACGAAAATCCTTGGCTTGAGTCCGACGAAGTAAAAGAGAGCCTGGGTGAGGACTGTCGCCTCGTCGATTACGACGGTTGGCACCTCTGGAAGGCGAATATCTCAACCATGGAATCCACCACACTCGAGGCGAAAGAACTCGACCTTGCATCCAATACCGTCGTAACGGGCATTCGCATTGAATACGGTGCGGTAGCCGCCGACTTTACGACTCGAAGCGATGCGGATTCTTGGAACCGCGATGATCTCAAAGATGAGCACGACGATCTTGACGATGCCAAAGCAATCCTTGGCACAGACGCCCGGGGCGCAATCGTGCACATGCAGGCGACGTCGGCTTATACGCCCCAAACCGCACTCACCAACAGCGCACGCGTCGATCTTTGCCGCAACGGCGGCGGCGATAAACTTGAGTCACATGACGAGGACAGCGTCATTCAACGCTGTACCCTACCGCAGGACCTACCGGCAACAGGATCAGTTCCCATCGCCGCTTGCATCACCGCGCTCCTGACCTCGGGTGCCGCAGCCCTATGGTTCGCTCGCCTTAGGTCGATCCCAAAGAAGCGCTAGCGCGATGAAAAAGCGGGCGAGCCAGTCCCCTGGCTCGCCCGCTTTCAATCATGTAAATCGCCGTATCTACTCTGCAGACGAAGATCCACCATCAACGATTGCCTGCTCGGACTCAGGAATCCCATCGGCACCCGTACTCTGTTCTTGCTCCACCTCTTCGCTGATTGCGGAGGCGGGGGTCGAGCCCTTTGCACCCACGATGTAGGCAGCCCCAAATCCTAACGCAATGGCAATCAAGGTCAAAATCACGTAGACAGGCCAATGGCGCTTAATATACGAAAACACGTTGACTCCTTAGAGCTCCGTCTACGAACGGCGGATAACCTCGGTCACGACCTCGGATACCGTGGCAATGTTCGTCGGGTTGACATTGTGGGGCAGGTCGTCCTCGGTACGAGCGCAAGCCAGACGCGTGCCGTCCACGCCGGCGATGGTGAGGGCTCGGCGGCTCGCCTCGAGCGCGGCATAGGCATCGGTCTTGGCATAGGGCATCTCGAGCGTGCCACAATCGACATGGAACGACTTGCACACCTTGCTGACCAGGTTCATGATGCGGCGATCGCCCTTGAGCAGCTGCTGTTCGCCCTCAACCGTCACCACCGAAAGCCTACCGGCGCCGACGGATTCAAGATTGATGAAGAATACGCCACGGAGCTTGTCGCGATGCGATGCCAAGAAGGCCTTCATACCGGCGCCATCACAATCCGAGGCGCCCGTTGCCACAAACCAGATATCGTGACCGAGCAGCTCATCATCGCCCATAGAGGCGACAGCCGAGAGCATATCTTCGGAAGAAGCGCCATCGGAAGACGTAGCGCCGCCCTTCCAGCCATCGTTATCGTCCTCGAAGTTATCCCACGAACCGATACCGCGACCGGATTTCTTGGCATCGTAATCGTCTTCGACGCCCAGCCAGTCACTCATGCTGTCCTGCTCGTTTTTCTTTTTACGACCGAACAGGCCACCCAGGCCGCGCTTACGAGACTTGGGTGCCGCCGGGGCGGGAGCCGAAATGGTCTCGATCGGCTGCGCGCCCGACGCAACGGGCATAGGAGGCGCAACGGGTGCCGATGTGGGTTCGGGACCTTGGGCGGTAGCAAAGGGGTCGTTGACCTGGGCAGAGGGATCGGGAAGGTCGAACAGCGACGTGCGAGACGCAACGTTTGCCTGCTTCATAGACGGCAGCGACGGATCGGGGACCGAAGCCAGCGGAGACGAGGAAGGTGCAGGCGACGGTGCCGACGCCGGATCGGGAACATTCATCTGCGGACGCGGCGATGCCTGGGCGGAAATCTGGGCCATAAGGGAATCGACCGTTTCGTCCTGGGTGGGAGCGACATTGGCAACCGTGGCACCGGAACCACTCGGGGTCGGCATGGTGAAAATCTGCGTGGAATAAGGCCTCGACTCATCCGTCTCGGGAGTCTCGGAAACCGCAGGCACTTCCTCCTGCTCGACCTCGGTCGAATCACCTTGATCGGCTGCCGCGTATTGCTCTTCGTCAGAGTTGGCCTCGACGGACTCGTCCTCGGCAGCATCCTGAATTTCGGCAGCATCAATGGGCTCGTCATCGTCCACCGCGTCGCCCTGTTCATCGGAAATAGGAAGGGGCTCAGCAATCGCGGTGCCCTGCTTTTCAAACGTTATCGTGGAATCGAACTTCGCGGCATCAAACGACATGGTGCTATCGACGTGCTGCTGAGCCTCGAAAGACGTTGTTGCCTCAACAACATCCGCGGACGTCGGTTGCTGGGACTCAAAGGACGTTGTAGCTTCGGCGGCGTCGACGGGCACGGACTGCACAGCCTCGTTCTGCTCGAACTCTTGCGCCGCGAGCTCACGTGCCGCCTCGGCTGCCTGCTGCTGAGCGATAGCCTCCTGCTCGGCAGCCTCGCGTGCGGCAGCGCGCTTCTCCTCGAAATCGTCGACAAATTTCTTGCCCTTTGCAAGCGCACCCTTAAAGAAGTTGGAAGCGCTGGCGCCAATCGACGAGAACGCCGATGCAATGTCGGCATGGGGCGTTGCCGCGGGAATCTCGGCCGAGAAATCAGTATCGCTCTCGTAAGACACGCGCCTCGGCTGTTCAACGTAATCGTCGTCAGACTCGTCCGCAACGTCTTGCACCGGCGCGGCGGGAGCCAAAATGTCCAGTCCCGCCGCGGGATCGATCGCGGACACTGCCTCGGGCTCGGCAACGGCAGCGGTAACCGCGGCAGACTCATCATCCACGGTGACAACGGGGGCAGGCTCGAGCTCAAACGTCGGCTCCTCGCCCTCCTCGTAATCGAGCGTGCAGGACTCGGGAAGCATTCCGAGCGCACGGATGGCATCCGAACCAAAGCGGATGTTGCCGGCGGCGTTGCGATAGAGCTTGGGCTCGGGCTCGGCCGCGGCAGGCTCCTCCGCCGGCTCGGCAGCGGGAACCTCGTCATTGAACTCTTCGGCCTGGACAGCCTGATTCTGATCCTCGGGCACGATGGCGCCAATCAGCGTCTCGTCGGCAGACGCACCCTCAAAGCCCTCGATCTGCTCGTCAAAAGCCTCGCCCTGTTCGGGCTCGGTTTGAGCGTCGGGAGCAATCGGCTGACCGAACTCGTCCTCGGCGTAGGTAGGCTCTTCGTACTCGATGGTGTTGCCGTAGTCGTTTTGCTGCTGGGCCGCGGCATACTCCGCCGCCGCGCGCGCCATTTCCTCGGCACGACGTTTCTGCTCCCCAAAATAGGTATCGAACGGAACATCGTCGGGAAACTCGTTCTCGCCCTGGAAGGGAGCAACGTTGTCCATAACACCGAGCATAGCGGCGACAGAAGACTTGTTGCACACCGCGCCGGACGTATAGGGAAGAATGTGGCGGTTAGAGATGATGTTTGCCGCGTTGGCAAGTGCAACGAGGGAAGCGAGGATCGCGACAATCCACAGCAGAACCTTGAGCGCGCCGGGGAGCGGCAGGATACGCAGGATGGCAACGGCAGCAGGGGCAACCGTGGCAACGGGCAACAGCTTGGCGATGAGCGCACGATACGAAGCATAGGGCTCGCGGGCGAGCAGCTCAGCACGGGGAGAGTCGTAGTGTGCGACAACGACCACCGGGCGGTTGCGCGGAGACGCGAGCGGGCCCGAGGCCTTGTGGTAGGCGATGACATTTTGGCTCACGCCCGTCTTGCCCAGGCGCGAAACCACGGGGTGGCCCGTGCGCTCGAGCACGTAAAGAACGGCGCCGACAATGGCCAGCAAGGTGCCGACCAAGCCGATACCGCCGCCGATGCCCATCAGCAGGGCGCCGGCAAACGCAAGAATACCGGTAACGGCAAATGCCAATCTACTGGGCGCCGGAGCATTGAACTCCTGAACCTCGGGATCAAAGCCGTGGTTGCGGAAGATCTGAGCGATATCCTCGGCAGCCAAGCGCTCTTCTTCGCTGCATGCCGGCGTAATGCCGGTGTTCTGCAGCAGGTGGTTAATATAGTTCTGGGTGTTCGCCATGTGCGCTCCACATCCATAATCCGACAAATAGGCCCAATGCATGCACATTAGAACCGTATATAGTCGAAAGTATACCCCGAGCGAGCGCAAACGACCGAATTCGGGCCATCTTAACGCCCCGAGCGGACAAGGATATAGCCTAATCTCCATATCGGACTAAAATCATGGCAGCAAACCACCTTCTCATGCGAGGACCCTATGACGGCAAGCGACACGACCGCGACAATTAAAAAGGGGAATTCGGAGCCCAGTTTCGATAAAACGGCTCAGCGCATCCTCAATCTTTTCTTTGTGCTCAACAGCTCCCCCGAACCGTTGACGACCGAGCAGATCGTCTTGGATTCCGACCTGGGATATGGCTCGGGCAATATCGACTCGGATAAGCGCAAGTTTCGGCGCGATCGTGACAAACTGCTCGAGCGTGGCATCTTAATCAAGGAGGTTCGCCCCGCCGGTGCGCAGGAGACCGAGGAAAGCTCGTGGACAATCGACCGCGAGCACACGTTTGCTGCAGGCGGCCTCATCACCGCAGACGATGCCGATATCCTGCTCAACGCCATCGACCAGACGCTAGCGGCCGGCTCATCCACTTTTGCCGCACCGCTTGCCGATATTCGCTCCAAGATTGCCTACCTCACCGGTGGGACGACGGTGGACGAAACACCGATTCGCCGCTCTCCCACCGTCGATGCGGTATGGAGCGCCTTTGCCGAGCGATGCGCGCTGCGATTTTTATATCAGAACGGACGCGGCGAGCAGAAAGAACGTACCGTCTGTGTCTACGGCATATTCGAACGCGAGGGCGTGGCGTACTTCTGCGGCCTCGACAATGTCACCGACGACATCAGGACATTCCGCTGCGACCGTATCGTTCGCGCTTGGCGTCCTTCGAAGGCCTACGCCATCCCTGCGGACTTCAATCTCAACGACTATCTGTTCTTTGAATTCGATTTCGCCGACCGACCGCCCGTTGCAGCCACGTTCTCGTTCGCCCCTCAGACGCAGATCGATATGATCAACGGCCTCACGCGCGGGCGAGGTGAGCTCGCACACACCGATGCGGGATGGATCTGGACCGTTGACGTGCGCGACCTTGAAGCCGCCGCCTCATTTTGCATGGCCCACGCCATGGACGGCATGAGGCCCATGGCCCCCAAATCGCTCAAGCAGGCGTGGAACCACCTCATTGAAAGGACGGTGCACGAGCATGCCCGTGCGTAAACTCACCAGCGAGCAGAGACTCTCGCGCGCCATCGACATCATGGAGGCCCTCTACGCCGCCGGCGAAAGCGGCATGACACGAACCGAAATTTGCGGCCGCTTTGACATCACGGGAGTATCGCTCGACGAGATTCTCGAGATCGTCTCGACGCTCGCGGACCGAGAATCGGGTGCGCGCATCATCTGCGAATGCCACGGCGAGCGTGTGGTTCTCACCGGTGACGCCGGACGTGTGCTACCGCTGCGCCTGAGTGCCGCCGAAGGCGCTGTGCTCAACCATGAACTTGAATCGTTGGGGATCGAGCCGCAGACGGCAGCTCGGATTCGACATGCCCTTCTACCCGAAGAGCTCGGCTATAACCAGCGCGTCTTTGACACCGTCAACCACGGGTCGCACTGGCAGCAGCTGAGCTGCGCCATTCAGGACGGCGTTCGTTGCCGCATCTCGTATCGCTCGATGGACGATGCACGGCCACGCGAGCGTCTGGTCGATCCCTTGCGCATTACGGCAAACGGCGACCAAACATACCTGATTGCCTGGGACATCACAGTCGATGAGCAGCGCACCTATCGCATGGATAAAATCGAGGGACTCGCCTTGACGGAAGACTCCGTCGTGCCTCACGCACCGGACGTTGCATCCCTCCGCGATTCCCTTGCCCGGACACAGCGTAGCGCAAAGCTCCTGATGCCATTCGATATGGCGGAGCATCTGGACTGGGCCGGCATCACTCTAATCGAGCACAGCGGGGCAGACATGGCAACGGTAACCGTGCATTACGGCTCCAAGCGTTGGCTACTGAGCCAGGTAATCGCAGCGGGCGGAGCCATCCGTATCTTGGATGACCCCGCCCTGTCAAAGCGCCTGTGCGATATGGCAAAAACCCTCGTCTGTCCGCTTTAGCGCCGCCGCTCGTGGCGTGCGCGCCACAGTTGCAGATAGTGCCCGATCTGCGCCGATTCGATGCGCTGGTAGGAGCTCGTGGGCAGCGACGTTAAGAACTTCTTTCCGTAGCCCTTCGTCACCAGGCGCGGGTCGGCCAGAATCAGCACGCCGCAATCGGTCGACGAGCGGATAAGGCGGCCGGCCGCCTGCTTGACCTCGAGCACCGCCTCGGGCAGTGAATAGCGCGCCCAAGCGCGGTCTTCGCGCAGGTTGCGCTCGCACGAGAGCGGGTCCGTGGGACTCGAGAACGGCAGCTTGGGAATGATGACGCAGCGCAGCGTCTCACCGCTGGCGTCGAATCCCTCCCAGAAGGCCTTAAGCGCAAAAAGCGATGAAGTCGGCTCGTTGATAAACCGATCGCGCAGGTGACGAGGAGATGAGTTGCGCTGCTGGCAGTTGAGCTCCAGACCCGCACGGGCCATCTTGGGCTCAACGCGGGCGTACAGGTCTTCCATGTCGCGCCGATTAGTGAACAGCGTGAGCACCGATCCGCCCATGGCAAGATGGGCGTCGACCAGCACGCGCTCGAGCGCCGTAAGATAGCTTTCGCGATCGCGCGGATCGGGGATATCGCCCGCAACGACTACAGCCATGTTCGAATCGAAGTCGTAGCTCGAGTCCAAGTGCAGCGATGAGGATGTTGAAGCACCGATGCGATCGAGGCCGACCGCGTGGTTAAAGTGTTCAAAGCTTTTGGACACCGTCATGGTCGCCGAGGCAAAGATAGCCGTGTGAACCTCGGGCAGCCATTCGGTCGCCAAGGCCTCGCCAATGTCGATGCGCTCTGCGGTCATTGACTCTCCGCCGGCACGCAGCCTGCGATTGACCTGCAGCGAATACACGTAGTGTTCATCGGTGCCATCAATGATGAGTTTGAGGTTCTCGGCCAGCTCGTGCAGGCGGCGCGAGATATCACCCAGGTCGACAACAACCTCGGGCTTGTCGGCGGCGACGGCTTGCACCAGCGCGTCGACGCTCTTGTCAGCCTGTTCCAATGCGTCGATGGCAGCGTAGGCCGACTGTAAGAAATCATGCCAGTCGTCAGATTCGCGCAGCTCGGGGCCAATCCATAGATTGGCATTGTCATAACCCCCACGGGCACGGCGACCGAGCTCGCGAACGCCATCGAACACGTCGGCGATTGCCATGCTCGCGCGCGCAGCCGTCGACATCGCCTTGGCAGTAAGGCCCAGATAGAGCGTAGAGCCCTCGGAGGTTGCCAAATCACGGGAAACCTGGCTTAGCGCGCCGGCGCTCGAGCCACCCAGGCGCTCAAACAGAACACGCGATTCATCCGCCGACACCACGCGCGCCCACTGACGGCGCGCCTCGCGCTCGATGGAATGGGCCTCGTCGATTACCCAATGACGAATCGGAGGTAAAATCCTGCCCTCGGCCGCGACATTGCGGAACAGCAGGGAATGGTTGGTGACCACCACATCGGCATGCGCCGCACGACGGCGAGCGCCGTGGACCAAACATTTATCAGGGAAAAACGGGCAGAGGCGACGAGCACACTCGCGCGAGGCCGTCGTAAAGTCGGGGCGGTTGACGCTGCGCCACCGAATGCCGAGCGAGTCGAGGTCGCCATCGGCTGATTGGCAGACGTACGCCATAATGACCGCGACCGCCGTGAGCGTGTCCGCCGGATCGCGCTTGGTGGTAATCTCGACCTGGCCTCGGCTCATGCGCTCAAGCTTGCGCAGGCACGGATAGTGGTCATAGCCCTTGAGAGCGCAAAATGACAGACCACCGTCCAGTTGCTCGGCAAGTTTTGGCAGCTCATGGTACATGAGCTGGTCGGCAAGATTGTTCGATTTGGTCGCAATACCAACCGTGATGTTGTTACGGCGCGCTGCCTCGGCAAAAGGCACCAGATAGGCCATCGATTTGCCGACGCCCGTGCCCGCCTCAATTACACGATGAGTGCCCGTGACCAGCGCATCGCGGACCTCGAGCGCCATCGCGATCTGCTCATCACGCGGCTCGTAGGTGGGATACATGCGATTGACCAGGCCACCTGGCGCATAGTCTGCCTCAATCTCCTCACGACTCGGCATCTTGAGGAC
>ENA-OUQH01002230-OUQH01002230.1-human-gut-metagenome-genome-assembly--contig:-NODE-2230-length-12243-cov-3.387348_pt1 | contig 12243 bp, 9 predicted proteins | sample MGYA00237948_ERZ548828 | MGnify/ENA primary metagenome ERZ548828 (study PRJEB26490, sample SAMN05194711) | human gut metagenome | biome: terrestrial biome; feature: human-associated habitat; material...
CCGCCCTTGGTCGAACTCTATAGTGCAGGTTATAGATTAAGCGATTCTTGAGCCAAGATTAATGTTGGATGAGTTTTTGGGTGGCAGTGGGGAAAGGCTGTCCCTCTGGGCAAACGTGCACGGGGCGCTCGGGGCCCAGGGGTAAATTTGTGTCCGCACGGCGAGATATACTTTTAACCATGTTGAGGGGCGTGACAGGACAAGGTTGCCCGGCGCCCGCGAAATCAGAGGGGCCGCCGCGCCGCATGGCGTAAACGAGCGGGACCCCGACGCAAACAGGGGGGTCATACGTGCATATCTACGCTATGAGTGACATTCACGGGTGCTTGGACGCCTTTAAGGCATCGCTTTCCACCGTCGACCTCGATGCCGAGGATTCCAAACTGGTTTTGCTTGGCGACTACTGCGACCGAGGCCCCGATTCACTCGGGGTCTTCGAGCTCGTCATGGACCTGAAAAAGCGGTACGGCGATCGCGTCGTGGCGCTGCGCGGCAACCACGAGGAGATGTTCCTCGAGTACATTGACGAGGTAAACGACCTTAATTTTACGCAGGCATGGATACTTGCCGACAGCAATCTGGCAACGGCCAAGAGCTTCCTGGATGCCGAGGCATTCAAGCACGTCAAGCACCTTTTGAGGCTCAGGAAGTTCGAGGAGGCCTACGCCTTTACGGTTAAGCGCATAAAGGCCGAGCACGCGGACATTATCGCGTGGGTCCGCAAACTCCCTTACTTTTACGAGAGTCCCTTCGGCCAGGTCTTTGTGCACGCCGGCATTGACGAGGAGGCCGGGGAGTACTGGAAGCTCGGCACATCTGACGAGTCGTTTACTATGATGCCGCCCGATTACGTGGGGCGTAAGTTCTACCTGGATGTTATCGCCGGGCACATCAATACCGAAGCGGCTTCGGGCATCGCAGGCTACCGCGATATCTGGTATGACGGAGCCAGCCATTTCTACATTGACGGGAACGTAGTTCAGCACGGTGAGGTCGTCGTGCTGAACTACGACTCAGAGACAGGGAAGTACAGCGGGCAAGGGCTGGAGTAGGTTGGCGGGCGATTATTTGTCTGCCAACCTACGCAGTGCTTCTTTAAGCCAACCATTCATCGCTTCCGAGCGATATGTTATTGTCCAGGGCTTTGGGGCCGTCTTCGGTTTAACAAGCTGTAGCTTGATGCGCCTGTTTTCAGGCTGGTTAGGGGAACACAATAACTGTAGATGCAATGCACTTAAATCGCCCATGTCCCGCGATTTAAAATGTTGGTACAGGTAATGGTATTCGTGCTGATCACTGCTTAAAGCGTGGGCGACATCGAGGTATGCGAGCACGGAGATGAGCACATGCCATTGCTGATTTAAATTGTCATGCGCGCTGTCGGTAAAGGGCTTGAAGGCATCGACTTCTGCAATTGTATCGTCGTCAAAATAAAAGCGGTAATGCTTTTGCTTATCGGTGCGGTGTCTGAGCACAAGATAGAAGGCCGCGTTTTCCGGGTGATTTTTCATTATGTTAATTGTCGGTCCGAGTCTTTTTGCCTGCTTCGCTTGTCTCCATTCGGTTCCACACCAATCGCCCCATACGTCTTCCCTGAGAGCGGCTTCCATTGCAGCGAGCTCACTGTTGTCAAGCTGATTCAGAGCGACTATGGCTTCGCCCAACGTCTCGGCATCGTCTGCGCTATTACTGCTTTCGGAACCGATCTCGCAGGAATCGTTGCACCATCCAATGAAGTTCTTGACGCCTATTCCTATTGGATGATCGATATGAAACTTTTTGGTCGGGGATGCACTGTTGCGCACGCTATCGACACGGTTGAAAAAGTCCTGGATGTGGTTCAAATCGGCGAGCTTGGCTTCGTCCATATCTGGATTCCTTTCTCATCAGGAAACATGTCTCATTATAGGCATGCCTGCGGTCGTAGCGGCTAGGGGTGCCAGCATGGTCCCAGGGGAGGAAAATGATGGCCTCTCAACGACAGCGCTGCGGCAGGAACAGATTAAGCAAGGCACTGCGCCTGTGCGTTATGCAAATCACGTTGCAAAAGTATGAAAATATCCTACAAATGCAACATGAAGTACTTTAGCAACATAACGGCGATAAGCGAGCTTTCCGAGAGCGAGGGCGTGTTCACCACGGCTCAGGCGGCTCGCATGGACATTTCTCGAGATGCGCTGGCGCACTCATGCCGCGTGGGGCGTCTTGAGCGGATATGCCACGGCGCCTACCGGATGTCGGGCGCGCAGCGCCGAGACACCGACGAGCTCAACGCTCTTTGGAAGCCCACCAATCCCTCCCTGTGCGCGTGGGAGAGAAAACGCCAGTGGGATGGCATCGCCGTGAGCGGTACGACTGCGGCGAACCTGCAGCAAATGGGCGATTTCCATCTGTCCCCCCTACAGGATGACCGCGCCCATGCGCATCAATACGAGAAACGATTCCCTTTCTTTTGTAAAGCGCGAGATTGCCGAGCGGGATATCGTTTGGCTCGACGGCCTGCCGGTAACCAAGCCCGAGCGCACGCTTGTCGATCTTTGCCTCGATTGCGAGGACCCCTCATTAATTATCGATGCCTATAACGATGCGCTTGGGCGAGGGCTCGATATACAGCGGCTGAAAGAATTCGTAAAGGAGAACTCTAAAACCGCCAAGCGGCGCGGACTGATGATGCCTTTGCTGATGGTACTGAACGGGTAATGTGAAACAGAGGACATGGTGAAGTACAAAACGCCTGCCGCATTGAAGATGGCTGTTAGGAATGCCGCAAGGCAGTTTTAAATGAGCGCCGAAACGTGAATAATCGTGCTGCGACTGTCACGTTATTGCCGGTAGCGCTACCGTTCGCATGATTTGGGTGCCGGTAAGTGATAATTGATTAATGGCCGCTGCTATACTTATCGATTATGATGCTAGTAAGATTGGCTTTGGATGGAATCGATGCAGCTTGAGCCCGAACCGAGGATTTTAATTGAAAGCCTAAGAGATATTGGGTATTCGTTTAATAGTGCACTAGCTGATATTGTTGACAATTCTATTACCGCGAGGGCAAGGAATATCTCAATCCTTGCTATTCCTTCTGATGACTTCAGAATTGCAATCATTGATGACGGTGAGGGGCTTGGCAGAGATGAGTTAATGCATGCCATGAGGCTCGGTAGCACTGATCCGAGGTGCAAGCGGAATTTGAACGATCTCGGGCGTTTTGGTCTCGGGTTAAAAACCGCTTCATTTTCACAATGCAGAAGGCTGACGGTTGTGTCAAAGAAAAACGGTGAAGTGAATGCCTTCACGTGGGATCTCGATCTTGTTGCCAGTGAAAACAAATGGACAGTTTTGGAACAGAAAAGAACGGACTCCATTCCGTTTATTGGAGAGATGAACGAGACGGGTACGCTTGTTCTATGGGAAAAACTTGATCGTCTAACCGGGGTAAATGGATCCGGAAAAGCCAATTACGACAGAATTATAAGTGAGGCTCAAGATTACCTCTCTCTTGTATTTCATCGTTACTTAGCGGGAGAACGTGGGCTCAAGCGCATTAAGGTCAATGTGAATAATCGCACGCTTGACCCCATCGATCCATTTAATGTTAGCAATCAGGCGACGCAACCATCGCCTGTCGAAAATGTTTGTCCCGGCGTTACGATGCAGGCGTTTACTCTTCCGCATAGGTCAAATTATGCTTCAGATGCAGAGTATGAAAAGTTTGCTCTTCCTGGCGGTTACTTAAAGAATCAGGGAGTCTTTCTCTATCGCGCGAAGCGCTTGATACTGCATGGAACTTGGTTTGGGATTGCCAAGAAAACCGCTCTCACCCAGTTGTGCCGCGTGAAGATTGATATTGATGTTAACCAAGATGAAGCATGGAAAATTGACGTTAAGAAAGTGTCCGCTCAGCTTCCGGAAGAAGTAAGGGCGAGTATCAAACAATTGATTGCTCATATTGGTGCGCCTTCAAAAAGAGTTTATCGTCGTCGCGGCGCTAGGTTAACGAGGCCTGAGGTATATCCGGCTTGGAATGCGATAAAAACTGGAGACAAGACCCTTTATTGCATTAATCGCAAAAACCCAATTCTTGATAGCTTCAATTCATCTCTTGATGATGATCAGAGGGCTGCTTTCAAGACTGTTCTTTCGCTGGTCGAATCGTCATTCCCAACGGAATCTCTTTTTTACGAACTGTCGAACAACGAAGGGTCAGTTTGCTTTGAGGAGATGAAAGACGATGACTTTTGTAATGCTGTTCTCACTTTCTTTGGCTCATTAAAACAAATGGGGAAGGATGAGGATGACATCCTTTCCATCATGAGGTCTGTTGACTTGTTTGTAAGACGCTGGAACGAAGTACTTGCCATTCTTGGAATTGAGGAGCGGTAAATGGATGCTACGCTAGAGCAGTTCATCAGCTATCTTGATAACATCGTTAGAGAGACTTTGGGAAACGAAGATAAAATCCCTGAGGAGGCTGATGTTTCAAATGCCTTTTCTCAGCTCTATGAGGCTCTTTCGCCTGTCTATCCCATTGCAAAGCAATGCAACAAGAACGAAATTGTGTCTAAGCTTGTTGAGAGGTATTGCAGTGAGCTAACGATTAAAAAGAAACTTGGGTTTGAATTTAAGGATGAGGACAGCCATCCTTGGTTGAGTGAGGTAGAAAACTCAATTGACTGGTTTTACTGGAATCGCTATAAGCAATATTTAGTGCGCGATAAAAAATGGGCTCAAGCTGCGGTTAAATCAATTGATAGAGACGGCCGTAACATCCTCGACCTAATGGCCAACCCCCTAAAAGACGGATCATTCACGAGGCGCGGCCTCGTAGTCGCGTCTGTTCAATCTGGAAAAACGGCAAACTATATCGGATTGGTGTGCCGTGCCGCCGATGCCGGATATCGAATCATTATTGTCATGGCTGGCGTGCATAATGTCTTACGAAATCAGACACAAGCCCGCCTCGAAGATGGGTTTACCGGATTCAATATTGAGAACCGTAAGGTTGAGCCTGTTGGCGTTGGCAATAGAAATCAAGTGAGGCGCCCAATTGCTTGTACATCGAGGGAGGCTGATTTCAGCACGAGCAGGGCTGATGCTCTGAAGGGTATTCAAACCGTACAGGCAAACGAGCCTTTTCTCTTTGTGGTCAAAAAGAACAGCAAATCTCTCCAGCAGGTCTATGAATGGTTGAAAAGCAACGGCAATCAAAATGAACCCCTGCTGCTCATTGACGATGAGGCAGACAATGCATCGATTAACGGAAAATATAAACTCGAAAAGCGTGAGAATGAACCGACCAAAATCAATGGGCAGATAAGAAACCTGCTTAACCTATTCAATAAGGCCTGCTATGTTGGCTACACTGCTACGCCATTTGCTAACGTTTTGATCGATCCTAGCGTTGACAGCGATGAGTATGGTAAGGACCTTTTCCCGAGCAACTTTATTTACACGCTTGAGGAATCCTCTGACTACTTCGGTGCCAAGAAGGTATTCGGAGATTATGACGAGCCTACTCACAAGCACTTGCGCTTCATTGACGATGCGGACGATGTCCTTCCTGCAAAACATAAAAGTAGCTTTGAACCCTTTATGCTACCCCTTAGTCTAAAGGCGGCAATTCGTACTTTTGTATTGGCGACAACGATAAAGACGCTTCGTTTTGACACAAATTTTCATTCAACGATGATGGTCAATGTATCTCCCTATAAGAAGCCGCAGAATTGCATGCGGAATCTAGTTGAGGATTACCTTATCGACCTGAATACGGCGGCGAAATCCTATGGGGCCTTAAGCCCAGAGGACGCGCTCGAGGCTTCTCCGCACCTAAGAGATTTGAAAGCTACTTGGGAGCTGGAATATGCAGGCTGCGGTTTTGGCTGGAGCGAAATACAACCATGTCTCTATGACCCGGATTATCATGTTCTGAGCATCAATACAGACTCGGGAGATGCTCTGGACTATGAGAATAGGAACGAGCGAGTTATCGCGGTTGGAGGATATAGGCTTTCTCGTGGTTTAACCCTTGAAGGGTTAACGGTCTCCTACTATTCGCGAAACGCCAGGGCATATGATGCGCTGATGCAGATGGCTCGTTGGTTTGGATATAGGCCTCAGTATGAGGATCTTTGTCGCGTATGGATGACCGATGAGGCGGCGGGCTGGTACAAATACGTTGCCGATTCGACGGAGAATCTGTTCGATCAACTAAGGAGCATGCGCCAAGTTAAGCGCACTCCAAAGAATTACGTTTTGAAAATACGCCAGAGTCCTGATGCCCTGACCGTTACCGCGAGAAATAAGATGGGTGCCGGGCAAAAGGAAAAGGCCCCTATCGATTTAAACGAGGGATTCGTTGAAACGATTGCATTTGACAGGGACGCGGAGATAGTTGCCGATAACGAGGCGGCATGCAGGGACCTTCTTAGCGCAATAAAGGGGTATGCGGACTTCAAAGACGGGGGCTCTTATAGATATCTTTATAAGGGGGTTCCGGTCAAGTTTGTTACCGCTTTTCTAGAAGCCTATGAAAATGAAGATGGCCTTTCGCCAAAGTCTCAAAAAGCTCCAATCCTAAGCTACGTCAACGAACGGCTGCTTGATGGCGAGCTGAAGGAATGGGACGTTCTCTTGGCACATGGCTCTCGATCAAATGATCCAATCGATTTGCCTGTTGATGGAACGGTCAGCATGGAGCAAAGATATCCCGGTAGCGCTTCGAACAATGATGTCGTTGTTGTCGGAGAGAAACATCGTTTATCCAGTCGTGGAGTTGAGGCCGCTGGCTTAAGTGCGGAAGAAAGGAAAATGGCGGAAGAACGATATGCTGCAGACCATAGCGGCGACAAGGCGAAAAACTGTTCTGATCTCTATTATCGTCAAATAAGGAGGCGGCCATTGCTGGTTTTGCATCCGATTTGCATGCGATTTGGAGAAATCAAAATTAAAGAAAAGAAGGAGGCCGGAAAAGAAGCTCCTTCCTGGTGGAAGAGCTGGGATGCTCAGGAATGCGTTTTCGGCTGGAGCATCAGTTTTCCGCACACCGATAAGCAAACGCGACCAGTCACTTACGTTTTTAATTCTGTGGCACTGGAGAACATGATGCCGGAACCCGAAGATAGCGATGATGATTATGAAGACGACTAGCGATAATCCGTGGGAAGAGCTGCCTAGATCGCGTGGAAGGGGCGACTACAACACGAGAATGGTCGCACCCGATGTCAATCCCGATGCAAAAAGGATTTATTGGGCAAAGGGGCGCTCTAATCACCCTGCTTTTCTTGTCGAATATGACAGCAGCGAGACGGGGGCACCGGAGCCTCCCAAGTTTAAGAACATCTCTATTCGAGACATTGAATCGGAGCGCTCCATACTGCTTGAGCTCCAAGACCAGGAAATGAAAGCCCAATTTCTCCGCTTATGTCTTGATATTGCCGACTCGGTGCAGAAAGCCCCCACCGTTGCGATGAGGAAGATGACCTTCATGAGGCTCGAGAAATGGGCTTCGTTTCTCAGGCCCGGGCGTGGTCCCCTCACAGCCGAGCAACAAAAAGGGCTTATCGGCGAGCTGCTTTTTCTTAAACGGGTTTCCGCTGCCATTTACGAGCCGTCGAATGCCTTGAGTGGCTGGACAGGGCCAGAACGCTCTAAGCGCGATTTCGGTTACGGGCAGATTTTCGTCGAGGTGAAAAGCAAACGAGGGTCGTCGAATTCGGAAATTGGAATATCGTCAGAAGAGCAATTGAACACCAACGAAAGTGAAAGGCTCTTCTTATATGTCGTTGAGTTGAACAGCGCTACGGATGAAGATAAAGCGGCATTCAGCCTTACCGATGTCGTCAACGATGTTCAAATGCTCTTCGACAGCCCATTGGATTTGGCGCACTTTCAGGAGAAGCTGTCGGATGCCGGGTATTTTCCGGAAGACGATTATTCCCATACCTTGTGGAGCGAGGGCGTAACTGAAACATATGAAGTTAAGGATGGATTTCCGCGAATCGTTTCCAGTTCGTGTCCGCCTGGAGTTAAGGCTGTTACATATAAAATCGACCTTGGCTACTGCTCTGATTACGAAGTTGATCAGAGCGCAATTACCCAAGCATTGAGGTGAATTAGATGACAGATTCCACTTCGTTTCAGGAGGAACTGTTTCAAGAGGTCAAGAATAAGGCGGACTCAGAGGGAGTCTATAAGAACGATGCGTTCTTTGACCTCATCACTGATTATCTTTGCGATGCGGGAGAATTCGATGAGGCCATCCCCGCCTTCTGTCAGAGAACTGGAATAAGGGTTGATGGCTACTGTGGCGATCCTTTTGAGTCAAGCAGAAAAGTCCTTGGCCTCATTGTCCTCGACTTCAACCAAGATACTGGCTTGCTGACATTAACGAATTCTGAAATGGAGGCAGATTTTCGGCGGCTTGAGAAATTCGTAACCAAAGCATTGGATTCTCAATTTAGGGAATCTCTTGAGCCGACGGATCCGGGGTTTGGGCTCGCCGATTTAATTCACGCTCGCTGGAACGAAATCGAGCGAGTTAATCTGTATCTTCTTTCAAACAAAAAACTTAGCCAAAGGGTTTCGGGTAAAGAGACGGGGAGTGTCCTTGGCAAAGAGGTTGTTTACAACGTCTGGGATCTTGAACGGATAGGTAATCTTATTGAATCGGGTCGTGAGCGGGAGAGACTGCTCATTGACTTTAACGAATTGCCGACGGGTCCGATTCGGGCCCTTCTCGCAAGCTCTCCGAAAGACAAGAACAAGGTTTACCTTGCTGCGATACCGGGTGTCGATTTGGCGCGCATCTACGATCGTTGGGGAGCGCGACTTCTTGAGCAAAACGTCCGTGTATTTCTTCAGGCGAGAAGCAATGTCAACAAGGGTATAAAGCGTACTCTCGAGAATGAGCCCGAGCTTTTCTTCTCGTTCAATAACGGTATCACGGCGACCGCAGAGAGCGTTACAACGGAGAGCGGGGAAGACGGGCTTTTAATTGACCGTCTAGAAAACCTGCAGATAGTTAACGGTGGCCAGACAACCGCATCGGTTTATGCCGCATATAAGGCTGGTAAAAGTTTGGACCGCGTGTTTGTCCAAATGAAGCTTAGTGTTGTCAGCCCGGAAGAGGCTCTCGAACTGGTGCCTAGGATCTCTGAATATGCAAACAGCCAGAATAAGGTTTCTTCAGCCGACTTCTTTGCAAACCACCCTTATCACGTGAGGATCGAAGAGTTCTCGCAAAGGATATTTGCTCCCATGCGGGCAGATAGCTTCACGCAAACCAAATGGTTCTACGAGCGGGCAAGAGGCTCATATCGAGATAAGCAAGCTTATCTTACGCCTGCGCAGAAGCGTAAATTTGTTGCTGAGTTTCCTAAAACGCAGACTTTTACGAAAACGGATTTGGCAAAATATCTCATGGTCTGGACGAATAAGGCCTACTTGGTCAATCGCGGCGCCCAGAAGAACTTCTCTGAATTTGCTCGGCTAATTAAAGACTCCTGGGATAAGGATGAGAGTCAGTTCAATGAGACTTATTTCAAATATTTGATTGCCAAGAAAATTATATTCGATCGCGCAGGCAAGATTGTGCAGGCGCGTGATTGGTGGGAAACCGGCAGCTATCGCTCGCAGCATGTAGTCCTTGCGGTGGGAGTGCTTTCAAATGCAGTTTCCGCTTTAGGAAAAGCCGTTAACTTTCTTGGCATTTGGAATCAACAATCGTTGTCGCCAGCGTTTGAGAGGGCGCTTGGGCAAGCATCTGACGCTGCGCATGATGTATTGATGCATCCCGCGACGGGCTATCGAAACATTTCTGAATGGGCAAAACAACAGAAATGCTGGGAGGCTATCAAGTTAAAAAAGGTTGATTGGGACAAAGAGTGGCTTGGCGAGCTTATTGACCTCGATGAGGAGAAAGACATTCAGCGAGAGGGCTCCCGTAACCAGAAAACGCTGAATGGGATTGAAGCTCAGACGGCGGTTTGCGAGATGGGAAGCGGATTTTGGCAAAATGTTCTTAACTGGTGCCTTGCAGAGGGCGAGGGAACTGAGAAGGAACGGGGTATTTTGCAGTATGCATGTGCCTTGCCAAACAAAGTGCCCTCCGAGAGCCAGTCCGTTGTACTTATTAACATGATGAAGCGGCTGCACAGAGCCGGCTGTCCTTACCGTGTTAAGAGCAGTCAGTATCGTCTGTAAGATTCTCGTAAAACCCGTGGGCTTCTTTTCCAAGTGCCTTTGCGACTACCGCCGCTATCTGCTGGGCAAGTAGCGGCGGCACCGCGTTACCCACCTGAGTGTACTGAGACGTTCTGTTGCCTTCGAACAGATAGTCATCTGGGAAGGTTTGAAGTCTTGCGGCCTCTCTCACGGTAAGGCTCCTGCATTGCGACGGATCCGGATGGATGTAATAGTGTCCGTCCTTGGCGATATGCGAGGTGATGGTCGTAGAGGGTCTTCCCCATACTTGCACACGAAAACGGTCGTTGAATTTATAGTTACCAGTCGTTTTTGCTGCCTGGACGTTCTTATGATTGGGAAGCAATGACTCGGGGAATTCTTCAAGGCGTGCGGGCGTACCGTATTTTTCTGCATATGCCGCACAAAAGAGATAACGGTCAAGATCGCTCGCCAAGTGAGAGCGAGACTCATGATTTGTGAGGACCTTGCTATTTCCGAGCCTTCCTCTATACCATTCTTCATATCGATTGTGGACGGGATCAACTTTGTGCTTTGCGGTTAACTTTGGCGCGTAGCGTGAAATTACCCTATCAAGGATGTCTGTAAGATCGTTGCATTCGCCATTGTCTTTCAACTCTTTTGCCGCTGAGTTTATGTACTCTGCCCAGTTCATATCGCGCCAGTTTTCGTTGCGTTCAGAGAATCCGCTTCGCAGTTTAGGCAGCCCACGAAGGGCTGACCCAAGAGTGCAAACATGCTTTTTGGTTAGCGTGCTCGGTTCGATTCCGGTGTCATTTTTAATACCAAGGAGAATGACCCTGTGGCGCATCTGGGGGATTCCATACTGTTCGGCTTTGACAACGTAATCTTTTGGATTATGGGGGTCATCAGTGACGAGGGAATGGATGGTGTATCCCGCCTCTTCCATATCTTTGCATATGCGGTTAAAAACGCCATGGCCCTCGTGCTTTGCAGAAAGAAGTCCTTTGACGTTTTCCATAACGAAGACATCCGGCTTTAGCTCGTTGATAAACGAGAGGTAGCAACGGTAGAGGGTGTGCTTCGGGTCCTCTTCGAATGTAATGTCATGCTTGCGCCGCGATCTGCCCACCAACGAATATGCTTGGCACGGAGGTCCGCCAATAAGGACTAGCGGACCCCTATCACGGTCTTCAAACCATCTTGTCACGCGTTCGGCGCCGAGTTTGACCAAGCGGTCGTCTCCATCGACGAGCTCGTCGCATAAAGCTTCTTCGCAAGCAGCCTGCCATTCTTTTGGGCGGTAGCGGATAAGTTGGTCGAAGGTCTCATTGTCATGCTTTTTCATGTATCTGAGATAAACTCTCGGCAATGTTCCGTCCGGTTCTGCAATTTTGCGCAGATATGAACGAAGCCTCAGGGTCTGATGAGCCTGCTTGTCACGTTCAATGGACATGATTGTTTGGAACACGGGCTTGTTCTCAGCGTCTCGAAGTGATGAGAAGCCTTCCCCAAGGCCTCCCGGGCCCGCGAATAAGTCAATAACGGGAATCACTGCTAACCCTCTCCAAACAGAAACTTCTAGATATCCAGGCTACCAGGATGAAAGTCAAACGTCCAGGAGTGTCTCGCTATGTAAATAAACTTTCTATTTATAGCAGTTGCGGGAAACTCGATAAGTGCAGGCGGCGCGCCAGCATTTGAGTTTCTGCTCAAAGATGGCCCAGATCGCTTCCTGTCAAACGGGCATCTTATGGGCATTCCAAAAATGCGGGAATGAAATTGTTCAACGCACTCTTGAACGATTCGCCTCATACCATTGTTCTGCGCCTTGACGCTGCTTTGACTGAGCCCGACTTATAATGGCTCTGATGTAATTCTGCAGGTTCTTGTCGCTACGTGAGAAGAACTTGCAAAATTCGCAAGTTCTTGTCATGCTGTGAGAAAAACTTGCAGATTGGGGCGAGCGATGGATAAACGGATGGTTCCCAGAAATCGATATCTCGAGAAGCTAATCGCCTTCCGTGACACGGATGTCATCAAGGTCGTAACGGGTATGCGCCGTTGTGGCAAATCGACGCTTCT
>ENA-OUQH01002233-OUQH01002233.1-human-gut-metagenome-genome-assembly--contig:-NODE-2233-length-12235-cov-17.845484_pt1 | contig 12235 bp, 12 predicted proteins | sample MGYA00237948_ERZ548828 | MGnify/ENA primary metagenome ERZ548828 (study PRJEB26490, sample SAMN05194711) | human gut metagenome | biome: terrestrial biome; feature: human-associated habitat...
ATAACCGTTATAATTATGAATGTGAGCGTATAATTATCCTTTTCGTAACCGTTTTTACTTACAAAAAAGAAAGACAACAGTACAATAAGAAGACTATAATCTATATCTACAAGTTCCTCACCACGAATGAAATCTATGAAACAAACATATATACAAAAAACAACAAATATTATGGGAGGTCTTTGACAAGATTTTAGTCTTGAAAATACAAGAAACAGGCTCACTGCAACAATCAAAAGATATATCCACTTCTCAGTGGGCATATATGAGCAGGAAATACCATAAGTACCCAAAGCCGTGAAGCATACGAGTACAGGAACTAACAAATTTGGAGCCTTAAATATCGCAGGGAGTACTAGGGCAAGTAAGTAGGCTAATCGTAAAGGCATAGGAGGAGCTGACGTAGGACTAACCCAAGAGCATAGTACGATTAGCATGAAAAAATAATATATATATAATCGCCTATATAATCGCCTTTCAGACATATAACTAATTGTTTATAACGTTATCTATTTGATTCTGTATTTTATTATTATTAAATACCTCTAAGATAGTCGGTTTGAAAGAATATTTCTTATTATAAATATTCCCTATAACTTCTGCCATCTGATTAATTGGACAAATCATTCCGTCTTTTCCTTCTTTAATAAATTCATATGCTGCCCCATAATCGTTTGCTAAAACTGGTAAATTAAGTATCTTAGCCTCATTGAAGATCATTGGACAAGCTTCGGAATACGATGTCGAAATCAAGAGATTTGCAGCCTTAAAATAAGGATATGGATTGGCCTTATTGCCTAAACATATCACACAATCATCAATTTTATTACTCATAATAGCTTGGTGTAATTTATTTGCAGCTTCTGGCTCATTAATTCCACCAATGATGTACCATTTAAATAAATATCCTTTTGATTTAAGTTTTAATGCTATTTCAGGGATTAGATGAAACTGCTTAACTTCAGAGATTCTGCCTACTGAGATTATTGTAAACTTATCTGTTGTGAATCTATTATCATCAATACCCTTTTCAGCTTTCGCTAAAATTGCATCTGTATCCATAATATTATATATGGTGACAACCCGTTCTGTCAACTGTGGTAATAGTTGGCAAAATGTATTTTTTGTGTAATTAGATACTGTTACGATCTTTGAATACTTTGAAAAAATAGCCATTTCTTCATGTTTATTTGTAAAAATACGTGAGTAGTCACAATGAATCCATGCCACTTTATTAGGGTTTCTGAACTTAGAGACAAATTGCAAAGAAACACTCTCTTGGAATGAAATTACACAGTCATACTCTAATTTTTCTATCTTGCGTATAGTTGAAGATTCTATATTTTCAACAATTGTCTTTCCCAATTTGGGTATTCTAAATAGAATTTTATAACATGACAAGACTATTTTCTTCCAGCCTTTTGCATTAAATACGTAAGAGTAAACTTTCGACATCCAATAATTACAACCGATGTCGTATTTGGCTATAGTAGGATCCAAAAATTCACCATAACCATTCATAATGAATATGTTAACGCTATAACGGTTTACGAAAGTTGAGTTTAGAAGTGCTATCAAGGATGTTAATATACCTCCAGTTCCGCAACCAGGTACAACTATTAATACTTTTTTCATATAGAATTATGTATAAACATATGGTATCTTTCTTGCTCGTTCTTTAAAACCGCATTTACATGTGTATAGTCTATAGGTTTAAGAAGCGAATCCTTTCTATTATCAAAATCTTCAATACTTTCAATATATCTATCTTCAAGAGATAGCAGCTTTAGCAACGAACGAAGTCTTGTAAATTTTTTTTCAGATGCACAAAACACAAAGAATTGTTTGTTGAATATAAGACTAAGAGCTAATCCATGAAAAGAATCAGTAATGATAAAATCGGAATTTTTAATACGAGTCAACCAATGTCTTGGACCATTCTGTAATCTACTAGTAATAGTAGTATGCTTGAAAAGTGGTAAACCTAATGTATTGGCAATATAATTTGCTTTTTCTTTAGCCTTTGCATCTTCTAAAAGCAGGAAAGGAAAAACTTGATGTAGTGGCTTATGATTAAGAACTAAATTTTCAAATTGTCCATATCCAAGTGTAGGGTCTGGAAGATTTATTGCTTTAAGTCCAAATACATTGTTTAATATATTAACGCCTGTTGACTCACGAACTGATATAGCGCTGAATTGCGAAAGGAGATTCTTGATCTCTTCAGTATATTCATTACTTTCTTCCCATTTTTCTTTACCAAAACTCGAAGACAAAGCAACCTTTCTAGTTCCGCAAACAAAATCAAGATAAAAAGCATTACCAAAACACCCTGTAATGTCACGATTCCATACTTGATCACTTCCCACTACTGTAACATCGGCATTTGGAAGTAAGATATCTCGTATTGAATAAGCCTTATTAGTAAGTTTAGAGAAATACTTTTTTTTAAACAACCAAAATTGAAACTCTCGAATACAATCCTTCCAATATTGAATTGTCCGCCAACTACCTTTCTGCACAGGGCTAATTAAATTTATCACACAGACGCTATGACCAGCATCCTCAAGCATTTTACATGTTGCATATGTCTGCATTACTGCACCATAACATTTTCCATAATGTATTGTAAGAAGATTTACTTTTGCCATTATCTTATAATCTCTATTTCCAATTTATCTGTTTTATAAACTTTCCTCATGAACTCTAAATACAAAGGAAACACAGCATCAGCCCCATCATCAATCCAACGAAAAATTATTGGGTTTTTCGAACTGATGTATGGTGCAATTATTCTATAACCAGAAAGTAAACATATTAGATTTTTTCTTTGGTTACATTGAGCTTCTTCTGTTTTTATAAATGGTTTAACTAACATTCCATTTATAAAAAGAGCTATTCTTAACCACAATGGCATATTCCCGTTTATAAAGCATCGGTTAACAGTACAACCAAGATTATTGGCATGTCCTTCCAAACGTATTTCCCGATCTTTATCATTAGCCTCTGCAATTTGTTGTAATTTATTAGCATCTCCAATTTCTGCTTTAAGAATAGCCGATATAATTGTTCCATCGACTTCATGTTTCTTAAATACAGACATACGAAAATTAAAATTAAAATCTTGTGGAAAGAATGTTCTAACAGAGCCATCCTTCATGATTACTTTTGCACTCACGAGTAACTGTGCAATACTATTATCACGACATGAGCTATTATTAACAATTGCTGCCCCAATTGTACCAGGAAGTCCTGTAAGATATTCAAATCCATTTATTCCATGTTTTATCATTTGTTTTGAGAGGCTAATAACTCCAACACCTGCTTCACAGTAAAGCATACCATTTTCAAGTGAATAATTTCTACATTTGGAAGTTGATACCACTACCGGAATGTTGCAGGAATTTAAAATATATAGATTTGAAGTGTGGCCTATCAGTTGAAATCTGATGCTTTGGGAATACAGGAACGACACGACTTTTTCTAATTCTTCTGCATTAACAGGGGTAATAAAAAGTTCTGCAATACCACCTCTATGAATCCATGTTCTTTCCTTAAGATTTACGTTAGTCTCATATGAGATAGTTAGTAAATTTAAGTAGTTTGTCAAATTTTCGTTTATCATACTCTCTTCCGCTTAATAAAACTTAAAGCCATTTCTTTTTCCGACTTATCAAGAACAAGAAAATAAGACGCCACTATTGAAGTAACAACACTGACACATCCAGTTACTATCAATCGCAAAAAGGATGCAGGAAGTAGTGTTGATATAAGATATGGTGGTATTGGAACCAAAATCGAAAAAAAAGCACATGGAAGTATTACTTTCATACAATATTCTGTTAAACTATACACATATACTCTTTTTAGAAGAACATTGCAGACATACTGATTTATAATAGTTATAAATAGACTCACCCAATAAACGGAAATAGGGTCAAAGCCATACTTCAAAAACAACCATGATACGGGTAATATGGCACATACTATAAAACTGGTTCCAATCTGATAGGACCTCATCTTACCAGTCGCATGCACTACTTGGGAAACTGGAGTATTTAGGCTGCTAATGACCATGTTGACAAGCACTAGTATCGTAAATTGGATGGTGTAGTCCGGAATATAATTTCCTAGCCACAAATAAAGTATATATTTAATTTCAATTATAACTGGTATGGACAACATTGCCAAAAGTATAAAAGAAACTTTAGACAAACTATAAAAAAGTTTTAAAACCCGACAATTATCTCCGGCAGCGTATGCTTGCACCAACTGAGGGCGAAATGCAATAACGATATTTGCTTGAAAACCTTGTAATGCACTCATAACCATTGCAGAAATTCCTCTTGCAGCATTCACGATAGGGCCAAAGAAAACATTTAGAAGCATGTTCAGTCCTTGTCCTTTTACCATATATGCAAAAGAGCCAAAAACATTCCATCCAGAAAAAGAAAGCATCGACTCAAATAATCGTCTTCTGATCTTAAAATCCGTTTTCAATTCATGAAACTGACGCTTCGCATATCCATAATATAAAAAGAAACATATAAAAGAAACCAGCAGGTTTAAGGCACCATAAAGTATTAGTTTATCGGTTGTTGCATATTTGACCGCATAAGCTATCCCTAGTTTTGCCAATACATCAAAAATACTCAAGTATGCATAATAATCCATGCGTTCATAGGCCATAATAGCTGCACTATATGGTATCTGTAGAACAAGAAGAACTAAAGAAAAGACTGAAAAATGAAAAACCCATAGCGCTGCGAAAAATCGTTCATCAGGTATGACCATCTGAGCATGGATGTACCATAAACCGAATGTCTCTAGTAGCAATAATAAAATAACAGACAATATTCCTTGAATTTGAAGAGCAGTATTATATACGTCGGTTATGCTATACTCATTCTTTTTTCCAAGCGAAAAATTGTAGAATCTCTGTACACCATTAGACATTGAGGTGTTGAGAAAAGCAAACATTGTAACGAAGCCGCTCACAACATTATTAATACCATAATCCTCAACACCAAGAGCCTGAAGAACCACTCTGGTTGTAAAGAGTGATACTACAAGTACTAGCCCCATTCTCAAATATAAATATAGGGTATTTTTAGCTATTCGCTTGTTATTTGTTGATATATATGACATTTATATGTTAGTGGTTAGATTCAAACTCGCTTCGTTTTCAATTAATTAAAGGGCTCACCAGCAAATATCCGTGTCTGATATGTACGCGTCCACTTTTCCGCAAGCTGATGCTTGCCGCTGATTTTCAGCGGTTTCCTTAAACTTATTTTTTCGATTATTTTGATTTTTTTGCTATGCGGGCAGATAACAAGGCAGGCAGCACGTCAGGTCGTCACCGTCCCTTGCCGTCCGCAGTCGCTCCAATAGGGATTTCTGGTAGTCCTCCACGTTACGCTTCATTATCTTGCAACTCTCGATCACCTAATACATGAACGCGTTGTGCCCAGCCGACCTCTCGCTTCCGATGTTCCCGGCGTTCTTCAGGTTCATCTTTATCCGACGCATCATCTGCTCGCCGAGGTTGTTCGAAAGCTCCACGTCGCCACACTCCAGAACCCTCTTCATCGCCGGCCATTCCCCTCTCGCATATTTAAGGGCCTTTTTCAGCAGTCCTCCGCAGCCCACGAAGTCCGACTTGCGGAACACCTCCATACGCTCCTCTATTCTCCTCATTATGTCCACTGTGCTCCCATCGCCTGAAGCCATTTCGGCACCCTTCGCCTTTTGGCTCTCCACGTCAACATAGTCCTTCTTTTCGGATTCACGGTTCTCTCCGCGGCCGGATGGGGCATCGTCATCCCTGCCTCGGCCGGCGTTACGCTCTGATTTACGCACGAAGTTCCTGCCGCTGAACACGTAGACGCTCTTCGCGGTGTTCGGATTAAGCCTCATCTCATCGCGGACGATACCGCTCAGGCCGGATATACCCTTGCGCAGGTCCACCTTCTCCCGATACAGGTAGATGGAATATTCACTTGACATCGTCACCATGGCGCCACTATCCAAGCATCTTCCTTACCATGCCGAACAGCTCGCTGATGTCGCCCTCGCACTGCGACAGCTCCATACCGCTCGTGAACCGGACACGCACATCGCGGATGCCGAGGGTCTTCTCCGGGCCGCCGCCGTCAACGACAAGCGGGATGAACCCGCCCGACAGCTGGTGCTCGTCGGCCTCCTTGAGGACGCTGTATTCCTTCTGACCCCTGCGTGATTATTGCATGAACTTCTCATAGTCATACCCCTCCTCCTCGCAGAACTTCTTCATCGAGCGGCCACAGCCGTTCTGGTTGTAGTGCTTGAGCGCGAACGCGTAGTTGATTGTTGGTTCTTCCTTCATCTTTGGCTCCGTTTTTTTGATTCGTGACAAAGATGAGCAGACTTATTCAGAACTCAATGCGGAAAAGTGGACGCGTACCTATCTTTCCTGCGGATGTTACGGACAAAGTACTCCATCACCATGTATGGAACGTTGTTCCTGTCGCAGTACGCCCGCATCGTCATCCCACGGGGCACCAACTCGATCTGGTACTCGACATAGAAACAATCCAAGTCTTCGCTGTTGTACATTGCGCTCGTTTTTTCCGGCTTAGGTAACGGGATTTTCTCCGGGTCCAAAATTTGACCACAAGCCACAAACATTTCTTCAATCAAGATATTGCCACGATTGGGGAGCTCGTTTAATATTAATGTCACTTAATTCAATCGGTGAATCATAAAGATTAGCATTATCAATAGCCAATGCATATGCAACAGACGAATTACCAAAATATGTTAAAAATTGTTCATGCGAAAGCCCTGATTGCAAGTACGTCTCTTGCCATAATTGTTCAGGAGACATTGATAATATTTTGGTTATTTTGAATTCGCCGACAATTCTTTTTATTGGAGCTGTCACATATACTAAAGCAATATCAACATTCGATGGCACACGCTTCCTATATTCGAAAAGTTTTTCACCAGAAAATATTAATTTAACGAACTCTGGCTTAATCGAAATCAACACGTTGCGCATATTCTGTCCCATTAATAATTTGTTTGTATTGTTCTTTCGTGATATATAACGGGATTTGGTGATGTATGTTCATCAGATTTACACCGCATTGTCTTATCTTGCTTTCGGTTATTATGTTTTCATTAAAAGAATAATTGTAAAGGAACTCAGCGACCACTAAGGTCTTATTTTTTTCCTGTCTTTGCCAGCAGTTTTTCAAACGTTCATTGTCTAGGATACTCCTTTTACGACAACGTAATACATATTGTTGTTCCGTTTTAATATTACGATAGACATTTTCCGCAACCCCTATTGCTATGATTCCTCGCTTTACTATTTCACTTGTCATTAAATAAAACAGAAAAACCGTTCCTTCTTGTATATGAGAATCATCACCATAAAGAGTGATGACTTTCTTTATTGAACATTTGTATGGCTCAATATCTTCTTTATTGCCATAGATATCCATAACAGGGAGCAAATCCTTTGAATACTCATGATGAATTGGTATTAAAAATGCAGAATTACAATACCTTACAAAAGGAAAATTCTGTCTCGCCAATAAATTATACGAAGGATGCATTTTCTTTACATAAACTTCCTCATCCTTATCTTTTAGTCCATAGTAATTAAAACCAAAATCAGACAAAAGATTCACAAGCCTCTGTTTTTGTTGACTATTATTGAATATAGTAACATAAATTTCATCTACATTCTTTCTTAAAGCACAAGAAAAAATAATATGCATGTATCGCTCTCCAATTTTCTGCCCAGTATAATCAACCTTAAACGATGATATCTTCAAACGTTTTGCTGGTGAAAAAACAGGAATTATATTTGAGTAATCTTCGTCATAATTTTCTATTTTTAATTTCAATATTGCTTTTACAGAGCCATTAGCATCCTTTGAGACATAAACCGTATCATTAGCTTTTTCTTGAAACCATTGGAAATAATAAGGAGAGTAATCTCTAATAAATGATTCGAAAAATTTGTCTTTAATTGAAAGCGACTTCATTTTTTCCTCTTTCAAGATAACTCCTTTTGTCGGATCAACGTCTCTATGCTCAATAGCACATTTTTCTATGAAATTTTCAATATTGTAAACTCGATTGTCAATATTGATCCGATGAGCCAATTCAAAAAGAGCTGAATTCTCAGTTATTATATAATCCACATCGCCATTATCTAGCCATGCCAGATTCGGAAGCAGCGTCAGTGATTTATCTCTTTGAAATTCTGAAGTTGCACGAGGCATGCTTCTTTTTAAGAAAATTATATTCTCTGTTTCTGGAGGAATTCCTTTTAACACACAAAAATCATTTAATATCATAAATTGATTTATGTCAGATAAATGTGTTAGAACCATTAGAGATGAAGTATCCATGTACCATGTAATCCTCAACCTTCTCAACCACATGAACAGAATATCCATGCCATCAACATAATCCTTTTGTAATAGTATAGATATCAACAAATCAGTAGCGATTAATACTTTCATAGTTTTCTTTTCAGTTTTAACCAATATAAAACAAAATTAGATTTAAATATGTAAATGAGTAAAAACAGAACTAATATAACTATCAGAATAGGACAAATCCAATCTACCCAGATTCCAAATTTGAATAATTCAATAATAGAAAACGATAACATAGAGCCTAACCAACTCAATAAAACCACGACTGTTAAATAAGCCAATAATCTTATTGAAGACACTTTGGGATAAATTGTACTGAAAAAGAGACTAAAATGAGAGAAACTCTTTTCTCTATCTTCCTTCCAATGATGAGCAATGTAATTAATACCTTCTATATTACATTGGGGTTCATAGCCCATCCATTGATCCTTCTCTAGCAATCTACTATCTTTTCGTATATCAATGCCATTATTAATAGTCTCATCGGTGTCCGCTATGTAGAAGAAGTGTATTTTACTAAACTTACACAACGCATAACCCTCATTATTCATTTTTTCATCAACTTTGCTAGGAATTTCCCTCTTCTCATTTAAGCGTATATCATACAAATCTGTACGAGAAAATGCGGCTTGCAATAAATCGTTTGAAAGAATCTTTGTATGCACAACCTCATTAACATCTTCAACATAAATTCTGAATCTAATGTAATATTTTTCGCCGGACTTGCTATTTTCTTTATTTGATGGTGCACCGTTAATGTTTATTTTTAAATAAGTTCCCTTTACCTCTGAGCCTTCTTTATAGTCTTCAAGAACAACGTTACTTGCTCCTAAATGATATATATAGAACATTTCATTCTTGGATTCATCAGTTGGAGAATCGTTTTTTTCAATTCTGCTAAAACAATGATTCGTCGAAGATTGACAAATCATATCTTCATTAAACACTGCATTAAGAAGATCTCGATTTCGAGACATTCCTTCACCTAAGTCCTTAACTGGTATAGTTCTAGATACCTTAAATGGAAGGAATAAGCAGAGCTTGGCAATTTCGCTATCAAATTTGACCCCAAAATCAAATACCAAATCAGACTTTACCCTAAGCACACCATTCTTTATTTTCCAAAGATTTATGTGCAATTCAAATGGGTTGCATCTTGTCTGCTTCGCCTGTTCATTGCCTCGAAGTTCTTCTGACGATGTCGAAGCATTATAATTGTTTGAATAATATAGAACAAAACTTTTCATACGTCTATATGTATCGTAAAGTACGCGTCCACATTTCCGCATACAATCTCTTTACCGCTGACTCTCAGCGGCTTTAGTCAATATTGTTGTTAGTGGTCAATTTTTGGACTCGGCTCAAAGTCAGAGACATAGCGTCCGCTCGACCCGTCGCCAGGCCAATAATTGTCCGTTTTTGGTATTTCTTGTTGATTATTTTTTTTACTTTTCTACGCTGGCGACAGCCTCAAGTGTCCAAGATGCTTCCTGCCGCCTGTCACCGCGTCCTCGAAGAGGTCTCCGCTGACTGGCGCACCTCGTATATCTGCCGCGCGGTATAGCCTCCGCCCTCAAGTATTTTCTAAACGAATTAGATATTGAGCAAATGTTCATGCTCTTTAATTTGCTCCTTATTATATTTACTTTTTATTATCTTAGCTGGCACTCCGCCTATTATACTATACGGAGGACAACTTTTGGTAACTACAGCCCCTGCAGCTATAATTGAGCTCTTACCAATAGTTACACCTTTGAGTATAGTTACATTTGAGCCAATCCATACATCTTCTTCGATTATTACATCCTGATCGTTTTCTGGTAGTTTATCATTACTCTTGACTTCATCTATCCATTTTCCTACAACATAGTGATGGTCACCAGTAATGATGGTAAGATTAGGGCCAGCGATAACATGTTTTTTGATAATTAATTTAGCTCGAGTAGTATAAATAGTAGAATTTGGACCTATACTAAATGGTTCCTCAGAAATTATGTTTGAAGCACCACGCACTATATATGGAGTTGAAATTATTCTATTCCCCCCCCCTAATAACTCATTCATATTGTGCAGTCTATATGAGTTATAGACACGAAAACATTTATCAAATATATACCCAAATATAGAAATAATAACATTCATTACATTATAAGTTTATTTGTCAGTGGTCAATTTTTGGACTATGCTCAAAGTCATAGACATAGCGTCCGCTCGACCCGTCGCCAGGCCAATAATTGTCCGTTTTTGGTATTTCTTGTTGATTATTTTTTTACTTTTTCTACGCTGGCGACAGCCTCAGGTGTCCAAGACGCTTCCTGCCGCCTGTCACCACGTCCTCGAAGAGGTCTTCGCTGCTGTACATTGCTCTCGTTTTTTCCGGATAAGGTAAGGGGCTTTTCTCCGGGTCCAAAATTTGACCACTAACCATTAAGTTCCATTGCTATTGTGTTAATATATTTAAAGATCCATGTAGTCAAAATAGCCGCGTCTGCTATCAGTAATTTAGGCCGAAAGACCAAAGGGGCAGCGTGTTGCCGTGGGCGAATTCAATGTCATCCTTTACGATATAGGAATCCGGAAGGTCCTCAATCTGTCTTTTTCCTTTATTCCGGCCACCGATCTCAAATGTGCGGTCACCGATGACGAAATCAGACTGACGTGAGGAAACCACATCATTCTCCACACGCATCTGGTTGTAGAAAAAAGTTTCCCTCATGTTCCCTATGTCAGTTTTCCCTCCGGACAAGACTGTCATCAGACTTGGGTTGTCAATATAGACCTTCTCCACTTTGCCCAGTCCCCTCATTCCTCCCGTATCGTCCCTAAGTTGACCTATCAGCTGAGCCTTCTCCAGCAACGCGAGATAGTCTGAGACGCTGTTTCGGCTGACTCCGATTTCAGACGCGAGGCTATCCGCATTAGGTTTATACGGAGCAAGTGTCGAGATAACAGCCAGCATCTTTTTTAGTTTTTTTGCTGTCGGTGCCTTTAGTTCGGCATACTGTGCGATGTCTGATTCTATCGTTTTTGTTATGACATTCTGCATCCTCATCGGGAAATCTCCCTCCAATGCAAATGGATAGTAGCCCTCTGCAAGGTAACGTCTGAAAAGAGGGAGAGGATGAAGCACACCGTCAATACGTGACTTGCCCGCGAGTATCTCGTCAAGTGAATACTTAGATGCGTTTATGTTGTGAAACAGTTCCAGATACTCTCTGAAGGACAAACCATACAGCGTATAAGGTAGTACCCTTCGACTGAGATCAGCGACACCGTCCATGATGTCCAGTATGGAAGATCCTGAGAAAATCACCCTCATGTCCGGATGAGTGTCATATATCTGCTTGAGTTCGCGGGACCAGTCAGAATACTTGTGAACTTCGTCTATGACGAGCAAATGGCCAGCATCCTTCGAGAACTCATCCGCAACCTCGACGAGAGAGTGAGTGCTGAAATATGTATGGTCAGCGGATATGTATAGAAACTTGCAATCCGAAGCCTGTTCCTTAAGATATTGCAGGATCATCGTGGATTTGCCGACTCCTCTTGCCCCTGTGATCGCTATAATACGGGAAGTCCAGTTCACACGTTCATAAAGATACCTGTGAAAACTGCTGGTCGTAAGTTCCAGCTGCAAACGCATGTATTCGTATAACGCCTCGTCAACCATACTCAATTAATTTTGTATATCTATGCAATACTATTGCAAAGATAGCAATTGCACTCAAAATGTATTTGCCTGAAAAAGGTTGACTCACAAAAAGAGTCAATCATTATGACACCACACACAGAATTTC
>ENA-OUQH01002237-OUQH01002237.1-human-gut-metagenome-genome-assembly--contig:-NODE-2237-length-12217-cov-3.691251_pt1 | contig 12217 bp, 8 predicted proteins | sample MGYA00237948_ERZ548828 | MGnify/ENA primary metagenome ERZ548828 (study PRJEB26490, sample SAMN05194711) | human gut metagenome | biome: terrestrial biome; feature: human-associated habitat; material...
CTGTTTTAAATTTATTGAGAAATAATATTATCATTTCAAGCTGGTATGTTCCGGCCATATTGAGTCTCTGTCTTGCATCTTGAATCCCTTGATTTTTGTCAATAGCCCACTATTGGCTGCATATCTCGGACTCCAATCTGCTTCAACATAGGTCTCAATCTGTATCGGAATAAATTAAAACAGCTTCTAAGATTTTTGTCGAGACGCATACCATATTCCATAAAAAACAGAGAGAACAAAGGTTACATTCGGCACTACCGTTTCTTCCCTATCGTATTGCGAATCCCCGTAAAGCATGGGACACGGCAAGGGAGAAGTGTAAAATATATCCTTACACCCCAAAAGGAGAATAATCCTTTAAGCGCCTCTCCTATACCTGCGGCATTGCGGGGTATTCACACACTCCTCCACTGCCGTGTCCCGTAGCCTTACGGGGTGTTTTGCACAGCAAAATATAGGGGAGGTGGCACGCAGTGACGGAGGGGTTAATACATACAATCAAAATTTTATCCTATCTTTCCAACCCCTCTCCTCAGAAACTACTGTTCCTTTGGTCTCTCCCCTATTGTCCGCAACAGGGGAGAAAGTTGAATAGTTCCCGCTCACTACAAAAACACCAAACCATAAAGAAAAAAGTTCACCCTCTCCTCCGCCGTACCCCATAACATTACGGGACACGGCAGAGGAGAGGGTGAAATGCAATCCCATCGCATTCGCTAAAATTTAGGTCTATCCCCTCGAATTTTTTACTGAACCGAAAAAACCTCTATGTCCATAGAGGAAAGGAGTTCAAGAAAATAAAAAAACGGAGTTCGCTTATGGTGAACTCCGTTTCATACATCTTATTTAGATTCAATCTTATTTCGCACGTTCGATATAAGAACCGTCGCGAGTATCTACAACAATCATCTCTCCCGTTTCTATAAAAAGAGGAACACGCACCGTAGCCCCGGTTTCCACCGTAGCCGGTTTAGTCGTATTGGTCGCTGTATCGCCCTTCAAACCGGGTTCGGTATAGGTAACTTCCAGCTGCACCTTTACGGGAAGCTCGGCAAACAAAACAGTTTCGGTAGAAGCATCGGAAACGACTTCGACAACCATGCCTTCTTTCAAAAAGTCTACCCCCGTAATCAAGTCCTTATTGATGATAAGATCGTCCCACGTTTCTTGATTCAAAAAATGATAATGTTCTCCTTCATTATAAGAGAATTGATACGGACGACGTTCTACACGAACATCTTCCAGTTTTTCGCCTATATTGAAACGGCGTTCGAGCACTCGACCCGATACCACATCTTTCAATTTGGTACGCATAATCGTATTGCCCTTACCCGGTTTTACATGTAAAAATTCTACACAGAAATAGAGTTTTCCGTCCAAACGAATACAAGTTCCGTTTTTAATGTCTTGCGAGTTAATCATACTTGTCTTTATTACTTTATTTTGGATTTATATTATTCTTTGTTTCTGACGATTCCAAATGCAAAAGTAAATTAAATCGGTAAAATCTCAAAAAGAAAACCCCAAAAATAGATTATCTCTTGGTTTATTAAAAAAAAGTATCTATTTTTGCAGTCTGAAAAAAGAATAATAACGATAAAATATAACGGCAATGAAAAGAACATTTCAACCTTCAAACAGAAAGAGAATAAACAAACACGGATTCCGCCTGAGAATGTCGACTGCCAATGGTCGTCGTGTATTAGCCAGCCGTCGCGCCAAAGGTCGTGCTAAATTGACGGTATCGGACGAAAGACATCCTTTCTAAAATTTTTTATTCGACATAATAAAGAAAGCCGTATCGATTGATACGGCTTTCTTTGCATCTATACTTATGCAATTCTACACTTCCTTAGAACAGAATATTCGCCGTCGCTCCCCATGTGAGAGAATGAATCGTACGATTTTTCGACGAAATATCCATGATACCCAGTTCGGTAGAGGGAGACAAGCCCAACGAAGTCGAGGTAGACGAGTAGTCGCAAAACAGCCTTGCCCCGAAATTGCGCTTCAACACATAACCAACCGACACACCTGCACTCCAAGCAAACCCGTTATTTCCCAATTTTATCTCGTCACGACCGATCGAGCGATCCAATATATAACTATATCCAGCCAACGCCTTACAACCCAAGCTCCAACGTCTTGTAAAAGGATATGAAAAATAAGCCCCAGCCATAACCCGGCTCTCATCTATCGCCTCTAACGAGACATCGGGACGATTATTCAGCGATACGGGGATATTGGACACCGTCGCCAATCCGCCGCAACCTATGTATTTATTGAAAAAATAAGCTCCTTCGACACCCATACGGCTACCTATATTCGTGTTTATTCGAAGTCCGTTACCTAAATCTATACTTCCCAACCCGGATACAAAGCCCATATAAAGCCCCACAAACGAGGGATTTTCCAACAAAGGATAATACCGGGGAGATTCGAAATTAAGACCTTTATCCTTAAAAATCAAATCGGCCAAATAATAGCCTAATTCTGTCGAAAGAATACCTATACCGGCTCCCGCCAACACATCGGACAACCAATGCCTATTATTCAATATCCGACTAATTCCCGTAGCCGTTGCGACTGTAAAAGCCGAAATGCTATACCACGGACTACGATCGCCATACTCCTTATGCATCATCATGGCCGCCATAAACGCAGTAGCCGTATGTCCCGAGGGAAAGGATTTATAATTGCTTTTATCTGGTCGACGCACATGAGCCGTATATTTAATGGTATTGACAACCGAAGCCATTATAGCCACGGAAAAAGCATCGGAGACCAACATACGTCCCCACGAACTGCGACTTTCCACACCGAATCCTTTCAATCCTAACATAACTACGGCCGGAGCATATTGCAGATAATCGTCATATCCGTAATGAAAATTCGGAACAAAATCTTCTCTAAGTTGACGAAAATGCTCGCTGCCATGTTTCACCGACAAACCGGCAATAACCAACGGAACTCCCACGTAGGTCATCTGGAACCACTTCGCATCAGTAATTTTATCGGCTTTCCTCTGAAACGGTTGTTCGTAAACGAGCGGTCTTAAATCGACAATCGTATCGTTAACCTCTGATTTAGGAGCGACTGCTCCTACTTTAAATACCGAAGAAGACAGCAACCCGGTCACCAACAATCCTGTAATGAATCTCATCTTATCGAGCGATTAGAATAATATAATAAAAACGGAACAAATTTCTATTATTTATCCCGTTTATCCAAAATAAATTAAATATTTTAAACCCGTTCTAATTTTCCAAGAGACACATACCAAATAAATCCCGACACTCGGTCATATCCCATCTTTTCAATCAAGGAAGTATAAGTATTTACTTGTCTTTTGTATGAGGCACGTTCCACATTCCCGAATTTATAATCGACAACGATAACCTCATTGTCCGTTTCGACAACCCGGTCGGGGCGATAAAACGAACCATCGGGCTGTAAAATTTCCCTTTCCGTCCACACGTTCACCCCCGGCGAAAACCACGAACTCACTCGTTCGTCGGCAAGCCAACGATTTATATCCTCACGAATCGATTTCGACTCCGACTCGGAAAGCTCTCCCGAACGGACGAACGCAGCAATCGTATCGTCGATGCGATCGAGGGTTTCGATCTGGCTCAAAATGCGATGCATGAGCGTACCGTATGTACGATCCTTCCCCTCACCGAAAACGCCCTTCCCTTGTAATCGCAAGTGCAACCGATTTCCCGGTTCGATAGAGCGATATATACCGGCAGGAAAAGACGGTACGACAGAAACGTTTTTCTTTTTTTTCTCGGCTCGCCAATCGATTCCAGCCTCATAATGAAGGTCTCCGCCGTCGTTCCCCTCCGGGAACAACACTTCACCCAGCATTGCCGAGATACTGCCGAAACGCCCTTTGTCGCTTTTATTTTTAACAGCCGGAGCAAAAATATGCAATTCTTCTTCCGCCCGGGTAAAAGCAACATAAGCGATATTCAGATTATCGATACAAGCATACATCTTTTCATCGAAATACTCGGTTGCGTAGTAGGTCTGGGCCAAACTGCTACCATATCGTAACGGTAGCACCGGAATACGAGAAAAAGGCTCTTCATGAGTATGACACCAGACAAAATTGGTTTGATTGGACTGATGATCCAAACTCCAATTACAAAAAGGAATGATTACAACTTTAAATTCAAGGCCTTTGGATTTATGTATAGTCATTACCCGCATGGCATCTTGCTCCTGCGGAGTCGTCACCGACAACTTATCCTCATTATCGTCCCACCACGACAAGAACGAACCCAAGTCGGCCGTATGTGTCCGACAATAATCCAAGACATAATCTTGAAAAGCCTGTATATATACCCGTTCACCTTCGTCAGCCCCCTCATCTGAAAAATAAGAAACAATCCGCTCGCACATCTCGAACAAAGGCTCTTTGCGAATACTCTCGACAAAGGAGAAAAAATCATTATCGAGATGCCTCCCGATGTTCTCTCTATCTTCGAAATAGGAAAAAATAACCGCATCATCAGATGCCTTGAATTTTCGGCTATTATATTCATAGACAGCCAACAGTCGGTTCAATTCGATCGAAGGATCTTGAATATATCTCAAAATTCCTATCAACAAATTGATTATAGGAGAGTTTCTTATCAACAACGACTCACTCGATATAACATCGTAGCGATAACGCCCATCGGTATTCTCGGAATTCAGACGCAACAACAAATCGACAAGCATGGTCCCTTCTCTGGCAGTTCTCGTCAAAAACGTTATGTCGCCGGGGGTGTACCCCCTATCCTGTAAATCCCTCAACAAATCGGGAATACGAGCTAAGGACTCGTTATAAAAATCCTCCTTTTTATCCGATTCCCACATCGTTACAGAAACATGACCGCTGCGCAAAAGATTCGAATCGGCGACTCTCTGCCCGATATCGGCATAAGCCTTTTCTATCTTGACATCGAAGCTCCCTTCGACCAAAGCAGACTCCTCGATCTCTCGCTCTAACTTCTGCTGTAACAAACGAGCAGCCTCGCCAAAGATTCTATTATTAAACTCTACTATACAGGCACAACTGCGATAGTTCATATTCATAGACCTTTCGCTATACTGCGACGGTCTGAACAACGACTGAACGCCTTCATTCAACAAAGACCAATCGGAGTTACGCCACCGATAAATGCTCTGTTTCACATCACCCACGATCAAATCGGTGTGGTCATGGCTCAAACTCTCTCCTATGAGAGGTGCGAAGTTTTGCCATTGCAGTTTGGAGGTGTCTTGAAACTCGTCGATCATAAAATGGTTGACCCTCGTCCCTATTTTTTCATAAATGAACGGGGCATCGTTCTCGTTGATAACCGCATTGAGTATACCGGCCGTATCGGACAGGAGAAGTACATTATGTTCCTTTTCGTACTCCTCGATACGGCGGTCTATATCGACCAATATCCCCAAAGCATAAATATACTTCGAACTTTGTACCGCTGTGTTGTAACGCACGTAGGGTTCTCCGAAACAATCTACCATTTCCTGCAACACCGGATTAAGTTCCTCATAGAGACTATCTATACAAGCCGGTATTTCTTTTTTCAAAAACCAACCGTCCCGATTGCCCACATTTGCCCGAAAAGTCTGTGTCGGAGGCTCCACTTTTCCATCGACAATTTTTTTAAGATACTGAATCCAAGAACGCCCCTTCCCCTTAAAATCATCGGGCGACAATCCATAACGTTCGAGTACAGCCATAGCTGCCTCTCCCAATTTCCGTAAAAGGGCCTCGAACTCGACACGGATACGACGCATCTCTTTCAGATAATCGTCAAGAACCGACTTATCCTTGATTTGCGAAAGTATCTCGTTACGAAACAATTTATAAGTTTCTTTCGATAGCTCCCCGGCCAGTTCTCTCAAATCGTCTTTCCGTTCGGATCGATTTCCCAAGCTCCACCAGTTCCCCGACTCTATACGCTCCTCGGCATAATGTATCAACCAGTTGAGAAGACCTTTTTGGTCGACGTCGGACAATTCGGAATACATGCGGTCTATGGCAGAAGCCGTAACGAAATCGTTATCCATCTCTATCTCAAAACTGCCCTGCAATCCAATTTCGCGGGTAAAATTCCGAAGCACTTGTTGAAAAAAACGGTCGATCGTGCTAATATTGAAATAAGAAAAATCGTGTAACAAAACATACAGCGTCTCCGAAGCTATACCCCGAATCTGTTCAACCGTACAACCGAACAGTTGCATCAAGCCATCGACATAAGGCGACTTCTCCGTATCGTGCGCCAATATATCGAGCTGGAAAACGATACGATGCTTCATCTCTTCGGTCGCCTTATTAGTAAATGTAACCGCTAAAATACGTCGATGCTGTGCATCGCTCTTCCGATATAACCGGTAACGCCCCTGTTCGTCCCTATATCCCAACAGCAATTTAATATACTCCAATGTCAGGGTATAAGTCTTGCCCGAACCAGCCGATGCTTTATATATATGTAACATAAAATCAGATAATGCGAGCTCGATACCCTTCCGACAATAAAATTTCCAATACTTTTTGACGGAAATCTCCCTGAATCAATATATCGCCTTCTTTATCAGACCCTCCTACCCCGCACTTGGTTTTCAACTTTTTCGCCAAAGCCTTCAAATCCTCGGCAGTACCGACAAATCCGGTCACGAGCGTAACCGATTTTCCGTTTCTGTTGCGTTTATCCAACGATATGCGCAACTGTTGTTTCCCCGGTTCCAAAGTTTCGGGTTCATCTTCCTCGCCATTATCGAATTTGAAATCGGGATTCGTAGAATAAACTATATTCAATCTGTCTTTCCTATCATTATTTTTTTTCATTTCGGTAATTTTATCTCTTCTATTAATTTAGGATATAAAAGGCAATCTCGCATAGTTAAATTCAAAAACCGTTTTCATTTGCCTCTACTCCCGCCTTTCGCTATATTTGTAGAATATAGGATGCGTTTCGGCATAGCCAACCCCGAAATACAATTTCCGTTTGTCTCTGCTCTCACCTTTCGCTATATTTGTCCTCAAAAATAATAAAGATAGCGATACGAAACAACCCGCATCGCTTTTTATTCAGCAATAAACCGAGCGATTTCCCGTTATATAAAATACGATGAAAGATATTACGAGACATCACGATATATTCTTTGCAAACCGTTTGTCCTTATTGCGTATATGGCTGTGCATAAGCACGCTCTTTTTTACCATAGAGACATCGTTTGCACTCAACCCCAGCCGTTATGCGACCCAATCGCAACTCGCCGACGGATATTGGGTAAAAGTGGCTGTTTACGAATCCGGTATTCACCAAATCACCTATCGGGAACTCCGTAGATGGGGATTTTCCGATCCTTCGGCCGTGACCGTTTTCGGATACGGAGGCGCCATGCTACCCGAAACATTTTCTGAGAACGATATAGACGACCTGAATCAGTTACCCGTCATACGCACCGACAGTAAAATATTGTTCTACGCACAAGGCCCCACTTCATGGTCGTATAACGAAAAAACCAAAGAATACGACCATGAACAAAACACATATTCTACCGCAGGATATTATTTCCTGACCGACAGTAAAAATCAATCGGCGACCATCGCCGAACGGGAAGGGGGACAAACGACCGGATTACAGGACATAACTTCATTCGACGAACACGCCGTGTACGAACAGGAATTATATTCTCCCGGTTCGACAGGACGATTATTTTTAGGCGACGATTTCCGTTATACGACATCTAAGAGTTTTACATTCGAACTTCCCGGTGTAGACAATTCCTCTCCTGTAAAATTAAGAACTTCTTTCGGAGCGAAAATATTAGGTGGAACTGCCACACTTGTCTTTACCCGCAATGGACAAACTCTTCCATCGAGCAACACCGACAATATAGGAGCAGGATCGAGCAGTTCTTATGACTTCGTAAGAATGACCTCGACGCTCAAAGAAATCGACCTCGACAGCGAGGAACTGGCTTTTACGCTCCTTTTCCGACAAAACGGAGGTTCTCTCTCTATGGCCCGTCTCAATTATTTTCGGTTCAACTACAAAAGAAAATTGCAATTATACAACGGAAGTATCCAATTCCGGCTGGGTCAGCTCCCTGCGAACAGTTGCTATAACCTGCAAGGTTACTCGACGACGACTCATATCTGGGATATATCGGATCCTCTGAATCCCGTTTCTATCAAACCCAACGTCAACAACGGTAATGCACGTTTCGTGCCGACGAAAGGAAATGAAGAATACATTGCATTCAACGAACAAGCTACCGTTGCCTCGGTAGAGTTTATTGAAAAAGTGCCTAACCAAAATTTACACGGTTTGACAACCCCCGACATGGTTATCCTCACGCCCAAAGAATATATCTCCTACGCCCAAAGCATCGCTCGATTGCATAATGAGAACGACGGTATGGAGGTAGCTGTCATCGACCATGAAACCGTATTCAACGAATTCTCCTCGGGAACACCCGATGCGACAGCCTATCGACGACTGATGAAAATGTTTTTCGATCGAAAAGGCGGCCTCGACGGAGAGCCTTTATACCTGTTGCTTTTTGGAAAAGGATTATACGATAACCGAAAAATAGGAGAAACCGGTAAATATGTGAAATACCCCACACTCCTCACATACCAGCACGGCAGCGGAACAGACGAACGTCAATCCTATACGACAGACGATTACTTCGGATTCCTCGACGACGATTCCGGGAATAGAATAGCGTCGGATAAACTCCGTGTCAATATAGGCCGTTTGCCCATAAAAAGCGAACAAGAAGCCAAAGATGTGGTATCCAAATTATACAATTATATAGAGAATAACGATAAGGGCTCTTGGAAAAATCAGGTTCTTGTCGTCGCCGACGATGAAAATTATGCCATTCACATGGAACAGGCCGAAGAGATTTGCAGCATTATGGAGAATAGCGATGCCCACTGTTTCATCAACAAAGTCTACACGGATGCTTACACGGCAGAAATAGGCTCCACGGGACGAACATACCCTTCGGCCAAGAAAAAATTATTACAAATTTTAGATGACGGCGTTCTCGTAGTAGATTATATAGGTCACGGCAGTACCGTGGCATGGACACATGAAGATTTGTTGAATATAGGCGACATTCAATCCATGTATTTAAAAAGATTGCCACTGTTTATCACAGCGACTTGTGACTTCGGACGTTACGATCACGAAGAAACATCGGGTGGAGAAATCCTTTGCCTGAATCCGAACGGAGGAGGTATAGCCCTCATCACCACGACCCGAGTCGTTTATATCAGCGACAATCACTATCTCAATAGTGGTGTCGCGCAACAAATATTCAAAAAAAATGAAAATCACGAGTATCCACGACTCGGCGACATATTGCGTGAAGCGAAATGCAACATTGCACAAACAGACAGCAACAAATTGAACTACACCCTATTGGGAGATCCGGCTCTAAAATTATTATACCCCGATTACCAAATTAAGGTAACCGAAATAAACGGGCATGACATCACTCAAACCACACCGACCATACAAGCGAGAGATTCCGTTTCTATAAAGGGAGAAATATATACCCCCGGCGGAGAAAAAGCGACCGATTATAACGGTATCATCTGTCCGACAGTCTATGATTCCGAAGTAACCGTAGTAACCCACGGTTATGGAGAGGAAGGCAAAGCCATAGAATTTAAAGAAAGGAGTAACCGCCTTTATGTGGGAAAAGACTCTATCGTCAACGGAATTTTTGAAATTTCATTCAAAGTCCCGAGAGAAATCAACTTTGCCGATGACAAGGGATTGATAAATCTATATTGCTATAACGATGAAGGTCAAGAGGGAAACGGCAATGAATCCAACTTTATCGTAGGAGGATTTAACGACGACTCGAACGAAGATTTTGAAGGTCCGCAGATATATTCTGCCTACCTCAACTCCGAAGAGTTCAAATACGGTGATACGGTCAACGAATCGCCTCTGTTTATGGCCGAGGTGTATGATGAATCGGGAATAAACATATCCGATGCCGGTATCGGGCATCAGATGACTATTACCTTAGACGATAAAACCGTATATACCGACGTATCTTCTTACTTCCAACCGGCATTGGGCGAATTCGGCAGAGGGTTTATCGCATACCCTTTGAGCGGACTGAGCGAAGGGGAACACTCTTTACGATTAAAAGTGTGGGACACCGAAAACAATTCGTCGGAAACCGAAATAGGCTTTACGGTAAAGGCCGGATTAAAACCTGTTATTTATGACTTGTATGCCGATCGTAACCCGGCCAGCACTTCGACAAATTTCTATTTGAGACACAACAGACCGGATGCCGTGATAAACGTAACCATATCGGTATATAATCTGATGGGGGTAGAAGTATGGCGTTATACGGGGAAAGGTCTCTCCGACATGTACAAGTCCTACCCGATTACATGGGATTTGACCGACGGTAGCGGAACTCGCGTTCCCGGTGGTATCTACTTGTACAAAGCGATTATATCGACCGACAACGAACACGAAACCACTCGTTCAAAAAAACTCTGTGTGACCGGCAGAGAATAGCCTGTTTCTTCGACAAGGATATACATCGCCGATTCCTTTTAAGGGATCGAGTAAAAAATATTTGAACCAAATTTCAGTATTTTGTTATATCTTTGTATATCAAACAGTCAAAAAGATGTATAATTCGGAATCGAAATCTACAATTAAATTACCGGAGCCTTCGCTTCGCAGGCTTCCGTGGTATTTGGCTTATATAAAATTGCTACAAACAAAAGGAGAAGAATATGTTTCTTCCACACAAATAGCAAAGGAAATAGGCGTAGATTCGTCGAAAATAGCCAAAGACCTCTCTTTTATCAATATTTCGGGGAAAACACGTGTCGGTTATGAAATAAATTCGTTAGTCGCTGTACTGGAAGAATTTCTCGGATTCACGTCTATGCACAAAGCATTCATTTTCGGAGTCGGAAGTTTAGGGGCCGCACTCATGCAAGATTCGGGATTGTCGCAATACGGTCTCGAAGTCGTTGCCGGGTTCGATGTCAAACCCGAGTTGGCAGGAACCTTCATTAATCATATTCCGGTATATCCCCTGTCTCAATTCGCTCAAAAGCAAAAAGAGTTGGGTGTACAAATAGGAATCTTGACCGTCCCGATAGACAAGGCTCAAAGTGCGACAGAAGAGATGATAGCCGGAGGTATCAAAGCGATTTGGAACTTTACCCCTTACCGGATTCGAGTTCCCAAACATATAGTTATTCAAAATACATCTATTTATGCTCATTTAGCCGTTATGTTCAATCGGTTAAATAATATCAAGTAAATCTCATGAAAATAATTGCCGTCGGTTGGAATTATAGAGGACACAATGCAGAGATGAACCAAAAAGAAACTCCTCAAAATCCCATCATTTTTTTTAAACCCGAAACGGCTTTACTAAAAGACGGGAAGCCATTTTTTTTACCTCAATTCTCCGACCGTATCGAATACGAAACCGAATTGGTTTTCCACATTTCCCGATTAGGGAAAAACATAGCCAGTAAATTTGCACATCGATACTACGACTCTGTAACGGTAGGTATCGATTTCACGGCCAGAGACAAGCAAGCCGAAGCAAGGGCGAACGGAAATCCGTGGGACATTGCAAAAGGATTCGACAACTCGGCTCCCATCGGAAAATTCATTCCATTACCCGAACAAACACCCAAAGCCGACAATATAAATTTCTCTTTGTTTATAAACGGAGTAAAAGTACAACAAGGCAATAGTCAAGATATGATTTTCCACATCGATGAACTCATCGCTTATATCAGCCAATTCTATACCTTGAAGATAGGAGACCTCATCTTTACCGGGACACCGGCAGGAGTAGGACTCGTAAAAATAGGAGACCATCTCGAAGGATATTTGGAAGAAACAAAAGTACTCGATTTTTTTGTTAAATAGCCATTAGTTTATACCAATGCCTCATACGATTAAGCGAACACAAAAACAACGAATATTATCCATTATAGCTTGTTTTTATATTTTACTCCAACCTACATACGGAAGAGATCGACAAGACTATGCGGAAAACTCCATATTAGCGGAAGGCAATTGGGTAAAGATATCGACAACCGATGCAGGAATTTACCAAATAACAGAAGACTCTTTGAGGGCTTGGGGTTTTACAGACCCTTCGAAAATAAAACTGTTCGGATATGGAGGAACCG
>ENA-OUQH01002239-OUQH01002239.1-human-gut-metagenome-genome-assembly--contig:-NODE-2239-length-12208-cov-5.023698_pt1 | contig 12208 bp, 10 predicted proteins | sample MGYA00237948_ERZ548828 | MGnify/ENA primary metagenome ERZ548828 (study PRJEB26490, sample SAMN05194711) | human gut metagenome | biome: terrestrial biome; feature: human-associated habitat; material...
GATAGCAATCTGTACTTCCGGTGATCCTGTATCTCCTGCTGTTCTACCATACTGTGCTACGATCTGTTCTTTCTGCTCTTTAGAAATCATGTTTGTTTCCTCCTATATACTCTTAATTAAAACGCCTGATATTAAGTAACGGTTGGAGTTTCCAGTTACCGAACACCGGCTTCAACGTTGCTTAGTATATCATATGAAATTCCTCGTGTAAAGAGAAATTTATACAATTCCGAAATATTCCATTCCTTTTGCAATATCCTTATCGATCTGTCTTTTCAGTGCATCAATCCCGTCAAATTTCTGCTCCGGTCTCCGGAATTTTTTAAGATTAATCCGTACTTTTTCTCCGTATGCATTTCCGGAATATCCGAAAAGAAATGCCTCGATCAACAGCTTCTTTTCTTCTGTCACGGTCGGTTTGATACCAACATTGGCAATTCCCGGATAAGTCTTTCCTTCGATATCTATCTTACAGAAATAGACTCCGTGCGCCGGCACGATCTTTCCTTCCGGCCATGCTACATTCAGCGTCGGGAATCCAAGCGTACGGCCAAGCTGTCTGCCATGTTCAACCGTTCCTTCTACTTCAAACGGATAACCAAGCAGAGTTTCTGCCAGCCCTACATCGCCCTCTTTTACTACTTCTTTTACATAAGTACTGCTGATAATCCGGTCGTGATAACGTTCTTTTTCTATAACGATCAGTTCATAATCATACTGGTCTGCATATTCCGCCAGCATATGCACATCCCCGCGTTTCTCACATCCGAATGTAAAATCTGTCCCTACCACGATATATTTCGCACGAAACAGATCATGGATGATCTCCTGTATAAAATCTTCCGCACTCTTCTGACGAAAAGATTCGGTAAACGGGCATTCGATCAGGTAATCGACCTCATCTTTTACCCTTTCCTGCCGTTCCTCTCCGACCATCAGAAGTTCCGGGGCAATCCCTTTTTCCTTCCATAACGGTCTCATGTCAAACGAACATACGATACTGTTTATATTCTCCTGTTTTCCTAATTCACGGACCTTTGTCACAAGCATCTGATGGCCTCTGTGTAATCCATCGAACTTTCCAAAAGTCACGGCTGCCCTTCCGTTTCCGTTATATTCCGCAAGCTCTCTGATATACTGCATAGTCTTTTCTTCCTCGTTTACTCGTTAAAAAACATCTTGACGATGTGGTATTTTTTTTCTTTCCACTGGTAAATGGCGATGAATTTACCTGATTCATCATACAGACGCACCTGAGTTTCTTCGTCTTGTCCGCATGCCTCTTTTAACATTTTAAGATCCAGAGGATTCCCATTCTTAGCAAATGCCTTCCAATCATCTTTCACCGTGATCTTCGGATAAGACGGAAACATCGCATCGATCGGTACCAGAAGCTCTGCAAGCTTTCCTTCCTGCTTCAAGGTTTCGATTTCATCCAGCGTTTTCGCATCTTCAATCCGGAACGTTGACACCCTTGTACGGATCAGTGATTCCATGCAGCCTCCGCATCCGAGTTTCTCACCTATATCATGACAAAGCGTACGGATGTAGGTCCCTTTCGAACACGATACTTCCATACGGACTTTCGGAAGATCAATCTCAAGAATCTGAATATCCAGGATCTTAACCGGACGTGCTTTTCTCTCTATGACCTTTCCTTCTCTGGCAAGCTCATATAATTTCTTTCCATTTACCTTAAGAGCCGAATACATTGGGGGAATCTGTTCATAATCTCCGATAAATCCTTCAATAGCTTCTCTGACTTTTTCTTCGGTCAGTGCCTCTGTTGACTTTTCTTCCAGAACTTCACCTGTAATATCCTGTGTATCCGTTGTCTTGCCAAGAAGCAACACTGCTTCATATGTCTTGTTCTTGTCAGTCAAAAGATCACAAAGCTTGGTTGCTTTTCCAAGACACACCGGAAGGACACCTGTCGCATCCGGATCAAGTGTCCCTGTATGTCCGATCTTCTTTTGTCCGACGATCCCGCGAAGTTTCGCCACCACATCATGGGATGTAAATCCCTTTTCTTTATACACATTGATAATTCCGTGTATCATAGTTTACTGCTCCTGTGTCTTTTCCAGTTTTTCCATCTGTGCCTCAATCTGCTTGGACAAATTATTCAGCACATCAAACGGTGTTCCCGCCATTGTAAATCCGGATGCCTTCTTATGACCGCCGCCGCCAAAATACTGTGCGATCTTGCTGACATCGATTTTCTCTTTGGAACGGAGGCTTACTTTGAATTCATTCTGTTTCAACTCATACATGAATACAGCAACCTCTACTCCTTCTGTCACGCGAAGCTGGCTTACAATTCCTTCCAGATCTTTTGGTCCCACACCGTAAAAATCCATCACATCTTTCCGAATATAGGACGCGATACCTGTTCCATTTAAAAACAGGATACTTTCCATCAATGCACGCCCCATTACAAGATTCTGTGCGTAGGATTTCGCATAAAATGTCTCTTCTATGATCTTTGGTCCGTCAATGCCTTTTTCCAGAAGATTTGCGGCCACCCGGAATGTCTCCGGTCCGGCGCAGGAATACTGGAATACGCCTGTATCATGCACAAGTCCAAGGTACAGTGCTTCCGCCACATTTTGGGAAATCTTTTCTTCATCCAGAAGTCCGTATACCAGTTCTGATGTCGAACTTGCTTCCGGAACGATATGATTTACATCTGCAAAGCCGATGTTACTGATATGGTGATCCACACAGAACGTATGCTTTGCTTTATTAAATAACGTTTTAGAATACTCCAGTCTGTCTGTATCCCCGCAGTCCAGGGAAATGAAGAGATCATATACTTTCTCTTCATCATCCACAGACTCCAGGATTGTCTCTGTCCCTTTTAAGAAATGAAACGATTCCGGGATATCTTTCAGATAAATATCCACGGTTTTATCACTGTAGTTTTCACGGATATACTGTCCGAGTCCCACACAGGAACCCACACAGTCTCCATCCGGACGCACATGTCCGCCGATCGCGATCGTGGACACGTTCTCCAATACTTTATTCAGCATCTTCCTCAACACCTTCCGTTTTCAGATCTTTGGTTACTTCATCAATCTTCTTTGACATATTCACACCATACTCAATGGACTGATCCAGTACAAACTTGATCTCAGGTGTATTACGCAGATTCAGTGTTCTGGCCAGTTCACGACGGATATAGCCTTCTGCACTCTGCAGCCCCTTAATTGTCTGCTCCTGCTCATAAGCATCTCCAAGTACACTGATATATGCCTTACACGTCTTAAGATCCGGTGCAACTTCTGCAGCCACGACCGAAGTCCAAGGTGCAACACGCGGGTCTTTTAATCCCCCGCGGATGATGTTCGATAACTCATGCTGCACTTCTGTATTTACTCTTGTATTCTTAATGCTTCTTTTTCTCATTTATATCAACTCCTAGCGTGGAATCTCTACCATCTTGAATGCCTCTACGAGGTCTCCTTCTTTGATGTCATTGAAGTTTGCAAATACGAATCCACATTCGTAACCTGCTTTTACTTCTTTTACATCATCTTTGAATCTCTTCAGAGATGCCAGAGGTCCTTCAAATATTACAATACCGTCACGTGTCAGGCGGACAGAACAGTCTCTTTCAAATACACCATCCAGAACATAAGATCCTGCAATTGTTCCGACTCCGGAAGCCTTGAATGTCTGACGTACTTCTGCGTGTCCGAGTACTTTCTCCTCAAATACAGGATCCAGCATACCCTTCATAGCTGCTTCTACATCTTCGATTGCATTGTAGATGACACGGTACAGACGGATATCTACACCTTCACGGTCTGCTGTTTCTTTTGCTGTTGCATCCGGACGAACGTTGAATCCGATGATGATCGCATTTGATGCAGAAGCCAGACTTACGTCAGATTCATTGATTGCACCAACGCCGCCGTGAATGATCTTAACGACTACTTCATCATTAGACAGCTTCAGTAAGCTCTGTTTGATTGCTTCTACAGATCCCTGTACATCTGCCTTTACTACGATACCAAGTTCTTTTAAGTTGCCTTCCTGAATCTGTGTAAACAGGTCATCCAGAGAAAGTTTAGATTTTGTCTCTTCCAGAAGTTTTACCTTGCTCTGTGAAATGAATGTCTCTGCAAAGTTTCTTGCTTCTTTTTCATTTCCACATCCGACGATAACTTCTCCGGCATTCGGTACATCGTTAAGTCCAAGGATCTCTACCGGTGTAGACGGACCTGCTTCTTTGACTCTTCTTCCCTTGTCATCCATCATGGCTCTTACTTTACCAAATGCAGAACCTGCTGCGATTGGATCTCCGACACGGAGTGTTCCCTTCTGAACCAGGATATTTGCAACGGAACCTCTTCCCTTATCCAGTTTTGCTTCCAGTACAAGACCTCTTGCACGGCGGTTTGGATTGGCTTTTAATTCCATTACTTCTGCTGTTAAAGCGATCATTTCCATCAGATCTTCCAGACCTTCTCCTGTCTTGGCAGATACTGGAACGAAGATTGTGCTTCCACCCCAGTCTTCCGGAATCAGCTCGTATTCTGTCAGTTCCTGTTTTACACGGTCAATGTTGGCACTTGGTTTATCCATCTTGTTGACAGCTACGATGATCTCTACACCTGCAGCTTTTGCATGGTTAATCGCTTCTACTGTCTGCGGCATAACACCATCATCTGCTGCTACTACGAGAACTGCGATATCTGTAGAGCTTGCTCCACGCATACGCATTGCTGTGAACGCCTCATGTCCCGGAGTATCCAGGAATGTGATCTTCTCTCCGTTGATCTCTACAACATAAGCACCGATGTGCTGTGTGATACCGCCGGCCTCACGGTCGATGACATTTGTATGACGGATTGCATCCAGAAGGGAAGTTTTACCGTGGTCAACGTGACCCATAACGCAGACTACAGGCGGACGTTTCTTCATCTTCTTTTCGTCCTCTTCTTCTTCTTTTAGAAGTTCTTCGATCACGTCTACAACTTCTTCTTTCTCGCAGAGAACGTCGAATTCCAGCGCGATCTCTTCTGCTGTCTCATAATCGATCTCCTGGTTCACCGTAGCAACTTTTCCCTGCATAAAGAGCTTTTTGATAATTACAGACGGAACAATCTTCATCTTATCAGCCAGTTCTTTGATTGTCAGAACCTCTGGGATTGTGATCTGTTTGATCTCTTCCTCTACCTTCTGCTCTTTCTGCTGTGGTTTCTGAAGCTGCTGTTTTGGCTCGTTTTTCTTCTTGCCCTTTGGCATTCTTTCTTCATCATCACGACGATAATCTTTCTTCTTGTGATCGTCTTTTCCCTTGGCATTCTTTCTCTGTGGTTTCTGTCCTTCGATTGCAGGAGCCGGAATGCTTGGGTTGTTCTTTCTGTCATTTCTTCTGTTGTCGTTTCTGTCTCCGAATTTACGTCCCTGTCTGTCATCGCCACGGTTATTGTCTCGTCTGTTATCACGGTCTCCCTGGTTTCTGTCGGAACGTCCGTTCTGCGGGCGGTCTCCTCTCTGGAATCTCTGTCCGCCTCTTCCTTCCTGGCGGTCACCGTTACGTCCGTCTCTTCCGCCACGTCTTTCACCACCACGGTTATTTCTGTTATCGGATCTGTCGTTTCTATCAGATCTTTCATTTCTTTCAGATCTCTCCGGTCTTTCACTTCTTTCCGGACGTCTGTTCTGTGTTCTTTCTGCTACCGGCTTCTCTGTCCTCTTTGGAGCCTGTGCTTCTTCTGCAGACGCATTCTGTGCTGCAGAACGGTCAGAACGTCTTGCCGGACGGCCGTTATTTACCTGCATCGGTTTTCCCTGTCCGGAATTCTGACGATTTCCTCCGGATCTTCTTCCTTTGTTACCACCGTTCTGTGCATTCTGCGGACGTATTACATGCACGATATTCTTTTTCTTTGGTGTTTCTGATTTTTGTGTATTTTCGTTTGTATTTGTTTCTATATCTTTATTATTTGACATATAATCTGCCTCCTCTATGCAATTGTCTGATTCTCTGTGTCTATATGCTTCCGGATTCCTTTTGCAAATCCCTCATCCAGGATAACCAAAGATGCACGGAACTCTTTTCCCATTGCATGCCCCAATGTATCTTTATCTTTGTAAAAATAGATCGGGACCTGATAAAAGTCACACATGTTCTGAAATTTCTTCTTGGTATTATCGGATGCATCGTCTGCAACGATCACAAGATATGCCCTTCCGGATTTTACTTCTTTCTCCGTACAGAACTCCCCGCTTGCAACCTTGCCGGCTTTCGTGGCAAGACCGATCATAGATAATGCTTTATTCTGACTCAAGTACTTCCATCTCCTTTTCCAGTGCTTCGTACACTTCTTTCGGGATAGCCTGCTTAAAGGATCTCTCCAGGCCCTTATTCTTTACTGCTTTTGCAAGGCAGTCACCATTCGGGCAGAGATAAGCACCGCGTCCGTTCTTTCTTCCTGTTGCATCCAGCAGAAATTCTCCCTCCGATGTGCGGATGACACGAATCATCTCTTTTTTACTCTTCATTTCCTGACATCCTACGCATTTACGCATAGGAACTTTTTTATTTGCTCCCACGAATTATCACCTATTCCTCTGTATCCTCTACTTCATCGAATGTGATCTCTGCGTCGTCATCATCATATTCAGCATCTGCTGTGTTCTCTACATCGAATTCTTCTGCATCGTCATCGTACTCTTCTTCGTATACGCCTTCGCTTAATTCCATGTAGTTCTCCGGAAGTTCACCGGATTCGATTGCCTGTGTCTCATTCTTGATGTCGATCTTATATCCTGTCAGTCTTGCTGCCAGTCTTGCATTCTGACCTTCTTTACCGATAGCCAGTGATAACTGATAATCCGGAACGATAACGCTTGCTGTCTTTTCATCCGGATCAGCCATTACAGAAATAACCTTTGCAGGGCTTAATGCATTCTCGATCAGGATTGCCGGATTGTCACTCCAGTTGATGATGTCGATCTTCTCGCCGCGCAGTTCATTGACGATCGCATTGACTCTGGCTCCGTTCATACCAACGCATGCACCAACCGGATCTACATCAGGATCGTTAGACCATACAGCGATCTTTGTTCTGCTTCCTGCTTCTCTTGCGATACTCTTGATCTCTACGATACCGTCCTTTACTTCTGTAACTTCTGATTCAAACAGACGTTTTACAAGTTCCGGATGTGTACGGGATACCAGGATCTTAGGTCCCTTTGTCGTATTCTTTACTTCTACGATATATAATTTGATACGTTCTGTCGGTTTGAAGACCTCACCTTTTACCTGCTCATTCTCTGTCAGCATAGCATCTGCTTTACCAAGGTTGATGCTGACATTCTTTCCAACATAACGCTGTACGATACCTGTCACGATATCTTTTTCTTTTTCAAAATACTGATCGTATACAACCTTACGCTCTTCTTCACGGATCTTCTGTAAGATCAGGTTCTTTGCATTCTGTGTTGCAATACGTCCGAATGATTTGGACTCGATCGGAATATGCACGATATCACCAAGCTCGAACTTGCTGTCGATCTCTTTTGCATCTTCCAGGCTGATCTGTTCCAGTTTGTCTTCTACTTCTTCTACAACTGTTTTCTCAGCGTATAACTGATACTCGCATGTCTCTTTGTTCATGATCAGTTTGATGTTGTCTGTCTTACCAAAATGGTTCTTACAGGCGTTCATCAGTGAATTTTCAATGGCGTCTAACAGTGTCTCTTTACTGATATCTTTCTCTTTCTCCAGTATATTTAACGCTTCTAATAATTCTGTATTCATGGTCTGTTCCTCCTTACTTATCCATGCCGTTTAAAAATCAAATGCTAATCGAATTAGTGCGATCTCGCTTTTTTCAAATGTTTTCTCAGTCTCATCTTCCATCTCGATCGTAACCGTTGTCTCATCGTAATCCTTTAAGATTCCGGTAAATTCCTTCTTTCTGTCGATCATACGGTAGGTTCTGATCTCAACTTCTTCTCCAAGGCTTCTCTTGAAGTCCTTTTCCTTCTTCAGTGGTCTGCCAAGTCCCGGTGAGCTGACTTCCAGAATATACGAATCTTCGATATAATCTTTCTCGTCCAGAATATCGGAAAGTCTGCGGCTTACAACCTCACAGTCATTCACTCCGATTCCACCCGGTTTATCAATATATGCACGAAGGTACCAGTTACTTCCTTCTTTTACATATTCGACATCCACCAGTTCAAATCCATACTCTTCCACGATTGGAAGCAGGATCTCTTCTGTTTTCTGTTCATACATTTCTCTTTTTGACAATCTAAAATCCTCCTTATGCAGACCTTACTTATCTATGTTTCTATATCAGTCGGCACTCTCTTATCTGCGCATACTTTGATATGCAACAAAGAAGAGTGAACAATATGTCCACTCTTCTGCCGATTGATTTATGTAACTAAACTAACTATAGCACTGTTCTTTTGTAAAATCAAGGGATTTTGCGTATTTTTTACACTTTTCCGTGTTTGAACGCCATCATCATCTCGTTTGTCAGGCTTAAGTCTTCTGCCTCTACCGGCATCTTATCCCGTTCAAACCACTCCGCCATGGCAAGTTCATCGGTATCCAGTGTGATACCGTCCTCCCCGTCCAGTTCACAGAAGAATCCCATCAGCAGCGTATCGGTAAATGACCACGGCTGGCTCTTATAATACCGCAGGTTCTTCACCTTCAGTCCGACCTCTTCCATGACCTCACGCCTTACTGTCTCTTCAATGGATTCGCCTGTTTCATTAAATCCTGCAAGCAGTGCATACTTTTTGTATTCTCTTCCCGCATACTTTGACATCAGAATCTTATCCCCATGTGTGACAGCTATGATCACCGCCGGACAGATCTTCGGAAATTCCATCATACCGCAGTCCGGGCAGCGCATCATACGCTCTTTGTCGTCATGCACCATCGGCTGTCCGCAGTGACCGCAGAACTTCCGCGACTGATACCAGCGGTAAAGCTGCCATCCCGTCACTGCCGCAAACTGTCTGTATTTCGGTCTTGCCTCGCGGAAATACTGATTGTCTTTCAGTTCGAATCCTGGGAAATTCTCCGGATCAATTCCTTCTGCCAGATAATATCCCTGTCCGTCAATTGAAAAGAGATACGTATACTCTTCATATACATCCGGATTGTAAACTGCCGCCTCTTTAAATGTAAGGAACGAGATCTCCTGATCCTCAATCTTCACCAGGATCTTTCTTCCTTCATAATATAAGATCACGCTGTCTTCCTTTGGCGGCTCCGGTACATATTCATTTCTATATACATGTGGTTCTATGTTCTGTATCATATCGTTTACCCTCTGTATTTGGTTCCTGTTCCGTCTCGTTTTGCAAGTTTCAGGCGGTTCAGGGTAACTTCTTTTTCATGGTATGAAATCTTACACTCGGTTCCTTCTTCAAACAGATACACATCTGACAGTGCATCGTCTTTCTTCAGACGGATGCCGCGCACTCCGATCGCACCTTTCTTCTTCTCCGTCACTTCTGCTGCCGGGAAGCGTAAGAAGAATCCGTCCGTTGTCTGCAGTACGATATGCTGGTTCTCCGTCACAACCTGGATCTTCACGACCTCATCTTCCGGCTGAAGCTTAGTTGCTGTAATGGTACGCTTTGTTACCTGGAATTCCGTTCCTTCGACCTTCTTGATCATCCCCTGCTTTGTGGCAAATAAAAGCTTCGCATACCGCATCTGTTCGGAGTCGCAGATGTACACGATCTCTTCCTGCGTGCTGTCATAATTACTGATATTGTCGATCGGCTGTCCCTTGTCACGGAATTTTCCATATGGGATATCCATCACTTTCACCTGATGCATCTTTCCATCTTTTGTGAAAATGCAGATCTTGCCGGTATTCATGCAGTGCAGGATGTATTTATTCTCATTATCTGCCGCTTCTTTATTACGCTCATAAGTACTTACATCTACCGTCTTCGCATATCCGAAACGGTCCATTAAGAACACAACTTCCTGTTCTTCGACTTTCTTCTCTTCAAATACAGCTTCTTCTGCATTCTCTACAACCGTACGTCTCTTTCTTGCGAATTCCTTCTTGATACGGTCCAGATCTTCCATGATAACTGCTGCCATCGAATCGTAATTATTCAGGATATCTTCATATTTTTCAATCTTAGCCAGCGTCTCTTCATGTTCTTTCTGAAGTGCTTCGATTTCCAGACCGATCAGCTTGTACAGACGCATCTCCAGGATCGCTGTTGCCTGACGCTCTGTAAATCTTAACATTCCCGCCATCTTTTTGGAAATGGAGGACTTGAACTTAATGTTCTCTGTCTCCCCGTTCATCAGGCATGCCTTTGCGTCTTTTACATTCTGGCTTCCTCTTAAGATCTCGATGATCAGATCGATCACGTCACAGGCTTTGATCAGACCTTCCTGGATCTCTTTTTTATCCTGCTCTTTCTTAAGTAATGTCTTATATTTTCTCGTCGCCATATCGAACTGGAAGTCTACATGTGCCTCGATGATACGTTTCAGGCCCATGGTCTCCGGTCTTCCGTCCGCAACTGCCAGCATATTAACTCCAAAGGTATCTTCCAGTCGGGTCTTCTTATAGAGCATATTGGTCAGATTCTCTACATCCGCACCTTTCTTCAGGTCAATGACGATACGGATTCCTTCTTTGGACGACTGATTGGAAATATCCACGATGTCTGTTGTCTTCTTGGTCTCTACCAGATTGCAGACATCATTTAAGAATTTCCCGATTCCCGCACCGATCATGGTATAAGGAATCTCTGTGATGACCAGTCGTTTCTTTCCGCCCTTCATATCTTCTACTTCAACTTTTCCACGGATCTTGATCTTTCCGGTTCCTGTCTCGTATATCTGTGGCAGGTCGTCCTTATTGACCACGATTCCTCCTGTCGGGAAGTCCGGTCCAGGGATTGCTTCCATCAGTTCAGCCGTCGTCGCATCTGGATTTTCCATTAAAAGATGCAGTCCGGAAATAACTTCGCGCAAATTATGCGGCGGGATATTGGTCGTCATTCCGACTGCGATCCCCGTTGCGCCGTTGACAAGCAAATTAGGGAAACGAGACGGCAAAACAACGGGTTCGCGTTCCGTTTCATCATAGTTCGGCTGAAAATCAACAGTATCCTTGTTGATGTCACGCAACATTTCCAAGGCTATTTTTGACATTCTGGCTTCGGTATAACGCATTGCGGCTGCTCCGTCGCCATCGACCGAGCCGAAGTTTCCGTGACCATCAACCAACAAGTAGCGATAGCTGAAATCCTGCGCCATGCGAACCATTGATTCATAAATTGCAGAGTCGCCGTGCGGGTGATATTTACCCATAACATCGCCGACGATACGAGCCGATTTCTTATAAGGCTTGTCAGGCGTGACGCCAAGTTCGTTCATTCCGTACAAAATTCGGCGATGGACGGGCTTTAAGCCGTCACGAACGTCAGGCAAGGCACGAGCGACGATAACGCTCATCGCATAATCCAAAAATGACGTTCGCATGACTTTTGACAAGTCGACATTGCTGATACGATCAGGTAATTCTACCAAGTTCCTTTCACTCCACTTCTAAATTTTTACATTGCGTTTTGCAAATTAAACATCCAAATTATTGACAAACGTGGCATTGTCTTCAATGAACTGACGTCTTGGTCCGACCTGATCTCCCATCAGCATTTCGAAGACGCTGTTTGCTTCTTCCGCATCAGACAGATTGACGCGCAGCAAACGACGTTTTTCAGGATCCATCGTCGTTTCCCAAAGCTGTTCGGCATCCATTTCGCCAAGACCTTTGTAGCGCTGAACGACCGGTTTCGGGCTCGGCTGCAGGCTTCCGAGAACCTCTTTTAATTCTTCGTCCGAATCAATATAGCGAATCATCTTGCCTTGACGCACTTGGTAAAGCGGCGGCTGAGCGATGTAGACGTAGCCCTTTTCGATCATCGGTTTCATGAAACGATAGAACAAGGTCAAAAGCAGCGTTCTGATGTGAGCGCCATCGACATCGGCATCGGTCATGATGATCAATTTGTGGTAATTGGCTTTTTCAACATCAAAGTCCTGGCCAAATCCAGTGCCGAGAGCCGTAAACAGCGACCGAATTTCTTCGTTGGCCAGAATTCGATCCAAGCTGGCCTTTTCAACGTTCAGAATTTTGCCTCGAATCGGCAAAATGGCTTGCGTCAAACGAGAACGCCCCTGTTT
>ENA-OUQH01002240-OUQH01002240.1-human-gut-metagenome-genome-assembly--contig:-NODE-2240-length-12206-cov-3.563575_pt1 | contig 12206 bp, 10 predicted proteins | sample MGYA00237948_ERZ548828 | MGnify/ENA primary metagenome ERZ548828 (study PRJEB26490, sample SAMN05194711) | human gut metagenome | biome: terrestrial biome; feature: human-associated habitat; material...
TTGCTTGTGCCTCTACGCAGCGGGTAAGCTCCATAGACCTTATTACGACCTTGGAAGACTAAGTCAGCCCATTCATTTGATATAAGATCAATTTTTGCCATTTTCTTTAAAATGTTTAATTTTAGAAAACTATCAACATCGTTTACTTAACGCCGGCTGCCTTCAGAAGGCGCATGTCGTCGTCGTTTACTTTGTCGATAACGTACTTACCTATTGCACAAATCTGCATTTCATCGAGAGCATCTACAAGGTTCTTATAGGATGCAGTATCCAAAGCCTTGATGATGATTGTCAGTGCAGGAACCTTACCTGTTTCCAGTTCACCCTTCTTGATCTTGTCAAGTTTGGAGTTGTAAACAGAGTCGCTCATGCTCTTGTCCTTTGCACGCTCTGAATCGAGAAGTTTCTTTGCTGCCATGATGTTCTTGACAGGAGTGTAACCCTCCTCAGTCTTGTGGTTGATCAAGACGCTGCGGATACCGTCAGCACCCCATGTTGTCTTCTTCAGACATGCAGGGTTGTCATACTGTGGAATACCGTCTACGTGATAGATCTGGTCGTTGCCTGCAAGGTACAGAGTCAGAGTCTGTGACGCCTTGGTAGCAGAACGGTCCTGCTCGTTCACGTTCTTATCATTACTTGGCATGGTGAGCTGCATTGACTGAGGCTTGCTCAGAGAAGTACAGAGCATGAAGAAGGTGATAAGAAGCATCATCATATCCACCATAGGGGTGAAGTCGACGCGGGTCTCGGCTTTTTTCTGTCTTGAACCTTTTTTCTTTGCCATATTATTCAGCCTCCTCCTTCTTTAATGTAGTGATAAGATAATAACGGTTCTCACTCATGTCCTGAAGCTCAGACATCATCTTCTTTACAACCTTGTATGGAGTTGCGGCGTCAGCCTTGATAGCAACCTTCATCTTGTCGCCAAAAGAAGAGTTGCGTGCGGCGTCTACCCAGCACTGGAATTCACTCATGCCTCCGTTGATGGAGTCAGTAGGAATACCCATTTCCTTCTGAAGATTGTTGACGTCTCCTGCTTCATGCTTGAGAACATCAGACATTTTATTCATAGGCATACCGAAGGAAGCGAGTCCAACGAAGTTCTTCTCCTGCATAGCAGAGAGAGAGAGTCCTGAGAACTTGCTCTTGAATCCTTCGAGCATCTCCTGCATATATCCTGGCTTGTCAAGTCCGATAAAGATCTTACCATCCTTGTCAACGATAATCTGCAGAACTTCTGTTTCTGGAACCTTGATCTCTGACACTGAGCCCGGCGCATTTACCTTCACTGCCTCATTCTTCACGAACGTTGACGTCAACATGAAGAAGGTAAGCAGAAGGACCATAACGTCAGACATAGGGGTCATATCTATCCAGACGTCGGCTTTCTTAATCTTTATCTTACCCATAATGAATAAAGTTTTAAAGGGTTAGTAATAAAGATTAAGCCTCTTCTGTATGGTTAGCTTCGTATGTCTTTGCGATAGTGTAACCAACCTCGTCAAGAGCGTAAGTGAGCTTATCGATCTTGTTTGAGTAGTAGTTATAAGCAACAACGGCGCACCATGAAGTCAAAATACCAGAAGCAGTGTTGACGAGGGCCTCAGAAATACCGGTAGAGAGCTCGAGAGAGTCACCACCACCACCAGCTGCAAGAGCGGCGAACGACTTGATCATACCCACAACGGTACCGAACAGAGCGGTAAGAGTACCAAGTGTTACGAGAGTTGCCAGAATTGGCATGTTCATCTGAAGAGTAGGCATCTCGAGCTGAACAGCCTCCTCGTGAGCCTGCTGGATCTTAGAAACCTTCTGCTCCTTCTTCAAACCTGGAGTCTTCTCCATCTCTGAGTAAGCCTTCAAAGAAGCTGTAACAACGTTACCTACAACACCCTGCTGCTTGTCGCAAAGCTGCTGAGCCTTAGCCATATCGCCAGCTGAAACTGCTGCCTTAACGTTAGCAACGAACTTGACGAGGCTGCTCTTGCCGTTTGCAGTGCGGAGAGCCAGACCACGCTCTACTGAAAGTGCGATCACAGTGAAGAGAAGTGTGATGATGACAGGAACGACGATACCTCCCTTGTAGATAGTACCGAGCAAGTTGCCTGGAAGTGGAGCGTTTGCGTTGTCGCCACCCTGGAAGTTACCTGGGTTACCGAGAACGAACTCGTAGAAGCATACACCTGCGATGAAGCAGAGTACGATGATCCAAAACGCTGCGCGAACGCCCTGAAAGCCCTGCTTCTTAGCCTTGGCTGGGGCTTTTGTCTGTGAATTTGCCATAATTTTGTTGAATTTGATTTTTAAGTTATTAATAAATTTAAGTTATATTCTCGATTAGCGCCTTTTAAAAGGCTGATTTAAAGTTTGTCTCGAAGGTCAACATAGTGATTTAGGCACTTCTTATCCGTGCAAAGATAGTAATTTAATATTGACTTTGATAAAAAGTTAAATCATTTTAACTACCTTGATGCGATTTTTTTCCTTTCAGAGTGCTTTTCTATATGCTTCGAGTGTTTTTATCCGCAATATTTTCCATCAGCGCATCATAAAGACACGCTGTTCGTCTGTCATGCCAGCAGCGCCAATGTGTCCTTGATGCGTTTCATCGCCTCGCGGATATTGTCGTCGCTTGTAGCATAGCTCATGCGGAAGCAGTATGGGTCGCCGAATGCATCGCCGCCCACTGTTGCCACGTGGCCCACTTCGAGCAGGAACATGGCGAGATCCGTTGAGTTTTCTATCTTCTTCCCGTTGTAGCTCTTGCCGAAGAAGCTGCTGCATTTAGGGAACAGGTAGAAGGCGCCTTCCGGTTTGTTCACTTCCAGTCCCGGTATGTCCTTGGCGAGTTCCACGATGAGGTCGCGGCGTCTTTCAAACGCTTTCCTCATTGTCTCCACGCATTCCTGCGATGTGGTATAGGCAGCCTCTGCCGCTTTCTGGCTCACTGAGCACGGGCCGCTCGTATACTGTCCCTGCAGCTTGTTGCATCCTTTCACTATCCATTCCGGAGCTGCGATGAATCCTATTCTCCATCCTGTCATGGCGTATGCCTTAGACACTCCGTTCACGATTATCGTGCGCTCTCTCATTCCATCTATGTGGGCGATGCTGCTGTGCTTGCCCACGTAGTTGATGTGTTCGTAGATCTCGTCGGCGAGCACATACAGTCCTTCATGTCTTTTTATCACCTCAGCAAGCCCTCTGAGTTCTTCTTCAGAGTACACGCTGCCTGTAGGGTTGCTTGGCGAGCACAGGATGAGCATCCTTGTCTTTGGCGTTATGGCAGCCTCGAGCTGCTCCGGTGTCATCTTGAAGTTCTGTTCGAATCCGGCTTCAACGATAACCGGTTCTCCTCCGGCAAGTTTCACCATCTGCGGATAGCTCACCCAGTATGGAGCAGGGATTATCACCTCTTCTCCATCGTTTACCAGTGCCATCACCGTGTTGCACACACTCTGCTTGGCACCGTTAGACACAAGAATCTCGTTTGTTGAGTATTCCAGTCCGTTTTCCTTCTTCAGCTTTTCGACGATAGCCTTTCTCAGTTCGATATATCCCGGCACAGGCGAGTATCTCGAGTAGTTCTCGTCGATAGCTTTCTTGGCCGCCTCCTTGATATGGTCAGGTGTGTTGAAGTCCGGTTCTCCCACGCTCATGTTGATAACGTCGATACCTTGCGCTTTCATTTCTCCGCTTTTCTGCGACATCGCTAATGTAGCCGAAGGAGCGAGCCTGTTCAGGCGGTCTGATAATTTTGTCATATAAGATGTGTTATGTGTTTATATTTGTTGCAAAAGTATATTATTTTCTTCTCTTTAACGAATAATTCTCACTTTTATTTTGTAATATGTGTTAAGTAATAGCAACAAGGGCTGTTTCATAGAACAATATGTCTAAGAAACAGCCCTTTGCCGTGTATGTAATGTCTTGTTATTTCATTCTCCGGTCCATATATATATATTATAGGTGAAGGTTGTGTCCCATGCGCAGCTTTTTGGTCTGGAGATATTTGTAGTCGTATTCGTTAGGTGCGATTTCGATTGGTATGTTCTCCACGATTTCCAGTCCGTACGCCTCCAGTCCCACTCTCTTTGTAGGGTTGTTGGTTAGCAGTCTCATCTTGCTCACTCCGAGCTGTCTGAGAATCTGTGCCCCACATCCGTAGTCTCTCTCGTCCGGCTTGAATCCCAGGTGTATGTTTGCCTCTACGGTGTCGAGACCTTTCTCCTGCAGTTTGTATGCGGCAATCTTGTTCATCAGTCCGATGCCTCTACCTTCCTGCTGCATGTATACCACTACGCCCTTTCCTTCTTTTTCTATCATCTCCATCGACTTGTGGAGCTGTTCGCCGCAGTCGCATCTCTTGCTTCCGAAGATGTCGCCGGTAGAGCATGAGGAGTGAACTCTGACGAGGATCGGTTCGTTTGGCTCCCAGCTTCCCTTGATGAGTGCCATGTGTTCCATTCCGTTGCTTGTCTGGCGGAACGGCACGAGTCTGAAGTGTCCGTATGCCGTCGGCATGTCCACTTCTTCTCCTTTTTCCACGAGCACCTCATTCTTGAGTCTGTATGCTATCATGTCTTTGATGGAAATCGTCTTCAGACCGTATTCCTTGCCGAACTCCAGCAGCTGTGGCAGTCTTGCCATCGTGCCGTCTTCGTTCATAATCTCCATCAGTGCACCGGCAGGGTAGAGTCCTGCCATGCGGCAGAGGTCGATGGCGGCTTCGGTGTGACCGCTTCTTCTGAGCACTCCGTTGTCCTGTGCATAGAGAGGGTTCACGTGTCCTGGTCTGCCGAAAGTTGTCGGTTTGGAACTTGGGTCGGCGAGAGCCTTTATAGTCTCTGCTCTGTCGTGTGCGGATACTCCTGTGGAGCATCCCTCCAGCTTGTCCACCGTCACTGTGAACGGCGTGCCGAGCATTGAGGTGTTGTCAGACACCTGGTGTGGCAGGTCGAGTTCCTTGCATCTCGACATAGTGATGGGCACGCAGAGCACGCCTCTGGCATGCTTGAGCATGAAGTTCACTTTCTCGGCGTCGATCTTCTCGGCTGCGATGATGAGGTCGCCCTCGTTTTCGCGGTCCTCGTCATCCACTACGATAACGAATTTGCCTTCTTTGATGTCTTCGATGGCCTCTTCTACGGTATTGAGCTTTAAATTCTCCATTGTGATTGTTACCTTATTATATAATATATAAATTTCTTTGTATGTAAAATCTCCTGTTTGTCATCTTGCCGTCTGCTCCTCTTTCATTTCAGTGAGCCTGTCTGTCATCAATTTGTTGGTCTCGCTGATTTTCTTGAGGTCTCTCATCAGTCTCAGTCTGAATCTCCACATCCTGAAGAAGAAGAACAGACCTGCCGGCACGATTATGGCGGCGGTGATATTCAGCCATTTCCTCTCGAACGGTCTTGTGTGTGATTTCACCATTATCACGGGATATTCGTTCAGACAGTTTATCACCTTTCTGTCTTTTGAGTTCGAAAGGTCGGCAATGGTGCTTTCGAGCAGTTCGCCGATGCGCTCCATCTCGTGGTCCGGCTGATATTTGAAGAACACGTTGATGAAGTTTGGCGGGGATTTCAGCTTGTGTGTCGTGGCATACTGCTTTATCTCCTTGGTTATCTGTTCGATGTTCTGCCGGTCTTTCTCATAGTCGGGAGTCTCTATTATCACCGTCTTTCTCGTTATGCTCCTCTTCGTTCTCAGTCCGAGCAGCTTTGCCGCCACCTTCTTGTATGCGTCGATGTTGAACACCACGGAGTCATTGTTCGCTTTATAGGTGAAGAATATGGCGAGCGGTGTCAGTACGGCTGTCGCGATGCTCTTTCCGAACCATACCGCCCACATGCCGCCGCGCGCCATTCTGTATCCGGTATTGTCGAAGATATAATATACGATGAATACGAGCACCGAGATGATTACCGGCACTCCGAGTCCGCCCTTTCTGATGATTGCTCCCAACGGGGCACCGATGAAGAAGAATATGATGCACGACAGGGCGAGCGTGAATTTGTTTATCGCCTCTATCTTGTGCTGGCGCAGCAGCTTGTCGCCGTCGCCCGTCACCATTGCCTTGAACTGCAGTTCGTTCATGTTGTTCTGCACCGTCGACATGGCGTTGTTCACAGCCCTCAGCTTGTTGTCTGCCGTTAGCGATTCGAATTTCTTCTTCACGTTGAATTTTCCGCTCTCCACTTCTTTCTTTATCCTCATGGAGTCGCTTCTCGAAATCTTCTGGCTGCCCAGGAGCATGAATCGGGCGTCTTTGTAGAATGCACGTCCGATGCTGTCATATTCATGACTTATCGAGTCCATATCGTGGCTTATCTGGGATATGCTCTTTGCCTTGGCGTTGTTGGAAAGCGAACTTGCGTCGGCAAGGTTGAATCCGTTGTCGAAGTCGAGTACGATTTTCTTGGAGATGAACGTCTCCCGTCTGTATGGCACGTTGGCGCTGCCCGTGACGTCAGACGACTTCATGTTTTCAAACCACTCTCCGCTATGCAGCGTCAGCACGAGGTGCTTCTTCTCTGCCGTAGACTGCAGCATGCCCGAGTCTGCGAGTATTATCGCTGCATCCTCGAAACTGTCGGTCATGCGGTAAATCATTATGCCATAGAGCATTCCGGAGTTTAGGTCCTTCTTCTGCACATACAGGTTGCAGTTCGGTATTCCGTCGTAGAACACGCCTTCCGGTATTTCCAGTTCCGGACTCTTCTGCTTCATCGACATCAGCAACTGAGCGAACTGCATGTTGGCGCTTGGTGCCACCACATCCTGGAAGTAGAACGACACTCCGGATATTATCAGTGTTATGGCTATCAGCGAGCGGAAAGCCTGCATCAGCGATATTCCGGCAGCCTTGATGGCAGTAAGCTCACTGCTCTCGCCGAGGTTTCCGAAGGTTATCAGCGACGACAGCAGGATGGCCAGCGGCAAAGCCTGCGGCACGAGAATCAGACTCATATACCAGAAGAACTGCGCCATAACCTCCACCGACAATCCCTTGCCGATGAGTTCATCGACATATCTCCATAGAAACTGCATCATCAGCACGAACTGGCAGATGAAGAATGTTCCGATGAAGAGCATCCCGAATTGTCTGGATATGAAGATGTCTAATTTCTTTATTCTAAGCATTGTCTTGTGGTATCATAGGGCGTCATTGCCCAATAACGGTGCAAAAATACTACAAAAAATCGGAAGTCAGAAAATATTTCCTTCTATTTACCAAGTTTTGAGTATTTCAACATTTCCCGATGCGTTATTTGTGTTATAATCAGCGGATATGTCATGTAGCAGCGGATATGTCATATATCAGCGGATTTCATTTCCGGTGTCAGCGGTTTTCATTGGCGTTTTGTTTTTTCGTTGTGCCAATAATCCCCAGACTGTCTGATGGCCGATTAGAGGGATATACAGTCAGATACGAAAAACTCCCCTGAAATCCGTTGTATGGTTTCAGGGGAGTAGCTTTCCAGGTCGGATCGTTCAAGTGCCGACGTTATCTCCTTTTTCTGTTGGCTCTTTGCTGGCGGTATTTCGCTTTCTGCATGGCTGAGCCACTACCGTGGGCACCAGTTATGTATGCCTTTTTCTTGGCTTTCGTCTTCACCTTGCCGTTGGAGTCGTCGCTCTTTCTGGCCGGTCTGAAGGTCATGCCGCCTTCGATGATCTGATCTATGTCCATAGTCGTGATATTAATGGTGGAAGAGTCTTACGCCGGTGAATGCCATCGTGATGCCATATTTGTCGCAGGTGTCGATGACATGGTCGTCACGCACCGAACCACCTGCCTGTGCGATATATTCCACACCGCTCTTGTGGGCGCGTTCGATGTTGTCGCCGAATGGGAAGAAGGCATCGCTGCCCAGTGCCACCTTGGTGTTCTTGGCAATCCACTCCTTTTTCTCCTCCATCGTCAGCACCTCCGGTTTCTCTGTGAAGAACTGCTGCCATGTGCCGTCGGCGAGCACGTCGTCGTGGTCCTCGCTGATATATACGTCGATTGTGTTGTCGCGGTCAGCGCGGCGGATACCCGGCACGAAAGGAAGGTTCATCACCTTCGGGTGCTGGCGCAGCCACCAGATGTCTGCCTTGTTGCCGGCCAGACGCGTGCAGTGGATGCGGCTCTGCTGTCCGGCGCCGATGCCGATAGCCTGTCCGTCCTTCACGTAGCAAACAGAGTTGCTCTGTGTGTATTTCAGTGTTATGAGACTGATGATGAGGTCGCGCTTGGCCTCCTCTGTGAATTCCTTGCTCTTGGTAGGGATATTCTCGAAGAGCTTCGGGTCGTCGAGCTTCACCTCGTTGCGTCCCTGCTCGAATGTGATTCCGAACACCTGCTTGTGTTCAATCGGTGCTGGTTTGTAAGTAGGGTCTATCTTAATCACATTGTATGTACCCTTGCGCTTGTCGTGGAGGATTTCCAGAGCCTCAGGCGTAAAGTCCGGGGCAATAACTCCGTCGCTCACTTCCCTCTTGAGCAGCGTTGCCGTAGCGGCGTCGCAAGTGTCGCTCAATGCCACGAAGTCGCCGTATGAACTCATGCGGTCGGCGCCGCGTGCCCTTGCGTATGCACAGGCGATGGGTGAGAGTTCCATCTTCAGGTCGTCAACGAAGTATATCTTCTTCAGTGTGTCGCTCAGTGGCAGTCCCACTGCGGCGCCTGCCGGTGATACATGCTTGAAGCTGGCTGCTGCAGGCAGTCCTGTAGCTTCTTTCAGCTCCTTCACGAGCTGCCAGCTGTTCAGGGCGTCAAGGAAGTTGATGTAGCCCGGACGGCCGTTTAATACTTCGATTGGGAGTTCGCCCTCTTCCATGTAAATTCGTGAGGGCTTCTGATTCGGATTGCATCCGTACTTTAACTGTAACTCTTTCATTATAATGTCTCTTTACCTATTTTGCTGCAAAATTACTTCTTTTTTGTCAGATGTCAAAGCGTAGTGGCGAAAAGTGTATATGACGTGCGGAAGAAGGCATTGAAAGAAGCCGGTCTCCGCATAGACAGGAGACCGGCAATAATTTGTCTTTATAGAGAAAATGACCCGTTGCGGAATAAGTTTAGCGCACACTTAATCCTAATAACCGATTTGGGTTAATTTGGGCACGGTGCTTGCCCAACTGGGGCACTGTGCTTGCCCATCATGGGTAACGTGCTTGCCCCTGTTGGGCAGATTTGCTGTCAGACGTCTGCCCAATAAGTTAATGTTGTAACACCCATATTTCTGTTTTCAGGATTCTGCCAACGCATCCAATTCCCGTCGTCTGAATTCCTCACATCTGACAATTCCTTTCGCCAGCAAAAACCATCCAGACAATTGGCTGACAATCACCAGACAGTCAACTCTCTGTTTGCCAGAACATTACAGCGAAAAACCAGATGGTCTGACAGTTTTTTCGCAATTCTTGATTTTACTAAGAATCAGCGATATTGGCAACTTTTACTCATATTACTTTCGAAAAATCATGGCTTAAGCCCTAATGACCGATTTGGGATAAAAAATAAAAGATTTTATTTTGGTATTGTTTTCGTTTTCACTATCTTTGCCAATATAAAGGTAAAAACAAGACAGATAATTATTAAATGACGGCAAACGAATTCTTCAGAAAGTTGATGAGCGGCAAGTTCTGGGCTAACATCGGAGCTATGCTTATCGTTGTGGTGCTGCTTTGCCTCGGCGTTAAGTTCGGACTCGACCTATACACTCATCACGGTGAGGAGATAGTGGTGCCGGATGTGAAACACAAGGTGTTCAGCGATGCCGAACAGCTGCTCTCCAACAGGGGCCTCGACATACAGGTGGTGGACACGGGATATGTGAAGACGCTGCCGCCCGACTGCGTGCTCGACCAGATGCTCGCACCCGGGTCGAAGGTGAAGAGAGGCAGAGTGGTGTATGTGGTGATAAACTCTGCACACTCGCCGATGCTCACGCTCCCAGACATCATCGACAACAACTCCTACAGAGAGGCAAGGGCAAACCTGATAGCCATGGGATTCAAGGTTGGACCGCCACAGTATGTGTCGGGAGAGAAAGACTGGGTGTATGGAGTGGTGTGTCACGGACAGAATCTGAGAAACGGACAGAAAGTGTCTATCGAAGACGTGCTGACGATACAGGTGGGCGACGGAGTGATGAACATGAACGACGACATAATATACACCGATCCTGAATATATGCCTAACGACGGCGACTCTACGGCAACCCATACCGACGGCGGCGTGATAGAAGGAGAGGGAGGCCACGACGACTTCGAGGGGGTGAATGGTCCGGAATAAAAAACGGCAGACCGTAATCCCTACAGCGAGAAGACAAGCCAGACGCCGACAGCGGCACTGGCACAATGACAACAAAACGACGGAATACAGACAATGATAGAAGACTCCATGATACCGGCAACCGAGGAAGAACTGACCGACGACGAGAACGGACAGCTCTACGAACACCAGAGGTTGGTAGTGGACAAAGGACAGGTGCCGCTGCGCATTGACAAGTTCATGTGCGAACACCTGCAGCATACAAGTCGCAACAGGATACAGAATGCGGCAGACGCCGGTTTCGTGCATGTGAACGAAAAGCCGGTGAAGAGCAACTACAAGGTGCGTCCGGGTGATGTCATCACACTGATGCTCGATCGTCCGCAATACGACAGCAGCATAGAGCCGGAGGAAATACCGCTCAACGTTGTGTATGAAGACTCCGAGCTGATGGTTATAAACAAACCCGCCGGAATGGTGGTGCATCCCGGATGCGGCAACTATCACGGCACACTCGTCAACGCCGTGGCGTGGCACCTCAGGGATGTGCCCGGCTACGACCCCAACGACCCCGAGGTGGGACTCGTGCACAGGATAGACAAAGACACCAGCGGACTGCTCGTGGTGGCAAAGACGCCACTCGCCAAGACAAAGCTCGGAGTGCAGTTCTTCAACAAGACCACCCACCGCAGCTACAACGCCCTGGTGTGGGGCAACTTCGTGGAGGACGACGGACGCATAGAAGGAAACATCGGCCGCGACCCCAAAGACCGTCTGCGCATGACAGTGTTCCCTCCCGGCTCCGAAATCGGCAAGCCGGCGGTGACCCACTACAGGGTGTTGCAGCGCTTCGGCTACGTCACCCTCGTGGAGTGTATCCTCGAAACGGGGCGCACACATCAGATCAGGGCACACATGAAGCATATCGGCCATCCGCTCTTCAGCGACGAGAGATACGGCGGCAACGAGATATTGAGAGGCGAGCGCTGCGGCACATACCAGCAGTTCGTGCGCAACTGCTTCAAGATATGTCCACGCCAGGCCCTGCATGCCAAGACACTCGGCTTCGTGCATCCCAAGACGGGACAGCAGATGGACTTCACGTCAGAGCTGCCCGACGACATGCAGATGCTGATAGAGAAATGGCAGAAGAGGGTGCCGGTGAGAGAATGAAAACAATAAAACGGAAAATAACAACATTAAAATATTCATCATTATGAAAAATCTTAAACGTACGATAGCCATCGTCTGTGGTGGCGACTCATCAGAGCATGATGTGTCAATGCGCTCGGCACAGGGACTCTATTCTTTCTTCGACAAGGAGCGCTACGATGTATATATCGTTGAGATGAAAGGCTATGACTGGTGCGTGGAACTCGCCGACGGCACATGGGCACCCATCGACCGCAACGACTTCTCGTTTATGGACAACGGAAAGTTCGTGCAGTTCGACTATGCCTACATCACCATCCACGGCACACCGGGCGAGAACGGTATCCTGCAAGGATATTTCGAACTCATCCATCTGCCTTATTCCACAAGCGGAGTGCTCGTAGAGGCAATGACCTTCGACAAGTTCGTGCTCAACCAGTATCTGCGCGGCTATGGAGTGAGCGTTGCCGACAGCCTGCTCATCCGCAAAGGCTATGAGACTCTCGTTTCCGACGACGAGATAGAGGAGAAGATCGGTATGCCATGCTTCGTGAAGCCGGCAGCCGACGGCAGCAGCTTCGGTGTGTCGAAGGTGAAGAACAAAGACCAGCTCGCCCCAGCCATCCGCAAGGCAATTATGGAGAGCGACGACGTGATGGTGGAGAGCGAGCTCGCCGGCGACTACAGCATCGAAGACGCCGACGCGGACGCCGAATTTGAAGAAGAAGATGAGGAACCCAATCCGGAAGATCTGGAATCGGATGACCTGTTTGCCGATCTG
>ENA-OUQH01002251-OUQH01002251.1-human-gut-metagenome-genome-assembly--contig:-NODE-2251-length-12159-cov-8.846827_pt1 | contig 12159 bp, 11 predicted proteins | sample MGYA00237948_ERZ548828 | MGnify/ENA primary metagenome ERZ548828 (study PRJEB26490, sample SAMN05194711) | human gut metagenome | biome: terrestrial biome; feature: human-associated habitat; material...
GCTGTCAGCGGCCCCGCCCGCTGACTGATGAGGGCGAAGTGTTTGGCGCGGTCCCGCAAACGGGCAGCCGCAGGACACCCGCTCCTCATCCGGCCTGCGGCCACCTTCCCCCAAGGGGGAAGGCTCCAAGGCGGGCCGCCTTCCCTCGAAGGGGAAGGCTTTTGCGTATGATAAAAAGGGGGTCACCCAATTGAATACCGAAAAAGTTATTTCCCGTGATAACGACTACATCCTCCACACCTATGGCCGCAGCCAGGTCGTGCTGGCGGAGGGCGAGGGCATGACGGCCAGGGACGCCGACGGCAAGAGCTACCTTGACTTCACGTCGGGCATCGGCGTCAACTCGCTGGGCTACTGCCACCCCGCGTGGGTCAGGGCTGTGGCCGATCAGGCCGCAACGCTGCAGCACACGTCGAACCTGTATTACACCGCCCCCGACGGCAAGCTGGCGAAAAAGCTCTGCCGCCGCACCGGGCTGGACGCCGTGTTCTTCGGCAACTCGGGCGCCGAGGCCAACGAGGGCGCGATCAAGTGCGCCCGCAAATACAGCGTAGATACCTATGGCGAGAGCCGGAATAAGGTCATCACGCTGGTCAACTCCTTCCATGGCCGCACACTGGCGACCCTGACCGCCACCGGCCAGGACGTGTTCCACCACGACTTCGGCCCCTTCCCGGGAAATTTTGACTACGTGCCCGCGGGCGACTTTGCCGCGCTGGAAAAGGCCGCAGACAAGAACACCTGCGCCGTCATGATGGAGCTGGTGCAGGGCGAGGGCGGCGTCGTCGCGCTGGACGCGGACTACGTCGCCAGGGTCGCGGCGTTCTGCAGGGAAAAAGACATCCTCGTCATTGTGGACGAGGTGCAGACCGGCGTGGGCCGCACCGGCAAGTTCCTGGCGTGCGAGCATTTTGATCTGCACCCCGACATCGTCACGCTGGCGAAGGGGCTCGGCGGCGGTCTGCCCATCGGCGCGGTGCTGATGAACAAAAAGGTCGCCGACCACATGAAGCCCGGCTCCCACGGCTCGACGTTCGGCGGCAACCCGGTCTGCTGCGCCGGTGCGCTGGCCGTGCTGGACGAGATGGACGACGACTTCCTCGCCAACGTCAACGAGCGCGCGGCCCAGCTGCGCGCCGGGCTGGCAAAGCTGCCCCATGTCAGGGAGGTCAGCGGCCTCGGCCTGATGGTTGGCATCGCGTTTGACGACGGCATCAAGGCCGCCGACGTCCGCGCCGCCTGCGAGAAGGCGGGTCTGCTGGTGCTGACCGCCAAGACCCGCCTGCGTCTGCTGCCGCCGCTGATCCTGACGGCGGACGACGTGGACGACGCGCTGGCGATTTTGCGCAGCGTACTGGAGAAATGCGTATGAAACATCTGCTGAAGCTGGGCGGCATGACGCCCGAGGAAATACTGCACATTCTGGATGTGGCCGACGAGTACAAGCGGCTGCACAAGGACGGCGTGGACCCGAAGGATCTGCAGGGCAAGGCGGTGGCGCTGGTTTTCGCCAAAAACTCCACCCGCACCCGCACAAGCCTGGAGGTCGGCATCTACCAGATGGGCGGCCTGGGCACCTACCTGAGCGCCGGCGACCTGCAGACCGCCCGCGGTGAGCCTGTGCAGGACACGGCCCGCGTGCTGGGGCGGTACTATGACGCCATCGTCTGCCGCACCTACAAACAGACGACTCTGGACATGCTGGCAAAATACAGCGGTATACCGGTGGTTTCCGGCATGACCGACTATGCGCACCCCCTGCAGGTGCTGACAGACCTGATGACCGTGCGCGAGCGCAAGGGCACGCTGGCCGGGCTGAAGGCCGGGTTTGTCGGTGACGGCTACAACATGGCAAACAGCGTCATTGTGGGCTGTCTGGCCGTGGGCATGACGGTGACGATTGCCTGCCCGAAGGGCTACCGCCCCGCCGCCGACGTGCTGATGCTGGCGAAGCAGTACGGGGATAAGTTCACGCTGACGAACGACCCGGACGAGGCCGCGCGGGACGCGGATGTGCTGTTCACCGACGTGTGGGTCAGCATGGGCATGGAGCGCGAGGCCGAGCAGCGCCGCCGCGACTTTACCGGCTTTACGCTGGACGCCGCCCGTATGGCGCTGGCAAAGCCGGACTGCATGGTGCAGCACCCGCTGCCCGCCCACCGCGGCGAGGAGATCGCCCCCGATGTGCTGGAAGCCCACGCCGACGAAATTTTCGACGAGGCGGAGAACCGCATCTACGTGGAAAAGGCCGTGCTGGCGGTGCTGCTGGCGGGGAAATAAGAGTATTGCAGTAAGAGGAACGGCAGGGGAGCGCGAGCGTGCGAACCCCTGCTTTTTTGTGCGGAATAACCCGAAAACGGGCGGCAGCGGCGAAGCTGCGGCGGGGTGAGGGCACCCCGCCCTACAGAACATTTATTGAATGGCAACACATAACAAAATACTCCGTAGGGAACGGTCTTGACCGTTCCAGAGGCTATGTTATATTGCCCGCAAAAGAATTTTGAACCGTGGGTTTCGGAACGGTCAAAACCGTTCCCTACAGATAGAATCTATGCCCAAAATCTCCCGGTAGGGCGGGGTCACCTGACCCCGCCGTTTCCAACGCGCTTTGATGAACCCAACGGAAAAATTCTATTAGACGCCGCAATCAATTACACGGGTTCTGCAATTTTGCCGCGGAACCGCCGCGGGTCTGGCCGGAGCCGTGGATGATATATTTGTAGCTGCACAGCTCGGCCAGGCCCATGGGGCCGCGGGCATGCAGCTTTTGGGTGCTGATGCCCATTTCGCACCCCAGGCCAAACTCTCCGCCATCGGTAAAGCGGGTGGAGGCGTTGACGTACACGGCGGCGCTGTCGGTGCCGCTGACGAACACCTCCGCCGCGGCGGGATCCTCGGTGACGATGGCTTCGCTGTGGCCGGTGGAGTGGGTCAGAATGTGCGCCACGGCCTGCTCCACGCTATCCACCACGGCTACGGCCAGAATGTAGTTGAGGAACTCCGTGTCAAAGTCCCGCTCCCCGGCGGGGGTGCCGGGGATAATGGCGGCGGCACGGGTATCCAGCCGCAGCTCCACCGGCGTCTTGCCGGCGGCGGCGCGGTCGTCCACCAGCCGCTTTTTCAGCCGGGGCAGGAATTCCGCAGCCACGGCGCTGTGTACCAGCAGCACCTCCTCGGCGTTGCACACAGAGGGGCGGCTGGTCTTGGCGTTTTCCACGATGGCCAGCGCCTTGTCCAGATCGGCGGCCTTGTCCACATAGACGTGGCAGATGCCGGTGCCCGTTTCGATGCAGGGCACGGACGCGCCCTCTACACAGGCGCGGATCAGCCCTGCGCCGCCCCGGGGGATCAGCAGATCCACCAGACCCTTGGCGGTCATGATGTCAGTGGCGGACTGGTGGGTGATATCGTCCACGATGTTCAGTATCTCCGGGTCGCCGCCGCCCTGCGCGATGCCGGATTTCAGCGCCTTCACGATGGCGCAGGCGGAGCGGTGCGCCTCCTTGCCGCTGCGCAGCACGCAGACGTTGCCGGACTTCACCGCCAGCGCCGCCGCGTCGGAGGTGACGTTGGGGCGGCTCTCGTAGATGATGGACACCAGCCCCAGCGGCACCTGCACTTTACGCACCACAAGGCCGTTGGGACGGTGTACCTCCGAGAGAACGCGGCCGGTGTGGTCGGGCAGGGCGGCGATGGCGCGGACGCCCTCGGCCATACCCGCCAGCCGGTCGTGATCCAGCCGCAGGCGATCCAGCATCACGTCGTTGATATGGCCGCGGGCGGCGGTCATGTCGGCGTCGTTTTCCGCCAGAATATCATCCTCGGCGGCCATAAGTGCCTCCGCCATGGCCAGCAGGATGCGATTCTTGGCCGTCTCGTCCAGCGCGGCCAGGCTGCTCCGGGCGGCGCGGGTCTTTTTCAGAATGTCAAGGGTGGTCATGATTCAGCACTCCTTTGCCAGAAATCGGGTGCCCACGGGCTTCCCGTCCACGATGTCGTACAGCAGCGCGGGCTTGCTGCCGTTGGCGATGACCATTTCGCAGCCGGCGGCGGTGACGATCTGCGCCGCCTTCAACTTGGTGGCCATGCCGCCGGTGCCCAGACTGCTGCCGCTGCCGCCGCCCAGAGCCAGAATGTGCTCGTCCACGGCGGGGACGGTGGAGATCAGATGGGCGTTGGCGTCCTTGTGGGGGTCGCCGTCGTACAAACCGTCGATATCGCTGAGCAGGATCAGCAGGTCGGCGTGTACCGCCGCCGCTACGATCGCGGACAGGGTGTCGTTCTCGCCGATGGTGTTCTCCACGCCCACCTCGTCGGTGGCCACGGTGTCGTTCTCGTTGATAACGGGCAGCGCGCCCAGCTCCAGCAGCCGGAAAATGGTGTTGCGCATGTTGCGGCTGCGCTGCTCGCTGCGGACATCCTCGCCGGTGAGCAGCACCTGCGCCACCGTGTGGTTGTATTCATTGAACAGCTTGTCGTAGGTGTACATCAGCTCGCACTGACCCACGGCGGCGGCGGCCTGCTTGGTGGGCATGTCCGCCGGGCGGCCGGGCAGATTCAGCTTGCCCACGCCCATGCCGATGGCGCCGGAGGACACCAGAATGATCTCGTGCCCGGCATTTTTCAGGTCACTGAGCACCTTGCACAGCGCCTCCATCCGCTGGATATTCAGCCGCCCGGTGGCGTGCGCCAGCGTGGAGGTGCCGACCTTTACGGTGATACGCATATCAAAACCCTCCTTCGGGTGATTATTTGGAGCCATTATACTACGAAACGCCGGAGATGGAAAGTAAAATTTTCCTTGACAGGTGCTAAGACGCATGTTATGCTAACTGTACTAACACGCATAATACACTTGACACGGAAAGGAGCGTGGGGCACATGATCGTGCTGGACTACCGGGACAGCCGTCCCCTGTACCAGCAGGTGAAGGACAGTCTGCGGCGCATGATGCTGACGGGACTGCTGGAGCCAGACGAAAAGCTGCCGTCGGTGCGAAGTCTGGCCACGCAGTTGGCCATCAACCCCAACACCATCCAGCGGGCTTACGCGGAGCTGGAAGCGGAGGGGTACATCTACTCCGTGGCGGGCAAGGGGAGCTTTGTCTCCGCCGGAGACGGCGAGCACGCCCGGCGCATAGCGGAGCTGAGGCAGCAGCTGCGGCCGCTGGTGGAGGAGCTGAAAAGCCTCGGCTGCACACGGGAGCAGCTGCTGGCACTGTGGGAAGGAGGAGATGAGGTATGATCGAGGTAAAAAATGTCGTTAAGAGCTTTGACGGCTTCCGGGCGCTGGACGGCCTGACCATGACGGTGCCCCACGGCGCGGTGTACGGGCTGGTGGGCCCCAACGGCGCGGGCAAGTCCACCATCATCCGCCATCTGGCGGGCATCTACCGGCAGGACAGCGGCGACGTGCTGGTGGACGGCCAGCCGGTGTATGAGAACACCGCCGTGAAGCGGCGCATGGCCGTCATCGGCGACGACTGGTACTATTTCCCCCAGAGCGGCATCCGGGAGATGGCAAGGTTCTATGCAGGGCTGTATCCCGCCTTCAGCTGGGAGCGCTACCAAAAGCTGAAGGAGGTGTTCCCGCTGGACGAAAAGCTGATGCTGCGCCGCATGTCCAAGGGTATGCAGAAGCAGGCGGCCTTCTGGCTGACGGTGTGCTGCATGCCGGAGTATCTCATTCTGGACGAGCCGGTGGACGGCCTCGACCCGGTGATGCGGCGGCAGGTGTGGTCGCTGCTTCTGGGCGACGTGGCCGAGCGGGGCACCACGGTGCTGGTGTCCAGCCACAACCTGCGGGAGCTGGAGGACGTGTGCGACCATGTGGGCATCCTGAACCACGGAAAGGTTCTGCTGGAGCGCAGTCTCAGCGACCTGCAGGACAACACGGTGAAGCTGCAGGTGGCCTATCAGGGCGTGACGGAGCCGCCGCTGCCGGCGGAGCTGAACATCCTGCACCGCAGCCATGTGGGGCGGGTGTACACCTATATCATCCGGGGCAGCAGCCGGGAGATCATGCGCCGGATGCAGATCACCGAGCCGGTGCTGCTGGAGTCCATCCCGCTGACGCTGGAGGAGATATTCATTTACGAACTGGGAGGTGTGGATTATGCCGCGAAAGACATCCTTCTGTAACGCCGCGCTGCTGCGCAGCGATATAAAGCGCTACTGGCCGCTGCTGTTTTTGTATGTGGCCGTGTGGGTGGTGATCCTTCCCATGCAGATACTGTCGGCGAGCCGGCAGTGCGACGGCGTGGCGGATGGCATCATGACCGTGCTGCAGATGCAGCAGCACAACGTCATCATCCGGTCCATGCCCGCCTCCGTGGTCATGTCCCTGCTGTTCGGCTGCTTTGCGGCCATGGCGGTGTGGTCGTACCTGATGTCCGGCCGCACCGTGGGGCTGATGCACGCCCTGCCGGTGACACGGACACAGGCATTTTTCTCCCACATCCTCTCTGTGCTGGGAGCGCTGACGGCGGGGAACGTGCTGATCTTCCTGCTGACCGCTCTGTGCAGCGCCGGCTTCTCCTACGTGGACTGGACGGCGCTGGGCACGTGGCTGCTGCTGACGGAGCTGATGGCGCTGTTCTTCTTCGCGCTCGGCTCCCTGTGCGCCATGGTCACAGGATGGCTGCTGGCGGTGCCGGTGCTCTACGGCGCGATGAACGTCGTCGCCCTCCTGTTGTACGCGGTGATAAGCACGATGACGCAGATGTTTTACTTCGGCTACAGCAGCAGCGACATTCCGGAGTTCATCACCTGGCTGACACCGGTGGGTCGGATCTGGGATGCCGTGGCCAACGGCGGTGCCCAGCCCGTCGAAGTGCAGTTGCCCATCGGTGCCCAAATCTATCACCGCTTCCAGCTGCCGGCCTCCGCCTTCTCCACCTGTATCATCTACGCCGCGGTGGGTGTCGCACTGCTGGCGCTGGTGTGGTGGCTGTATAAAAAGCGCCCCAGCGAGACGGCCGGCGACGCTATGTCCTTCCGGTGGCTGCAGCCCATCGCCCGGTGGAGTATCGGACTGTGCGGCGGTCTGGGGCTGGGTCTGTTCCTGAACTATGTGATACTGGGCAGCAGCTTTGCCGGTCTGCTGATCTGCCAGCTGGTCATGGGCGTGATCTGCTTCTTCGCCGCCCAGATGCTGCTGAAAAAGAAATTCCGCATTTTCACCAGACGCTGGTGGGTGGAAACGCTGGCGCTGGTGCTGACCCTGCTGGCGGTGACGCTGTGCATCAAGCTGGACATCACCGGCTATCAGCACCGCATCCCGGACGCGGAGGACGTGACCTCCGTCCGCTTCAACGCCAGCTATGCGGATTTCACCACCGACGATCCCGCAGCGGTGGAGAGCGTGATCTCCCTCCACCGCGCCATTCTGGAGCAGTACGATGAGACAGGCGAAAGGCTGGAGAACCAAACCTATCTGGACACGGAGGGCGGCCCGACCACCTGCTATGTGCGTGTGGACTACCAGCTGCGGAACGGCACGAGTCTGCGTCGTGAGTGGAGGGTATCGATCGTCAACGGCTCCGATATCCACCGGCTGCTGACCCAGCTGGTGAACCGCACCGACTGCCGGGAGTCCCTTATGGGTCTGGATGTCCTGCGGAAATATGGCGGCGTGAGCAACGTGGCGGGCGGCTACGTCAGCCAGTACGAGACCGGCGCGTTTGCGGATCTGACCCGCCAGCAGGCGCAGGATCTGGTGTCCCATGCGCTGGCGGACGCCGCCAACAGCCGCGCACCCATCGACCCCCTGCGCGGCGGTATGTACAACAGCACCAACCTTGACATTGAGATACGCATGAACACCAACGGAAAAACCGTCTCCCTTTCCCTCAGTGTCCCCGACTTCGCCGTGGAGACGAAAGCCTTCCTCGACGCGCTGGAGTTCGAGGAGCCGGTGGATGGCGGCAGCGATGTGCCGAAGTGCTACGACGACTACGACGAGCCTGCCACCCACGCCGTTGATGAGATCATATACGATTGAATAAGCGCAGTCCCCCGGCGAAAGGCCGGGGGACTGTGTGTTTTTCGGATGGAAGCCGTCCGGGGCGGGCTTGCTTACCGCAGGCCGGCGGCCTGCATCCAGAGCGTCATGGCTGCCAGCAGGATGGCCAGAAAGCCGAAGCTGATGGCGGAGAACAGTCCCATGAACCGCCCCGTCTGCCCCTTGACGTGCTTTGTGTACTCCCGGAAGGTGATGAGGCTGGCCAGCGACGCCACCAGCGTCCCCGCGCCGCCAATGTTCACGCCCACCAGCAGCCCCTGATAGTCATCGGTGAACCGGCTCAGCAGGATGGCCGCCGGCACGTTGCTGATGACCTGACTGGTCAGCGCCGCCACCGGCATGACCCCGTGGGTCAGCAGCTGGCGGAACAGCTGACGCACCGGCTCGATCCGCGCCATGTTGCCGGAGAAGGTGAAGAACGCCGCGAATGTCACCAGCAGTCCCCAGTCCACGCCCAGCAGCGCCCGGCGATCCAGCACCAGCAGCGCCGCCGCGATGACCGGCAGCCCCAGCCAGTAGGGGATGCCCCGCAGCACCATAGCCACCGCCACGCAGAACAGCACGCCGTATATCACGGCGCGGCGCTTGTCCGGAGGCGTCTCCTGCCGGGGGACGGTCAGGCTCTCCCGCGGCAGGAACAGGCAGCACAGCAAAATCAGCGCCGTGGACAGCAGGAACGGCGGCAGCATGATGGTCAGGAACTCCCCGTTGGGGATGTTGTAGTAATTGAACAGATACAGGTTCTGGGGATTGCCGAAGGGCGTCAGCATACCGCCCAGATTGGCGGCGCAGTTTTGCAGGATGAACGTCAGCGCCGTCCATTTCGTCTGGCCTGTGCTCTCCAGCACGAACCAGCTCAGGGGCAGAAACGTCAGCAGCGCCGTGTCGTTGGTCAGCAGCATGGAGCCCACCAGCGTGATGGACACCAGCGCCGTCACCGCGCCCCGGGTGGTGTGGAACACCTGCACCAGCTTCTGCGCCAGCAGGGGGAACAGTCCTATGCCCCGCAGAGCGCCCACCACCGCCAGCACGCACAGCAGGCAGGACAGCGTTTTTACGTCGTAATAGCCCAGATAGTCCGCATCCGGCGGCACAAACACCGCCGTCACCGCCGCCGCCAGCACCGCGATCACCGGCATGGCGTTGGCCTTGCACCATTGCAACAGCTTCATAGACACCTCGCACAGCCCTTACAGGGCGGAAAATCCAACGGCTGTTACATTAGCATATTTTTCCCTGCGGGTCAAGCGTTCCGTTCCGGTCTGTGCGGCGCGGCATGGGCGCACCTCCGTCCGTCAGGCCGCGGCGTCCCTGCCGGCGGGCAGCGCCACCTCCGTGCCGTTGTTCACCTCGATGCGGTAGCCGCCGGGGTTGTATACATCCGTTCCGTTGCCCCGGAAGCGGCAGTCATCCAGCGCCGCATAGGAGTTCGGCGGCAGGCACAGAAGCTCCAGCGCCGTGGTGTTGTTCAAAAAGTCGATGCGCCTGATGGTATATGTATAGGAGTTGCTGTACGCGGAGTCGTACCGCGCGCCCACCCCGTTGCCGCCGATATACCCGCCGTGGAGATAGACCCAGCCGCCGTTCACGGCCAGCGCGCCCACGTCCCAGCCGGTTACGCGGCAGTTCTCCAGATAGGTGGGCGCTCTGGCGGTCACGCCGGTTCCGCTTCCGTCTCCCTCGAAGCTGACCTCCGAAAAGCGGACGTAGGCGTGGCACCGCTCCGTGTCGCTCAGGGGCGTCACCGTCACCGGCGCGGCGAAGGCGGTGCCGCTGCCCTTCAGCGTGACCGCACAGCCCACCGACACCGGCGCGTCATAGGTCACGTCCGGCAGCTCCACCGTGATGGCCGTGTCCGCGTTGTACTCCTCCGCCAGCCGATCCAGCAGCGCCTGCAGCTCCTGCGCCGTTTCCAGCGGCGCGTCCTCCGGCGTGATGCGCAGCGCCTGCTGCTCCTCAAATTCCACGGTCATGGTCAGGTGCAGCACGTCGCCGCTCTTCATGCGCAGCGTCCAGACCACCTCGTTGTGGGTGCAGGTGGGATCCGCACGCAGCCGCCGGTACAGCAGCGCCGGGGACTCCGGTGTTTCCTCCTCCGCGTCCCACAGCTTCACCCGGCTCACGCCCTCCGGCGCGGTGACGGACACGTCCCAGCTGTCCAGCAGCGCGGCGAAATCCTCCGCTGCGTAGTCCTGGGTCACGGCGTCCTCCACCATGACGGTGGCGGGGAAGTCCACCGTTCCGCCCGCCGGGATCAGCTCCGAGCGATACCCCACCGGGTCGGTACGGCCCTCGATGGACGGCGTCACAGCCGTGAACACATGGTACTCCCGCCCGTCCGCGCCGGTGTAGTAGGTCTGGCAGGCGGCCAGATAGGGATCGGCGGCGGCCTGCGCCGCATCTTCCTTGTCCGCCGTGTCCTCCGGCGGCGTGCCGCCCGGCCTGCTCAGCCACAGCACCACGGCGGCGGCAGCCGCTGCGATGACCGCCGCCATCAGCAGCCAGCGGCTCCGCCGGTGTCCGGCGCGGGGCAGGGCGATGACCCGCCGCTGCGCCAGCGTAGCGGTGCAGCGGGGGCAGAAGGATGCGTCCTGCGCCAGCGGCGCGCCGCAGTGGGGGCATTTCTTATCCGTTTTCGTCATGTCCGTCACAGCGCCTCCCGCAGCTCCTGCACCGAGTGATACCGCTGCTCCGGGCTGGTCATGGTGCAGCGCTGCACCACCCGTCCGGCGTGACCCGCCGCCAGCTGCCGGGAGGGATGCTGCCCGGTGAGCATCACATTCAGCAGCACGCCCAGCGAATAGATGTCCGCCCGGCCGTCCGTCTGGGACAGGCCGAACTGCTCCGGCGCGGCGTAGCCGGTGGTGCCCAGCACCACCGTGTCCGCCGTGCCCTCGGGCTTGATGATCCGGCTGGCGTCAAAGTCGATGAGCACCGCCTGATCGCCCCGCAGGATCACGTTGCTGTCCTTCACGTCCCGATGCACCGCGCCCAGCGAGTGCAGTACCCACAGCGCCGCGCACACGTCCTCCGTCACCCGCCTGGCCTCCGGCCACGAGAGCACGCCGCCCTCCAGCAGGAACGTCAGGGTGTCGCCCTGCACATATTCCTCCAGCACGGCCACCTGCCCGTCCCGCTCCGCCACCTCCTCGATGCGGGGCAGATACGGGCAGTCCACCGTCAGCAGCTTGCGGTACACCTCGGCGCTGCCGGTGAAGCGGCGGAATATGTAGCGCTTGCCGGTACTGCGGTGCCGCAGCAGCGTCACGCTGCCCCGCGCGCCCCGCTTCAGCAGCCGCACCTCCTCAAAATATGTCTCCACATCCCGCAAAAAAGTGTCGTACACAGAAACTTTCCCCTTTCCCGATAGCGATTTTCCCCAAAGGCTATGCAGCCAGCATATTGTTTTTCTCTTAAAAATTTACTATTATATTACATGATATCGCATATTGTTGTAAAGGTGTAATTACGGAATGAACGAGAAAAACACAGATACCCTCCAGCAGGAACTGATGAGCACCAACAATCTGGATCGCTTCCTGACGGAAAACGACGCCAGCTTTCGTGACGTCCCTCTGCAGGAGGCCATCCAGTGCATTTTTGACGAAAAGGGCATGTCCAAGGCGCAGCTGGCCAAGCAGTCCGGCATCAGCGAGGTCTATCTGCACCAGCTGTTCTCCGGCCGCCGCTTTCCGTCCCGCAGCCGCCTGCTGTGCCTGTGCTTCGGGCTGGGCGCCACGGTGGACGAGGCGCAGTCCCTTTTGCAGCAGGCGCGCCACGCGCCGCTGTACTCCCGCGACCGGCGGGACGCCATCATCATCTTCGCCCTCAGCCACCACATGACCCTTTTCGAGGTCAATGACAAGCTGTTCACCGAAAATCTGGATACACTCTGCTGATGACCGACAGGGGAGACGGGGGAGGAAAAAAAGAAGCACCTTGCGGTGCTTCTTTTCGTTTACTTTTTGATCTCGCCGTTGGCGGCAGCGGTGAGGTACGCGTTGATGAACCCGTCGATGTCGCCGTCCATCACCGCCTGGATGTTGCCCATCTCGTAGCCGGTGCGGGTGTCCTTGGCCAGCGTGTAGGGCATGAACACATAGGAGCGGATCTGGCTGCCCCACTCGATCTTCATCT
>ENA-OUQH01002254-OUQH01002254.1-human-gut-metagenome-genome-assembly--contig:-NODE-2254-length-12144-cov-4.452477_pt1 | contig 12144 bp, 17 predicted proteins | sample MGYA00237948_ERZ548828 | MGnify/ENA primary metagenome ERZ548828 (study PRJEB26490, sample SAMN05194711) | human gut metagenome | biome: terrestrial biome; feature: human-associated habitat; material...
ACCGACGACCCCTTCATTACGAGTGAAGTGCTCTACCAACTGAGCTATTCCAGCAAATGTTGTGATTGACGTACGACAACCACAACTACTATTATATCGAATCTTCTCAGATTTGCAAGAACTTTTTTAGTTTCTGAAGCATTTTTTACTTCTTGCTTCTTATCAGTTCTCTTTTCCCATCTGGACAGTCAGATGCGGATATGCCATCTCAATCTCATTCTCATCCAGTTTCAGTTTGATTTCTTCCAGAATCCTCCATCTTGCATTCCAGTAATCTTCATTCTTCACCCATGCACGGGCACCAATGACTACCGAACTTTCTGCAAGTTCATGGACAAATACCAGAATTTCTTCATTCTTGATGGTCGCATCGTCCTGTCTGATAATCTCCTCAATGACCGCCTTTGCTTTTCGCAAGTCCGCTTCATAAGCAATATCTACTTTCAGATCCAGCTTTCTCTCCGCCTTAGCCGTTGCATTCGTCAGACTGTTGTTGGTCAGCATTCCATTTGGAATCACAATCGTTTTATTATCAACGGTCGATAACTTTGTATAAAAAATCTGAATTTCCTTTACCGTCCCTTCGTTGTGGTTTGTATCCTCAATAATATAATCTCCCACTTCAAATGGTTTCAGAAGCAGAATCAATACTCCGCCTGCAAAATTAGAAAGGCTTCCCTGCAGAGCAAGACCGATTGCTACACCGCCAGAAGCAATAATCGCTGCCACTGAAGTTGTATCAACTCCTAATTTTGCTGCAATCATAAAAATCAACAGAAAATATAAAGAAAATTTCAAAACAGAGTCTACGAACTGCTCTACTCCTTTGTCTGCACTGGACCTTGCCAGCGATTTTCTCACAATTTTCCGTATAAATTGGATCAGAACACGCCCGATCATAAATACTGCAATTGCGATCAGCACTTTCACTCCAAATCCGATCAGGTCTGAAAGATGCTCCTGCAGATACTGCGTTGCCTGATTCACCTCATTCACTGCATCCTGCGTTGCATCTGTCACTCCTTTTGTCGCATCTGCCACCCCTTGTGACACATCCCCTGAATCTACTTTTAAGGATGTCCCCTGTGTTGTTGCCAATTTTAACAACATGCTATTCATATTATTGTCTCCTGCTTTACTTTCTAGTTTACATTTTCATATCCAGTCTCTCTATTTCTTCAGGGCAAGAAATGCACTCAATGTTCCGCGTTCATTTCCTGTTGTTCTGTGTGAGAACAAAATATCCGGGTTGCAGTGTGTACATACATTGGTCACTGCAATATGCTCCGGAAGAATTCCTGATTCTAAAAAAACAGACTCATTTGCCTTCCATAAATTCAACTGATATTTTCCATTTTCTTTCTGATAAAAAATTTCAGGCCAGAGATTTTCGTCATAATTCTCACGGAATTTTTTAATAACATCTTCACTGACTTCATAACAATCCTGACAGATAGACGGTCCTACCGCTCCTAAAATATCTGCCGGATCACAACCAAACTCTTCCTCCATCTTTTCCACAGTTACTTTTCCAATCTTTCCAACTGTTCCTCTCCATCCAGAATGGCTCAGTCCAATGACTTTCTTCACCGGATCCACAAAATAAAGTGGTACACAATCTGCATAAGAAGTTACAAGACAGATTCCAGGCACGTCCGTAATCATTCCGTCTGTCTCAGGAAAGGACTGTCCCCTCTCCCTGGCGTACACGCGCTTTACATTCGTCGTATGTGTCTGCTGCGTATAAGTAAAATCTGCCACTTCTACGCCGATTGCCTGCGCAATCAGTTCACGATTCTTTTTCACCGCCTCCGGATCATCTCCTCTTGTCAGGCTGATGTTCATAGAACTGAAGCACCCGGTACTGACTCCACCCAGTCTGGTAGAAAATCCGTGATTGACGATTCCTGTATTTTCAAAAAGCGGATAGGACAGATACGGCACACCGCCGCGCTGCCGCTCTACAAATATCTGCTCATTATTCTTATATTTTAATCCAAGACTCATATATTTCTCCTAACTTCATCTGTCCATACTTCGTTGCTGCATTTACATATCTTCAAATCCAAAAGCTACATTAACTACATCAGTGTAAATGCATCTTTATATAGCGTGATTTCTTCCTGACCCTCAGCTCCGGCTATGGCAACCACGTCGAATCTGCATGGTACGTCATCGTTCCCCTGCTTCATCAGAAAATGCATGGCACATTTTGCGATAGTCTGTTGTTTACGGGCATCGACCGCCTCTGCCGGATAGCCGCTTACACCCGTAGTTCTGTATTTCACTTCTACAAAGACAAGGTATTCTCCGTCTCTTGCAATCAGATCGATTTCTCCCAGCCTGCAGCGATAATTATATGTCACGATCTTGTATCCCAAAGATTCAAGATAAGCACCTGCTTTCCTTTCATAGCCGGTGCCTGTCCTGCGATTATTCTTCTTATACATAATTATGTATGAAAGATCTTCTGTGGATCGGTGTCGGTCCCAGTTCTTTTAACCCTGCAATATGTGCTTTCGTTCCATATCCTTTATTACTTGCAAAATCATACCCCGGCAGTACCTTGTCATATTCCACCATCAGCCGGTCTCTCGTCACTTTTGCAATAATACTCGCTGCCGCGATAGAAATGCTTTTCGCGTCACCTTTGATGATCGGCACCTGCAAAATGTCTACCTGTGGAATCGTCACCGCATCATTTAACAAAATGTCCGGACGCACTTTCAGATTATCAATTGCCATACGCATTGCTTCATAAGTGGCCTGCAAAATATTAATTTCATCAATTCTCGCAGGACTTGCCATACCAATCCCCGTTGCTACCGCGCGGTTCATGATCTCGTCATACAGCATTTCACGCTTTTTTTCGGACAGCTTTTTTGAATCATTCAGATACAGGATCATATCATCTTTGGGCAGAATCACAGCTCCTGCCACGACCGGACCTGCCAACGGTCCTCGTCCGACCTCATCAATCCCGCAAATGTACGGATAATCCTTGTATTCTTCTTCAAATGTGCTCATTGCTTTTGTTCTTGCAATCTCTTTTTCCAGACGTTCCTGCTGTTTTTTCAGCTTTTCTTCTTCCCGCTTATTCATGCCTGATCACTCCCATCTTGTCAAATGGATAGATACGCACCCACGCTTTTCCCATGATCGTATCTTTCTTCACTTCTCCTACACTCGGGTCACGGCTGTCCTGACTGTGATTCCGGTTATCGCCAAGTACAAAATATTCATCTTTTCCAAGGGTAATTGGCTGCGATGCCGCCATCGGATCGTCCATCAGTTCATTTCCATAAATGTCTGATTCCAAGCGGCTGCCATTGATATAGACATAACCGTCTACTACCTGTACCGTCTCTCCCGGCAGCCCGATAATACGTTTTATATAGTAAGTATTTTCCTCATACTGATATGGAAATACAATAATATCAAAACGTTTCGGATCTTGGAACCGGTAAGACAGCTTGTCCACCAGAAGCTGATCTCCATCGCTTAGAGTCGTCTCCATGGATGACCCGCTGACACTTGTTCTTTGTCCCACATAAGTAATGATGACATATGTTAAGACAAGAATGACTATAATATAAAAAATCCACCCTAATATCTCTCTTATAATTCCCGGCTCTCTCCTTCTTCGTCTTCTTGACATAGAAAGTAAGTTCCCCTTTCTGATTTCTATTTACCTTTACGCTTCTTCTGTCTGTGGATACTCAAGCGTAAGTCGTCCAAGCTTTCCTTCCCGGAAATCATCCATCAAAAGCATGGCTGCCTTCTCCGTATCCAGTTCATTTCCACGGACAAGGCAATGTCTGCTTTCTGCAATACGCCCAAGCATTACATATGGGTCTGGGGCAGCTGTAATGGTATACTTATTCTCCAGTACACCCGGATAATTTGCTGCCAGAAAACGGATCAGCTCTGCTGCCAGCTCTTCTGTCTGTAACACCTCATCCTTAATCGAACCGATCAGCGCAAGCCGCAATCCTACTGTTTGATCTTCGAATTTTGGCCAAAGAATTCCCGGTGTATCCAGAAGCTCTACCTGTTTGTTCAGGCGGATCCATTGTTTTCCTTTCGTTACACCTGGCTTGTTACCGGTTTTAGCAGCTGCTTTTCCGGCAAGTGAATTAATAAATGTAGACTTTCCTACATTCGGAATTCCAACGACCATGGCACGAACCGGACGGTTCAGAATCCCACGCTTTCTGTCGCGCTCGATCTTCGCCTTACATGCCTCCTGGATCACGCTTTGTACGGATTTTACTCCGCCGCCTTTTCTTGAATTTACTTTCACAACATGGAATCCTTTTTTCTTAAAATATTCGGTCCATGCCTCATTCCATCTTTCCTCTGCCAGATCTGATTTATTCAAAATGATCAGTCTCGCTTTATTCTTACCAAGCTCATCAATATCCGGATTCCTGCTGGATAACGGAACCCTGGCATCTACAAGCTCAATGATCAAATCAATCAATTTAATATTTTCCTGCATCATACGCTTTGCTTTTGTCATATGACCCGGATACCACTGAAAATGCATATTTCTACTCCTTTACAAATCCAAAGTGTGTTTTTGGCGAGATGACAAACCAGGCTTTTCCGTAAATGTAGCTGTATTTCACATTTCCTACATTGGCATTACGGCTGTCTTCACTGTTCTGCCTGTCGTCACCAAGAACAAAATATTCATCACTGCCTAATTTTATCTTTTCATTTACAATGCCGACATCATCAATCTTGGAAGTCTCATAATCTTCTTGCAGCTTTTCACCATTGATGTAGACTGAATTTTCGACAATCTCCACGCTCTCTCCTGGAAGAGCAATGATCCGCTTAATATAATAATGGGAATTTTCATTTCCCTTTGGTTTAAATATAATGACATCGCCACGCTTCGGCTTGCTTGCATTATACACAATCCGGTTGGCGAGCACAATATCCCCGTTTTCAAGAACCGGCTTCATGGAATCTCCGACAACACTCACACGCTGTCCGAAATACCATACACACACAAATGCGATCAGTATTGTCAATGCAATCTGAAAAATCCACTTTCCAATAACTGGGATTAAAGACCAGTCTATGCTTCTTAACAGCTTTACAACTTTTTTCTTTGTCGGCTGCTGTATTCTCTTCTGCTGTCTTAAAAGTTTTCTTCTCTTAGCTTCCCGCTGTTTCCGGCGTTTCTTTGCCGCCCTTTTTCTGGCATTCTCTCTGCCCGTAAAATTACCCCTTATCGAACTTTTTTTCATAGATTTATCCCTATATCAGAAAAAGGACAATTACATGTATGTAGTTGTCCTTTTTTACTCTGTTCTCTTCGTTTAATTATTTTACCAGCTCTTTAACTTTAGCTTTCTTACCAACACGGTCTCTTAAGTAGTTAAGTTTAGCTCTTCTTACTTTACCTCTTCTTACTACTTCAACCTTCTCTACGTTAGGTGAGTGAACTGGCCATGTCTTCTCAACACCGATTCCGTTAGATGTCTTTCTAACTGTAAATGTCTCTCTTGAACCGCCACCCTGTCTCTTAAGAACAGTTCCTTCAAAAATCTGAATTCTCTCACGGTTACCCTCTTTAATCTTACCGTAAACCTTTACAGTATCTCCAACTCTGAATTCTGGAGCCTGCTCTTTTAACTGAGCTGCCTCAATATTCTTAATAATATCGTTCATCTGTGTGACCTCCTTGTTTAATTGGACGTTCTTAATACAAAATGTACCAGAGGACCATCTCGTTTTTCTTCACAACATGCTATATTTTATCACAAACTTCTTTACGTTGCAAGAAGTTTTTAATTTTATTTTTTCATTTATTTTTCCGGCAATCCATTCAATGTTTTTAATCTTTCCAGATTGTAAATTGACAGTTTTCTAAATTCTACTGTCCTGTAGCTTCAAGCATAATTTCTTTCGCCAGCTTCTGCTCTTCTTTTGTCAGTTTGGCTTTTTCAATCAGATCCGGACGGTTCTTTGCTGTGCGGATCACAGACTGCTCTCTGCGCCATTTTTCTATATTCGCATGATGACCGGACAAAAGTATGGCTGGCACCTGCTTATCATGCCAGATCTCCGGTCTGGAATACTGTGGGTACTCAAGAAGATTATCCTGAAAGCTCTCGAATTCTGCGGACACATCATTATGCAGAACCCCCGGCACCAGTCTGGAAATCGCATCGATCATAATCATAGCCGGAAGCTCTCCGCCAGTCAGGACATAATCTCCAATCGACACATAGTCTGTGACAACTTCATTTAATACCCGTTCATCAATTCCTTCATAATGTCCGCACAAAAATACCAGATCTTCTTCCTGGGCAAATTCCTCTGCCATCGTCTGGTTAAATGTCTTTCCCTGTGGAGACAGATAAATCACACGCGGGCTTTTCCTGGTACCCAGATCGCTTAGCAAAGCTTTCGTTTCTATTTTCTTTTTCACAGCCTCATAGCACTGATACACTGGCTCTGCCTGCATCAGCATACCTGCTCCCCCACCATAAGGATAATCATCTACGCTGTTGTGTTTGTTAAATGCATAGTCTCTGATATTTACCGCTTCTATATCCAAAAGTCCTTTATCCATGGCACGTCCGATAATACTTGTATTCAGACCGTCCATCACCATGTCCGGAAATAATGTCATAATATAAAACTGCATGATTACACTCCTTAAATCAGACCATTCATCAGATGAACAGTAATGATCCCACTTTCCATATCTACGTTCAGAACACATTCTTTAATTGCAGGCATAAGAACCTCTCCATGCTCCTTTGAATCAATCACATAGACATCATTCGCCCCTGTTTCCATCACGTCACTCAGTGTTCCGAATTCTGTTCCATCTTCTGTTATAACTTTCATGCCGATCATGTCTGCAACAAAATACTCATCTTCTTCCAGCGGCACAGCATTTTCTCTCGTCACGAGCAGCGGACAGCGTTTATAACGCTCAATATCATTAATATTGTCAAATTCTTTAAATTTAACAATAACGAACTGCTTAAAAAACTTCACATGTTCCACTTCCAGATCCAGCTTTTCTTTTCCCGTATCCAGAATTACTTTTTTCAGTTTCTTAAATCTTACCGGATCATCTGTAGTCGGAAAGACTTTCACTTCTCCGCGCACCCCGTGTGGCTGTGTGATGACACCTACCTGCAATAACTGTTCCATACATTCCTCCGCTTTTTCGAATCAATTCGTATAAATCTATATCTGGTAACGTCCGAAGAACTTTCACTGTTCTGGCGGACACATTTCTTTCTTCATAAAGAGAGACAGGCCTGGTAAAACCCGGTCTGTCCCTATATCCATCCTGATTAATCCAGAATATCTACAATCACTTTCTTGTCTTCCTTCGCTGCCGCTGCTTTTACTACTGAACGGATAGCCTTGGCAATACGTCCCTGTTTTCCGATTACTTTCCCCATATCAGAATCTGCAACACGTACTTCCAGGATAGTTGTCTTCTTCTCCGTGCGTTCGTTTACCGTTACGCTTTCCGGATCATCGACAAGAGCTTTTGCAATAACTTCAACTAACTCTTTCATCTTTGTACCTCCAGGCACGAATTATCTATTTCTCAATTCCAGCTGCTTTAAAGATCTTTCCTACAACCTCTGTCGGCTGAGCTCCTGTATTTAACCATCTCTTAGCTGCTTCCTCGTCTACAGAAATTCCGCTTGGCTCAAGGTTTGGATCATATGTTCCAATCTCCTCGATGAACTTTCCATCTCTTGGGGCTCTGGAATCTGCTACTACGATTCTATAAAAAGGTGCTTTCTTCTGTCCCATTCTTCTTAATCTGATTTTTACTGCCATTGTTCTTTTCCTCCATAAATGAAAATATTTATTTTTAATAGTTTTATTTATATAAAGTGCCTTGCACCATATACCATTTTTAGAAAGGCAACTTGAACTTGCCTTTTTTGCCTGGTTTTGCAAATGTCTTCATCATCTTCTTTGCTTCGTTGAACTGCTTGATCATACGGTTTACTTCACTGATGTCTACACCTGCTCCTTTTGCGATTCTGTGCTTTCTTGATGGATTTAAAAGATCCGGATCTCTTCTCTCAGCTGGTGTCATAGAATGGATCATAGCTTCCATACGTGCCATACCTTTTTCTGCTTCATCCATCTGCTCATCGCCAAGACCTTTCATCTTGCCCATTCCCATACCGCCAAGTCCCGGCAACATGTTCATGATATTTCCAAGTCCTCCAAGCTTCTTCATCTGCTTGATGCTCTCAAGATAATCATCAAAATCAAACTGGGCTTTTTTCATCTTCTTGGACATCTCTTTTGCTTTGTCCTCGTCAATGTCAAGTTCTGCCTCCGCCTTCTCGATCAGAGATAAGACATCTCCCATACCGAGAATCCGGTTTGCCATACGATCCGGATAAAATTGCTCCAGATCAGAAAGCTTCTCGCCCATACCGACATACAGAATCGGTTTTCCGGTTACTGCCTTAACGGATAACGCAGCACCACCTCTTGTGTCACCGTCCAGTTTGGTCACGATCACACCGTCTACACCAATCTTTTCGTCAAATTCTTTTGCCACATTGACCGCATCCTGTCCGGTCATAGCATCAATAACAAGAATTGTCTGATGTACAGTAACAGTATTCTTAATCTCTTCCAGCTCAGCCATCATATCTTCATCGATATGAAGACGTCCTGCCGTATCAAGGATCACCAGATTATTGCCATTCTTCTGGGCATGCTCAATTGCAGCCTTTGCAATATTCGCCGGTTTATGGTTGTCACCCATGGTAAATACTTCCACACCCTGCTTTTCCCCGTTGATCTGTAACTGCTTAATTGCTGCAGGACGATAAACATCGCAGGCAACCAAAAGCGGTTTCTTGCCTTTTAACTTAAACTTCCCGGCAAGCTTTGCTGTTGTAGTCGTCTTACCTGCTCCCTGAAGACCTGCCATCATAATCACTGTAATGGCACTTCCCGGCTGAAGCTTGATCTCGGTTGTCTCAGATCCCATCAGATTACAAAGTTCTTCATTTACAATCTTAATTACCATCTGACCCGGATTCAGACCATTCATAACATCCTGACCGACCGCTCTTTCCTGAACAGTCTTAATAAAATCCTTTACAACCTTGAAGTTTACATCTGCCGCCAGAAGCGCACGCTTAATCTCCTTTAACGCTTCCTGCACATCTGCTTCCGTAAGTCTTCCTTTACTTCTAAGATTCTTAAATACATTCTGCAGTTTTTCTGTCAGACTGTCAAACGCCATACTATAACTCCTCTATGATTTCTCCGGACAAGATTCGAATTCCGCTTAAAATATCTTCCCTGCGTTCTTTCTCATACTCATCCAGCAATTCATCAATCTGTTTTACTTTATTCTTCACGGTCATGAACTTTTCAACAAGATGAAGCTTTTCTTCATATCCTGCCAGTGCCTGTTCACACCGCTTTACAATATCATGTACTCCCTGTCTGCTGATACCGGCATCCCTGGCAATCTCCCCAAGGGAGAGATCCTCTAATAGAAACTGTCCGTATATCTCTTTCTGATGATCTGTCAGTAATTCTCCATAGAAATCAAACAGAAGAGCCTGTTTTAGAATCTCATTCACATTTATCACCTGTGTTATCATACACGATACGCCTCATGGTGTCAAGTATTTTTTCTTTACACTTATATTTTTATTGTATTTTCTCGCATACAATCCCTATTCCTTCCTCTTTAGACTTCTAAAGTTTCAGAAAATCGCGGATATTCAACATTCCCCACCCCTGTTCGCCTGCTCCGGGTAAATGTATGCACGTCTCCCTGAGTCTTAATTTCACCTCTACATTGGTAATCCTCGGATATTTTTCCATCAATAAAGCGACAGCACCGGACACGACCGGGGTCGCCATGGAACTTCCACTTTTTACCGTATACGCATCTTTCTTTCCGTGTATCTGACTGTTGCAGGAAATGATCTGGTATCCCGGTGCTATTACATCCGGTTTCACTACACATTCTTTCGTAGGACCGGATCCCGAACAGCTCCCCTTCTCTGCTTTTTCTGTTTTTACAGCACCGACCGTAATCACTTTACGACTGTTTCCCGGAATTGCAATGGTTCCTTCTCCCGGTCCGTTATTTCCCGATGACACCACAACAACCAGACCCAAGTCCCAGAGATGTTCTACAGCTTCGATCAACATTTTTTCTTTCCCGGGCTCCAGATTTTCCCCAGCTCCTGCTGACAGATTCACAATCCGTATCTTATATTTTCTGTGATTCATTTCCACCCACTTAAGACCTGCAAGAATACTCGCTACATTTGCCTCCCCTTTTTGATCCAACACTTTTACAATAACAAATCGACAAAGCGGAGCAATTCCGGACAGAATCCCACCGGACATCTGTCCACTTCCACCTAAGATCCCTGCCACATGAGTTCCATGTCCATTATCATCATAACATTTTTCTTTCCTATATATACAGTCCCGCCAGCCGACAACCCTGCTCTTAAAATCCGGATGTGGCGCAAGTCCGGTATCCAGAACCGCAACCGTCACCCCTTTTCCGGTAAGCCCTGCTTTTTTTATATCATCACACCAATAATGCACCATCTTTTTTACACGATCCATAAATGTCTCTCCAAAATATTTCCTTTAAAAATAGAATATTCGACGAAATAGAAATTGATTTCTTCACGCATTTGTCGTATGATATTCTTGCTAATTACTGGGGAGTAAATAGTGACACCATAAGGGGAGGAAATTTATGGAATCCAAAAACTATTATGATATACTTGAAGTTTCCGTAAAGGCGTCCGCACAGGAGATTACACTGGCTAAAAATAAACTGGCCAAGCGTTACCACCCGGACGTCAATATGAGGAACGGAATTGATACAACTGATAAGATGCAGGAAATTCTGGAGGCTTACCTTGTTCTTTCCGATCCGGTAAAGCGTGCCGAATATGACCGGGAAATCCGCGGAAACCGTCCTTCGAAAATGCAGACATTTAATCTCTATGAAGAATCTGAAGAAGTTGAAGACCCAGATCATCCTACATTTGTAACTTACTGGAAAGCAGCCGGTGCCTTATATGATATCATCGAGCAAAGCAATGCCCTGTTTCATCAGAAAAACAACTCGACCGTGCTTGGCGAACTGGCTGTCAAGGCACTGCATCATATCATTCTGCTGCGCGAAGCAAAAATTCCGGAGCGCTACTGGTATCCGGATATTATGAACTGGCTTCTGTTCAAATGGTATCAGAACCGGAATTATAATCTTGCATATCTTCTGAAGCTTTATGACGAGCATGAAAAGAATGATATGAACAAAATTGAAAAGTTAAAACTGCAGAACCGGGCTTACCGCTATCAGCATTCTGTGAAGAAGTTATTGCGTTATTAACAGCTGGATTTATTCACACATTTTCCCTCCAGACATAGGATATAGTGTAAATATTCTTTATGCGGAGGAATTGACATGAGCGATTTAAGCGCAACAAACTGTGGCTGTGGATGCGATGACGGAAGAAGAGGAAATGGCTGCGGATGCGGTAATGATTGCGGATTTGCAAATAATAGCTGCCTGTGGATTATCTTATTGCTTATCTGCTGTGGCGGATATGGCAATGGCTGTGGCGGATACGGCAATGACAGTTGCCTGTGGATCATCTTATTACTCATCTGCTGCGGTGGACTCGGCAATGGTTGCGGCGGATGTGGCTGTGGCAATGACTGCTGTTAGTTCTCATCTTTCAAAGCAATTGCGTAGACTGTTTTATAAAGTCAAAATGAGGGAGATTCGGTTGAATCTCCCTCGTCTCTTGACATATTATTTTTCATCTGTTTCAAAATAATCATAACTTTCTTCTACATCTCTTTGAAACGATTCATTAATTTTCCTTTGAATTGCTAAATAAATTTCCAATTCTTCATAAGTAAATGCTTTCAACCCTTCAAATCCACGCTTATAACACTGGTATTCAAATTGAGCATGGTTCCTAAAAATGCTCATTCCTTCTTCTGTTAAAAATAAATTATATACCCTATTATTTTCTTTATTTCTAACTTGTTCAACCCAACCTTTATCACGAAGTTTTTTTACCATTTGTGAACAAGCTGTCTCTTATACACATCTGACGCTGC
>ENA-OUQH01002255-OUQH01002255.1-human-gut-metagenome-genome-assembly--contig:-NODE-2255-length-12140-cov-8.337443_pt1 | contig 12140 bp, 9 predicted proteins | sample MGYA00237948_ERZ548828 | MGnify/ENA primary metagenome ERZ548828 (study PRJEB26490, sample SAMN05194711) | human gut metagenome | biome: terrestrial biome; feature: human-associated habitat; material...
TTTGGGAATCTTCTTTGGAGATTCGCGATTACTTCAGATGCTTTCATAATCTTTAATCTTTTATTGTGTTTAAATTCTTATTTTTTATTTCTGCTTGCAAAGATACATGTTTTTCTTGAAAACACCAACAAAAAGAAAGAAAAAATGCAGAAAAAGTAGAAAAAAGTCATTTTTTAACATTTTTAGCCACGTTTTGTAGCGCTTTTGTGTACGCACACCTTATTATATAAGAGCCGTTTTTCGGGGTTTAAGCCTTTATTTCTGTTTTAGGGAATCTTGCATTCTGACGACTTCTGTTTATCTATCCTGCGCCATAGGGCATAAATGAGCAGGATGATAGCGTAGAGACCGATTACCTGAGGCAGACTGATTCTTACGTTTTCGATGCTTGCTCCAGGCAGCATGCTGATCAGTTTTATGGCTGTATTCAAAAACTGGGTGATGCTGGTCAGGGCACCTGATGTAAGGCTGATGAGTGGGGCGACAACCGGTGCTATGGGCGCCCATAACGTGAGAGGGGAGAACAGGATTAAGGCTGCTCCAAGATATAGGATGAGGGTTGCTGCGGGAATGGCGATGTAATTGGTGAGAAGTGAATAGCACGATATTCTGCCGAAGGTGTAGACGATGACCGGAAGGGTTCCTATCTGGGCTGCCAGTGAAACGCAAAGGAGTCCCCATGCCCAACGGATGAAACGGCTGCGGATGGGGAGGAGGGAGTAAAGGGGTGGGAAGAACAGCAGAATGAAGGCTACGGCCAGGAACGAAAGCTGGAAACTCAACTCGAAAAGATAGAGCGGACTGATGAAGAGCATAAATATATAAGCTGAGGCTAAGGTGTTGAGCGGCAGGCCGGTACGATGAAAAGCTAAACTTAAGCTGTAGGCTGAAAGCATGATGGCTGCACGGACTGCACTTGCCGGCAATCCTATGAGAAAAACGTAGGTCCAGATGGAGATGAGGGACAGGATGATGGTGTAAACTGAGTACTTTCTGCCGCCTAGCAGAAAGATGAAAAGCTGGAAGATAATGCCTATATGAAGTCCGCTTACTGCCAGGATGTGACTGGCTCCGGAAATGGAGTAACTGTTTCGGGTGTTCGAATCGAGTGCGCTCTTGTCGCCCAGCGCCATGGCTGCGATGACTGCATAGTCTTGCTGTTTTACGTGAAGGGAAACCAGTTTGCTTTCAATATTGCTTTTATAGCGTTCGGTATTGATTTTTGCCCGTGTGAGGTAAGACAGTTCCTGCCAGTTTTTCAGTTGTGTAGAGGTTTGGGAATCAGCTATTTGCTTACAGGTAAGAAAAGCCCCAAGGCTCAGGATGCATAAATGAAGCATCACGCATTGGGAATAGATGAGAAACTGGTGGTTCCTGATGAAGTAAGCTTTTTGGCTTAAGAACTCAGTAAGGAAAAAGATGATGCTGCCAAGGGCGCATGAAATGATGGAGATGATGAGCCAGAAGGGCATATTGAAATCATCATAGCCCCATTTGGCTATGATGATTCCGATCGTCAGTGTGAGGCTGATGGTCATGAGCGGGGTGAGGGGTAGCTCTTTCATCATTCCTCTTTCCTTTTTAAAAAGATGATTTATTTCCTATTTCTTGAATCCGAAGATGCGCTTGATGAATTTCTTCACAGCGTTTTCTTGCTTCTGTGGATTTACGATAGGAGTGTGCTTGCGTGCAGCCGGCTTGTCGCCCTTTTTCTGGGCTACGCCTCTGCCACGGCCGTTGCTGCCTGGGCGAACATTGTTCTCGTTGCCTGGGCGCTGCTGGTTGCTGTTATTGCTGTTATTGCGGCGCTTCTGGCTGTTGCTGTTCTTTGGCTGCTCGCCTGGCTGGGCTGGCTTTCTGTTCTGCTGCTTTGCGTTCTGCTGCCTGTTGCCCTGCTGTGGCTGCTGCTTTGCGTTCTGCTGCCTGTTGCCCTGCTGAGGCTGCTGCTTTGCGTTCTGCTGTTTATTGCCCTGCTGTGGCTGCTGCTCGTTGCTGCGTGGCGCTTTTTCCTGACGCTCGTTTGGCTTGTTTGGCTTGCGCTTGTGAGAAGTCTGGTCGCGGTCTTTCTGTCGGCGGTTCTTGGCGCTGTTCTTTCCGGCCTCGCCGTTTCCGCCGTTACCACGTCTGTTGTTTCGTCCGTTTGCGCCTTTCTTCTTCGGCTTGTTGAGCTTGATGTATTCAGGCCCTTCGCCGCATCCCTCAGGGAGAGGCATCTTGTCTACCACCTTCTCCAGGAACTTCTCTATCTGCTGGAACCAGTACTGGTCTTCTTCGCTCACGAAGGTGATGGCTCTACCATCGCGGTTGGCACGGGCTGTACGGCCGATGCGGTGAACGTAATCTTCTGTATCGTGAGGAACATCGTAATTGATGACCATCTCAATATCATCGATGTCGATTCCGCGCGCCACAATATCGGTAGCTACGAGCACATCATACTGTCCGCTCTTGAACTTGAACATCACATCGTCGCGTTCAGCCTGTTCCAGGTCGCTGTGCATGGCTCCGCAGTTTACTCCAATCTGCTGGAGGGAAGCTGCGAGTTGCTTCACCTTGAATTTGCTGCCGCTGAAGACGATGACACGCTTCAGGTCGCCTGCCTTGAAGATGTCCTTGATGATGGTCATCTTCTGGGTTTCGTAACATACGTATGCTTCCTGCTTGATTTTCTCGGCTGGTTTGCTGACGGCAAGTTTGATTTCTACCGGATTCTTGAGCAGGGTCTTAGCCAACTCTTCTATCTTCTCAGGCATGGTTGCCGAGAACATGATGGTCTGGCAGGTCTTTGGCAGTTTGGCTGCGATGGTCTTGATGTCTTCTGAGAAACCCATGTCGAGCATGCGGTCGGCCTCGTCGAGGATGAAGAAGCTTACCTTGCTGAGGTCTACATTGCCCAGAGAGATATGGGAGATGAGACGGCCCGGGGTGGCGATGACTACATCGGCTCCCATGCGGAGGCTGCGCAACTCCTGATCGTAACGGTTGCCGTCGTTGCCGCCGTATACGGCTACGCTGCTCACGCCCTGCAGGTAATAGCCGAAGCCTTGCATCGCCTGGTCTATCTGCTGGGCGAGCTCGCGGGTTGGTGACATGATGACGCAGTTGATGGCGTCTTTCGGATAACCGCCGTCATCGAGCTTGCTCAATACTGGCAGCAGATAGGCTGCGGTTTTGCCGGTTCCGGTCTGGGCTACGCCCAATACATCGTGACCTTCTAATATCTCTGGAATGCACTTTTCCTGTACAGGAGTGCATGTGTCGAAGCGCATGTCATATAATGCGTCGAGCACGTTGTCGTTTAAATCTAATTCGTCGAAATACATTTTTTTTTAATGTTGAATGTTGAATGTTGACTTTTTTACCTCGGTGCCTTGCGGTAGCAGAAGTAGGCTACGATGGCGAAGAGGAAGTTTGGAAGCCACGCTGCCAGAACAGGCGGGAAATTGGCCTGGATGGCGAAGGTGGCAGAAACCGTCTGCAGCATGATGTAGCCGAAACTCAGCGCAAGTCCAACGCCCAATGCTGCTCCCATGCCGCCCTTGCGCTTGCGGGCTGAGAGGGAGACGCCGATGATGGTGAGGATGAACGAAGCGAAGGAAGAGGCGATGCGCTTGTGGTATTCTACCTCGTACTGCACTACGTTGCCCGAACCGCGGTTGATCTGCTTGGAGATGTAATCGCGGAGCTCAGGACTGGTGAAGGTTTCCTGCTGACCCTTGGAATAGACCAGGTCGGTAGGTTCCATCATGATGATGGTGTCTTTCTGCGCTCCGCTCGTAATATGCTCCTTCATGCCCTGGAGCTTGCGGATTTTCCAGTTGCTCAGTTGCCAGTGATACTTGCTGTCGGAAATGGTGTCGTACTGGATGTCCATCGCTGTAAGGTGGCTTACGAGTTTCTTGTCCTGGAACTTGTCGAGACAGAATCCGTAGCCGCGTTTCATGCTGTTGTCGTAATGCTGCATATAGGCAATCACTCCCTTGTCTACCTGCAGCTGTACATTCTCGGCACTGGTATTCTTCTTCTTGTTCTTGTACAGCGTTTCGAAGTTCTGCCTGATGACGGTTCCGTGGGGAATGACGTAGGCAGAGAGTCCGAAGGAGAGCGCTGAGAGCAGCACGCAGGTTATCATGTATGGGCGAAGGAGTCGCTTGAATGAAACGCCTGACGCCAGGATGGCGATGATTTCGGAATTGCTTGCCAGCTTGGTGGTGAAGAGAATGACCGCCACGAACACGAACAGCGCACTGAAGAGGTTGGCAAAATAGGGCACGAAGTTGGCGTAGTAATCGAAGATGATTGCGCGCGCCGGTGCATGGTGCTCTGTGAATTTTGACAGGTTCTCGTTGAAGTCGAAGACGATGGCGATGGAGATGATCAGGGCGATGGAGAAGAAATAGTAGCCCAGAAACTTCTTGATAATGTACCAGTCGAGCTTCTTGATGTACCTGAACGGGTTGAGAAACCTGAATATGCGCAGGAACCGGAGCTTGTGAGCCAGCCAGCGCACAGCCCTGATGAGCCACCCGAACTTGCGGGAAGCCCATCGGCCGGTGCGGTAGAGCCGGCGGTGTTTTCTTATTTTCTTAAAATCTTTCATGATGCTTGCTTACTTAAATTCTTCGGCCAAGCTGGTCGATGATGGAATTCTTCCATGCCACGAAATCGCCCTGCTCGATATGATGGCGGGCGTCGGTTACGAGGCGCAGATAGAAAGAGAGGTTGTGGATGCTGGCTATCTGCATCGCCAGCAGCTCCTGGGCCTTGAAGAGGTGGTGGAGGTAGGCCTTTGTGGTTACGAGGTCGATGTCGCAGCCGTCTGGATCTACCGGACTGAAGTCTTTCTCCCACTTCTTGTTGCGCATGTTCATCGTGCCCTGATAGGTGAAGAGCATGGCGTTGCGGCCGTTGCGGGTTGGCATTACGCAGTCGAACATGTCTACGCCGCGCTCGATGGCTTCGAGGATGTTCTGCGGGGTTCCTACGCCCATCAGATATCTCGGCTTGTCTTTCGGCAGGATTTCGTTCACTACTTCTATCATCTCATACATCACCTCGGTAGGCTCTCCTACGGCAAGTCCGCCGATGGCATTTCCGTCGGCTCCCTTGTCGGCAATGTATTTGGCTGCTTCGCGGCGCAGGTCCGGGAAGGTGCAGCCCTGAACGATAGGGAAGAGGCTCTGCTGATAGCCGTAGAGGGGCTCGGTTTCGTTGAACCGCTTGATGCAGCGGTCTAGCCAGCGCTGGGTGAGCATGAGGCTGTTCTTGGCGTACTGGTAATCGCTCTGTCCCGGTGGACATTCATCGAAGGCCATCATGATGTCGGCTCCGATGATGCGCTCGGTGTCCATCACATTTTCCGGTGTGAAGAAGTGCTTGCTGCCGTCGATGTGGGAGCGGAACTCGCAGCCTTCTTCCTTGAGCTTGCGGATGCCGGTGAGCGAGAAGACCTGGAAACCGCCGCTGTCGGTGAGGATAGGACGGTCCCAGCCGTTGAACTTGTGCAAGCCGCCTGCTGCCCTGATGACGTCAAGACCTGGGCGCAGGTAGAGGTGATAGGTGTTTCCGAGGATAATCTGTGCCATGACCTGCTTCTTGAGTTCCTCGAAGTGGACGCCCTTCACGCTTCCTACGGTTCCTACGGGCATGAAGATTGGGGTCTTGATCTGTCCGTGGTCGGTGGTGATGATGCCTGTACGCGCATCGCTCGCTTTATCTGTTACTTGTAATTCAAATTTCATTTCTATTCTTTTTTATCATTTTCCTCAATGCTGAAGTCTGTAGGGTTTTTCACCTTCTCGTCGGTCAGCGCGAACTGCCAGACGTCAGCCACATTCTCTACATAGTGGAAGTCTACGCCCTTGAGATATTTCTCCGGTATTTCCTCTACGTTCTTCTGGTTCTCCCTGCACATCACGATGTGCTTGATTCCTGCCCGCTTGGCTGCCAGAATCTTCTCCTTGATTCCGCCTACCGGGAGCACTTTGCCGCGGAGGGTAATCTCGCCGGTCATGGCTGTGTTGGCACGCACCTTGCGCTGGGTGATGGCTGAGGCGATGCTGGTGGCGATGGTGATTCCGGCAGAAGGACCGTCTTTCGGGGTGGCTCCCTCAGGCACGTGGATGTGGATGTTCCACTGCTCGAAGATGCGGTAGTCTACCTGCAGCAGGTCGATGTGCGACTTGACGTATTCCAGTGCGATAATGGCTGATTCCTTCATCACGTCGCCCAGGTTTCCGGTCAGGGTGAGCTTGCCTGCCTTGCCCTTGCTGAGCGAGGTTTCGATGTAGAGAATTTCGCCGCCCACTGAGGTCCAGGCTAGTCCGGTTACCACTCCTGCATAGTCGTTGCCCTGGTAGATGTCGCGGTTGAACGGCGGATTGCCCAGCAGGTCTTTTACTTCGGCAGGGGTGATGGTGTAGTTCTTCAGCTCCTGGTTGCAGGCAAGTTTGTAAGCCATCTTGCGCAGACTCTTGTCTATCTGCTTCTTCAGCTGTCTTACGCCGCTCTCCCGGGTGTAGTGCTCGATGATGAACTCGAGGGCATTCTTGTTGAAACTTACCTTCGGCGAAACCTTGTCGAGTCCGGTGCTTTCCAGCTCTTCCGGTACGAGATGGCGCTTGGCAATCTCTGTCTTCTCTTCGGTAATGTAGCCGCCTACTTCTATCAGCTCCATACGGTCGAGGAGCGGACGCGGAATGACGCTCAGGTCATTGGCTGTGGCGATGAAGAGCACCTTGGAGAGGTCGTAATCCATATCGAGATAGTTGTCGTGGAAGGCATTGTTCTGTTCCGGGTCCAGCACTTCGAGCAGGGCTGATGCTGGGTCGCCGTTGAAATTGCTCTGCGCCACCTTGTCAATCTCGTCGAGGATGAAGACCGGATTGCTGCTGCCTGCCTTCAGCATGTTCTTGATGATGCGGCCCGGCATGGCTCCCACATAGGTGCGGCGGTGACCGCGGATTTCGGCTTCATCGTGCAGACCGCCCAGCGACATGCGTACATACTTGCGCTTCATGGCTGCTGCGATGCTCTTGCCCAGACTGGTCTTTCCTACGCCCGGAGGACCGTAGAGGCAGAGGATAGGACTCTTTCCGCCGCCGTTCAGTGCTCTTACGGCGAGGAATTCCAGGATGCGCTCCTTTACTTTCTCCATGCCGTAGTGGTCGTGGTTCAGAATGCGCTTGGCACGGGTCAGACTGAGGTCGTCCTGGGTGTAGGAATTCCAAGGCAAATCTACCATCGTCTGCAGGAATCCTATCTGTATCGAATAGTCAGGACTCTGCTGGTTCAGCGTGTCGAGCTTGGCGATTTCTTTCTTGAAAATCTTGGCGGTTTCCTCGCTCCAGTTCTTCGTTTTCGCCTTCTCCAGAATCTCCTTCTTCTCCGGGCTGGCGTTGCCTTCTCCCAGTTCTTCCCTGATGTTCTTGATCTGCTGCTTGAGGAAGTATTCCTTCTGCTGCTCATCCAGGTCGTAGTGGGTTTTGTTCTCAATCTCAGTCTGGATGCGTAGCAGATGGCGCACCTTGTTCAGGGATCTGATGGCAATCATGATGCGCTCGCTGAGATTTTCCTCTTTCAGCATCTTGATTTTATCCTCGATGGAGAAAGGGAGGAGGGAGCACATGAAGTTGCACTGCATGTGAATGCTCGAGAGTTCGTTGATGGCCTGGATAGCATCATCTGAATAGTTGGCGCTCGATTTGATATAGTCTGTCGCTTCGTAATGGAAGTTCTCGTAGAGCATTCTGAAGAGTTCATCGTTGTTCTCGTCAGGCCATTTCTCCGGAAGACTTTTTACGTCAATTACTGTGTAAGGCTCTTTTTGAACGAGATGTTTCATCTGACATCTGCCCAGACCCTGGATGATGATGCTCATCTGGTCTGTGCCAGGCATCTTGATCACCTTGATGAGTTTGGCGAAGACACCTACTGGGTAGAGGTCTTCTTCGTAGGGAGATTCTGTATCTTTGTTCTTCTGACAGAATACACAGAATGTGGTGTCTGGCTTCTTTTCCAGCATCCGGACGAGATTCAGACTTTCCTTTCTACCCACAACGATAGGGGTCATATTGGTAGGGAAAACTACAATATCTCGCATGCAGAGGGTAGGGTACAAGCCTTCTTCCTGGTCTTCGATCAGGGTTTTCGGGTCGCCCTCGTAGTCTGCAATCATTTGTATTCGGGTACTTGTTCTTCTATTGTCCATTTTGTTATGATTTCTATTTTCCGTGCAAAGGTACTCATTTTTTGTGAAATATCGTGGAAGATAATAGATTATTTCATCATAAAAGTACTTTTTCTATATATTAGTACCCGTTTTTATAAATGTAAGTAGCTGCTTTTGCAGGTGGAAGTGGCAATTTCTGCTGCTTGCGATAAAATAAATCGGCGGCGCATTCGTTTTCTTCTGTAAAGAGACAGAAGAATTTATGGGTAATTTTCGATTTAAACAGTTTGAGATAGAGCAAGACCGTTGTGCCATGAAAGTGGGAACTGACGGCGTTTTGCTGGGTGCATGGGCGCAAGGTGGCAGGCGGATTCTGGACATTGGCTCCGGAACGGGACTGATTTCGCTCATGATGGCGCAGCGTTTTCCTGAAGCTGAGGTCGTGGGGATTGATATGGATGCTGATGCCTGCGGACAGGCGAGGGAGAATGTGATGGCAAGTCCGTTTCGCGACAGGGTGGAAATAGAATGCTGCAGACTGCAGGATTTCGGAGCTGATGGTTGTGCTTTGGAAACTGCTGGCTTGAAGGCTGGTGCTTCTGAAACTGGTGCTTTGGAAGCCGGTGCTTCTGAAGCCTCTTCAAGCGTTTTTGATGCGATAGTGAGCAATCCTCCGTTCTTTGTAGATAGCTTGAAAAATCCGGACAGTAAGAGGACGATGGCGAGACATACGGACAGTCTTCCGTTTCGCGACTTGTTTGCGGGTGTAAAACGGCTACTTTCTGATGACGGTATTTTCTCTGCAATTGTTCCCGTAGAAGTAGTGGAGCAGTTTGTTGCAGAGTCTTGTATATTAGGTTTTTATCTTATACGGAAGTGTGGTGTGAAGACGGTGGAGCGCAAGCAGCCAAAGCGCTTTATGCTGAGTTTCGCCAAGCATCGCATTTCACCTTATGAAGAGCATGTTGAAACAATGATGGATTCGCAGGGAAACCGCTCGGAATGGTATAGGAAAATAACGGAAGAATTCTACCTTTTCTAGGAGTGTTGAATGTTGAGTGTTGAATGTTGAATTTAGAGGGAGTGTTGAGTGTTGAATGTTGAATGTTGAATGGATTGGGGGCAACACTCAACACTCAACATTCAACATTCAACATTCAACATTCAACATTCAACACTCAACATTCCCTCAAAGGTTCAGCTTCTTCTGTACCAGTTTGCTGATGGCTTCTACTCTTTTGCTCTGGCGCTGGATGTCTTTATGAATATCATCGCGCACGGCATTGATGTCGTTGAAGAAATCGGCAAAGGCAGACTGAATCATGTTCGGCTTGCGGTCGTTCTTGTTGGCAAATGGGTTCACCAGCATCTTGATGCCCTTTTCTTCCAGATGAACATCAATCTCTGCACCCGTCATCACAGGGTCGCCATCATAATGGATTACGCCTGGCTGACTGCGGGTGATATGGAGCTTCTTGCAGCGGAACGACTTGATCTTCGAGTTCTTGTCCAACGTCTTGTTGAACATGTCGAAACTTACCTGAGGTGCCTCGATAACATCGAATGGTTCCATGATGACGACATCCATCAAACCGTCGCTCATGGATGCTTGCGGGGCAATATAGGCATTGTTGCCATACTGAGATGCGTTGGCACAGGAGATGAGGAACGCCTTATACTGCTTGGTGCCCGTCTCGTCCTCCAGAGTGTAAGTCTCAGGCTTATACTTCAATCCCTCGCGCAGGATATTTTCAGCATAAGTGATAGGACCACGCTTGCCACTCTCGGCAAACTTCATGCTGACGAAAGCGTCAAAGCCCATGCCGCAGGTGCAGAAGAACGGGTGGTCGTTGATGACACCATAATCCAGATCTCTAATCTCGCATTGGTTGATGACCTCGATGCATTTCTTCAGGTTCATCGGGAGCAGCAGATGTCTTGCCAGTCCGTTGCCCGAACCGCAAGGCAGAATGCCGAGGGCAGTATCGGAGTGAACCAGTGAGCGGGCCACCTCGTTGACGGTGCCGTCACCACCAACCGCCACAACCACATCTACATGGTTGTTCTTCGCTTCGGTAGCAATTTCCGAAGCGTGCCCAGCTCTTTCAGTCATTCTTATCTCGTACTCAAAAAGCTCTTTGTCCAAACCAGAATCTATCAGACTGGGAACTGCCGCCTTGCTGGCTGTTCCTGAAATCGGATTCATGATGAAAAGTATCTTTTTCTTCATTATATAGTCAAGAGTTTGTAAAATTTAGGCTACAAAAGTAATAAAAATACCCAAAATAACAAGAAATATCGATTAAAAAAACTATAAAAGTAAACTTTCTTATAAAAAAAAGCCGTTTATTGAGTTCTTTTTTGTATCTTTGCACCCTGAAAGTTAGAAAAGTATAAAAAAAGAAAATAAAGTACACCTATTAATAATGGGACAATTACAAGAAAGATACAAGAATTATCGTGAACCTCAGAAGTATATGGCTGCCGGTGTGTATCCATATTTCCGCGAGATCACAAGTAAGCAGATGACAGAGGTAACCGACATCGATGGTCATAAGATTCTGATGTTCGGTTCTAATGCTTATCAGGGTTTGACTAACGACCAGCGTGTTATTGATGCTGCAAAGGCTGCGCTCGACAAGTATGGTTCTGGTTGTGCAGGAAGCCGTTTCCTCAATGGTACGCTCGATTTGCACGTGCAGCTCGAAAAGGAGCTTGCTGAGTTTATGGGCAAGGATGAAACTTTGTGTTTCTCTACAGGATTCTCTGTAAACCAGGGTGTCTTGGCTTGCGTTGTAGGTCGTAACGACTATATTATCTGCGATGACCGCGACCACGCAAGTATCGTAGATGGCCGCCGCCTCTCATTCGCTACCCAGCTCCACTACAAGCACAACGATATGGAAGATTTGGAGCGCGTGCTCTCTAAGCTCCCTCAGGAGGCTATCAAGCTCATCGTTGTTGACGGTGTGTTCTCTATGGAGGGCGACCTGGCTAACTTGCCTGAAATCGTTAAGCTCAAGCATAAGTACAACTGCTCTATCATGGTAGACGAGGCTCATGGTCTTGGCGTATTCGGCAAGCAGGGTCGTGGTGTATGCGACCACTTCGGTCTGACCGACGAGGTAGACCTCATCATGGGTACATTCTCTAAGAGTCTGGCTTCTATCGGCGGTTTCATCGCATCAGACAAGGATACTATCAACTTCCTCCGTCACAACTGCCGTACTTACATCTTCAGCGCCTCTAACACTCCAGCTGCTACAGCAGCAGCTCTCGAGGCTCTCCACATCATTCAGAATGAGCCAGAGCGTTTCGAGAATCTCTGGGATGTAACTAACTATGCCTTGAAGCGTTTCCGCGAGGAAGGTTTCGAGATTGGCGAGACAGAGAGTCCTATCATTCCTCTCTACGTACGCGATGCTGAGAAGACATTCGTTGTTACCAAGATGGCTTACGATGCAGGTGTGTTCATCAACCCTGTTATTCCTCCAGCTTGTGCTCCTCAGGATACATTGGTACGTTTCGCACTCATGGCTACTCATACAAGAGAGCAGGTTGAGCGGGCTGTCCAGATCTTGAAGAAGATTTTCGTAGAAGAGGGAATCATCAAGTAAAATCAGATTTGCCGGTCTTCTCGGTTTGACAGATTCGGGCAGCCGGTTTCTGATTTAAGAGTTCAGCAAGTATGGTTGCGGTTCTTTGCCGCTACTATATAATAAGGTATAAGGGCAATTCCGGATAGGGGTTGCCCTTGTTTTTTGCCTGTTTCCCAGCTATTTTGCATTTAAATGCATATTTTTTTGAAAAAAGTTAGGGAAAAATTTGGTGGAATCGAAAAAATGTAGTACCTTTGCACTCGCAATTCAGAAATGATGCTTAAGGCAATGCTTAAGAGGTGTCGTAGAGATGAGTAAGCGGGGTGTAGCGCAGCCCGGTAGCGCTCCTGTTTTGGGAACAGGTGGTCGCA
>ENA-OUQH01002256-OUQH01002256.1-human-gut-metagenome-genome-assembly--contig:-NODE-2256-length-12139-cov-3.576216_pt1 | contig 12139 bp, 8 predicted proteins | sample MGYA00237948_ERZ548828 | MGnify/ENA primary metagenome ERZ548828 (study PRJEB26490, sample SAMN05194711) | human gut metagenome | biome: terrestrial biome; feature: human-associated habitat; material...
GCATTGCCCTGATCAGCCTCAAACGGTCATCAGGGGTGGCATGGATTCTGATTTTTCAGAAGAGTGGATTTTTTTCAATGAACAATAGCGGCTATTGCAAAATAGAAGCAGACAAAAAACATCTCATACAGACAAAAAAAACAACTATATATACGACAATGGAAAATAAGAAAAACATGTATTTCGCCGTAGCTTACAAGCTTTATACAAATGAGAACGGCACAGAGACAATGGTAGAAGAGGCAACAGCAGAAAAGCCATTCCAGTTCTTGAGCGGATTCGGACTGGCTCTCGACGACTTCGAAAACACCATCGTGGCTCTCAACGACGAGCAGAAGAACGACTTCGACTTCACGCTCACTAAGCAGCAGGCATACGGAGAGCATGAGGCAGAACGCGTGTTGAACCTCGACAAGGAGATGTTCTGCATCGACGGCAAGCTCGACACCGATAATATATACAAGGATGCCATCATTCCGCTGCAGAACGAGAACGGACAGCGTTTCCTCGGCAAGGTGCTGGAAATCGGCGACGACAAGGTGACAGTAGACCTCAACCACCCTCTGGCCGGCAAGGATCTGCACTTCGTAGGCTCTATCGTTGAGGCAAGAGAGGCTACAAACGAGGAGATACAGACCATCATCAACCATCTGAGCGGTGGCGGATGCAGCGGATGCGGTGGTGAATGTGGAGGCGACTGCAACTGCGGCGGCGACTGTGGCAGCAATAACGGCGGTTGCGGCGGCTGCCACTAATCAGAAGGATTTGACAATATCCCCCAGACGGTCATCAGTAATACCACAAGCAGTTGTAGAATATCACATTGTTTTGGGATTACATCCTGATGACCGTTTGGAAACAAATCACCAGACACATGCGTAACACTTTCGGCAACATATTCACACTTACGACTTTCGGGGAGAGCCATGGAGAAGCCGTGGGAGGAGTGGTAGACGGTCTGCCTGCCGGCATCGACATCGACATCGACTTCATCCAAAGCGAGCTCGACAGGCGCCGGCCCGGACAGAGCAGCGTGACAACAAGCAGGAACGAAGCCGACAGAGTGGAAATTCTGAGCGGCACGTTCGAGGGAAAGTCTACGGGATGCCCTATTGGTTTCATCGTGAGAAACACCAACCAGCATTCCGCCGACTACGACAACATGCGCGACCTGTTCAGACCATCGCATGCCGACTTCACATATTATAACAAGTATGGCATAAGAGACTATCGCGGCGGCGGCAGATCATCGGCACGCATCACCATAAGCAGATGTGTGGGAGGAGCATTGGCAAAACTGGCCCTGAAGAAGATCGGAGTGGAAGTAGTGGCATACACATCGCAGGTGGGCAGCATTGCCCTCGACAACGACTACACCAGGTATGACCTGACACAGGTGGAGAGCAACATCGTGAGATGTCCCGACGCAGAGAAGGCGAAACTCATGGAGAGCCTCATCGCCGAAGTGAAGAGCTGTGGCGACACCATCGGAGGCACAGTGACGTGTGTGATAAAGAATTGTCCGATAGGCATCGGCGAACCGGAGTTCGACAAGCTCAACGCCATGCTCGGATATGCCATGCTCGGCATCAACGCCGTGAAGGGAATAGAGTTCGGATCGGGATTCGAGGGAGTGACGCATCGCGGCAGCGAGATGAACGACATCTTCTATCCCGAAGACGAAAAGATAAAGACGCGGTCTAACAACAGCGGAGGTATACAAGGCGGAATTTCCAACGGCAACGACATATTCTTCCGGGTGGCGTTCAAACCTGTAGCCACACTGCTTCAGAAACAGGAAACCATCGACAAAGACGGCAATCCCACCACCTTCAAGGCAAGCGGCAGACACGACGCTTGCGTGTTGCCAAGAGCGGTTCCGATAGTGGAATCAATGGCGGCAATGGTGATTTTAGACCAATTTTTGTATAATAAAACAACAAGATTATAATTTTTAACTATTCTGATTAAAAAAACAGCCATTATTGTTTTGGCATTCAAATATTTGCAGTATATTTGCAATCGACAAGCGGGTGCTTGTGAAAGTACCGATTGTCTAATTAAGTCTAGTTTAGTTTTTGTGTTGGTTGAGGGCGGTCAATTGATCGCCCTCTTTTTATGCTTTTGCCCATTCCAAACAACATCCATCATCCGCAAAACCATCAATCCTACCAAACGGCAAGCCTGCACTCCCTCTTGCTGAAAATTGGAGTTAAAACACGCAAACACTTTGTCATATCAAGAAATAGAGTTATTTTTGCAGGAAATCACAATCTTACTATACACAACAAGGATAATGAGTGGCAACATCTATATAAAGAACGCACAGGTGAACAACCTGAAGAATGTATCATTGGAAATCCCAAGAAACAAGTTTATCGTGATTTCCGGTGTCTCCGGCTCCGGCAAGTCATCACTGGCTTTCGACACACTGTATGCCGAAGGCCACAGACGATATGTGGAGAGTCTCTCGGCATATGCCAGACAGTTTCTCGGAAGGATGAGCAAACCGAAATGCGACTACATAAAGGGACTGCCACCGGCAATAGCCATAGAACAGAAAGTGATTTCCAAAAACTCTCGTTCCACAGTGGGCACAAGCACGGAGATTTATGAATACCTGCGGCTGCTCTTCGCACGCATCGGACACACCTTCTCGCCGATAAGCGGCAACGAGGTGAAACGACACACCGTGGAGGACGTGATAAACAAGGTGAAGACCTTCTCTGAAGGCATGCGCTTCGTGGTGCTCTCACCGGTGGTGAGAATCGCCGACCGCACTCTCTCGCAGCAACTCACGATGATCATGCAGCAGGGATACACACGAGTGTTCGTGAAAGGCGACTTCCAGCGTATCGACGACCTGCTCAACGACGACAAACTGGACGAGAACATAAAGGACGAGAACATCTGGACAGTGGTAGACCGCATAGCGTGGGAAAGCGACAACGACACGCTGTCGAGACTCACCGACTCAGTGGAGACGGCTTTCTACGAGGGCGACGGGGCATGCCGAATCGCCATCATGCCGGCAAACATAGTATATGATTTCTCAACTCGCTTCGAAGCCGACGGCATGACATTCGAAGAGCCGAGCGACGGCATGTTCTCTTTCCACTCCCCCATCGGAGCTTGCCCTATGTGTGAGGGATTCGGAATGGTGATCGGCATCGACGAAAAACTCGTGATTCCAGACTCATCGCTCAGCGTATACGACGGATGCGTGCAATGCTGGCACGGAGAGAAAATGGGCGAATGGAAAAAGGAATTCATCAGAAGAGCGGCAACAGACAAGTTCCCGATCTTCGAACCATACTACAAACTGTCGCAGAAGCACAAAGACTGGCTGTGGCACGGTCTGCCATCCGACAAAAGCAGAGACAAATACGACAGGGTGAGCATCGACGACTTCTTCCAGATGCTGAAAGAAAACCAGTACAAGATACAATACCGCGTGATGCTCAGCAGATACCGCGGCAGAACGGTATGTCCGGAATGCCACGGCAGAAGACTGAAAAAGGAGGCAAACTACGTCAGGATACAGGGAATGAGCATCTCTGACCTCGTGGACATGCCTGTGGAGAACCTGAAGAAATGGTTTGACGAACTGAGCCTCAACGACCACGATGCCGCCGTGGGCAAACGACTGCTCACAGAGATAAAAAACAGACTGGGATTCCTTGTGGAAGTGGGATTGGGATACCTCACGCTGAACAGACAGTCTAACACGCTGAGCGGCGGAGAGAGCCAGCGCATCAACCTCACCACATCGCTCGGAAGCAGTCTGGTGGGATCGCTGTATATCCTCGACGAACCAAGCATCGGACTGCACAGCCGCGACACCTTCAGACTGATAAGCGTGCTGAAAGACCTGCAGGCGCTGGGAAACACGGTGGTGGTGGTGGAACACGACGAAGACATCATACGTTCTGCCGACCATCTAATCGACATCGGTCCTGACGCCGGACGACTCGGAGGCAGAGTGGTGTTCGAAGGCGACTCGCAGAAGATAACAAGCGACACAATAAAGAAATATCCCGAAAGCCACACCATCAGATATCTGCTCGGCGAGGAACGCATACCAGTGCCTGCCAACCGACGCAGCTGGAACCTCTTCATAGGCATAAAGGGAGCGAGAATGAACAACCTGCAGGGCATAGAAGTGAAATTCCCGCTCAACGTGATGACGGTGGTGACGGGAGTGAGCGGATCGGGAAAATCCTCGCTCGTCAAGGGCATACTCTTCCCTGCCCTGAAACGACAGCTCGACGAAGTGGCTGACATGCCGGGTGAATACTCATCGATATTCGGCGACATAAAGACGATAAAACACGTGGAGATGGTGGACCAGAACCCTATCGGCAAGAGCACGAGGTCGAACCCCGTGACATACACCAAGGCTTACGACGCCATCCGCCAGCTCTTCGCCGAACAGCCGCTGGCTGAGCAGATGGGATTCTCTTCAAAATACTTCTCGTTCAACGCCGAAGGCGGCAGATGCGAGGAATGCAAGGGAACGGGAGTGCTCACGGTGGAGATGCAGTTTATGGCCGACCTGGAACTGGAATGTGAGGCCTGCCACGGCAAACGCTTCAAAAAGGAAATTCTGGAAGTGAGATTTGCCGGAAAAAACATCGACGACATCCTCAACATGACAGTCAATGAAGCAATAGAATTCTTCACGGAAAACAACCAGAAGGACATCGTGAAGAGACTGAAGCCGCTGGAGAGCGTCGGACTGGGATATATCAAACTCGGACAGAACTCCTCTACCCTATCCGGCGGAGAGAACCAGAGAGTGAAACTGGCTTATTTCATCGGACAGGAAAAGGCTGACCCCACACTGTTCATCTTCGACGAGCCGACGACAGGTCTGCACTTCCACGACATCAAGAAACTGCTCAATTCGTTTGACCAGCTGATAAAGCGTGGACACAGCATCATTGTGATAGAACACAACATGGATGTGATAAAATATGCCGACCACGTGATAGACCTCGGTCCCGACGGCGGAAACAAGGGCGGACAGCTCGTATGCTGCGGCACTCCCGAAGAGGTGGCTGCATGCGAAAACAGCATAACGGGAAAATATCTGAAAAAAGTTCTTGACGACTCAAAAAAAGAATAGAAAAGCGACAAAAGATTTTGCTCGTCAGAAAATAATTGTTACCTTTGCACCACTTGTTCGGAACAGTGCCCTGTTCCGGGTGTTTAATTAGCCGATATGGCTCAGTTGGTAGAGCAACGCATTCGTAATGCGTAGGTCCCGGGTTCGAGTCCCGGTATCGGCTCCATAGCGATTAAACAGAAGATAAACTCATGGGAAAAGATTTGCGATAATAGCTCAGTTGGTAGAGCACTAGCTTCCCAAGCTGGGGGTCGCGGGTTCGAGCCCCGTTTATCGCTCTTGTCATCATAGCATTCCCCACACTTCCATTCTTCTTATTCTTTCTCCAACGTATTGTATTACAGTATCTATAACAGCTGTACTTCTACAATCCTGAAATCCCTATGGATTACCGTTTGGGAATAATATATAATCAGCAAAAAAGCGACTTCCGAAAGAGAGTCGCTTTTCTGCTGTTATAAACAATCGTTTGTCTGATCAAATTCATGAAGGAGGCTGCAATCAATCCTCGTCGGCAAATGTCTCGAGCGAGAACTGGCTGCTGCCATCGAAACAGTGGGTACACACCTGACACTTCGGCAGACCGATAGCCTCGATGAGCTGTTCGATGGTATTGAACTTCAGAGTGGTGAGTCCCAGTTCCTTTGCTATCTCGTCCACCATGCGCTTATACTCCGGAGAGTCGGTAGTGGCATACTTGTCGAGATTCTTGTTCGGATCGCCTTCAAACTTCTGGATCATACGACGGGTGATAAGCTCCATATCGCTCTTCGATGACGTGAAGTTGATGAACGGACATCCGTATACGAGCGGCGGACAGGCAATGCGCATGTGGCATTCCTTCAGACCAGCCTGATCGAAGAGCACCTTCACGTTGTCGCGAAGCTGGGTGCCGCGCACGATGGAGTCATCGCAGAAGAGCACCTTCTTGCCCTGCAGCATCGCCTTGTTCGGGATAAGCTTCATCTTTGCCACAAGAGAACGCATGCTCTGGTTTGACGGAGTGAAGGAGCGTGGCCATGTAGGAGTGTATTTTGCTATGCAGCGCTGATAAGGCACATTCTTGCCAGCCGCATATCCCATCGCCATTCCCGTTCCAGAGTCTGGAATACCGCTGCAGCAGTCCACCTCCACAGGGTCTGTCTTCGCCATGTTGAAGCCATTGTCGAAACGCGCCTGCTCCACGTTCTTTCCCTCGTATGTAGATGTGGGGAATCCGTAATACACCCACAGAAACGAGCACACCTGCATCTTCTTGTTCGGTTTCCTTATCTGCTCCATTCCGTCGGCGGTGAGCTTCACTATCTCTCCCGGTCCTACATTATATACTGTATCGAAATCAAGGTTAGGGAACGAGGTTGATTCGCTCGACACCGCATATGCCCCATCCTTCTTTCCGATGATTATCGGAGTGCGTCCCCAGCTGTCGCGGGCGCAGATGATGCCGTGGTCGGTGAGCAGGAGCATCGTGCACGATCCCTTGATGTGCCGATACACGTTCTCTATACCCTCCTTGAAGGTCTTGCCCTGGATGATGAGCAGCGCCACAAGCTCCGTAGGGTTTGTGCTGCCCGACGACATCTCGGCGAAATGCATGTTCTTCTCCAGCATCTCGTTTGTCAGCTCATCCTTGTTGAGTATCTTCGCCACCGTGCAGATGGCAAATTTTCCCAAGTGAGAATTCATTATCAGCGGCTGTGCGTCGGTGTCGCTGATTACGCCGATTCCCGATGTAGCCCCCTCGAAGCGGTCGAGAGTAGGCTCAAACTTGGTGCGGAAATAAGAGCTTTCGAGATTATGGATAGAGCGCACGAAGCCCTTTTCCTTGCAAAATGTTGCCATACCACCACGGCGTGTACCGAGGTGAGAGTTGTAGTCGGTGCCATAAAACAGGTCTGCCACACAGCTTTTCTTTGAAATTGTTCCGAAGATACCTCCCATATAAATATATTTGTTTGTTATTTTGTTTCCGTCTGCAAAGGTAATGAAATCTTCATTATTCATTCATCCGAATGTCATTTTTTATTTGAAGACATGATATAAATTTGTATCTTTGCAAAAGGAAACACTAAAAATGTCGAAGAAGCGAATACAATCATGACCTTAGACTTCTGAGACTATAATCGGAAACAAAATGAAAAATCTTTTACTACGTGTATTATCTGTCATCATCATCGCCGTGTCTGCACCCATGAGTGCGAACGCCTCGTCGGCTGCCATCACCAAGTATTCGGCATTTGCCAAACAGCACGACAAGATGCCAAGCGAGAAGATCATGGCGGCAGCGGCAAAGTTGGAAAACGCCGGCAACGAGGATAAAGCCATCGTGCTCTACACCCTGGTATGCAACAGGTTCAACAAAGACCTGCCGGAGAAAGAGAAACTGACCTGCATCCTTGCCCATGTGAAGGCCGGCATACTATACATGAACCGCGCCGAATACTCCAAAGCCTTCGACACGGAAGTGGAGGGAGTGAAACTGAGCGAGATGTGCAAGGAGAAGAAATACAACTCCCAGTTGTATAACGTGATAGGCAGCATATACACCTACTACCTGGACTACGAGAAAGCCATAAACTACTACAAGAAGGCGCTCACTTTCTGCAAGGAATATCCTGACAAGATAACGGAATACAAGATTCTCACGAATCTCACAAACATGTATACGAACAAGAGCGACATCAGCGAGGCAAAGAAATATCTGGAAAAAGCGGAACGGCTGAGAGACAGAAAAGACGCCACCTACGCCTTCATGACCGAATACACCAAAGGCCGCATAGAAATGATGGAAGGAAAATACGACCACCAGGCTGAGAGATACAAAAGACTTGCCGTTTTTGCCAAGAAACACAAACTGCCCGCCAGATTCAGATGCTTTGCCTATCAGGAGATTTATCTGATATACGAGAGGCTCGGCAACAGAGACTCTCTGGAGAAATATCTGCGTATCTGCTACGAGGAGGCAAAGAGGACAGATGTGTTACCGGCATTCATCTCCTCAATAAAAGATCTTGCCGACTTGTACGAGAAGAAGGGCGACATAAAGACAGCAAGCCAATACAGGGCGATATACATAAGTTCCAGAGACTCCATACAGAACGTGAGGAAATTCGACATGGCCAAAAACAAGCTCTTCCTTCACGAAGTGGAGAAGACTGCCAAGGAGATTGATGCCCTGCACGAAAAGGAACTGGAGAGAGTGCGCACCATTCGCAACCAATGGATAGCCCTCAGCATAGTATTGCTCTTCACACTCTCAATAGGCATTTTCCTCACAATCGTGAACCGCCAGAAGAAGAAACTCCACTCCAGCTATCTCAACCTCTTCCGGCAGAACAGGGACAACCTGAACATGCAGAAGGAACTGGAACAGCTATACAAGGACACCACTGCCGAACTCGAGGAGAAAAGCTCGCTGATACGCAAACTGCAAGCCGAACTGCAGGAGCACGACAAGACCGAAACGAAGTCTGCTACCACCGACGACGCTGCAGCAAAATACCACACGAGCAACCTGAACGAGGAGGGACAGAAGATAATAGCCAGAAAAATCGTAAGCGTGATGGAGGGAACCACGGAATATTGCCGCACGGATTTCACGCTCGACAGACTTGCAGAACTCGTAGGGTCGAACAGCAAATATGTGTCGCAGGTCATCAACGACTCGTTCAAGAAGAACTTCAACGCCTTCATAAACACCTACCGCATTCAGCTGGCACGCGAAAGGCTCATCGATGTGGAGAACTACGGCAACCTCACGATAAAGGGCATCGCCGAAAGCGTCGGCTTCAAATCGCCCACCACGTTCATCAACGTGTTCAAGAAGATGGTGGGTCTCACTCCGTCGATGTATCAGAACATGGCGAAAAACGAAATGAAGGAAACTGAAGAACAATAACCGTATTTATCCCGAATCGAGGGTAACCCCAAACATACACTGGCAGCAAGGGCTGGAATCTGTTTCCTCTCTTGCTGCTTTTTTATCCCCCAATCGGTCAGCAGGACTTTCATTTAACCCAAATCGGTCATCAGGGCATAAACCGAAATCTGCCATTATTTCATCTTCATCCCCATGTTATACATGTCGATACGGATCAGGACTGGGGCATTGCCTGCCTGACACTCCTGCAGACGGGCAGCGAACTTGAACGAATGGGCCGGAACCACACGGTCGTCGTAGCCAGGGCAGAAGCAATAAATAGTGTTTTCATTCGCATATATATTTATAATGCAAACTTACTCAAAAATTCCCGAAATATAGTACATCGACGGAATAAATGCCGATATTTGAAAATATAATCTTACCTTTGCATTAACCATGACAACTGGCTCAGCAAATGTATAACACCTACTCACAAGCATAAAAAAGAAACACATATATATATGGAATTGAAGAAAGACATAAAGAATCTGGAACAGCTGTTCCACACCGACCTCCACCAATACCTGCTCTCCATCGGAAAAGTGGACGAGCGGCTGCCTGAGGCGCCCGACATCGAAGAACTGTGGCAGAAAATCGGCGAGAGCTATCTGCCCGACGGGATGAGGGAGTTCAACGCCTACCCCACCGTGTCGCTCGGATGGATGATGTTCATCGGAATGGCGATAGCGAAATATTGGGACACCGACTGGGAACTCTACAGCAAGTTGGCGACCTGTATAAATATCTGAGAGACCAGCGCGACTTTGACCACATGGACGACTACATCTGCGAGAAAGTGCTGCTGCTCGCCGAGGAGGACCACGCCATGATGACAAAGACCGTGGGCGAATGTGCCTCACGCACATACAACCAGCTGTACCACCAGCACCTCGAACCCGGCACTCCCGAGGCTTTCCAGGGTTATGTGTCTGCCCTCCACCAGATGTATCTCATGGGCATGTCGATGGAACTGAAACGCCTCGGCTACCACATGACGAAGCTGAACTGACAAACACGGGGCACAGGGCATCGTCTCAGGCAAAACCTCGGCAAATGTAAAGATTTTGCCATATCATCTGAAATCACGCGAAAACTGTCAGATCATCAGGTTTTCTTCATAGCGCATTGGCATACAGGCAGTTAGCAACCTGACAGTTGTTTTCAATTGTCTGGATGGTTTGAAACTGTCTGGAATTATCTGCATCGAGAAATTACATGTGTCGGCAGAATCTTGGAAACAGGAATATGGATATTACGACATGAACTTATTGGGCAGACGTCTGACACAGATTCTGCCCAACTGGGGCAAGCACGTTGCCCATGATGGGCAAGCATCGTGCCCCGGTTGGGCAAGCATCGTGCCCATTTATCCCGAATCGGTCATTAGGGTGAAGCCGTGAAGCAGGTCGGTGGAAAACATGGTGTATGCCAACCAGCAGCAATACTACGACACAATTACTGCCAACAGCAATGTTGCCGACTCCGGACCATTCATAGACTTTATGCTTGGGGAAATACAGAACAGAGCGTGAACGCAATGGCTTCCGCAAGAACAAGTCCATAGAAAAGCAGCCGGAATCCGAAGAAGACCTTCTCGAACACCGTACCGACGGCACCGATGCCTTCGACACGCTCTATATCGGCTGCGAGAAGTTTCCACAGCATGATTTATACCCAATTTGCGTGGGAGGGGTGAGATAATGCAATAAAACGAGGGAATTGCCGTTTTTATGGTGTAACTTTGTGAGGTTAAATTTAGTAATATTATGGATAGGGGTAGAAAAATTTGCGACGTACTGAAAGCTGTCAGAAAAAAGATTGCTGACATGAATGGCATTGCATACGAGCCAAGAGTTTGCCACTTTAAAGGACATTGCAGTGGAACATGTCCAGCATGCGAGACTGAAAGAAAATATATAGAGTCGGAATTGTCTTTACGCAAACGCATGGGAGAGGCTGTTTGTGTTACAGGTGTTGCCATTGGCATTTTGGCGACCCCATACAATGTATATGCCCAAACTTCGTCACCGTCTGTACCTATTGGTAATGAAGTAATCGCAGCAGACTCTCTGCCAACAAGAGCACAAGTTACAATCAATGGATGTGTGAAAGATGCTGACGGAACTCCTATTGTTGGTGTAATTATTGTTGTAGGAAACAAACGATCCGGCAGCATTACAGACATTGACGGAAACTTTTCTGTTACCTTTCCAAGGGATTCCACGCTACGATTGGAATATATTGGTTATAAAAACAAGGTCTATTCATTCAGCGAACTGGACTTGAAAGGCTTTAACACGCTTTGCCTAACGGAAGAAGACGATAATATTTTAGGAGAGGTTGTAGTTGTACCACAAAAGCCTAAAACAAAGAAGCGTCGCAAGAAAAAACAGGAAGGAAAAATGGTTGTTGAAAATAAAGATTTTGACACAGGGCCATTCTATCCTGGCGGCAACAGTGCCCTGCTACATTTTGTAGAACAAAATTTATGTGTACCTGAAACTTTACAAGGAGCATATCAGCAGCGCATAAATGTTTCTTTCTATGTGTTGAGTGATGGCAGTCTTGCCGATGTTAAAGTCATAACAATTTGTCCTCAAGAGATGAAAGAGGAAGTGTTACGACTTGTAAAAGCAATGCCTAAATGGAAGCCAGCCTTAAAAGACGGCAAGCCGACATGTGCGAAAATTATGATACCAATAGATATTATGCTAAAGTAACTTATGCCACCATTAGAAGCACCATTGATAGGAATTGACCGTCACCGCTTGGCTACAGACGGTGACGGCATCACTACTCTCGTTGCATTTCATGAATGTCCACTTAGATGTGCATATTGCATAAACGCCCAATGCTTCAAAGAATCTCCAGAATGTAAGCTTACTGTTGATAAACTGATAGAACGCTTGATGCCTGACAATATTTATTTTTTGGCTACGGGTGGAGGAGTTACTTTTGGCGGTGGTGAGCCACTGCTGTACGCTGATTTTATAAGTGAGTTTACTCGAAAAATGCCAGAGGAATGGAAAATCACCATAGAATCTTCATTGAATGTACCGAACAAAAATATCTTTAAAGTTGCTCAATTT
>ENA-OUQH01002257-OUQH01002257.1-human-gut-metagenome-genome-assembly--contig:-NODE-2257-length-12138-cov-4.169991_pt1 | contig 12138 bp, 10 predicted proteins | sample MGYA00237948_ERZ548828 | MGnify/ENA primary metagenome ERZ548828 (study PRJEB26490, sample SAMN05194711) | human gut metagenome | biome: terrestrial biome; feature: human-associated habitat; material...
CTACCCATACAGCACAAATTATGGAAAGTACATTGCGGAAACAGGAGGAATTTTTCATATGAAAGCGACGGGAATTGTTCGAAGGATTGATGATCTGGGGCGTGTGGTCGTTCCCAAGGAAATCCGGCGCACGATGCGGATCCGGGAGGGACAGGCCATGGAAATTTATACCGGACGGGAGGGTGAGATTATCCTGAAGAAATACTCACCGATCGAAGAGCTGGCGGAATGCGCAGCAGGGTTTACAAGATCAATTTCAACGGTGACCGGATGTCTCGTCTGTGTTTCGGATCAGGAACAGATTGTGGCGGCAAACGGGCCGGAACAGAAAAATTATCTTGGCAAGTCCATCAGCAGCCGGCTGGAGGAGGCGATTCTGAACCGGAAAACAGTACTTGCGCGTCCCGGTGAAAAGGCTTATTTTTCAATTTTGGAAAACACAGACAATACTACTCCTCTGCCGGAGCTCATTTTTCCGATTCTCTCCTCCGGTGATGCCATCGGTTCGGTCATTCTCTGCGGCAAAGACAGGGAGTCCCTGCCGGGCGATACGGAAAAGAAGCTCCTCCAGGTAGCGGCAACGTACCTCGGACGGGAAATGGAAAACTAAACAGGGGATTTATCGAAGGCAATTTATCAAAGGCTTTTTGCATCATCCGCACCGGTTATGCAAGAGGCCTTTTCCTGTTATTCTGTAATTCGAGATATTCCAATTTTATCTTGCTATTTACACCTGCATTGTCTACAATAAAAATGACGTGCACGAAAACCTTCAGCCGATACGCCCGAAGCTTTTCTGTGCCTGCTTTTATAAGCCGGGAAAAATTCCCGGAGTATCCTACATTACACAAGGAGGAATTTCCATTCATGAAATACATTGCAAAGAAATTCGGCTCTCTCCTTCTTACGCTGCTTCTTGTATCCTTTTTATCGTTCTTTGCCTTTTCCGTCATACCCGGAGATGCGGCAAAATCGCAGCTTGGAACGGAGGCGACGCCGGAGCGGATTGAGGCTCTGCAGAAGGAAATGGGGCTGGATCGGCCGGTTCTGGAACGGTACGCTTCGTGGGTAACCGGCTTTTTTCATGGAGATCTCGGCACCTCGTATTCATACTCGATGCCGGTCGGAGAACTGATCCGCGATAAAGTTCCGATTACCATCGCTATCACCGTTATCGCATTCCTGATGATCCTTGTTGTCTCGATTCCCATCGGCATTTTCACAGCACAGCACGCCGGAGGCCATCTGGACCGGCTGATCATGACGATCAATCAGGTGATCATGTCTGTGCCGGGATTTTTCATCGGTATTCTGATCACGTATCTTTTCGGTCTGATTCTCAAATGGTTTCAGCCGGGCGCCTATGTGCCGATTTCTGAAAATTTTTCCGGTTTTATCGGTTATCTTGTTGCACCGTCTGCCGCCATTGCACTTCCGCGCTGTTCCATGGCTGTCAAAATGCTGCGCAGCTCTGTGCTCTCGCAGCTCGATGCCGACTATGTGCGCACCGCCTATTCCCGCGGAAACAGTACACGCCGTGTTATGTATCACCATGTGCTGAAAAACGCCCTGATTCCGGTACTGACCTTCTGGGGCATGACAATCGCAGATATTGTGGCAAACAGCATTATTCTGGAACAGGTTTTTTCGATTCCGGGCATGGGCAATCTTCTGATCACTTCGATCTCCAACCGCGATTACCCCGTGGTTCAGGGCATCCTTGTACTGATCGCCGCCCTCATTATTATCATCAATTTCGTGGTAGATCTGCTGTATGGCAGAATTGATCCGCGTATCCGCGTAAAAGACTGACGGGAGCTTTCGATCATCAGCTCCCGCGACCGAAAGGTCATGGGGAGCCGCCCACGACAAAGGAAAGGGTTTTCATTATGAAAAAGAAACGCAATCTCACGCTGATCATCGGAGCTGTTCTCACCGCTTTTATGCTTCTGTTTCTTCTGATCGGCTTTTTCTACACACCGTACGACCCGGATGCAATGAACGGCGCAGCCAAGTTTGCTGCTCCATCTCTGTCGCACCCGTTCGGCTGCGATCACTTTGGACGCGATATTTTCAGCCGCGTCTTAAAAGGAACCGGTACAACCTTCTTCGTCGCTTTCGCTACTCTGCTGCTCGGCGGAACCATTGGCGTCCTCGTCGGTGCGTTCACCGGGTATTTTGGCGGATGGATTGACGAAATCCTGATGCGCATAAACGATGTCATTGTTTCCTTTCCGGGAATCCTGCTGGCGCTGGTATTTATCGCGCTGCTGGGTCCCGGCAAATACAACGTGATCCTTGCACTCGGTATCGTATTCATTCCGAGCTTTGCACGTATCACCAGAAGCGAATTTCTCGCACGCAAAGATATGGACTATGTCAAAAGTGCCCGTCTGATGGGTGTTTCCCATCTTCGGATCATATTTGTACATATCCTGCCAAATACGGTCCCGTCCCTTCTTTCGATGGCAGCAATCGGTTTCAACAACGCCGTTCTCTCCGAGGCCGGCATGAGCTTTCTCGGCATCGGTGTCCAGCCGCCCGATGCCTCGCTTGGACGGATGCTCTCAGAATCCCAGACGTATCTGATGACTGCTCCCTGGGGCTCTGTTTTCCCCGGTCTTGCCGTCATTTTACTGGCGCTTGGCGTATCGCTCCTCGGCGACGGATTACAGAAGAAAGGCGGTAACTGATATGGCACTTCTCGATGTACGTGACTTAAAAATTGCATTTTACGATACCACGCCACCGACCGAAGTGGTAAAAGGCATCTCCTTTTCCTTAGAAGAAGGTGAGACGCTTGGCATTGTCGGGGAATCCGGTTCCGGCAAAACCCAGACGGCGCTCTCCATTCTGCACCTTTTAAAGGAAAATTCCGCCGTATCCGGCGGAGAAATTCTCTACGAAGATTCTTCCGTTGCGCACGCTTCCAGCCAGGATCTGCAGCGCATCCGCGGAAAAGAAATCAGTATGATTTTTCAGGAGCCGATGACCTCTTTAAATCCGGTTCTGACCATCGAAGAACAAATTGCAGAGGGACTGCTGATTCATGAGAGCTGCACACCGGCAGAACGTCATGAAAAGGTTCTTGCCATAATGCATGAGGTCGAGCTTCCCGACCCGGAAAAGCTTTGCAAAAAATACCCTCACCAGCTCTCCGGCGGTCAGCGCCAGAGGGTGATGATCGCTGCGGCGCTTATTACAGAACCGAAGCTTCTGATTGCAGACGAGCCGACAACAGCTCTTGATGTGACGATTCAGTCGCAGATCTTAAAGCTGCTGAAAAAAATCAATGAACGCCATCACACGGCGATTCTTTTTATCTCACACGACCTCGGCGTCATCCGTTCGCTCTGTGACCGGGTCATCGTCATGAATCATGGGTCGATTGTGGAATCCGGCAGTGTGGACGATGTCTTTTTCCACCCGAAGGAAGACTACACCCGCCGCCTGCTCGATGCAATTCCGAACCGACGAACATCGCTGCGAAAGCGAATCAAAATCGCTCCAACAGCTCAATGGCCGACAGGCTCTGACAAAAAAGCTGCTCCGCCGGCGAAAAAGGAGGAATAACCCATGGAAGAAATCAGTCCGAACAACATTCTGAAAGTCAGCCATATTTCTGCCTCCTATCAGGAGGGAAAGCAGAGAAAAACGGTGCTTCATGATATCTCTTTCGAGCTTCATGAAAATGAAATTCTCGGTCTCGTCGGAGAGAGCGGATGCGGAAAATCGACACTCTCCAAAGTGATCTTAGGATTTATCCGCCCAGATGAAGGCGAAATAATTTCGCAGGTCGACCATCCGCAGATGATTTTCCAGGACCCGTTTTCCTCCCTGAATCCGGCGAAGAAAATCTCCTGGATTTTAGAAGAACCGCTTCGGATGCAGAAGGTTCCGAAAGAAGAACGAAAAAAACGGGTTCTTGCGATGGCTGAAAGAGTCGGTCTCTCCGCAGAGCACCTGAAACGCCGCCCGCATGAGCTCTCCGGCGGCCAGCGCCAGAGAGTCAGCATCGCGGCCGCACTGATCCAGGGCTCACGCCTGATCCTTGCCGACGAACCGGTTTCCGCTCTCGATGTGACGATTCAGAAGCAGATCATGGAGCTGATGGTTCAGCTTCAGGAGGAGCTTCAGCTCTCGATTCTCTTTATCTCGCATGACCTCAACGTGATCTATCAGATGTGCGACCGGGTTCTCGTGATGAAAGAAGGCCGGATTGTGGAGAACGCGGAGACGGAAGAACTGTTTGTGCATCCGCAGAATGATTATACAAAGGAGCTTCTGGCGGCATCACCGGAGCTGTAGTTTTATTTCCAGCATTCTCTAAACACCCGAAGTACATTCTTGGAAAAGACCTTCTCTATCTCTTCATCGGTGAAACCGTCGTGGCTCATTACATCTGCGAGATGCTGCATATGCGCGGTGTCCGGCACATCCGTTTCACCGCTGAAACCGTCAAAATCGGTTCCAAGGCCGATGATATCGATACCGCCGACGTTGCGCAGATATTTCATATGGCGTACCATATCCATCGTCGATGCCTTTTTCGCCGCCGGCTCCTCCTCGCGCAGAAACGACGGACAGAAATTGATACCGGTGACGCCGCCACGCTCTGCGAGCTGACGAATCATTTCATCCGAAAGGTTTCTCAGATGGAAGCACGCGCCGCGCGCATTGGAATGGGACGCAATGACCGGACCTCTCGTATGCGCAAAAACGTCGCGGATTCCGGCATCATTTAAGTGTGATAAATCGATCACTATGCCGAGCCGCTCCATCTCCTCGACAAAGGCAATACCGGTCGATGTCAGCCCGTTTTCAAGATCCGGAAGATATGGCTTTCCCTCTTCCTGCGCCGGGTTCGGGAATCCAAGCTCATTCGGAAAGTTCCAGGTCAGCGTGGAAATCCGCACACCGAGATCATACAGTGTATGCAGCTTCTCTATGCTTCCCTCGTAGACACCACCCTCTTCGACGGTCATCACCGCACCTATTTTTCCTTCCTTCTGTACCTGCATCAGATCCGCATACGTTTTGATCTGACAAATGCGGTCCGGATACCGTTCCACCTCTGATTTCCAGAGATCAGCCAGCTTTCTCACATGCTCAAACGGTGTTTCGTCTTTCAGTCCCTTCAGGAACGTAAACAGAGAAAAGCACTGGCAGAGGCTGCCGCCCTTTTCCAGCTTATCCAGATTGATCTGAAGATCCGCATCCGCAAGATGCTCCTGTTTTTCCTTCCACTGCAGCGCCGGGATGGTGTCGCAGTGCATATCAATTACCTGAAACATGGCAATAATCCTCTTTTCTGTTTTTTCTCTATTCTATCATACTTCGCTGCATTCCTTCACAAAAACTGGAAGAAAACGTAAAAAACCGCCTGGCTCATGGTAAACCCATAAGGCTAGAGAAAATATATCTTTCCGGAATCGCAAAAAATTGGGGGTCCGCGTTTTTTCTCGAAAAAAACTTGCAAATCTCGTCTGAGATGATATACTTTTTGCATTGTGTTACTTTATGAAAGCACTGATCTTCCAAGAAAGTGCTTCTGCTTATGAAAAAGAAAGAGGTATCTATGCTCCAACTGATTGAAACCATCAACAATGCCGTGAACAATTTTATCTGGGGTGTTCCGGCTATGATCTGCATTTTCGGTGTCGGCCTTTACCTGAGTCTGCGCACCCGTTTTCTCCAGATTCGAAAATTCCCGTATGCGATCCGCACAACGCTCGGAAGAATGTTCCGCAAACGAGATGCTTCCGATGGCGCAATTACACCGTTCCAGGCGGTCTGTACAGCACTTGCCGCCACGGTCGGTACCGGTAATATTGCCGGTGTTGCCGGCGCTATCGCTATCGGCGGACCCGGTGCCGTATTCTGGATGTGGGTTTCCGCCCTGCTCGGCATGTGTACGAAATTTGCCGAGGTAACACTGGCTGTTTTCTATCACGAGAAAAACGCCAACGGGGAACTCGTCGGCGGACCGATGTATTACATCAAAAACGGTCTCAGCAAAAAATGGCATTTTCTGGCCTATCTTTTCGCTGCTTTCGGTGTACTGACTGTGTTCGGAACCGGAAATGCAACGCAGGTCAACACCATCACAACCGCAGTCAACTCCGCACTGATGAATTACCATGTGATCTCAAAAGACGCGATCCCGACCTCCAACCTGATTCAGGGTATCATTATTGCGGCACTCGTAGCGCTGATCCTGCTCGGCGGTGTCAAACGGATCGCACAGGTAACAGAAAAGCTCGTTCCGTTTATGGCTCTGTTTTATATTGTCCTTGCCATCGGTGTAATTTTGCTGAATCTCAACCGGATTCCGTCTGTTTTCGTATCGATCCTTGAGGGCGCCTTCCGTCCCTCTGCTGTTACAGGCGGTATCGTCGGAAGCATGCTCATGAGTGTGAAAAAAGGTGTATCCCGCGGTATCTTTTCCAATGAAGCAGGTCTTGGTACCGGTTCTATCGCCCATGCCTGTGCTGATACCAGCAAACCGGTAAAACAGGGTATGTTCGGTATTTTCGAAGTATTTGCCGACACGATCGTTATCTGTACTCTGACTGCCCTTGTCATTCTGGTAAGCGGTGTTCCGGTCAACTACGGAGCTGCCGCAGGTGCCGAGCTGACAATCTCCGGATTCACTTCTACCTACGGAAACTGGATATCTGTTTTTACCGCAGTTGCCATGTGCTGTTTTGCTTTCTCCACGATCATCGGCTGGGGACTTTACGGTGCACGCTGCATCGAGTTTTTATTCTCCGAAAGAATCACAAAATATTTTATGGCCGCCTATGCGCTGGTTGCCATCCTTGGCGCCACCGCAAATCTTGGCCTGATGTGGAGCATTGCCGAGACCTTCAACGGCCTCATGGCAATCCCAAACCTGATTGCGCTCTTCCTGCTTTCGGGCAAGGTTGTGGAACTTACAAAGGAATATTTTTCCGGAGAAGGCAAAACCCGGTAAAATTCCTTTTCTCGCGGCGCATTCCCTTCTTCTGTAAGAAAATCATGTAAATTCGCCTTTTCCCTTGACAATCAGGTTGCTACCCCTTACACTGTTAAAAGTTTATAGCTTGGCTTCACCTTCTTCTCGGCAAGCATGTGGGTCGGCCAGCAGCTCGCTGACGGCCTCGATTTCTGGGGCTTTTTGGGATCACTGATCCTTGGTGGAATCATTCTTGGTATTTATACCGGTCTGCTCGGCTACGTCGGTGCAAAAACCGGTCTGTCACTTGATCTTTTGTCCCAGAGAGCTTTTGGCGAAAAAGGTTCCTATCTGCCGTCAGCCATGACCAGCTTTACGCCGATCGGATGGTTTGGTGTCGGCTCCTTCGTTTCCGGCGGAACCGCAACCCCGAACTTCGCACGTTTTGCAAAGGACGGAAAAGCGGGTGCCATCACCACGGTTGTGGCTTTCTTTATCGGAAATTCCCTGATGTTTTTCTTCGGTGCTGTTTCCTCGATCTTTGTCGGCGGAAACGATATCTTCGAGGTTATGGTCCGCCTGAACCTGTTCTACCTGGCTGTTCTCGTTCTCGGTCTTAATATCTGGACTACAAACGACAACGCTTTGTATACCGCAGGTCTTGGTCTTGCCAACATCTTCCATCAGAGGAAAAAACCGATGGTTCTCCTTTCCGGTATCATCGGAACGGTTGCCTCCGTATGGCTGTACTACAACTTCTGCGGCTGGCTCAACATTCTGAATTGTACCCTGCCGCCGGTCGGCATGATTCTGGTGCTCGCCTACTTCATGAACAAAGAGGACTTTGAAACCGATCAGCCGAAGCTTAAAACCATAGACTGGTTTGCGGTCGCCGGTGTCATTCTCGGTGCCATTGTTGCGAACCTCTTACACTGGGGCATCGCTTCCATCAACGGCATGGTTGTTGCCGCTGTATGCTACTGTGTCGGACAGGCCGTAAACAAAAGAAAATAACAATAACGCCCTTGGCATGTTTCTCGCTTTCATCCTGGAAACATGTTCAGGGCTTTTTATTTCTTCTGATTCGCGTTATAATGTATGCATAACTCTGCATAGTTATAATTTTCGAAACGAAAGGAAACTACCCGGATGATCCATTCCACCGTATCTGCTCCCAAAGGAGAAAAAACAAAATACCGTCTTGCCGAATCTATGAAGGAGTGCATGAAAACAACACCCGTTGAAGAGATCACCGTGCGCCAGATCTGTGAAATCTGTGGTGTTACCCGCCAGACCTTCTACCGCAATTTTCTCGACAAATACGATCTGATCAACTGGTATTTTGATAAATTACTGACAAAATCCTTTGAACATATGGGGCGCGGAACGACCGTTTTTGACAGTCTGGAAAAGAAATTTACCTATATTCAGAAAGAAAAAGCTTTTTTCGCCGCTGCCTTCCGCTACGACAAGCAGAATTCTCTGCGTGAGCACGATTTCGATCTGATTCTCGCGTTCTACGAAAATCTGATTCACGAAAAAAGCGGCAGTCCGGTTTCACCGGAAATGCATTTTCTTCTCGAAATGTACTGTCAGGGTTCCATCACCATGACCGTAAAATGGGTGCTTACCGGCATGGATCTGACACCTTCCGAGTTTGCCGCTCTTCTCGTCCGGGCAATGCCGGAAGACTTAAAAAAGCTGTTCCGAAATCTGCAGCTGCTCTCTTAGAGCGCGTGTCAAAGTGGGGCTTGCAGATTGCGGAAATGGTTTTTCAGACACGCTCTGGTTATTTTTCACAAATTTTGTTCTGTTGTTTTTGTCACAATGGCGATTTTTTTTAAAGTGTTACACTTCGCTTCTTCTGTCACTTTCTTTTTCCCTTCCGGATTTGTTAATATAATAACAAGTTCAGCAAAACCATTCATTCATTTTAGAAGGGAGTTTTTCAATCATGGCAAATCGTATTAATTTAAATGCAACCTCTTATCACGGAGCAGGCGCTATTGCCGAGATCGCAAATGAAGCAAAGGCACACGGCTTCAAGAAAGCATTCGTATGCTCTGACCCGGATCTGATTAAATTCAACGTTACTTCCAAAGTAACCGATATTCTGACCGCAAACGGACTCGACTATGAGCTTTACAGCGATATCAAGCCAAACCCGACCATCGAAAACGTAAAACACGGCGTAGAAGCTTTCAAGGCATCCGGCGCTGACTATCTGATCGCCATCGGCGGCGGCTCTTCTATGGATACCTCCAAAGCCATCGGTATCATCATCGCAAACCCGGAGTTTGAGGATGTCAGAAGCCTTGAGGGCACCGCACCGACCAAAAATCCGTGTGTACCGATCATCGCCGTTCCGACTACAGCCGGTACTGCTGCAGAGGTTACCATCAACTACGTTATCACCGACGTAGAGAGAAAACGTAAATTCGTATGCGTTGACCCGCACGATATGCCAATCATCGCAGTTGTTGACCCGGATATGATGTCCTCCATGCCAAAAGGACTGACCGCTTCTACCGGTATGGACGCTCTGACCCACGCAATCGAGGGTTACACCACAAAAGCTGCATGGGAAATGACTGACATGTTCCATCTCAAAGCCATCGAACTCATCTCCAAATCTCTGCGCGGTGCTGTCGCAAACACCAAAGAGGGACGCGAAGGAATGGCTCTTGGCCAGTACATCGCAGGTATGGGCTTCTCCAACGTAGGTCTTGGAATCGCTCACTCCATGGCACACACCCTTGGTGCTGTTTATGATACCCCACACGGTGTTGCATGTGCCATGATGCTTCCGATCGTTATGGAATACAACCAGGAGTGCACCGGTGAGAAATACCGCGAAATCGCACGTGCCATGGGCGTTACAGGTGTAGACGAAATGTCTCAGGAAGAGTACAGAAAAGCAGCGATTGATGCTGTTAAGAAGCTGTCCGCAGACGTTGGAATCCCATCTGTTCTCGAGGCAGTCAAAGAAGAAGATCTGCAGTTCCTTGCAGATTCCGCACACGCAGATGCCTGCGCACCGGGCAACCCGAAGGATGCAAGCGTAGAAGATCTGAAGGATCTGTTCCGCAAAATCATGGCGTAACGAACACAATTCGTTTCCCACATGCGAAGCGGATATTCGCAATCCGCTTCGCTACTTGCTCATAACCGAATAACTGCTCCGCAGTTTATCAGAAGGAGCTTGCACTCCTCCTGATACAAGCAAGTCCCCACCCACTGCTTATTGCTTTTCGCAATGGAAGCAGGGGACTTACTTGATTCGGTTAAATCACCCCGGAAAACAGAAATTTTTATCCTGTTTTCCGGGGTGATTTCTCTTTTTATTCTACTGTATTTCCGTCTGCATCCACAGTCACAGTATTGACCGTTGCATTATCGAGAACCATATTGATCATGCGCTCCATCATGATGTTGCGCACTACCGTATCTTCCCCGTAATAGTCATTGGCTGCTTTCAGGAAATCTTCCTGCGACATATTGGCATTGGCTGCCTCGTCGTTTAAGATCTGCTGGTAATCCTGGTCATCTGTAGTCCAGCCTTCTGCCTCTTTTACGGCATCCAGAAGAAGGGCACTTTTTGCCATCGTTCCTGCATACGTTGCTTTCTCCTGATTGTAGGTTGCTCTGTCCGCATACTGCTCCAGATAGTCGTCCAGGGAAATGCCGTAATTCTGAAGATAAGTGGTATACCGTTTATCGTAATCCTCTTCGCCAAGGGTGATATAGGATTTCGGAATTTTGTGAAACGTACAGCCGTCTGCCATCTGCTGCATCGCGTCATTCTGCAAATTATTTTCCGCTGTCGTCTCATTTGCAGCCTCCAGCTCTGCGCGTTTTCCGGCACGGTATTCCTCCACAGTACTGTAATCTGTATTTTCTGCTACCCATGCATCATCGAGCTCCCATCCGTCAATGTTTTCTGCCGGGCGGGTAAACGCATTTACCGTAACGGTAAACACAACATCTTTTCCTGCCAGATCGGTGCTCTGATAGCTGTCAGGGAATTTCAGGTTCAGATCCTTTGTCTCCCCTGTTTTCATTCCAATGACACCATCCTCAAATCCATCGATGAAGGTACCGGATCCGATCACCAGATTGTAGGAATCGCTGCTTCCGCCGTCAAACTCCTTGCCATCAACTTTGCCAACATAGGCAATATCGGCGGTGTCGCCTTTTTGTACGGTGGCATCCGGATCGTCCATGGTGACAGCTGTCTCTGCCATAATGGCCGTCTGTACGTCATCATCCGTTACCTGCTCTACTTTCTTTTCCAGTGTGAGCTTTTTGTAATCTCCAAGCGTTACACACTCTGCCGGATCAACTTCCTCATCGACAACCGGAATCCCGTCTACATCACTCGGGGAAGCGTATTCCTCAGAAGCTGTGCTGTCGGACGATGTGCTGCCTGCGCTCGACGCATCGGATGCTGAGGAAGCGCTTGTGCTGCTTGCGCTTGATACGGAACTGCTGCTTGTTGTATTGTTTTTTCCACATCCGCTCACACTGGCTGCTCCCAGTGTCATGAGCAGAAGCATGACTGCTGCTTTTCTTTTCATTCTTGAATTTTCCTCCATACTACGCCGTTCCCGGCGCGTTGTAAATCTCATTTTACCATACTTGTCTGGTAAAAAAAAGGCTGGGGCTCCGATTTTAGAAATTCTTATGATTTTCGACCGTAAAATCGCCTGGATTGCGCTAAAATGTGTTTGCGTTTTGCCGAAATCAATGTTAGAATGTTCATAGACTGGCATTGTATGTTCCGATGCCCACATTATTTTTTGCAGAGGAGGAATAGAGGGATGAAACCCTGGATTATCGTATTAATCGTATTAGCTGTCATCGCTGTCATCCTTGGTCTGCTGTATTACTTCGGTAAAAAAGCACAGACAAAACAGGCCGCACAGCAGGAACAAATGGAGGCCATGAAACAGACTGTCTCCATGTTGATCATAGATAAGAAAAAGCTTCGCATGAAAGATTCCGGACTTCCACAGATGGTCATCGACCAGACACCGAAAATGATGCGTCGTGCAAAACTGCCGATCGTCAAAGCAAAAGTCGGTCCGAGAATCATGACCCTGATCTGCGACGCTGCTATCTTCGATCAGATCCCGGTAAAAAAAGAAGTCAAGGCTACCGTAAGCGGTATCTATATCACCGGAGTTCGCGGCATCCGCGGT
>ENA-OUQH01002259-OUQH01002259.1-human-gut-metagenome-genome-assembly--contig:-NODE-2259-length-12134-cov-6.789304_pt1 | contig 12134 bp, 16 predicted proteins | sample MGYA00237948_ERZ548828 | MGnify/ENA primary metagenome ERZ548828 (study PRJEB26490, sample SAMN05194711) | human gut metagenome | biome: terrestrial biome; feature: human-associated habitat; material...
CAAAATAAAATACTGTTTTTTATTTTGCGATTTTGCCTCAGCTTGTCAAAAAAGTTCGAACGGACTTTTTTGACAAGCTGACAAGGGACGGCATACGCCGTCCCTTGTACTGTTCACTTCTCCCCTCTCCCCTTTTTACGGGGCTTGGGGACGGGGGTGGCGGCCTCCGCCAGGGTCAGGACGCGCTCTGTCAGGCCATGATTCTCCACGTCCAGAATAAAGTGCTCCTTCGCGCCCTCGTAGGGGCATCCGCAGGCGGAATTCGCCATGATATCGCCCAAAACCGGCAGCTTTTTCACGAAAACCGTGTTGTCGCAGAGAGCCAATATCGGCTTATCATTCAGATAGATCATGTACTCCCCGAACATTTTCCTGCTGCGGATCGACCACAGCGGCGGCAACTGCTCCAGAACGAATTCCAGATACTCCGGTGTGGTGGCCATGTTATGCCTTCAGGCAGCGCAGAACGGCCATCAGGATGGAATAATACTTGCTGTCCGGCGTGTCGGCGCGGCTGGTGATGACCACCGGGCAGGATGCGCCGCAGATGGTGCTGGCCATGGTCTTGCCGGCGATGTAGGTGCAGGCCTTATACAGCACGTTGCCGATCTCGATATACGGCACCAGCAGGATGTCCGCCTGACCTGCCACGGGGTCGTGGATGGATTTGTGCTTCACGGACTCCATGGAGATAGCGCCGTCCAGCGCCAGAGGGCCGGAAATGATGCAGCCGGGCACGCCGCGCTGGGCGATCTCCCTGGCGGAGACGGTGGAGGGCATCTTCTCGGTGACGTTCTCCACGGCGGACAGCACGGCCACCTTGGGGCATTCGATGCCCAGCGCGTTGGCCACCGGCAGCGCGTTCTCCACGATGCCGATCTGAGTATCCACGTCGGGGGCGATGTTGATGGCGGCGTCGGTGATCATCACGAAGCGGCCTTCGTACTCAAAAATACCGCACTGGCTCACCAGACGCTTGTCGCTGGCGGGGATCAGTCCCGTCTCTCTGTTCAGGATGGCGCGGGCGAAGTTGGAGGTCTGCAGAATGCCCTTCATGGGGATGTCCGCCTTGCCCTCGCGCACCAGCTGCACTGTCAGCTTGGCGGCGTCCAGCTCCTCGCCGTCGAAGTCCACGATCTCGTAGTCGTTCTCGCTTTCGCCCATCTCGTGCAGCATGGCGATGATCTCGTCCTTCTTGCCAACCAGCGTGCCCTCTACGACACCCTTGCGGCGGGCATTGACCACGGCGCTCAGCGCCGGCTCGTCGTGGGCGTTAGCCAGGGCGATGCGCTTCTTCATGCCACAGCCCAGCACATAGGCTTCCAATTCCTTAAAAGATGTAAACATTTCCTTTTACCTCCTCACAGCGCAATCAATGTATTTCGCAACCACGAAAATTTTGGTTCTGAAATTGCGCTATTTTACTGAAAACCAGCTTCTCTTCCGCAGGAAAAGTTCCGTCAGTCCTGCTGCCAGTTATGCCAGACGTTCTGCACGTCCTCGTTATCCTCCAGCATATCCAGAAGCTTCGTCATGCTGCGGACATCGTCCTCGCTGGTCATGACGATGTAGTTCTGGGGCACCATCTCGATCTCGGCGCTCTCGAAGGTATAGCCCTTCTCCTCCAGCGCCTTGACCACATCGTTGAAGCTGTCGGGATCGGTGGTGATCTCGAACACGGGGCCGTCGGCCTGCATGTCCTCGGCACCGGCGTCCAGCGCGTCCATCATCACGGTGTCCTCGTCCAGCTCGCCCTCCTCGTTATCGATGACGATAACGCCCTTGCGGTCGAAGGACCAGCTGACGCAGCCCTGCGCGCCCATGCCCTTGCCGAACTTATCGAAGTAGTGGCGGATCTCAGGCGCGGTACGCTGGCGGTTGTCGGTCAGTGCTTCCACGATCACAGCCACACCGCAGGGCCCGTAGCCTTCGTAGGTGACAGCCTCGTAGTTGTCGGTGTTGCCGGAGCCAAGCGCCTTGTCGATGGTGCGCTTGATGTTGTCGTTGGGCATATTGGCCGCCTTTGCCTTGGCGATAACGGTGGCCAGACGGGAGTTATTGTTGGGGTCGCCGCTGCCGCCCTGCTTGACGGCCACGATGATCTCCTTGGCGATCTTGGTAAACGCGGCGCTGCGCTTGGCATCGGCCGCGCCCTTGGTCTTCTGAATATTGTGCCACTTGGAATGTCCTGACATGGTTTACTTCTCCTTTATGCAGTATTGGATGATCTCGCGGCTGTGCGAGGTCGAACATAAGACGTCGACTGCGGGGAACGCTCTCTGAAGCCGATCCCGCAGCGCCGGGCACACCACGTTCTCCGTGGGGAAATGCCCTGCGTCGATGAGGTTCAGCCCCTCCGTGTCCAGAAAGTCGTTGTACTTCAGGTCGGAGGTCACAAAGGTGTCGCAGCCTGCTGCGACGGCCTGAGGGATATAGCAGCCGCAGGCACCGCCGCCCACCGCCACCCGGTGAACAGGCCGCCCCGCGTCCACATAGCGCAGACCGTTGCATCCTAACAATTCTATCACAGAATGGGTGAACTCCACAAGGGGTATTTCACATTTTAACGTGCCGATCCGCCCGATTTTTTCCTCCGTCAGCATTTCCGGCTGCGTCAACCCCAGCTTTTCCGCCAGAATGTCGTTGACGCCGCCCTCCGCCGCGTCCAGATTCGTGTGCATGCATATAGCCGCCACGCCGCCGCGCAGCAGCGCCGTCAGCGTTCTGCCCTGCCGGTCGTCGGCGCGGACGGTCTGCACCGGGTGCCACGCGCAGTTCATCACCGGGTGGTGCGCCACGATCAGCTGGCACCCGCGCTCCAGCGCTTCCTCCGCCACCTGCGGCGTTATGTCCAGCGCCACCAGTACCCGCTCCACGGCGGCCTCCGGATCGCCTACCAGCAGCCCCACGTTATCCCAGCTTTCCGCCAGCTCCCGGGGCGCCCAGCTATACAGGAAGCTCTCGATCTCCCGTACCGTTGTCATAGTGTGTCCCTCTTTTCCTCGATCTCCCGCGCCAGCGCTTCGGCAGCGTCCGCCCGCTGCTGCGCGTCCGGCTTTGCGCTGCGGCGCAGCCCCTCCGCCGTCCGGCGCAGCTTGTCCGCCTGCTGTGTCAGGTATTCCCTGTACAGCGGATCGTTGTCCAGCGCCACGCCGGTCAGCGCCTGCCGCTCCGTCAGCGCCTGCGGCGTGCCGCCGCCTGTCACACGCAGCACCGGATACAGGTAATTCTTGTCCCAGACCAGCCGTTCCTCTGTAAAGCTATATCCGTTTACAGCCAGCCAATACCGCAGGTCGGCGGTCTTTGTCATGGGCTGCAGCAGCAGCGTATGCGCACCGTCCTTCGTCCAGGCTGCACCCTCCAGAATGGCGATGATCGTCTCGCCGCCCATACCGGCGATGACCACCGTATCCACCTCGTCCGGCGCGATGTCCCGCAGTCCGTCGCACAGACGGAAGTCGATCCCCTCCACGCCATAAGCCTCCGCTGTGCGGCGGGCGTGCGCCAGCGGCTCCGCACCGATATCCGCGGCCACAGCGCCCCGGATACGCCTGTGCTGGAGCAGATACACCGGCAGATACCCGTGGTCGGTGCCCACGTCCGCCAGCCGGCAGCCCTCCGGCACCATGTCCGCCAGCAGCTGAAGCCGCGGCTGTAATTGCAGTCGTCTCTCCATACGTCTCTACACAAACGGCCACGCATACGCAAGCGTATGCGTGGCGCAGGTCATTTTTACTCGGCGATGGGCTTGTTGGCTTCCTCGTTCACCAGCTTCAGCAGCTTGTCAACGTCGATGCCGTGAACGGCGCAGGCCTCCTCCACCGTCTCGCCGCGGGAGGACGGGCAGCCCAGGCAGTGCATGCCGATGGACAGGAAGATGGGCGCGGTCTGGGGCGCAACGTCCAGAATATCACCGATAATGGTGTCTTTTGTGATCTCGATCATAATGAGAAACCTCCAATTTGATATATGCCCATAGTATATCCCAAAATCCCGGAACTTTCAACAGGTTTTTTCCAGCAGACCCCCAGACAAAACCGCCCTCCGGTACACCGGAGGGCGGTTCATTCTATCTACTTAACAGTGTGCAGTCAGCAGATCAGCCGTTCTCACGCATCTTGGCGAAGCAGTCGCTGCAATACACAGGACGATCGCTCTTGGGCTCGAAGGGCACCTTGGCCTCGCCGCCGCAGGCAGCGCAGACAGCGGTGAAATACTCGCGGGGACCACGGGCAGCGTTCTTGCGCGCGTCGCGGCAAGCCTTGCAGCGCTGGGGCTCGTTCTGGAAGCCGCGCTCAGCGTAGAACTCCTGCTCACCGGCGGTGAACACAAACTCGTTGCCGCACTCTTTGCACACTAAAGTCTTGTCTTCGTACATGATTTTACCCTCTCTTTGAGAAAAATATATTGCGCTCAGCCTTTGCTGATATCGCCGGATAGAAGCTGCCGCGCTATTTTGCGGCGCAAACGCTGCACGGCGTTGTCCACCGATTTGGGGGACTTGCCCACAGTCTCTGCGATCTCACGGCAGGTGAGACCGTCCAGATAATACCCTAAAATCTTTACCTCGAATTCGGACAGCAGCTTGCGCGTATTTTCCAGCAGAGCAGCAGTTTTTTCGCGGTCGATTACCCAACCCTCGGGATCGACATGGGCAAAGGAGAGATTCGCGTCAAAGAAAGAGGTATCCAAAGGAACGGCTTGGTTCAGCGGCAAATGCTTACCGGACGCGGCCGCCCGCAGCACGGAATAGAGCCGCCTGCGGATGCACGTCTCGGCAAAGGTGCAGAACGAGGCAGCGTGCCCCGGCTCATACTCCCGTATCGCCTTGATCAGCCCGAACATGCCCTCCTGCAGCAGATCCTCGCTGTCGCCGCCCGCCAGAAAATACGGACGGGCGCAGGAGCGCACCAGCCGGTGATAACGACCGACCAGGATCTCCTCCGCATCGCGGCTTCCCTGCTGCGCCAGCGCGCATAACTCCTCGTCTGTCAGCGTTTGCAGGCGGTCATATTCAGCCCTTGTATCATTTGCCATATACTATTATACCTTTTTACAAAATAATTTGTCAAGTGACCTGAGAAACTTTGTCAAAAATAACTCAAAATCGACGCAGTTTCCCTTGCTTTTCACCAATAAATTCCGTCATTCTGCCCCGTGCGGCCTATAAATCGAGCCTCTGCTGCCCCACAAAGGCCACATGCAGGTGCTCATAGGCCTTCTGCGTCACGCATCTGCCTCGGGGTGTGCGGGTCAAAAAGCCCAGCTGCATCAGGTACGGCTCGTACACATCCTCCAGCGTCACCGACTCCTCGCCGATGGTGGCCGCCAGCGTGTCCAGCCCCACGGGGCCGCCGCCGTAGTTCTCGATAATGGCGCGGAGCATCCGCCTGTCCACGTTGCCCAGACCCAGACGATCCACCTCCAGCGCCAGCAGCGCCTTGTCCGCCACGTCCTTGGTGATGACGCCGTCAGCCATGACCTGCGCAAAGTCACGCACCCGGCGCAGCATCCGGTTGGCGATACGGGGCGTGCCCCGCGAGCGCCGGGCGATCTCCATAGCGCCGTCCGGATCAATGGGTACGTTCAGTATGCCCGCGCTGCGCGTCACGATCAGAGCCAGCTCCTCCGGCGTATACAGCTCCAGCCGCAGCGTCACGCCGAAGCGATCCCGCAGCGGCGCGGACAGGGAGCCTGCCCGGGTGGTGGCGCCGATCAGCGTGAACCGCGGCAGATCCAGCCGGATGGAGTTGGCCGAGGGGCCCTTGCCGATGATGATGTCGATGGCATAGTCCTCCATGGCCGGGTACAAGATCTCCTCCACCGCCCGGTTCAGCCGGTGTATCTCGTCCACGAACAGGATGTCGTTTTCATTCAGGTTGGTCAGCAGCGCCGCCAGATCGCCGGGCTTTTCGATGGCGGGTCCTGACGTGATGCGGATGTTCACACCCATCTCCTGGGCGATGATCCCCGCCAGCGTGGTCTTGCCCAGTCCCGGAGGGCCGTGGAGCAGCACGTGATCCAGTGACTCCGTGCGCCGCCGCGCCGCCTCGATGAAGATGGACAGATTCTGCTTGGCCTTCTCCTGCCCGATGTACTCCGCCAGCGTGTGGGGACGCAGCGAGCCCTCATTGGCGTCCTCGCTGAGGAACGTTTTGGCCACGATAGGCTCCTCATACAGATCGGCTCCGAAATCAATGCTCATGTGCGTCCCTCCCCTACTTCATCATTTTCTTCAGCGCCTGCCGGATGATATCCTCCAGCGGCAACGCATCCATGTCGATATCCTTCAGCACGGCGGCGATCTCCGCGCTGCCGTAGCCCAGCACTGCCAGCGCCGCCTGCGCTTCGCTCCTCTTGCTGTGGGGCACGGCGGCGGCTATGGCTGCACCGCCCTTGCCGGAGGGGGCGCCCATGGCGTCCTCCCCTGCCAGCTTGTCCTTCAGCTCGAGTATCACCCGCTGGGCGATCTTCTTGCCGATGCCCGGCGCCGCCGTCAGCGCCTTGGCGTCGTCCGTCACCACGGCCAGCGCCAGCTGCTGGGGCGTTATGGCCGACAGGATCGCCAGCGCCGCTCTGGGGCCTACGCCGGACACGCTGATGAGCAGCTTGAAGCTCCGCAGCTCGTTCTGGTCGATGAAGCCGAACAGCTCCATGGCGTCCTCCCGGACGTTCAGGTATGTATACAGCTTGGCGGGCGCGCCCTTTTTCAGCTGCGACAGGGTATAGTTGGTGGTGGCGCAGGCGTAGCCCACGCCGCCGCAGTCGATGACCGCCAGCCCCTCTTCTATCTCCGCCACGGTGCCGCTCACATAGTAGAACATGTTACACTGTCTCCTTCACATTGGGATCCTTGCGCCGCAGCAGACTGGTGGCGCTGCGGGCGTGGCAGATGGCGATAGCCAGCGCGTCCGCCGCGTCGTCGGGACGCGGCACCGCTTTCAGCTTCAAAAGCCGCTTTGTCATGTCCATCACCTGCTTTTTATCCGCCAGACCGTAGCCCACCACCGCCTGCTTTACCTGCATGGGGGTGTATTCATATATGGGTACGCCCAGCCGCTCCGCCGTACACAGGATCACGCCCCGGCCATGCGCCACGGCGATGCCGGTGGTGATGTTCTTGCTGAAAAACAGCTCCTCGATGGCGATCTCGTCCGGCTTCAGCTGCCGGATCAGCTCCGTCATGTCATTTTCAATCTGCACCAGCCGGGTGGCCAGCGGCAGCCCTGCCGGGGTGGTCACAGCGCCATATTGCAGCATCCTGACGCTGCCGCGCTCCGACTCGATCAGCCCGAAGCCCACAATGGCGACGCCGGGATCGATGCCCAGTATCCGCATAGACACACCTGCCTCCCAACATTTGTTCTATTATACCAAACCTCCGGCAAAATAGCAACAGAAAACCGCCCGGTAAAAACCGGGCGGGCAGACTGTCGAAAACGTCTGTCATTGCGAGCCAGTGCTCACACTGGCATGGCAATCCGTTCCTTAAATGCCTAATTTCGCATTTTTGTTGATTTACAGCTAAAAGATTGCGGATTCCCACGTCGCTTCGCTCCTCGGAATGACAGGGGTGGGGCTATCGACAAGCTGACCGCCCGGCAAAAACCGGGCGGCACAGCCGTACTTTGTGTATGGCAAGCCGCCGCAGCGAAGTATGGGGAACGAGCGCCGTGCCTTGGGCTGGATTTTTTTGTCAAGACGAGACGCCCCGGCACAGCCATACTTTGTGTACGGCAAGCCGGGGCAACGAAGTATTGGCAAAAAAGACGCCCAAGGAGACTCAGGCGCGGGGATGCGCCTTGTTATACACATCCTTCAGCTGCTTCTTGATCACGTGGGTGTAGATCTGCGTGGAGCTGATGTCCGCGTGACCCAGCATCTCCTGAATGGAGCGGAGATCGGCGCCGTTTTCCAACAGGTGGACGGCAAAGGAGTGGCGCAGGGTATGGGGCGTGATGTCCTTCTCGATGCCGGCCTTCTCCTGATAGTATTTGATGATCTTCCAGAATCCCTGACGGCTCATGCGCTCGCCGCTCATGTTCACGAACAGGGCATTTTCCTCCTCATCGGCAATGAGCCGGGGGCGGATATCCCGCACATAATCCTCCAGTGCCTTCACCGCAGCCGGGTACAGGGGCACGATGCGCTCCTTCTCCTTGCTGCGGCAGCGGACAAAGCCGACAGACAGATTCACATCGTTGACGTCAAGGCCGATCAGCTCACTGACGCGGATGCCGGTGGCGTACAGCAGCTCCAGCATGGCGTGATCGCGGAAGCCCTTCTCGTCCACACATTTCGGCTGTTCCAGAAACAGCTCCACCTCGCGGTTGGTGAGGATCTCCGGATATTTCCGTTCCACCTTCATGGCTACCACGCTCTTGGCCGGGTTTGTTTTCACAGCGCCGCACTGCGCCATGTACGCATAGAAGGATTTGATGGACGCCGTGGAGCGAGTGACGGTGGCGGGGCTTTTCCCGCTGTGGGTCATGTGGAGAAGGTACTCGTTGATGGTGTCCTTCTTCACCTTGCGCATGTCCGTCACGCCGTTAGATAAAAGCCAGCTCTGGAACTGGGTCAGGTCGCGGATATAGGAGCTGAGGGTGTTGGCGGAGGAATGCTTCTCCTCGGTCAGATACTCCCGGTAGGACGCGATAAAGTCCGTCATATTTCCCTCACTCCTCTCTCTTTCAGGTTATGCCCGGCAAAAGCCACGCAAAAAGCCGCGGCACCAGGGCGCATTCCGCCACCGTGCCGGTCAAAAGCACAAACACACAGATCACCAGTCGTCGCCGGTCTCTCACCTCCGGCTTCTGGCGCTCTGCCAGCCGCCACGCGGCGGCAAATCCGTCCGATGCGATCATCAGCAGGCACGGCAGCACAAACAGGCACCGCAGCCCCAATGCCGCCAACGCCAGCGCTACGCCCTGCCGCCCCATGGCGGAGGCAAAGCACTGTACCGCAAACGACAGGAAAAAGCCCTGCGCCGCGCACACCAGCGGAATGAACAGCACGCCCCATGCCGTGAAGCCCAGCAGAAACACCGCCGCCGGGTATCGGACATACGCCCACACGATCTGCAAAAGCGCCGGGGCGTCCTTTTCCTGCGCAGCAAGCTGAGCATAGCTGGTCACATAACCGCTCAGCGCCGACAGGTCGTCCACCGGCAGAGCGCACCGCACTAAAAATCCCGCCAGTATCCCGGCGGCAAAGAACAGACACAATATGTACAGGCGCGCCTTCGGCGGTTGAAGGGCGCGGCTCCGGCGACGTTGCAGCTTCATTGGCTCACCTCGTCACCAGTCTATGCGGCGGCCAGGCCGGGTAGACATGCGCAGTAATAAATATATGGCAAAATCGCCAAAACCGCAAGAGGTTTTCACCAAAATCCATTTTTTTGTAAATTATGTCAAAATATTATGTAAACATATTTATGTAAACCACATTAACCGACGTTTTCCAGCCCCTTGCAAAAATGACGGAAGCCCGATATCTGGGGAAACAGCCAAAACCATGCACCACATCTTGGATAAAAAACGGCGACGGCCAGCCCGCACGCTGTCCGCCGTCTCCGTTTATAAAAAAATGTCGGAAATCCTATTTTCGTTATTTTAACCATGCTCCGCTTTATGTTACCGCCCTCTTTCGACGTTCGCCGCTTCTCCTCCGGCGATCGGCAGGCTTCTTTTTTCTTCGCCGGACGCCCACCAGTCCCGCCAGAAGTCCGCCGCCCCACACGGCGCAGGTCAGCGCTGTACCGCCCTGCGCGAACTGTACCTCTCCCTCGCCTGTCAGCGCCGCCAGCCACATGGCGCCGTACACGCAGGCCGATACAGCCAGTGCCCGCGGCAGCGCACCATCGCCACCCTTCCGCACCGCTGCGCGCCCGCCGCAGAAGCATGCCGCGCCGGCGACGATCCATACCAGCGGGCGCATGGCGCTCTCCGGCACCGCGCCCCGCAGCAGCAGCAACGCCGCCACTCCCAATCCAGCCAGCAGCACCAGCGCTGCCACCGCCGCGCCCAGCCACGTCCCTCTGCCGGCCACCTGCTTCCAAGACATAAAAATACCTCCCCCGTCAGCTGTGTTCCAGCTTATGCGGGAGAGGTATCTTTCTATGTGGGAAATTACTCCGCGTCGGTCTTTTCCTCGGCAGTCGTCTCGACAGGCTCCTCAGAGGTCTTCTCCTCCACGGCGGGCGTCTCGTCGGCCTTCTCAGCCTTCTTGTCCTTCTTGCCCACAGGACGCTGCTGGGCGGCGGCCTGCTCGTCCAGCGTACCCACCTGGCCGATAGCGGACTTCAGGAACTCCACGCGCACGCGATCCTCGCTGGTCTCGATGACAACGGTGCGGTCGGTGATAGCCACAACGCGGCCGTACACGCCGCCGATGGTGGTCAGCCAATCGCCCTTCTTCAGGGAGTTGCGCATTTCCTCAGCCTGCTTTTTCCGCTTGTTTTCCGGGCGGATCATCAGGAAGTAAAAAATGGCGATCATCAGGACGATCATCAAAATGGTGGAACCCATACCGCCGGAAGCGGCGGATGTGGTGGCAGCAGCAGTATCAGCGTAAGCGATCTGAATCATGGGGCATTACTCCTTCTTAAACAAATTGATACTATTATACATACTTCTACGCAGTTTGGCAAGAGCTTTCATAGCTTCTCCGCCAGTTTTTTGCTGTATTCCTCCCGGAACGCCGCAAAGCACCCGTTGTCAAGGCTGTCGCGTATCCGTTCGGTGAGCTTGTTGTAGAAATACAGATTGTGCATCACCGCCAGCCGCATCCCCAGCATCTCCTCCGCAGTGAACAGGTGGCGGATGTACGCCCGGCTGAACTGCCGGCATACCGGGCAGTCGCACTCCGGGTCAATGGGCTGCTCGTCCAGCTTGTACTTGGCGTTCTTGATGTTCAGCGTGCCCTTCCATGTGAAGAGCTTTCCGTGCCGCGCGTTCCGCGCCGGCATCACGCAGTCGAAGAAATCCACGCCCCGCGCCACGCCCTCGATGATGTTGCTGGGCGTGCCCACGCCCATGAGGTACCGGGGCTTGTCCGCCGGCATATACGGCTCCACCGCGTCGATGATCTCGTACATCACCTCTGTCGGCTCGCCCACCGCCAGCCCGCCGATGGCAAAGCCGTCGCAGTCGATCTTGGCGATCTGCTGCATATGCCAGATACGCAGGTCGGCGTAGGTCGCGCCCTGGTTGATGCCGAACAGCATCTGCTGCGGGTTGACGGTGTCGGGCAGCGCGTTGAGCCGGTCATGCTCCGCCTTGCAGCGCTCCAGCCAGCGCAGCGTCCGTTCGCAGGATGCCTTGGCATACTCATAGGTCGCCGGGTTCTCCACGCACTCGTCAAACGCCATGGCGATGTCGCTGCCCAGATTGGACTGGATCTGCATGGATTCCTCCGGGCCCATAAAGATCCGGTGCCCGTCGATATGGCTGGCGAAGGTGACGCCCTCCTCCTTGATCTTCCGCAGAGAGGCCAGCGAAAACACCTGAAATCCGCCGGAGTCCGTGAGGATCGGCCCATCCCAATTCATAAATTTATGGAGGCCGCCCATCTGCCGCACCACCTTGTCACCGGGACGGAGATGCAGGTGGTAGGTGTTGGACAGCTCGATCTGGCAGCCCACATTTTTCAAATCCAACGCCGAAACGCCGCCCTTGATGGCCGCCTGCGTACCCACATTCATAAACACCGGGGTCTGCACCGTACCGCCGTGGGCGCAGAAGAATTCGCCCCGCCGGGCCTTCCCCTCTGTTTTCAAGATCTTAAACATAGCCACATTCCTTTTCGTTTATTGCAAATGCCCTTACATTATAATATAGGGTACCGGAATGTGCAAGAGCGTTATCACCCGCAAAAGCTGGCGATTTGACAAAAACGCACCGGGAGACGCTGTCTCCCGGTGCGTTTGGGGTAAAATCAATCCGATAAAACCAAATCAGGCCTTGCCGGCGCAGCCGAGGACGTCCACCAGCTTGTGACGGACCAGCTCCTTGATGTTGGCACGGGCGGGCTTCAGGTACTCGCGGGGATCGAACTTGTCGGGATGCTCTGCCATGAACTTACGGATGGTGCCGGTCATGGCCAGACGCAGGTCGGAGTCGATGTTGATCTTGCAG
>ENA-OUQH01002273-OUQH01002273.1-human-gut-metagenome-genome-assembly--contig:-NODE-2273-length-12081-cov-3.953018_pt1 | contig 12081 bp, 11 predicted proteins | sample MGYA00237948_ERZ548828 | MGnify/ENA primary metagenome ERZ548828 (study PRJEB26490, sample SAMN05194711) | human gut metagenome | biome: terrestrial biome; feature: human-associated habitat; material...
GGCGCGCACGCGGTCAACGTTCGTCGCGGTGATTTCATACACGATATCCGCGTTGCCGGATTCCGCTTCAATCACGCGGGAAGAAGCGTCCGAGATGTAGCGCAGGGTCACATTTTTCACATAGGGCTGGCCTTCGATCCAGTAATCATCGAAGCCTTCGAGAATGAGGCTGTCGCCGGAGTTATACTGGACGACCTTATACGGGCCGGTGCCGACAGGCGCTTTGAAAAAATCGCCGTTCGATTCGGTATAGGCGCGCTCGGAGATAATGCCGCACAGCGGGTTTTCCAGCATCGCAACCTGAATGGCGTACGGCTCAAAGGTCACGAGCGTGAACGTATAGTCGCCTGTTGCAACGGTTTTGCTGAAGTCGACCTTGTTGACCTGCATCGCGGCAACCGTGTTGTCCTTGACCAGACGGTTGAGCGTAAAGATCACGTCGCTTGCCTTCAGCTCGTCGCCATTGTGGAACTTCACGCCCTCGCGAAGCTTGAAGTTGATGGTGCAGTCATCGGCATACTCCCAGCTTTCCGCCAACCACGGAATCAGGTTGCCGTCGTCATCGTAAACAACAAGGGTTTCATAAATCTGCCGCGTGGACTGATGCTTGTTCTGCGTCACGGAGTCATGCGGATCCAGAGAACCGGGATCTGCAGGAACAACAACGATCATCGAGTCCTTGGAGGAAACGATTCCGGTCGGTTCCGTAGAAACGATCTGCCCCTGCGAATAGCCCGTATTGCTCTGTGCTTCAGAGGCGTCTGCGGAGGAAGGTTCTGTGCTGGCCGTCGAAGAGGCAGATGCATCTGTCGACTCAGCCGACTTGCTTGTGGTTTCGCCGCTGCACGCGACCATGGAAAACAGCATCACTGCGCACAGGAACAACAGCAAGAAACGTTTGACTTTCATAGTATCTTCCTTTCTTTTCTATGGAGTTCTATAACCATGCGTGAAACGCAGATTACGACAGCGTTATCTGACCAGATGCGAGAAAATAGGGAGCTTTGTAACATCCGTCATCGGGACGTTCAGCTCATAATTTGCGTGCATCAGGAAGTTGAAACCGTGCACGCGCGTGCCCTCTCTTGGCGCGCCGGTTTTGACCGCCCAGACGCCGAGCGCAAGTCCGAATTCCTTTTCCGGAGAGTCGATGGTGCCGCCCGCTCTGCTGGACGGAACCACGAGAAGACCCCGATCGATCATATACTTTGCGGTTTCCAGCGCTTCTGTCACGGTGCCGGCCTGGTTTGGCTTGAAGATCATGCCGCGCGCCGCGCCCATTTCGACCGCCTTCTTTGCACGGTCGAGACTTGTACAGAGGAAATCGTCACCGATGACGACCGTATTGAGTCGTTCGCTTGCCATCTTGAAGCCTTCAAAGTCTTCTTCATACAGTGCGTCTTCCACAAACGCGATCGGATATGTCTTCGTCAGATCCTCCAGTTCCTGAATCAGGAAGTTCCGGTCGACATAGTCGCCGCGCCAGAGATACATGCCGCGCTTTTCATCGTAATATTCGCTGCTTGCGCAGTCAAACGCATAGACAACCTTGTCCGTATAACCAAGATCTGCCACGACCTGCGAGAGAACCTTCATGACCTCTTTGGGATCGTCCGAGAACGCCGCCCAGCCGCTGTAATTGCCGACCATCGGGCGGCCGCCGTTCATTTCCTTCAGCACCTGACCTAACCGGTAGAAAATCTCAACGATGATCCGGATAGACTCGTTCACGTCCGTCATGCCGTGCGGAAGCACCATGAATTCCTGCCATGGCATGGTCTTTCCGTTATATGTACCGCCGTTGATGACGTTGGCCGACGGGCTCATGATGTAGGAGATCGGCTTAGTTGCCACGTTCTGATAGATATGTTTGTGATTTTCAGCCGCGGCGGCATAGGCAGCCGCAACAGAGACGGAGAAAATCGCGTTGCCGCCAAGGTTGGTTTTGTAGCGCGTGCCGTCGAGCTCGATCATAGTGCGGTCGATCATTTCCTGATCCTGCACCTCCAGCCCGACCAGCGCCGGGGCGATGCGGGCATTGACATTCTCGACCGCCTTCATCACGCTCATGCCGCCCCAGAAATTTGGGTCGCCGTCGCGCAGAACATACGACTCGTTTGCGCCGACGGAGGTGCCAGTGGATGCACCTGCTCGGCCAAGGAATCCTGCTTCGGTAAGGATATCTGTTTCTACCACGGGTCGACCGTTGGTGTCAAGAACCTGCCGCGCAATTACCTGTTTAATTTTCGACATTGCTTCTACATCCTTTCTGAATTATCGGTGTAAATGCTTAAAAATTTCCAGCTGCATCACGTCGGTCTGCGGAACGCCGAGCTCCTCCGACGTACGAAGCAGGAAATTAAAGCCGTTGGTGCGAGAACCACTGCGCGGCGCACCGGTTTTGGTGACCCAAGCTCCCAGCGCAACAGCAATTTCCTTCTCGGGAGAATCCAGCGTGCCGCCCGCGCGTCCGGACGGAATGACCAGCAGCCCGCGATCCATCATAAACTTTGCGGTGCGCAGCGCCTCGGTCAGCGTGCCTGCCTGATTCGGCTTGAAGATCATGCCACGTGCCGCGCCCATGGAAACCGCCTTTTCTGCGCGGTCAAGGCTCGTGCAGATAAAATCGTCGCCGACGATCACCGTATTGATGCGTTCGCTCGCCAGCTTGAAGCCTTCGAAGTCCTCTTCCTGCAAAGCGTCCTCCACAAAGGCCAGCGGGTATTTGCGCGAAATCGCCGCGAGTTGGTCGATAATGAAATCGCGATCCACATAGTCGCCGCGCCAGCGGTAAAGGCCCTTTTCCGCGTCGTAATATTCGCTGCTCGCACAGTCCAGCGCATAGACCATATGGTCGGTAAAGCCCAGATCGTTGACAGCCTCCGCGATGATATCCAGTACCTGCATCGGGTCATCGGACGGCGCGCCCCAGCCGCTGTAGTTTCCCATTGCGGGCTTGCCGCCGTTATATTTCCGGATGACCTCGTCGAGATGGTAGAACACCTCAACGATCATCCGAACCGACTCCTCGATGGTCCTCACGCCGTGCGGCAGGATCATGAACTCCTGGAATGCCTGCGTTTTTCCGTTATAGGTGCCGCCGTTGATAACGTTGGCCGACGGACTCATAATATAAGTGATCGGCTTTTGCGCCATGTTCTGATAAATCTGTTTCCCGTTTTCTGCGGCCGCCGCCTTGGCCGCTGCAACGGAAACAGCATAAATTGCGTTGCCGCCCAGCTTTGTCTTGTATCTTGTACCGTCCAGCGCAATCATTGTCTCGTCGATCGCCGTCTGGTCCTGCACATCCATCCCGATGATGGCTGGCGCGATCACGTTTCTGATGTTGTCAATCGCGTGATAGACGCTCAGGCCGCCATAGACGCACGGGTCGCCGTCGCGCAGAACAAACGATTCGTTTGCGCCGACAGACGAGCCTGTCGATGCGCCCGCTCTTCCGAGAACGCCTTTTTCCGTGATAATGTCGACCTCAGCGACAGGCCGGCCCTTGCAGTCCAGAACCTGTCGTGCTTTGACTTCCTTGATTTTTGACATGTTTGACCTCCTTATAAACGGCAGCTGCTCAACCGACATACAGTACGTTGAAATCGCACAGGTTCGTTCCGGTATTTCCGGTGAAAATACTGTCCTGTACACGCTCAAGCACATTTCCGGAATAGTGGTATCGAAGCGCCTCGTATACATTCTCGCCGGACTGTTCCACGGCGTCGAATGTTGTACCGTCCACAATGCCGCCGGCATAGATGGTCGGCCCGTCCGTGCCCTCCGTATCGATCGAAGCGATTGCCACGCCGTCCAGTCCACGCAGGCCGATGGAAGCGCCCAATGTCAGCTCCTGCGACGGTCCGCCGACGCCGCGCGCCTTATCTACGCTGCATGTCGTTTCGCCCGCGCAGACCACAAAGCACGGCGCTTCAATCGGCCTTTCGTTATACTTGATTTCCCGTGCCAGCGAGGTAAGGAATAGTCCTGCCTCGCTGCTTTCGCCCTCCAGGAAGGTGGTCAGCACCATACAAGGCACGCCCATTTCCTGCGCTGCGTGCTTTGCCGCCGTACAGGAATCTGCGAGATTTCCCATCAGGAACGTCGTCATTTTATCCGGCGCGATATCTCCCGGCGTTTCCTGCGCGCGGCTGTCGTCAAACAGATACGAGACCACGCTCTGCGGCAGCGTTTCGCGCAGATCATAATTGACGATCATCTCGCGGGCGTTTTGAATGGTCGTCTGGTCGCCGCCGAAGGGTGTTCCATGGAACTCAGCCGGCAGCGCGCGGTCCTTCGACTCTTTTTTGCCAACAGCGTCGCTGATCTGGAAGCTGATGAGCTCTGCGCCGATTTTGTGGCAGATCAGTTCTGCCAGCCGTCCGCCGTTTGTGCGGGAAATATGGCGGCGAACCGCGTTGATTTCCAGAATCTTTGCACCGCTGCGCAGAAGCAGATCCTGCGTTTTGATTTCATCTTCCAGTGTGATCCCCTCGATGGGATAGGTCAGAAGTGCAGAGCTTCCGCCGCTGCAGACGGAGATAAACAGATCATCCGGCTGTGCCTGCAGAATGAGGTCGATCATTTTCTGCGCAGCCAGCATGCCTTCCTCATTCGGCAGCGGGTGCCCGCCGACATAAACGTCGGTGTTGCAGTAGTGATCCTGCTCCTCTTTAATCTTGACGCAAATGATTCCCTTTGTGATCCGTTCGCCCAGAACGTCGCAGACAGCCTGCGCCATGGCATTGCACGCCTTTCCTGCGCCAAGCAGGTAAATGTTCCGCTTGCTTTCAAGGTTCCAGCTCTTTACGCCAACATGCAGCACGTTGCCTTCCACATGCATGACGTCCCGGATCCTCTGATAGGAGTCCACCTCCTGTAACACACGATCCATCAGATCCAGCACCATTTTTCGCGCCGGTACGTCGCCGTGCGCAGTGATCGCGCTATAGTTGCGGATTTTTTTCACGATAGAATCCTCCCCACGCTTCCTTTGCGTCCCTCATTGTAAATATTCAGAAATATGGTATTTCAGAAAAGCACACAACTTTTGTGTCTTTCACTGGAAAACAGAATCATATGTCTTCCTATTATTAAAATATTTTTACATGTTCTTGAATTTCCCTTAGTATACGCGCTCATTTTCTTCTTGTAAAATGACAAAAATCGCATATAATATAATAAATACGCATATTTTGCATCGTTTGTCAATTTTTCCAGGCCTATTTCGTACGTTCTGCAAATACAGCCTATAAAATCTGTCAATCCAGGAGGAACACTACTGTGAATAATGCCGAGATCAACGCCTTGCTTGCCGCCGTTCGTTATGGAAATCTGACAACAGCCGCCGAAAAGCTCTATATCAGCCAGCCCGCGCTGAGCCGCAACATTCAGTCGCTGGAAAAGGAACTCGGCTTTCAGCTTCTGCGGCGCGGAAAAGGCCTGCGCGCGGTTACCCTTACCACGCAGGGCGAACGCTTTGTAGAGCTCGCCGAGCAGTGGAGCAAGCTGTGGGAGGAAATGCAGGCCATCAGCGATAACAGCAGTGGCCATATTCTGCACTTTTCGGCCATCAACTCCCTGGTCAACTATGTGATTTATCCGAGCATCAACTCTTTCATGCAGACGCATCCGGCAGTGCATCTTTCTGTCGAGAGCCAGCATTCCTACACGGCAATCGGCCGTGTCCTGAGCGGCATTCTGGACGGCGCTTTTATCTGCAATATTACCGTTACGCGCGGTCTGCACGTTCAGCCGTTATGGGAAGAGGAGATGTGTCTTGTCGCCGGGCATGAGGTTGCAACCTCCGAGCATATGACACCCGATCAACTGGATGTGCGAAACGAAATCCGGATTCCGTGGAACAACGAATTTGACGAGTGGCACAATTACTGGTATGGAACAAAATCCGTGCCGCTGATCACCATCGACCACATGACCGCACTGGAGCGGCTCATGGTGAATAAACGCCTTTGGATGGTCGCGCCATACTCCGCTGCCTTTCAGATTGCCGCCTCTACCGGCGCAAAGCTGCTGCCCATTACGCCGCACCCGCAGCGCTGCGTCTATTTCATCACGCCGCCGTCCCCCATCTCAAAACCCATGCAGGAATTTGTAGACCATACACTGCAATATGCGTCGCAATTCGAAGGCGTACGCCTCCAGACCCCCAGTTCGATTTGAAAACGGCATCGCGATCCTAACGCCGCAGAGTTGGCTGCGAGGAGCCGGCGCTTTCGGTATGCGCCGGGACGAAAGAAATTGCGTAAAGCCGTCTGGGACAGAGTGTTTAACATTTTGTCGTCATCTGCCCATTGGGTTATGAACCATCCGGAAATACCATATTTGCGTCCCTCCCGTAAAATTTGAGTGCCCATATTTCAAGAGCCAAGATGAAGATTATTGGCTCCGTCTAAGACGAAAATCACAGGTTTGGATGCCTTGAATGGGCAAATCTGTTCGTTCCATACTTGCGCCAAGATCATTTCTGTGTGCCGCAAGCGCTGCTCTGATCCCATCCAGTATGGAAACTGGATAACATGAATCATGTCGGGCTGGCGAATCGTTTTTTGCTTGGCAATCCCGATTTTACAAAAGAGCATGACGGAAGATACATTGCCGGCCACTATGCCTTTGATCTTCTGCTCTGGCAACTTGCGAGCATTGCCTACATGAGCGAGACGAAGCGGAAGGGCTGCTTCAAGCGGCAGATTCCGGTCAAAAGGAGTCCGCCGCTTCCATATAGATATCAGATGGAAATTTGTGCTTTAGCGCGCAGGAAGAGGCAGGGAGAATTGGTACAGCTGCTGTGCCTTGACACGTGGGGAAAATGCGATTATGATGTGGTCGTAAAATCAGAAAACTCCATCCTATGAAATATGTCAGGAGGCTATCTTATGAAACTGGAAGCTGTGTACGCGGCGCTCGATTCGCTGCTGGATTACGCGAAAAATTGCGGCCTGCTGGACGCGCTCGACGAGACGTTCGCGAGAAACGCGCTCCTTGCGGAGCTGAAGCTCGAGAGCTATGAAAAGCAGACGGCGCACTACGACTTTCCGGCATGCCTGAATCTGCTGTGCGATTACGCCGCCGAACAGGGACTGATCGCGGATACCATCGCGGAGCGCGACCTGTTCGACACGAAGCTCATGGGCTGCGTCACGCCGAAGCCCTCGGAAGTCATCCATACGTTCCGCTCACTCTATGAAAAATCCCCCAAGGCGGCGACGGATTATTTCTACAAGCTCAGTCAGGACTGCAACTATATCCGCCGCGACCGCATCGCAAAGGACGAGCGCTGGACGGCGCAGACGAAGTATGGCGAACTCGAAATCTCGATCAATCTCTCGAAGCCGGAAAAAGACCCGCGCGATATTGCGGCGGCGAAGCTCAAAAAAGCGTCGGGGTATCCGAAGTGTCTTCTTTGCGTGGAGAACGTCGGCTATGCGGGCACGATCTCGCACCCGGCGCGGCAGAATCTGCGCGTCATGCCGGTCACGGTGAACGGCCAGCCGTGGGGCTTTCAGTATTCACCGTATGTCTATTACAACGAGCATGCCATTGTGATGAACACCCAGCACACACCGATGGTCATTGACCGGGCGGCCTTTGACAAGCTGTTCAGTTTTGTCGAGCAGTTTCCGCACTATTTCCTCGGCTCGAACGCGGACCTTCCCATTGTGGGCGGCAGCATTCTGGCCCATGAGCATTTCCAGGGCGGACATCACACCTTCCCGATGGAACGGGCAGGCGCAGAATTTTCGTTCGACGTCCCCGGTTTCGAGGACGTTTCCTGCTGCGTGGTCAAATACCCGATGACGGTTCTTCGGCTGAACAGCGCGAATAAAAACCAGCTCTGTGAACTGGCGGGCAGGATTCTGGCGAAGTGGCGCAAGTACTCAGACCCCGAGGCGATGATCTTCGCCGAAACCGACGGCGAGCCGCACAATACGATCACGCCGATTGCCCGCATGAGAGACGGCCGCTATGAACTCGATCTTGTGCTTCGCAACAATCTGACCACGCCGGAACACCCGATGGGTCTGTACCATCCGCACGAGGAGCTGCACCACATCAAAAAGGAGAACATCGGCCTGATCGAGGTCATGGGTCTGGCGGTTCTTCCCGGACGGCTCAAAAAGGAAATGGCCGACCTCAGGACTGCGCTTCTGAACGGCGAAAATCTGCGCGAAAATGAGGAACTCGCCAAGCACGCCGACTGGGCAGAGGGCTTCATGAAGCGCCACCCGGAGTTTAACGCCGAGAACGCCGAAGACATCATTAAGTTTGAGATCGGGCAGGTTTTCGCGCAGGTGCTCGAGTGCGCAGGCGTGTACAAATGTACGGCAGAGGGCCGCGCGCACCTGAGAAAATTCCTTGTGTGCGTGAAGGAGGACGCGTAAGTTGCGTCCGGCCTTGCGCAGAACCGGCAGATAAAAACTTCTCCGATTTTTAAAAAATTTTTTCAAAACGCTGCAACAATTCCGATTCCCCAACTGTATACAGGATAGAAACGGTTGATAGCCGCGAAAAACTTACAGTTGAAAGGAACACATATCATGAAAAAGCTTTTGGTCTTTACCGTAACCGCAGCCATGCTTTTGAGCCTTGCCGCCTGCTCGCAGAGCGCAAAGCCCGCCGCCAAGCCCGGTCAGCCCGCGCAGACCGAAACAGCGGATACCGAAACCGCTCAGATTCCGAACCCGTGGACGGATTATGATTCGAAGGACGATGCCGCGCAGGCCGCAGGCTTCGACCTCGCCGTGCCGGACGAGATTTCCGGCTGCTCGGAAAAATCCTACCGCGTCTTGAGCGCTGAGGGAGACGTCATGTTCGAGACCATCTACGCATCCGGCGAGGACGAGACCGCGCGCATCCGCAAGGCCCCGGGCGCAGACGATGTTTCCGGCGACTACAACGAGTACGCCGAAACCGAAACGGTCGACGCAGGCGGTGTGAGCGTCACGATGAAGGGCGAAAACGGCCTTGTGAAGCTTGCCATCTGGACGAATGGCGATTACAGCTACGTGCTGAGCGTAGAATCCGGTCTCAGCCAGAACAACATGGCCGCGCTCGTTTCGAACATTCAGTAAAACGAAATGGCCGCACGGAAACCCGTGCGGCCATTTGAGGGAGAGCATGATGGAAGCAGTGTTACGATTTGCGCCTGCGCCGGTTTTAAGCCGGTTCTGGGAAGCGGGCGCGCAAGCTTTGAAAACCGTCCGGAATTTGTTCGCGGCGAAGCTGCTTGCGGCAAATCCCGCGCGGGGAAAGGCTGACGTCAACGTCCGCGCGGCCGAGATTCTGGACACGCACGGAAACGCGATTCTGCGCTATGCCTACTCGTATCTTCATAATATGGAGGATGCCGAGGAGGTTTTGCAGGATACGCTCGTGCAGTTTTTAAAGACCGCGCCCGCGTTTGAAAGCGAAGCGCACGAAAAGGCGTGGCTTTTGCGTGTGGCTGGAAATCTCAGCAAAAACCGGCTTTCCTACAACGCCGTGCGCGCGGCGGATGAACTGAACGACGAGCTGGTCGCGGAGAACCGGGACGATCTGTCTTTTGTCTGGCAGGCCGTGCGCGACCTTCCCGAAAAATACCGCGCGCCGGTCCACCTGTTTTACCATGAAGGCTACTCAACGAGACAGATCGCGGAAATTTTGCAGCGCGGCGAAGCAACCGTCCGTTCCGATCTGCACAGGGGCAGAGCGCTGCTGCGCGAGATTTTAAAGGAGGCGTACGACTTTGACGAAATACGATGAAGTGATGGAAAAGCTCGAAGTAACGCCCGAGATGCGCGCACGGATCTTACAAAACGTCGAGACGCAGATGGCCGAGCCCTGCAAAAAGCCGAACCGGCTCCGCCGCTTCGCCGCGCTGGCCGCGTGCCTTGCCGTTTTGCTCATGGGCGCGATGGCGCTGCCAAAATTTATTTCCAGTCCCGTTCCGGAGGAGTCCGAGACGATGGTTGCAAACGGTATGGTCGAGGTAACCTCAAAAGAGGAACTGAGCGAGGCCGTCGGCTTCCCGGTAAAATCGGCGCAGAGCCTTCCGTTCTTCCCGCAGAGCATCTATTATACCTCCTACTGGGGCGAGATGGCGCAGATCGACTACGCAAACGGCGGCAGCACGGCATGTTTCCGGCAGTCTCTTGGAGAAGAGGACAATTCCGGCGACTGGAACGAATACCCCGCGAAAGAAAGCTTCACCGTAAACGGCTGCGCCGTCACCCTGAAGGGCGAGCGGGACAGCTATACGCTTGGCATCTGGTCGGACGGAACCTACAGCTATTCGCTCAGCCTGTCTGCCGGTCAGCCGGCCTCTGTCTGGGCAGAACTGATTGAGGGGGTGCAGTAACATGGCGGTCTGGGTCAGCGAAGCAAGAAAACTCATCTCCTGCCACGAAATTGAAGACGGTGAGCGCTTCGCGTTTACGTTTGAAAGCGATTTTTCCGCCTTCATTCTGCGCCTGCTCGCGCAGTCGTTTCGGGTAACATAGAAACAAGAAAGGGGTCGGTGCGGTATGCATCGACCCCTTTTTATGCATGTTAGAAGGATTCCGGTTTTCAGGACGCAAACGCATCTTCCAGATAGGCCTTGATCTCAGACGGCTGCTTGCCGAGGACAAAGGCAAACTCCTGATGGAGCATCTCTTCGGCGGTTTTCCAGCTGCGAAGCTCGGTGGCGCTGACGGTTCTGCGCCGGGCGGCGAGCTGCTTCTGCTTGTTGTAGATGGTCTTGCAGAGCTGGAGCAGCTTTCTGCAATCGTGCGCGGCAAGAATCTCCCGGTAAAAGCCCGACTGCTGCTTGATATCCGTCGGAACGTCCGTCAGCTCGGGAAGACCGGGAAGCTCCGGCAAAAGCGCCTGCACGTCCGTCTTCGTCATGACCGGGCGGATGCTTGCCTTGCCGCCGACGGGTGTGTAGATCACGCCGCCGCGGTAATAGGGCGTGAGACGGTAATAGTCCCGCCCGCGTTCGAGCCCCGGCACATTCAGCCGCCCCGCTTCCTCCACGCGGCACACGCCCTCGATACTGTAAACCACATAATCGCCCGGTGTAAACATCGCATCCTCCGTTTCCCGCAAAATCCAACTTTCTGTATCTTAATTATAGCAGATTTTCTGCCGGAAACGCAAACGGAAAAGTTGCACAAATTTTCATTTTCCAAATTATATGCCATGTTTATACACTGAAAAATTGTCAGCCGCCTGAAAGATTGTTTTTCTTTCGGACGGCTGATTTTTTCGATTTTCAATTTTTGGGTCGATTACGGCGCTTCGTCCTCATAGTGGAACAGCGCCTGCATGAGCCCCAGAATCTCCGGCTCATCGAGCGAGTTTTGAAATTCTACCTTGCCGGACACGTCGTCTGTGTTGAGAAGTCCCTGCTCCTCGAGCCTGCGCTCAAGCTGCCGGGCGATGCCGATGCTTCCGTCGATGATCTCGGGCCTTCGTCCCACGATGCGGCGGATGGCCCCGCGCAAAAACGGATAGTGCGTGCAGCCCAGAACGACCGCGTCGATGGGGACTTTCAGATAAGGCTCGAGCTTGTCAAGAAGGTATCCCTCGACCTCCGCCCCGCGTAAGATCCCCTGCTCGACGTATTCCATCAGGCCGCTGCACGCGATGGGGATGATCTGCGCCTGATCGTCATACTGCGCCTTGAGGCGCTGGAACTTTTCCTCCTGAACAGTCATGGCCGTGGCTAGCATCAAAATCCGGCCGCCCGGGTGGCGCTCGACGGCGGGCTTGATGGCGGGCTCCGTGCCGACGATGGCAAGTTCTGGATATGTTTTCCGCAGCGTCCGGATGGCGGCGCTGGTTGCTGTGTTGCAGGCGACGACGAGCGCTTTTGCGCCCTGCGAGAGAAGCCTGTCCGCCGCCTGCAGGCTGAGGTCAACAACCTCCTGCGGCGTTTTTGTGCCATAGGGCGCGTGGAGGGAGTCTCCAAAGTAGAGATAGTTTTCCCGCGGAAGCGTCCGCACCAGCTCGCGCAGAACACTGATTCCGCCGAGTCCCGAGTCAAACACCGCAACCGGCGCGCGGCAATCCGGCATGTCTCATCCCTCCTGAAAT